>Ga0209810_1001170_pt1 | contig 42877 bp, 42 predicted proteins | sample Coa_R1_7_FD_187159 | JGI IMG/M metagenome (GOLD analysis project Ga0209810, IMG submission 187159) | Surface soil microbial communities from Centralia Pennsylvania, which are recovering from an underground coalmine fire - Coalmine... | ecosystem: Environmental > Terrestrial > Soil > Unclassified... | reverse complement strand
CCGTGCCGAGATCGTCGCCGGAAAGACGCTGGTGATGACGACGACCAACGGGACGGGCGCGTTGCGCGCGGTCGCCGGCGCGGCGTCGGTTCGGACGGCGGCGCTCGTGAATCGCATGGCGGCCGCGGACGCGCTCGCGCAGGAGACGGGCTCGATCGTGGTCGTGTGCGCCGGCGAGTCCGGCGCGTTCGCGCTCGAGGACGCGATCGGCGCCGGCGCGCTCGTCGACGCGCTGCTCACGCTGGAAGCCGACGTCGAGCTGCACGACGGTGCGCGCGCCGCGGCGATCCTGTACCGGTGCGTCGCCGATCGTCTCGCCGACGCGATCGCGAGCGCCGACCACGCGCAGATCCTGGCGGCGAAAGGCTTCGCCCGCGACGTCACCCGCTGCGCCGCGCTGGATACGCTCGCCGTCGTGCCGACGCTGCGCGACAACGTCCTCGTCGCCGCGAAGCCCGTCGCCGCCTGATCCGATCGCCGCGCGGCGCCGTCCTGGGCGTGGCCGTCACGCCGAGGACGTCAGCAGCTTCTCGGGCGTGATCGGCAGCTCGCGGACGCGCTTCCCGGTGGCGTGGAACACGGCGTTCGCGACCGCCGCCGCGCTCCCGACGTTGCCGATCTCGCCGATCCCTTTGATGCCGAGCGGGTTCACCTCGGTATCGCGCTCGTCGACCAGGATGATCTCGACCTGCGGGATGTCGGCGTTCACCGGCACGAGGTAGTTCTCGAGGTTGGCGTTCATGTAGCGCCCGGTGCGCTCGTCCATCCGCCCTTCCTCGTGCAGCGCCATCGCGACGCCCCAGACGGCGCCGCCCAGGTACTGGCTGCGCGCCGTGCGTGCGTTGACGATCGTGCCCGCGGCGAACGCGCTCACCATCCGCGCCAGCCGCACCGTGCCGAAGTCCGGGTCGACGTGAACCTCGGCGAAGTGCGCGCCGAACGCGTGCGAGGAGTACGGTCCTTTCTTCGAGCGGTCGTGGTGCACGTCGGCGTGCGCGCTGACCGTCGCCTGGCCGCTGCGGCGCACGATCTGCGCGAAGGTCTCGCCCACCGCGGGCCGCTCGCGGAGATGCACGCGGCCGTCGCCGAAGACGAGCTCGCCGGGATCGCGGCCGTGCAGCGGCGAGGAGGGATCACCGGTCGCGAGCGCGGCGAGCTTGTCGCGCAGCGCTATCCCCGCCGCCTGCACGGCGTTCGCGACGCTCGCGGTCAGCTGCGACCCGCCGGCCTGCGGCGCCTCGGGGAGCATCGTGTCGCCCAGCTCGAAGCGCGCCTGCGAGACGGGCACGCCGACCGCCTCGGCGGCGATCTGGGTGAACGCGGTGTACGCGCCGGTCCCGATGTCGACGCCGCCGCTGCTCGCGAGCAGCGAGCCGTCGGCGTGCATCGTCGCGGCCGCGGACGCCGACGAGCGATTCGACGGATACGTCGAGCTCGCCATCCCCATCCCGAGGAGCATCCCGTCCGGCGAGCGCATCGAGCGCGGCTGCGGCGTGCGGCGCGACCAGCCGAACCGCTCGGCGGCCTGCGCGTAGCATTCGCGCAGCGATTTCGACGACCACGGCTTCTTCTCGTGCGGGTCGGTCTCGGCATAGTTGATCAGCCGCAGCTGCAGCGGATCGACGCCGGTCGCATATGCTAGCTCGTCCATCGCCGACTCCAGCGCGAACGACCCGCTGGACTCGCCCGGCGCCCGCATGTACGTCGGCGTGACGACGTCGTAGCGGACGCCGCGGTGCGTGGTGATCTGGTTGTCGACGGCGTACAGCATGCGCGAGATCACCGCGCAGTTCTCGATGAAGTCGTCGTAGCGCGAGACTTGCGACTTGACGTCGTGCGCGAGCGCGAGCAGCTTCCCGCCGCGGTCGGCGCCGATCCGCAGCCGCTGCTCGGTGTGCGGCCGATTCCCGAACCCGCCGAACATCTGCGGCCGGGTCAGCACGATCTTCACCGGCCGGTTGACGACCTTCGCCGCCATCGCGGCGAGGATCTGATGCGGGTTCGTCCCGCCCTTCGAGCCGAAGCCGCCGCCGACGAACTTGGAGATCACCCGCACGTCGGAGTCGGGGATCCCGAAGACCGCGGCGATCGATTTCCGGCGCGGGAACACGCCCTGCGAGGCGTCGTACACCGTCAGCCGGCCGCCTTCCCAGAAGGCGACGGTCGCGTGCGGCTCCATCGGGTTGTGGAACTCCGCCGGCGTGACGTAGAGCGCGTCGATCTTCACCGGCGCCGCCGCGAACGCGGCGTCGAAGCTGCCGCGGCTCGTGTCCGGCGGGTTGTTGTTCGCGCTCTTCGGCGTGAAGATCTCGACGCCCGGCGCGTCCATCCGCGTCGTCGGCGTCGCGCGGTCGTACGTGACGCGCACCCGCGACGCGGCGTCGGTCGCGCGCTCGAACGTGTCGGCGACCACCAGCGCGACCGGCTGGCGGTCGTAGAAGACGCGATCGTCCTGCAGCACCTGGAGCTTGCGGTCGGCGGCGTTCGCGTTGACGCGCGGCGCGTTGCGATACGTGAGCACCGACATGACGCCGGGCAGCCGCTGCGCTTCGGCCGCGTCGATCCGCGCGATCCGCCCCGCCGCGACGGTGCTCGCCACGATGACCGCGTACGCCGGGTTCGCCACCTGCTCTTCGTAGCTGTAGCGCGCCGCGCCGGTCACTTTCGCCCGGCCGTCGACCCGCCTGACCGGTGCGCCGATCATGCCGCACCTCCGACGGCGCCGAGCGCGCGCGCCGCCGCGTTGCGTGCGAGCAGCGTCTTGAACCCGTTGAGCCGCAGGGGCTTCGCCGCGGCGAGCTCCGCTTCGGCGGCCGCGAGAAAGACCTCGCGCGTGGGAGCCTTCCCGAGGAGCGCGGCTTCGGCGACGTGCGCGCGCCACGGGACGGGCGCGACGCCGCCGAGCGCGAGCCGCGCGGCGCGAATCGTCCCGCCCTGCACGTCGAGCGCCGCCGCGGCGGAGACGAGCGCGAACTCGTACGACGCGCGGTCGCGGACCTTCACGTACGCCGAGTTGCGGGTCAGCGGGCTCGGGCGGAACGAGACCGCTTCGATGATCTCGTCCCGGCCGAGCACGGTGTCGCGCGTCGGATCGTCGCCCGGGAGCGTGTGGAACCCGAGCAGCGGGACGGTGCGCGCGCCGTGCGCGCCGCGGATGTGGATCGCCGCGTCGGTCGTCAGCATCGCGACCGCGAAATCGGACGGGTGCGTGCAGATGCAGCGCGCGCTCGCGCCGAGGATCGCCATCCGCCGGTCGTCGCCGCCCTGCGCGCTGCAGCCCTCGCCGTTCCGGCGTTTGTTGCACGGCTGCGAGACGTCGCGGAAGTAGACGCAGCGGGTGCGCTGCATCAGGTTGCCGCCGATGGAGGCCATGTTCCGCAGCTGCGGCGAGGCGCTCAGGTTCAGCGCGCGCGAGGCCGCCGGCGCCGCCGCGCGAACCGCAGGATGATCGGCGGTGTCGCTCATGCGCGCCAGCGCGCCGATCGACAGCGTCCCGTCGGGGTGCGTCTCGATGCGGCCGAGCGGCAGCGCGTTGATGTCGATCAGCGTGTCCGGCGACTCGACGCCGATCTTGATGAGGTCGACGATGTTCGTCCCGCCCGCGAGGACCGCCGCGCGCCGGCGGCTCTCCAGCGTCGCGAGCGCGTCGGCGCTCGTGCGCGCCTGCGCGTAGGCGAACGGGCGCATCAGCCGTGCCCTCCCGCCGCCTGCACGGCGGCGACGATGTTGGTGTACGCGCCGCAGCGGCAGATGTTCCCGCTCATGTACTCGCGCACCGTCGCGTCGTCGAGCGCGCGCTTCTCGTTCAGCAGTCCGACCGCCGAGCAGATCTGTCCCGGCGTGCAGTAGCCGCACTGGAACGCGTCCTTGTCGATGAACGCCTGCTGCACGGGATGCAGCGTCTCGCCGCGCGCCAGCCCCTCGACCGTCGTCACGTGCTTGCCCTGCGTCGCGATCGCGAGCGTCAGGCACGCGTTCACGCGCCGGCCGTCGATGAGCACGGTGCACGCGCCGCACTGCCCTTGATCGCAGCCCTTCTTCGTCCCGGTCAGCGCGAGCCGCTCGCGCAGCGCGTCGAGCAGCGTGACGCGCGGCTCGAGCGTCAGCTCGTGCGTCGTGCCGTTGACCATGAGCCGCACCGGCACCGGCCCCGGCCCGTGCGCCGGCGCGACGGCGACGCCGGCGACTTCAGCGGCGGAGGCGAGCTGCGGCGCGTGCGCGCCGATCCCGGCCGCGACGGCCGGAAGCGCCGCCCGCACGAGAAAGCGGCGACGCGAAAGTTTTCGTGTGTTCATGAGCGTTCCCGAGCGTGGGACACCCCTGTTCCCAAACGCCGGCCGCGCTCACCGAGCGCGGACCGAAAATGCGATGGGTTCGGCGCTGTCTTCGAGCGCCGAAGCGGCCGAAAACGCGATGGGTTCGGCGCTCGTTCAGAGCGCCGAAGCCTCTATGGTTCGTCGTCGGCGGCGCCGGCGACGACGACGCCCGGCGTGCGGACGACGACGCGCTGGTGCTTCGGGTCGAAGCGGACCGTGGAGCCGAACGTGCGGCTGATGGTCGTTCCGGCGACCATCGTGCGCCCGCGAACCGTGAACGGGGCGTGCGCCAGCGTGACGGTGTGGCCGTTGAGCCGCGCCTTCTGCGAGCCCGCGTGCATCGCGAGGACGTCGGTGCCGCGGCGGATCACGATGGCGCCCGTCTGCGCGTCGAACGACGCCTGGGCGCCGGACGCTTCGGCCAGCGCGCGGAGCGGGAGATAGGCGTGCCCGTCGAGCGTCGTCACCGGCGGGACCTCGGAGGCGACGCGCTGGCCGTCGACACTGATCGTCGCGGGCGTCGACAGGGCGAGCGACAGCGAGGCGACCAGCGAGGTCGCCGCAGTCGCCAGCACGAGTCTAGGCAGTCGCAGGCTCACGATTGATCTCGTGGAGATAGTCCGGGTACTGGTCGGCGATGACCTTCTCGATCTCCAAACGAAGCTGACCCAGCAGCTCGTTCTCGGGATAGGTCCCGACGAGGGCTCCCTTGCGGTAGATCGCGCCCTTTCCCTTGCCGCCGGCGATCCCGACGTCGGCCATCTTGCTCTCGCCGGGGCCGTTGACGACGCAGCCCATCACCGCGACCTTCACCGGCGCGCTGTACTCCTTGGCGATCGCCTCGACCATCCGGGCCAGGTTGACGACCTCGATCTCGGCGCGCCCGCACGACGGGCAGGCGGTGATCTCGAAGCCCTTCTCGCGGATCCCGAGCGCCTTGAGGATGCCCCAGGCGACCGGGACCTCTTCGACCGGGTCGGCGGCCAGCGAGACGCGCAGCGTGTCGCCGATCCCCTCGAACAGCAGCACCCCGAGCCCGATCGACGAGCGGATCGTCCCGTCGAACGGGAGCCCCGCTTCGGTAACGCCCAGGTGGAGCGGGTACGGCCGGCCGGCGTCGTCCAGCTTCTTCGCCAGGAGGCGGTAGGCGTAGATCGTGTTGACGGCGTCGTGGGCCTTCACCGAGATGATGATGTCGGTGTGTCCGAGGTCTTCGAGGATGTCGACGTGGCGGAGCGCCGAGGCGACCAGCGCCTCCGGCGTGTGGCCCATCGACTCCTCGAGATCGCGCGCCAGCGAGCCCATGTTGACCCCGATGCGGATCGGGGTCTTCGTCTCGAGCGCGCGCTTGACGACTTCGACCGTCTTCTCGCGGCTCGTGATGTTGCCGGGGTTCAGCCGCAGCTTGGCGACGCCGGCGTCGAGCGCGGCGAGCGCCATGCGGTGGTCGAAGTGCACGTCGGCGACGATCGGGACGGGCGAGCGCGCGACGATCGCCGGGAGCCCGGCGGCGTCCTTCGGGTCCTGGCACGTCACGCGGACGACCTCGCAGCCGGCCATCGCGAGCGCGTAGACCTGCTCGAGCGTCTTCTCGGCGTCCGCCGTGTCGGTCGTCGTCATCGACTGCACGACCACCGGGTGGTCACCGCCGATCCAGACCTTCTTGGCGTCCTTCGACCAGCTCGACTTGTTCTCGAGCAGAATCGGCTTGGTCTTGCGCCGCAAGCGGATCATACGGTCCGCCCCGCGTTCGGCGCCGCCCACGCCCCGAGTGGGGCGCCCAATCCGGCCTCGCCGCGGGATCTCCGCGAGTCGCGCTTCTCCGCTCGGTGCATCAACCGTATTGTAGCAGACGCTCTTAGAAAGGCCCTTGGCCTGATATCGCAGCCGCCACGTCGTGGTACGACACCGCGAGCATCAAGGCGATCAGGACGGCGAAGCCGCCGACGTGGACGAGCGCTTCCTTCTCCGGATCGACCGGACGGCCGCGCAGCATCTCGACCAGGATGAACACGCCGCGGCCGCCGTCGAGCGCGGGGATCGGGAGCAGGTTGAAGATGCCGAGCGCGATCGAGATCAGCGCCGCGAACGAGACGAAGGGCCCGATCCCGAGTTGCTCCATCGCGACCGAGGCGCGGTACATCCCGATCGGGCCGGAGAAGCTCCCCGCCGCCTGCGCCGGGTGCGTGAACAGCCCGCCGAGGGCTCCGAACGTCCCCGAGATGATGTCGCTGAATTGCGTCCAGGCCAGCGTGGCGGCCGCGCCGGCGTTTCCGCGCCCGCTCGGCGGCGGGAACTGCGGGTGGAAGCCGAGCTGGCCCTGCGGCTTGCCGTCCACGCCGCGCGCGTTCATCGGCGTCGCGGTGACGGTATGGTTCGCCCCGTCGCGGACGTAGGTGATGTGCAGCGGCTTGCCGGCCGAGGAGTGGATCAGCGTGATGAGCTGGTCGCCGCTCTTCATCGGGACGCCGTCGACCGCCGCGATCCGGTCGCCGACGCGCAGGCCGGCACGTTCCGCGGGGGCGCCGGCGACGAGCGGGCCGACCACCGTCGTCGGGTGCGGGTCCGGGATCCCCTGGACCATCGCGACCCCGAAGAGCAGCGCGAGCGCGACGATGAAGTTCATCGCCGGGCCGGCGACGACGATCGAGAGCCGCTGGAGCGGGGTCTTCGCCTGGAAGTTGTCGGGGTCGTAGACCGGCGCGTCGCGGAACTCGCGCTGCTGCTCCGCCTCGTTCGACTTGCCGTCCTCGCCCTTCATCATGCAGTACCCGCCGAGCGGGAGCAGGTTCAGGCGGTAGACGGTACCGCTCCGCTTCGACGTCCACTTCAGCAGCGTCGTGCCGAAGCCGACCGCGAAGTCGGTGACGCGCACGCCGTTCAGGCGCGCCAGCAAGAAGTGCCCGTACTCGTGAAAGACCACGAGCACGGACAGCATCACCAGGAAGATCGCGATTCGTTCGGCGCTCATGGTCTCCGTACGCTCCTCGCGGCACGCTCCTCGACGAAGGCCTGAGCGACCTTGCGTGCCGTCCGGTCCGCGTCCCGGACGGCCTCGAGGGAGACGTCGTGGCTACCGACCCGCTCGAGCGCGGTTTCGATGCACGCCGAAATCTCCCCGAATCGTAGTTCCCCCGCGACGAAAGCCGCTACCGCGATCTCGTTGGCCGCTGAGATAATTGCTGGTAAGGTTCCGCCCCGTTCGAGGGCCTGATAGGCGAGCCGAAGGCAAGGGAAGCGGTCGAGATCGGGTCGTTGGAACGCCAGCGTCGTCGCCGGCGCGCCGCGCTCGCCGCCGAGCGCCTCGATCGGATCGTCGCAGCGCCGTCCGTCGTCCAACCGGTCGGGATAAGCGAGCGCGTAGCCGATGGGCAGCCGCATGTCCGGCGCGGCGAGCTGGCCGACGACGTTGCCGTCGGTGAAGACCACGAACCCGTGCGCGACCGAGGTGCGGTGGACCGCCACGTGGATCCGTTCCGCCGGCAGACCGAAAAGCCGCGAGGCCTCGATCACTTCCAATCCCTTGTTCATCAGCGTGGCCGAGTCGATCGTGTTCTTCACGCCCATCGACCACGTCGGGTGCGCGAGCGCGTCCGCGACGGTGACGTCGGCCATCTCCTCGCGCGTGCGCTCCCAGAACGGGCCGCCCGACGCGGTGAGCACGATGGCGGCGACGCGCTCGCGCGGCGCACCCTGCAGGCACTGAAAGATCGCGGAGTGCTCGCTGTCGACCGGGAGCAGCGTCGCGCCGCTGCGCGCCGCATGCGCGACGAGCAGCTCCCCGGCCGCGACGACGAGCTCTTTGTTCGCCACGGCGATGTCCGTACCGCGGTCGACCGCCGCGAACACCGCGTCGAAGGAAACGGCGCCGTCCGTCGCCGCCACGACCAGATCGGCGCCGGCCTCGGTCGCCACGGCCATGAGGCCGACGGCGCCGTGCGCGAACCGCTCGACGTCGCGGTCCTTTCCGAAGATCGAGCCGTGGATTCGCACGCCGAGCGCGTCGAGCCGCACCTGCAGCTCGGTGACGCACGCCTCGTCGCGCGCCGACACGACGCGCGGCCGGAAGCACCGAACCTGCTCGGCGAGCAGCTCCACGTTCCCGCCCGCGGCGAGCGCGACGATCTCGAAGCGCTCCGGATGGCGCGACACGACGTCGAGCGTCTGCCGCCCGATGCTCCCGGTCGAGCCGAGGATCGCGATGCGCTTCTTCGTCATGCGCCGAGCAGCCGGTAGTGCGAGATCACGCCGATCGCGTACAGCGCGAAATAGAACGCGATGCCGCCGAAGATGTACGAGTCGAAGCGGTCGAGCACGCCGCCGTGCCCGGCGATCAGCGAGCCCGCATCCTTCACCTCGGCGTCGCGCTTGAGCGCGCTTTCAACCAGATCGCCGGCCTGCGCCGCGAGCGAGGTGATGCTGCCGACGATCGCGCCCTGCCACCACGCCACGTGCACCCACGGGACGAAGGCGATCGCGACGCCGGCGAGCAGCGCGAAGGCGAACCCGCCGATCGCGCCTTCGATCGTCTTCTTCGGCGAGAGGCGGGTGAGCTGGTGCTTTCCGATCGCGGTGCCGACGACCATCGCGAAGATGTCGGTGAACGCGACGATGACGATGAGCCACACCATCCAGACCGCGCCGTCGTGCAGCGCGCGCACGGCGATGAAATACGAGAGCAGCTTTCCGATGTAGAGCACGCCGAGCAGCGTGTAGCCGCTGCGGGCGAGGTAGCCGCTTCCGCCGCCGAAGCCCGCCGTCGCGAGCGCGACGATCACCGTCGCGGCGAGCAAGATCCCTTCGTAGCGATGGATCAGGCCGAGATAGGTGAGGATGAGGTACGCCCACACCGCCGCGGTCGCGACGGGCAGCTCGACCGCCGGGCCTTTGCGCGCGGAAAGGCCGGCGAACTCGTAGAGGCAGCCGGTTGCGACGAGGAGCACCAGCAGCGCGAACGCCGGCGGCCACGCCACGCAGCCGAGTCCGATGACCGCGAGCAGCACGCCGATCGCCACGCGGCGCAGCGAGATCGGCGGTTTGGGGGCGCGCTCGCGCGCGGCCGCGGCGGAGCGAGACGCCGCGGTCGTCGTCATGCTCCTCCGTAGCGCCGCTGCCGGCGCTGGTACTCCGCGATCGCGTCGGCGAACTCGTTCCGGCCGAAGTCGGGCCAGAAGGTGTCGCGCAGCACGAGCTCGGCGTACGCGACCTGATAGAGCAGGAAGTTCGAGAGCCGGGACTCTCCGCCGGGGCGGATCAGCAGATCGGGATCCGGCATCCCGGCGGTCGTGAGATAGCCGGCGAGCGTGTCCTCGGCGATGTCGTCGGGCGCCAGCGCGCCGCGCTGCACGTCGCGCATCATCCGCGCCACCGCGTCCCGCAGCTCGCTGCGCGCGCTGTAGTTCACCGCGAGGTTGAGCACGAGCCCGGTATTCCTCGCCGTCTTCGCGACGAGCCGGTCGAGCGCGTCGCGCGAAGCGGACGGCAGCTGCTCGTAGCGGCCGATCACGTTCACCCGCACGTTGTTGCGGCACAGCTCGGCGAGCTCGTTCTGTGCGAAGTAGACGCACAGGTCGAGCAGCAGCGAGATCTCGGTCTTGTCGCGCTTCCAGTTCTCGGTGGAGAAGCCGTAGACCGTGAGCATCGGGATGCCCCAATCGCTGGCCGCGCGCGTGATCTCGCGCAGCGCGATCACGCCGCGGCGGTGCCCTTCGATCGCGGGGAGACGGCGCGAGCGGGCCCACCGGCGATTGCCGTCCATGATGATCGCCACGTGCTTGGGAAGCCGCGCGGCGTCCAGCGTGACGCCGTGCGGCGGACGTAGAAGGGTCGCCATCTCAGATCCGCTCGTACGCCTCATACCCTGCCGTGAGCTCCCAGGCCCCGTCATGCTCGCCGTCCAGCGCCCGAACGCGCAGCGTCCGCAGCACGCCGCGGCCGGCGGCCGGATACGGCGGCGCCAGCAGCCGGAAGCGAAGCGGACGGTCGCCGAGGGCGCGCCGGGCGGTGACCCAGGGCAGCATCACGAGATCTTCGAGGCTCACACCTCCATGATCTCTTTCTCTTTACCGCTCACCAGCTCGTCGATCTGCTTGACGTACTTGTCGGTGAGCTTCTGCACCTGATCCTGACCGCGTTTGATCTGATCGTCGGTGATCGTGCCGTTCTTGGCGAGCGCCTTCACGTCGTCGTTCGCCTTGTGACGGATGTTGCGCACCGCGACCTTGTGCTCTTCGGCGCGCTTGCGGATCGTCTTGATGAGGTCTTTGCGGCGCTCTTCCGTCAGCGGCGGGAACGAGAGGCGGATCATCCCGCCGTCGACGTTCGGATTCAGCCCCAGATCGCTCGTCTCGATCGCTTTGCGGATCGCGCCGATCGTGCTCTTGTCGAACGCGGTGACCACCAGCGAACGGCCGTCGGGAGAATTCACGCTCGCGACCTGCTTGAGCGGAACCGTCGAACCGTAGGCTTCGACGTGCAGGCGGTCGAGCAGCTGCGGCGAGGCGCGCCCCGTCCGGATGGAGGCGAAGTCGGCCGTCGTCGCCTCGATCGCCTTACGCATCTTCGACTCGGTATCGCGGTAGACGTCATCCAGCATGGGTCGCCTCTTCGCCGCCGACCCGCGCCGCACTCCGCGCCGACACGGTGGTCCCGATCCGCTCGCCCATGACGACCCGGCGGATGTTGCCCGGGACGTTCATGTCGAACACGACGATCGGCAGCGCGTTGTCCATGCACAGCGTCAGCGCGGTCGAGTCCATCACCTGCAGGCCCAGCTCGAGGACGCGCAGGTAGTCGAGGTGCTCGAAGCGCGTCGCGCTGGGATCGATGAACGGGTCGGCGCTGTACACGCCGTCGACCTTCGTGGCCTTGAGGATCGCCTGCGCGCCGACCTCGACCGCGCGCAGCGCGGCCGTCGTGTCGGTCGTGAAGTACGGGTTGCCGGTGCCCGCCGCGAAGATCACCACGCGCCCCTTCTCGAGGTGCCGGATCGCGCGCCGGCGGATGTAGGGCTCGGCGATCGCGTTCATCGCGATCGCCGTCTGGACGCGCGAGGGGACGCCGATCCGCTCCAGGGAGTCCTGCAGCGCGAGCGCGTTGATGACGGTCGCGAGCATCCCCATGTAGTCGGCGGTCGCGCGGTCCATCCCGGCGGCCTCGTGCGCCTTGCCGCGCCAGATGTTTCCGCCGCCGACGACGACCGCGGTCGAGACGCCGTCGGCGTGGACGCGGGCGATCTCGCCCGCCATCGCGGTGGTCGTGTCGACGTCGACGCTGCCGCCGCGCCCGGCGAAGGCCTCGCCGGACAGCTTCAGCAGGACGCGGTCGTACGCAGCTCTAGCCAACGTCGTTACCTCGCGGGACGCGCCGCGACGCTACTCTTCGCCGAGGACGAACTTCGCGTAGCGGCGGACCTGGATCTTCTCGCCCAGGACGCCGGAGACGCTCTTCACGAGCTCGCCGACGGTCTGCGTGTCGTCCTTGACGAAGGGCTGATCGAGCAGCGTGTGCTCCTCGTACCAGCGGTTCAGCTTTCCGGCGAGGATCTTCTCCACCACCTCGGGCGGCTTGCCCGGCGGCACCGTCTTCTCGAGCTCGGCCTTCACCTCGGCGAGCGTGGCGGCCGGAACGGCGTCACGGTCGAGGTAGAGCGGCGACATCGCGGCGACGTGCATCGCGACGTCGCGGACCAGCTCCTTGAAGCGGTCGTTGCGCGCAACGAAGTCGGTCTCGCAGTTGACCTCGACGAGCACGCCGATCTTGCCGCCCGCGTGGATGTACGAGCCGACGAGACCCTCGTTGGCGGTGCGCTCGGCGGACTTCTTCTCCGCCTTCGACTGCCCGAGCTCGGCGAGGCGGGCCTTCGCCTTCTCGGCGTCGCCCTCGGCCCACACGAGCGCGTTGCGGACGTCCGACATCCCGGCGCCGGTCGCCTCGCGCAGGCGCTTGATCTCGTCCGCGGACGGTTTGTACACGGTGTTCACGTTCTCGAATTCCGTTCGAAGACTAGACGCCGGCGGCGGCGGGCTCGCCCGCGACCTCGGCGTACTGCTGGTCGTAGTCGGCCTGATCGTAGGCCGACTCCGTCTCGGTCTTGCCTTCGATGATCGCGTTCGCGATCGTGGAGACCATCAGGCGCACCGAGCGGATCGCGTCGTCGTTGCCGGGGATCGCGTAATCGATCTCGTCGGGATCGCAGTTCGTGTCGATCACCGCGATGATCGGGATCCGCAGCTTCCGCGCCTCGAGGACGGCGATGCGTTCCTTCTTCGGGTCGACGATGAACACGGCGTCGGGGAGCCGGTGCATGTCTTTGATCCCGCCCAGGAACTTCTCGAGCTTCTCGAGCTCGTCGGTGAGCCGCGCGACTTCCTTCTTGGGGAGCAAGTCGAAGGTGCCTTGCTGGCGCATCCCTTCGAGCTCGCGCAACCGCGCGATGCGCTTCTGGATCGTGGCGAAGTTCGTCAGCGTCCCGCCGAGCCAGCGCTGGTTGACGAAGAACGTCCCGGCGCGCTCCGCCTCTTCCTTGACGACGTCCTGAGCCTGCTTCTTCGTGCCGACGAAGAGAATCACGCGGCCTTCGCGCGAGAGCTGCTTCACCGAGTCGTAGACGTGGTTCAGCATCCCCATCGTCTTCGCGAGATCGATGATGTAGATGCCGTTGCGCTCTTGGAAGATGTACGGCTTCATCTTCGGATTCCAGCGGCGGGTCTGGTGTCCGAAGTGGACGCCCGCCTCCAGAAGAGCGCGCATGGTCACGCCTGATGCCATGAGAGTTCGTGGTCCTTTCTGAGCCCTCGGCCGCCGTCCGTGGCGCCGTCCCGGGCACATGCACCCCGGCTCTCCGAGCCGGTGAAGTCGTCGTCCGGGGTCCCGGACAACCCCGGTAGTCTACCACGACCGGGCGGTCCCGGCCAAGCGCCCTCAACTGCCTTCGCGCGAAGGCCGATCACTCCGGGGTGCAGCGATCCTTGCGCCGGCGGCGCTGATGCCCGGATTCGGCGTGCGGGCGGCCGAGTGGTGCGCCCGCTTCCCCGATCCGGAGGCCGTCGTCGCGCTGGACGTGACCGCCGCCGGCGCCGGGCTGCGTGAGACGATCGCACGCCGCGCCCGCGGCGTCCCGGTGGCGCTCGCGCCGCTCATCGAAGACGACGCCGTCGTGGACGCGCGCGGCTTCGCCGCCGAGATCGTCCGCCAGGTCGCCGACATGGACGGCCGGCGGCTGCTCCTCGACCGCGTCGCCGCCGGGAAGCTCAAGGTCAACGGCCGTCCGCAGGGCGAGACCCACTTCTTCGACCGCTTCGCGCGCGAGCTGCTGCCGTTCGCGCTCCGGTTCGCGGACACGCTGCTCGTCCGCTCCTGGCACGACGCCCGCCTGCTGACGGCGACCGACCCGGGGAACGGCGCGCGAATCGTCCGCCGCGCCCCGCTGGACCCGCTGGTCCCCGACGTCCGCCCGGAGCCCGGCGCCGACGCGCTCGTCGTGTGGGCACCGACCCTCAGCGCGGCGGAGCTCGGCATCGTGCTCGTCGGCCTGGACGCGATCCGAGTGCCGCAGATCGTCGTGTGCGCCGGGGGCACCGTCGAAAACGTCGGGGCGCGCTTCACCGACCGGCGCGGCGCGGCCGACGCGCTGCGCCGCGCCCGCGCCGTGATCGACGCCGGCCCGGCGGACCCGGGGACGACCCGAGCGCTCGCCCGCCTGGGCGTCCCGCTCGCCGCCCCGCGCGGAGCCGCCGCGGACGAGTGGCTCGACGGCCTCGCCCTGTTCGACCCGCGCTCGCGCACGAGCGTCGAGCTGGCCGCACGCGTCGCCCTCGCCGCCGAGCCGCCGCGCGAGCGCGACGATGCGGCGCGCGACGCCGCGGCCGACCTCCCGACCCGTGCGCCGCTGCGCGAGCACGGTCCGCTGGTGTCCGTCATCATCCCGACCTACGATCGCCCCGAGATCCTCGCCGTGACGCTCGCGTCGTGGGAGCGGCAGACGTATCGCGATCTCGAGATACTCGTGGTGAACGACGCCGGCGCCGACGTCACGAGCGTCGTGGCGCGCTTCCCGCGCGCCCGGCTGGTGACGCGCGAGACGAACGGCGGCCCCGCCGCCTCGTGCAACACGGGGATCGACGCGGCGCGCGGCGAGGCGCTCATCTTCTGCGGCGACGACGACGTCGCGTTCCCGGACCACGTCGCACGGCTCGTCGAGGCGCTGGAGCGTTCGGGGGCCGGGATCGCGCACGCGCGCGGGATGGTCGCGTTTCTCGAGCCCGCCGAGGGCGCGCCGGCGGGCCGGCTCTTCACCGTGGACGCGTTCGCGGCCGGCGTCGCCGACATGGCCGAGCACGACGTCAGCAACGCGTTCTATCCGCCGCACGCGATCCTCGCGCGGCGCGACGTCGTCCGCGCCGCCGGCTACTTCGACCCCTCGTTCGTCGTCGCCGAGGACTACGAGTACTGGATTCGGCTCGCCGTCGCCGGCGACGTCGTCCACGTGCCGTTCATGACGTGCGCCTACGCGGTCCGCTCGGACGGCTCGCATCTGAGCGTGCAGAAGAACGATGCGTATGCCGACGCCCACGCGCGGATCTACGCGCGCCACGCCCGGCCGCACCGGCCCGCCCTCGAGGCGAGGCGCAGCGCCACGGTCGCCGACCTGGCGCAGCAGGGCGCGACACGGCAGACGCCGCCGTGGCGGCTGACGGAGCCGCTGCAGCTCGACGCGCTCTTTCGATGAATGACGGCCCGGCCGTCCGCCTCCGGGGTGTGGCGCGAGACTGATCCTCGGGGTGTGGGGCCGAGGTGGGGGGATCTCGCGCGGAGACGGACGGTCGGGCCGCGCCGCTAACCGCGCCGCTTCTGCCGGCGGACGCCGCCGATCCGCGCGATGCGCAGCTCGTCGTACGTCTTCCGGCACGGGCACGGCAGCGGACGTTCTTGCAGCTCCCCCGGCGAACGGTACGTGCATCCGGCTTCGCCGTGGAGCCGGAAACGGTGATCGCAGGCGGGACAGCGGGCCGATTGCAGGTCGCTCTCGGTCTTCGTCGTTCCCAAACCCCGGTCGCCGTGCATCGTCCCTTCCCCCAGGTCGGCTGCATCCATCATGCCGGGCGTACCGTGCCGAAGCCATCCTGCCGAAAGGCACAGCCGGCGCCGGTCACGGGCGGAGGATTTTCACAGGATGGCCGGTTCGGGGGGTTGGTAGGGCTTCCCCGAGGCGCTACGATAGCGCCGGGTATTCCATTTGGAATACCCGGCAAGAAGGAGTGTCCTTGGATGAACGTGACCGCTCTCGTCGCCGCCGCGATCCTGATGGCCCTCGCTCTCGGGGCGCCGGGCACGAAAACCATTCCGTCTCATCCTTCCGGCGGCGTGCATACGACCGTCTCCACCGCGGACCAGACCGGCGGCGCCGGCGGGACGGCAACGCCGCCGCCCCCAATCGTCTCCGGCGGCGGCCCGGGCTGACCGCCTCGCCTTAGCGGAAAAGGGGGGAGACGCAGGCTGACCTGGAACGCCGAACGGGCGGCGGGAATAGTTCACGCCGGACAGGTGGGTGCATCCGGGGTATGCTGACCGATCGATTTCACGTCAATCAGTCTGCACTTGCGTCCTCCGCTCTCCAGGCGGCTCGCGAAGCGTACCTGAACAGCGACCTCGCGGCGTGCTTCGCAGCGCTCGACGCGCTGGGGGGATCGGCGCAGACCGATCGCCGTGAGGCGCTGCTGCTGCGCTCGCGCGCGCTGCTGAAGCTCCATCGAAACCACGACGTCGTCGAGCTGCTCGGCTCGGCGCTGAAGACGTTCGTCGGCTTCGACGAGGAGTGCACCGCGAGGATGCTCCACGCCGTCGCGATCGCGCGTTCGGGGTCGGCGGAGCGCGGTCTCGCGCTCCTGCTCGAGCTCCACGACGTGGCCTGCGCGCGATATGCGCATCCGACCATTCAGGCCGAGATCGCATACTGGATCGCGTTCGTCCATTGGCTCCGGCGCGATTTCGACGCCGCGGCGCAGAACGCGGCGATCGCGGAAGCCGCGCACGCCGACGTGGTGTCGGTACGCGCCGCGTCGCTTCGCGGCTTCGTCGCCGTCGCGCAGGAGCGGTATGCCGAGGCGCTCGGGCTCTTCCGGGCGGCCTTCGAGGCGTATCACACGTGCACCGAGCGCGACCTCGACGCGCTCGAACGCATCGTCCACCAGATCGCTTCGCTCGAGGTCACGCTGCGCAGCGCGACGGTGCGCGGAACGCACGCGCGCCGTGCCGAGGTTGCGCGTCCCGCCGACGCGCGCGGACGACGGGCGCCCGGAAGCGGCCGCACGCAGATTGCCGCGCTCGATGCGTGGCTGTACACGCTCGACGGCGAGCGCGCCGACGCCTACCGTGCGATCCGCATCGCCGAGGACCTCGCGCCGACCGCCGCGTGGCGCGTCTGGGCGCTCGCCGGGCGCGCGAGCATCGCGCTGGCGTTCGACGACCTCGCGATCGCCAACGAGTTCGCGGTGCACGCGTCGGAGATCGCCGAGACGGTCGACTGGAACGCGACCGCCGACGAAGAGCGTTACGGGCTCATCCTGCTCGCCGAAGTGCTCGCGTCGACCATGCCGCTCGCCGCCGTCTCGACGTGGACGAAGTATGCGAGCATCACGACGCAGCTCGACCGCTCGCTGCTGTTCCGCTCGGACGTTCGGCTCTGGATCGAAGAGACGTTCGTGCGCGCGCTCGTGCACCGCATCCGAGGCGAGACGCGCGAGGCGCGCGAGGAGTTCGAGGCCGTGTACGCCGCGTCGGCGCGGATCGGATGCCTCTGGCGCGCGGCGCTCGCGCTGATCGAGCTCGACGCGACGCCCGCCCTCGGCCGCCCACGCGGCGACTCGGCGCTCGAGGCGGCGGCGGCGATCGTCAACGAGCACTTCCCGCGCTCGTTCCTGGCCCGCCGTCTCGGGCGGTGGGCGAACGTCCCGGGCGATCCCGACGTCGCACGGCTGGCGCGGGTCCCGCGACTGGTGCTGCGGCACCTGCTCGAGGGACGCAGCGCGAAAGAGATCGCCGCGGTGATGGGGCTCTCGCCGGGGACCGTGAAGAACTACGTCAACGGGATCCTGCGCGAGTTCGGCGTCCGCTCCACCCCGCAGCTCCTCGTGACCTGTTACCGCCGGGGGCTCGGCGCGCCGTCCTGGCACGCCGCCGACGCGCCGGCGCCGCATCCCCAGTCGTTCCGCTCGCCGTAAGCACTCTCTCCGCTCGCCGTCGAGACGAGCGTCCGCCGAAAGGCGGGTTCCCGGCGATGCGCCGAAGGTCGCGTACCGGATGACCCCCTATTACCGGACCTTCGGCCTGGAGCGCGATCCGTTCCTCGACACGGCGGACCCGCACTTCTACCGGTCGACGCCCGGGCTGACGCGCGCGCGCGACCGCCTGACCGGCGGCGTGCTCGAGTCGCGCGGTCTGCAGGTGGTCGTCGGCGATCCCGGCACCGGGAAGACGAGCCTGATGGCGCAGCTCGAGCGCGAGCTGCTGGGCCGTGACGACGTCCGGCTCGCGAAGATCCTCGACCCGTCGTTCGCCTCCGAGACCGAGTTCTTGCTCGGCGTCGCGCGCTCGTTCGGTCTCGCCCTCCCGCCGCGTTCGCCGGCCGCGCTGAAGAACGCGCTGAAGAACTACCTCTACGACGCAGCGGTGCTCGACGGGCTCACGCTCGCGCTCTTCGTCGACGAGGCGCAGAACGCGAGCGACGAGATCTTCGAAGTGCTGCGGCTGCTGCTGAACTACGACGTGCCGCAGCGCAAGCTCCTCAACCTCGTGCTGTTCGGTCAAAGCGAGCTGCGCGGCCGGCTCGACGTGCGCCGCAACCTCGCCGATCGCGTCGACGAATGGTACACGCTCGAGCCGCTCGATCCCAACGAGGCGCGCGCGCTCCTGACCTATCGCATCGCGCGCGCGGGTTCGAGCAGCGACGTCACGCTGCTGTTCGAGGACGACGCCGTGGACGCGATCGTCGCCACCGCGCGCGGGACGCCGCGGCGTCTGCTCACGCTCGCGCACGCGACGCTGCGCGAAGCGGCGGCGGCCTCGCATCCGCGCGCGACGCGCGTCGACGTCGAGGCGGCGGCACGCGCGCGCGGGCTCGCGGTCCCGCCGCGCCCCGAGCCGCCGGCGCCGCCGCCCGTTCCGGAGCCGGTCGCCGCGCCCCCCGCGCCGGAGCCCGTCGTTTCGGAATCAGTCGCCGCCGAGCCGCGGCGGCGGCGGTTCCCCTGGCTTCCCGCGTTCCTCCGATGAACGAGCGCGAGGTCGACATCGACGCGCTCTTCGAACGCGACGCCGACGCGCGTCTGCTCGAGCGACGAAGACGCGAAGAGCTCGGTCTCGCGCCCCTGGCCGCGGTCGCGACCACGACGCCGATCCAGTTCGGTCCCGAGTCGATGGTCGACGGCGAGCCCGCGCCGTTCGTGCGGGGCGCGCTGCTGCGCGTCGCGGTCGACGCCCGTCCGACCGCCGAGCTGATCCCGGGCGCGCTCGTCGCCGTCGTAGTGACCGTCCACGACGAGGGCGACGTGGACGCGCCGGACGCGAAGCTGCGCGTCGTGCTCCCGGCCGACGCCGAGGCCGTCGACGGGTCGTTCCTGCGCGACGGCGTCGCGATCGACGGGACCGCGCTGACGGGCGAAGGCCTCCGGCTCGGACCCGTCCCGGCCGGCGAAGCGATCCGCGTCAACGTGTCGTTGCGCATTCTGCCGGGAACCGAGGCGCTCGACCTTTTCGCGGAGGTGAGCTGCCCCGGCGTTCCGTCGATCGCCGCGCCGGCGCTGCGGCTGACGCGGCGCTCCGGACACGCCGCCGTCTCGCCGCCGAAGCCGTTCTTCGAGCTCGAAGAGGACGAAGAGCCGCTGGATCTGTTCGAGCCGGCGGCCGACGCGTTCGTCGCCGAGCGCATCGTCATCGATACGATCAGCGCCGCGCCCGCGATGCCGCCGCTCCCCGAGCCGGACGCCGTGCCGCAGGACGCGGAGCCCGAGCCGGAATCGGCCCGGCGACCCGAGCGCACGGCGCCGGTCGCGGAGCCGGAACCGGTCGCCGAACCCGAGCCGGTCGTCGAACCGGCCGCGGTCGTCGAACCCGAGCCGGTCCTCCAACCCCGGCCGGCCCTCGAACCGACGGCCGTCGTCGAACCGGAAGCGATCGCCGAGCCGGCCGGGGTCGTCGAACCCGAGACCGCCGAACCGGAGGCCGTCGCCGGAACCGAGGCCGCCGCCGGACCGGACGCCGTCGCCGAAACCGAGGCGGCTGCCGAACCCGAGGCCGTCAGCGAACCGGAGGCGTTCGGGGAACCGCCGGCCGAGGAGCCGCCGATCGCGCCGCCGCCGCTGCCGCGGGCGGTCTTCTTCTCCGGGCCGCGCGTCACGATCGGTCCGCCGCCGACGCCCTCGCCTGCGGAGCCGCCGCGCGAGCCGGTCGAGCCGGCTCGGATCGAGGCGGCGCGGCGGCGCGAGCGCGACGAGCTGCTCGCGCGCGCCATCGAGGCCGACGAAGTGCGTGCCCTGCAGCGGGTCTTCACGGGTGCGGTTCCGCACGGGCTCGCCGCGCTCGCGCTGCTCTCGTCGATCGCGGCGGTCGACTCGCCGCTCGGCGAGGCGCTCGGACTGCAGGCGTTCGCGCGGACGATCGCGGCCGCGCTCCCGCGCGCGCTCGTCGCGGCGCGGATGGGGCGCCAGCCGCCGCGCGTCGTGTCGCGGCACGCGCTCGACGCGATCCGTCCCGACGGGGTCGCCGACGAAGAGCCGTTCGTGCAGCGCGGCCCGCTGCTCGTGACCCGTTTCGATCCGCGCGAGCGCGAAGGCTTGCGAACGGTCCTCTCGCGCGATCTCGACGACGCGTTCCTGCGCGGCGTCCAGATCCTGCTCGCCGTGTGCCCGCGCGACATCGAGAACGTCCCCGGCGACGTCGCCGCGGCGGTACGCACGGCGCTCGCCGAGTACCGCGCGGCCGCCGGTGCGTGGCTGATGCGGATGACGGTGCGGCGCGGCGTGTACCGCGAGCACGATCCGCTCGTCGCGGACGATCCGATGCTGCACGGCACCGGACGCGCGCTCGTCGCCGCGCTGCGCGAAGCGACGCAGTGACGCGCCCACGGTGAAGCTGCTGATCGGGATCCCGACCGGGGGACGCCCGACGCGCCCGTTCCTCGACGCGCTTCAGCGTCTCGAGATGCCGCCGGCCGTGACCGAAGCGGATCGCCTCGTGTGGACCGGAAACTTCGTGCCGGCGCAGCGAGAGATGATCGCGCGCGACGCGGTCGCGCGCGGCGTCGACGTGCTGGCGATGATCGACGACGACATCGTCGCGCCGGCCGACGCGCTCGTGCGGCTCGTCGCCGCGCTCGACGCCGATCCGCGCGCCGCGCTCGCCGGCGCGCTGTACTACAGCCGCGACGGCGCGCGGCCGATGGCGGTCGACCGCTGGGACTCGCGCGACACGACGACCGCGGCGATCCCGGCGTTCGCCGGCGAGCGCGTCAGCGCGGTCGACGGCGTCGGCTTCGGCTGCGTCGCCGTGCGCGTCGCCGCGCTGCGGGCGCTGGACCTGCCCTATTTCGCCGCGCATCTCTACGTCGATGCGGCATCGCGCACCGTCCGGCAATGCGACGAGGACTACCTGTTCTGCGAGCGCGTGCGCCGGGCGGGATGGCGCGTGCTGCTCGACGCCGGCGTGCGCGCCGGGCACTACGACCGCGGAACCGAGACGACGATCTCGGCACGAAGCGAAAGCGACGTCCGGACCGACCGCCTCCGGATGATCGTGCGCAGCGGCGAAACGACGGAGCTCGTCGCGTTCGACGAGGCGGTCGCGCGCGCGCCGGAACGGCAGGAGCCGTTTCCCGCGACGCTGCTGTTCGGCTAGCTAGGAGGTCGCGTCGATGAGCGACGCGCCCGGCTTGCCGAGCGCGCGCGCGAACCCGCGCAGCTTCCGCGTGCTCTGCAGGCGCGAGCCGACCTCGTCGCGGTACGCGCGCAGCCGCCGCAGCTGATCGTCGCGGTAGGCGACGATGCCCGCGAGCCGTTTGGCGATCTTCGGGTCGCTCGCCGGTGCGATGTCGGGCGTCTCGGCGAAGAGCCGCTGCAGCTCGCCGGTCATCCGGGATTGCGCCTCGAACGCGGCGGCGACGTCGTTCCAACGGCGCTCGACGAGCGCGGCGTCGGCGTCCAGACACGAACGCTCGAGCGCGATCAGCGTGCGGACCGCGACGGCGCGCGGCGTGTCGGCGCCCGCCGGTTCAGCCGACGAGGGCACCGAGCTCGCGATGAGCGGCCGTCTCCGCGCGATACTTCTTGATCGCCTCGACCCACGTCTCGCGCATCCCCATGATGTGCGGCAGCAGGTCGCGCACCTTCTGCGGGTCGCCTTGCATGTTGGCCGCGACCAGCTGGTGGTGCCAGAACTCGTAGATCCGGAAGAGGTTGACCGGAATCTCGCTGTCGAGATCGAGCCGCAGCGACCCCATGAGCAGCGCGCACGCGCGCTGCGCCCGGCGCAGCAGGTCGTGCCGCCCCTGGATGTCGCCCGGACGCGACTCCATCACGTCGAGCGCCTGGCGCGCGAAGAGCAGCAGCGCGTCGTAGGTCTTGATCACGAGCTCCTCGGGACTCGCCGAGTTGATCGACGCCTCGAGGTACCGGAGGTTCGCGTTCGTCACGTCAGCCGCCGCTCGACGAGCCGCCGAGCGCGGCGAGCGACTGCTGCATCGACTGCAGCGTCGCGATCTGCGTCTCGCTGTCCACGAACTCTTTGCGCAGGATGTTGGCTTGCATGTTGGCCTGATCGGTGATCGTCGCGATCTGCTGCTTGAGCGAGGTGATCTGATCGTTCTGCTCGTCGCTGATCGTGGCGAAGAGGGACTGGGGCGGAATCGTGCCGGCGAGCGATCCCGTGAGCTGCGTCGGGAGTCCGGTCACCGAGGTCACGTACGAGCCGAGCTGTCCGATGAGGCTCGCCGGACCGGTGAAGAGCGCGGCGACCGCGCTCGGATTCGCTTGGAGCGCGGCGGTGAACGCCGAGACGTCGAGCGTCTGCAGCTGTCCGCTCGTGCCGTCCATGCTCTTCGAGGTGACGCCGGTCTGCGAGCTCGTGTTGGCGCTGTCGCTCGAGTCGGCCGCCGCGATGCTGAACGAGGAGTCGAGCTGCAGCCCGATCGACGCCAGCGAGTTGTACGAGCTCGACGTCTTGTCGTCGTAGTTCGAGACGAGCCCGACGAGCTGGTTCTTGAGATCGTCGATCTCGCTGTTGCCGAACAGCACGCCGCCGCCGGTGAGCTGCGCCGCCTGCGACTGTCCCGTCGTGGAATCGGACGTGGTGCCGACGACGGGCGCCTCGGTAGCGAGGTTGATCTCGTTGATCACCGCGTTGTAGGCGGTGACGAAGTTCCCGATCGCGGTCTGGATCGCCGAGCTGTCCGAGGCGACGTTCACCGTCACCGGAGCGGCCGCGGTGACCGGCGACTGCAGGTTCAACTGCACGCCCGGGATCGCCGTCGTGACGGTGTTCGAGTTCGCGAAGACCGTATGGGTCGTCCCGGCCGTGTCCTGATACTGGACTTCGGCCGACTTGCCGACGGCCAGCGTCGCGCCGGCGCTCAACGCGCCCGGCTGCTGGTAGTTGGTGAGGAACCCCGCCGCTTGCAGGAAATTCGACGTATCGCCCGAGGCGCCGAGCGTGATGCCCTGCGGCCCGTCGGTGCGCGAGGTGAGCACGATGCTGTCGTCGGTCTGATCGTACGTCGCGATGACGCCGGCGGTCGACGTGTTGATCGCGTTCAGCAGGTCGTTGAGGTTCTGGCCGGTCGGGTCGACGGTGAACGAGACGCCGTTGATCGTGAACGTCCCCGCCGTGACGGCGGTGCCGAACCCGGCGTTCCCGCTGGTGTCGAGCGTCGCACCGACGTTGATGCCGCCGACCTTCCCCGAGCTCGTGGCCGTGTACTGGCCGCCCGAGTAGGTGATCTGCGCCGTGTCGAGCTTGAACGCGGTGAGCAGGTTGCCGCTGTCGGATGCGCTGCCGAGCGTGAGCGGCTGCGACGAGGTGATCGTCCAGGTCTGCGTCGTCGTGTCGAACGCGATCGACGCGCCCACCGGCGCGAGGGCGGCGTTCGCCTTCGCCTGGAACGACTGGATCGTGTCCGAGTTGACGTCGTAGGCGATCGCGACGCCGTCGATCGTGACCTGTCCCTTGCCGTTGGTTCCGGTCGTCCCGTTGGTCGGCGTGATGGACAGCCCCGCGCTCGCGAGGGTCGCCGTCGTGCTGACGGTTCCGTTCGCGGCGGGATCGTTGGTGATCTGCGTCGCCGTCGCGAGCGTCGCGTTCGTGATCAGATAGTTGCCGGGCGTCGCCGTCGTGCCGGCGATCGTCGAGACGCCGATCGCCGATGCGTTCGACGACGCCGGCGCGGTGGCCGTGAACGCCGACGGATCGCTGACGGCCTGGAACGTGTCCTGGAACTTCGTCAGCAGATCTTGGATCTTCAGCATCTCGGCCTGCTGGGCGCTCAGCGACTTCACGCTGTTCTGCAGCGGCGTCGCCTGCGCCATCGTCATCGCCGAGTACTTCGAGATGATCGAGTTGTAGTCGATGCCCGACGCGATCCCCGGAAAGGTGACCGGCGGGATGTTCGTCCCGTAGATCGTCGAGCCTGAGTCCGCGCCCGAGGCCGACGCGCTCGAGATCCCGCTCACTACGCGCTCCTGTCGACGACGGCGCCGGCGAGCTTGTTGAAGAACTGCGCGATCAAGACCATCGCCTCACGCGGAAATTGCGTGATGACCTGGCCGGTCTCGGCGTTCTTGAAGACCGTGACGACTTCGTTCGGATCGTGCGAGACCTGAAACTGCACCGAGACGTTCGAGCCGCCGCCGACGAGCTGCGAGAGCGCGTTGTGCAGGGTCTCGTCGGTCGCCGCGCTCGGCTGCGCGCCCGCGGGCTGCCCCGGCTGCGGAAACGGCTGCAGCGCGCCGCTCGGCGCGCTCTGCTGTGTTCCGGACGCGGATCCGCCGCTCCAGCCTTGATCGATCGCTTGAACGTCCATGTTCGTCAACGAGCCTCCTGACTTGGTATCGGAGCGAGCGCGACCGCGGTTTAGGCGCGCACGCCGGCCGCGCGCGCATAGCCGCGCACGACGGCGCGAACGGCGGCCGCGGGCGCGAACCGCTCGAACGCCTCGGCGCGCGTCCGCGCGCGCGACCGCGGCGCCTCGTCCCAGGCCGCGCCGAGCGCGCGCGCGACGGACCGCAGGTCGCCGGGATCGCAGCGGTGCGCCGCCGCCTCGATGCTCCGCCCGCCGGCGACGACGAGCTGCGCGCCCGCCAGTGAAGCCGCCGCCAGCCGCGACCCGCCGCAGCCGAGCCAGGCGACGTCGACGGCGACCGCAGCAGCGCAACGCAAGGCGCTCGCGACGCCGGGCTCCGGCTCGCCGGCCAGCACGACCGCGCCGGGGCCGGCGAACTCGCGGATCAGCTCGAGATACGCTCCGTCGGCGACCGGCCCGGCGATGACGAGCGGGATCGCCGCGTCGGCGGCGGCGCGCGCGACCAGCAGCTGGTTCGCGTGCGGCGCGACCGGCGCGTGGACCAGCGCGAACGGATCGCCCCCGACGAGCGCGCCGATCGCCGCCGCGGCGGCGGTGCGCGCGAGCGGCGGGACGAGCTCGATCGGCGCCGCGCAGCCGCGCCGCCGCACGTGCTCGGCCTCCGCCGCGGACGCGACGAACACCACGGCCGCCTCGCGAAGCGCGGCGGCGACGCCGTCGAGGTCCGCGGCGGGCGGCGCGTACGGTTCGCCGGCTCCGGCCGGACCGATGGACACCGCCCGGCGCGCGAGGAGCTCGAGGTAGCTCTCGACGTCGCGCTCGTCGGCACCGTAGTCGAAGCAATGTCGCGTCACCGCGGCGCCCCACCAGCCGCCGTCCTCGGCGCGCTCCTCGTAGGCGTGCACGGCGAGCGGCGCGCCGGCCGCGCGGGCCGCCTCGGCGACCGCGCGAGCGCGCGCACCGTCGCGCGTCCCGACCAGATGAACGAGGTCGGCGCCGGCGACATCGGCCGGCGAGTCGGCGAGAAACGCCGAGAAGCCTTCGGCGGCGAGCGCCTCGACCAGCGCGGCCGCCTCGTCGGTGTCCGCCGAGGGCAGGCGCGCCGCGTCGCCGCGGCCGAGCACGACCGCGATCCGCCCGGCGGAGCCGCCGGCCGCGACGTACGGGGGAACCGGGGTGAGCGTCACCGGCTCGGGCGCGCGCTCGACGGCGAACCAGCGACGCACGGGTCCCTCGGCGGGGTCGAAGACGATCCCCACGTCGAGCGGGAGCGGGTCGACCACGTCGATGCGGTTCGGGCCTTCCGCGTCGAGGCGCAGCACGCACGGCGCCTCGCCGGCGTCGGCGTCGCGCGCGACGATCGCCACCTCGGCGCGGCCCGGCGCCTCCGGCGGCTCGCCGTACCACGCGCACGCGACGGGATCGCGCCGGCGTGCGGCGACCCCGGCCGCGGCGACCGAGCGCAGCAGCGCCCAGCCGCCGACGGCGTCGGCGGCGTCGATCGCGACGCTGCGCCCGCGCGCGAAGCGGCGGGCGTAGCGGTACGGAGCGAGCCGGGCCAGCGCCTCGCGCAGGGGCGCCGCGCCGAAGCACCCCGCCGCGCGTGCCGCCTCGAAGCGCGGCGCCGGCGCGAAGGCGACGACGTGCTCGGCGACCGGCTCGCCGGCGAGGACCAGCCGTTCGAGATGCGGGAGGATGCGCGCGGCCAGCGCCTCGGCGACCTCGTCGCCGCCGGCGAACGCGGCCGGCCAGATCAGCGGATCGCGATCGCGATCGACGACGGCCGGCGGGTCGGCGAGAACGAGCGGGACGACCGCATCGCCGCCGGCGCCGCTCAGATACAGATCGAGCGCGAACATCGGTCGGCGGCGGCGCAGGACCGGCTCGATCCGAACCGCGGCCAGCGCGCCTGCCTCGGCGCTTCCCGCGCCCGTCTGCCACGGCGCGAGGATCTCGTGACTGCGATGGCGTCTCATCGTGCCGCACGCTCCAGCAGCGCGCCGACGCCGGCGTCGTCGACGACGGCGCACCCGGCGAGCGCGGCGCGGCCGAGGCCCGCGACCGCGACGAGCCGCACGTCCTCGCCCAGCCGCGCGCGCCACGCCGCCGCGTCCGGCTCGCGTTCGACCCGCACGGCGATCGTCTCGCTCATGGCACGCCCGCACCCCGCGAGCACGGGGCGCAGCGCGGCCGCTGCTTCGGCCGCGCTCACCGTGCCGTCGAGGAGCACCGCGACGCGAATCGGATCGCCGGCGCCGAAGGCGGAGGCGGCGGCGCCGAGCATCCGCGCGGCGCGCCGCAGCTCGGCGGCGTCGGCGACCGGGAGCGCGAGAACGCAGCCGGCCGCGTCGCTCGGCGCGCTTTCCGGCGGCGCCGGGGCGAGCGCGACGAACGGGATGCGCTCGTGCGGAGCGAGCCCGCGCGCGAGGAGCTGCGGCGCGGGCGCCGGCGGGGCGGTCTCGTCGCGGTCGGCGAGCGCGATCGCGCTGCGCGACGCGCCCGCATCGAAACGGTGGACCAGCGTGTCGTCGCAGCGCACCACGGCGTACCCGGCACGCCGCACGCGCAGCACCAGGTCGGCGATCCCGCGGCGCGTCGGCCCGAACGCCGGGTCGATGCCGCCGGCGGCCCGGAGCGCCTCGCGCGCGAACGCGATCGCCGGCGTGCCGGCGACGTCGATCGGCTCGGCCTCGCGCGCTCGCTCGCGCTCGCGGCGTTCCGCGATCGCGCGCATCGCCTTGAGGTCGGGATACTCCACGTCGATGACGCCTTCGCCGAGCGCCGCGCCCGGAACGGCCGCGCAGGCGGCGCCGAGCGCCGGGATCCGCGCGAACGCGGCCGCGAGCCGCTCGAGCGTCGCGGGCGGCAGCAGCACGTCGTCGGCGAGCAGGTAGACGACGTCGCCGCGCGCGGCGCCGAGCGCGCGGTTCAGCGCCCCGGTCAGCAGCGGATCGGCGTCGTCGATCTCGATTCGCATCCCCGGATACGCGCCCAGCATTCGCCGCGCGGTCGCGGCGCCGGAAGCGCACACCGCGGCCGCGTCCGTGCACGGCGGCAGCGCCGCGAGCGCGGCGTCGAGCGTGATGCGCGTGACCTCGGGCGCGGACGCCACGAGAATGACCGCGCTCGCGCTCCGGCGCGGCGGGAGCGACGGCGGGACGGCGGCGGCGCGCATGCCGGGGACGCGCACCGAGCGGCGCAGCGCGCACGCGCCGTCGAGCAGCGTGCGCAGCGCGCCGGCGAGCGTCGTACCGGCCGCGTCGAGGTGCATCGGAAACCGGCCGGCGGCGAGCAGCACGCAGCGTCCCTCGAGCGACGCGGCGTCCGGCGCGGCGGCCGCGACGTGCGGCCCCGACTCGAGGGCCTCGACCAGCGCGTCCAGCGTCGCATCGTCCGGTACGGCGTCGCGGGCCGCGACCAGCACGTAGCGGTCGCCGCGGACCCGCAGCTCGGATCGCAGCGCGGGCGCCGCGTCGTCGAAGGGCCCGTGGATCAGCCGGGTGAGCGGCGGGCGCGCGACGAGCGCGCGAATCCGCCGTCCGCCGCCGAGCCGGATCTCGCGCTCCACGAAGCGCGCGCGAACGCCGGCCGGCAGCCGGTGGGCGCCGGCGGCCGACGGCCGGCGTTCGGCGACGTCGCGCAGCGCAGCGTTCCGGCCGCGATCGTCTCCTTGAACGACGCTCTCGGTCGCGTCCGCGGCGAGCGCCGCGTCGACGCGGACGCGTCGTCCGGCGTCGCGCGCACGCGCCGCGAGCTCGACCATCGCCGCGACCGCGTCGGCGGGCAGCGCTTCGCCGAGCAGCGCGCGCGGTACGACGACGACCCCGGGCGCGACGACGTCGATCTCGCCGGCGAGCGCGCCGGCCGGCTCGCCACGCGGCGCGGCGACCGCGTTCAGCGTGAACCGCACCGGCCCGAACGGCTCGGGCGCCAGCATCCAGCCGAACAGCGTCAGCTCGCCGTCGGCGAGCGGGCCGCCGGCGAGCGCGTCGTCGCCGTGTGCGAGGGCACGTGCCGCGTCGAGCGCGCCCGCCGCCGGAACGACGCCCGGTCCGACGAGCACGGCCGACGGCGCCGCCGGATCGCCGGCGTCGCGCAGCGCGCCGAAGGGAATCACGCGAGCGCGAGCTGCGCGACGGCGCCGGCGTCGACGAGACGGCCGGCTTCGAGCAGCGCCGTCGCCAGACCGACGCTCGCGCCGCGCTGCACCGACGGGTCGGCCGACGGCAGCGAGCACAGCCGGCGCATCGTCGCGATCGCCGCGTCGAGCGCGCCCGCGCGGCGCTCGATCTCGACGCGGAGCGCGAGCCCCGCGGAGGCGTGCGCGTCGTCGTCGGGGATGCGCGCGAGGTGCGCGAGCGCGACGCCGTCGCGTTTGAGACGCGCCGCGGCGAGCGCCGCGTTGTACGCGAGCATGCACGTGCCGGGATGCGCGGTCAGACCGGACTCGGCGGCGGCGAGCGCGTCCTCGACGCGGCCGTCCTGCAGCAGCCGGTGCGAGCGGCGCGCGAAGTCGATCGCGTGCACGAGCGGAGCGCTCAGCTCGCGCTCGCGCAGCCGTTCGCGGCGGGCGTTTTCGCCGCGCGCCGCGTACAGCGCGTCGAGCAAGGCGAGAACGCGGCCGTCGCCGGGCGCGAGCGCCAGCGCGCGCAGCGCGTACGGCTCCGGGTCGCCGAGCCCTTCGTCGCGCGCCGCCACGGCGGCCGAAAACAGCAGCGTCGCGTACGTTTCGTCCGGGATCGCCTCGCGCCGCCGCTCGACCTGTTCGAACGCCTCGTGGAAGCGCCGCCGGCGCATGAGGAAGTTGACGTACGCGATGAAGCCGTTCGTCGCGGCGCCCGCCGCGCCGGCGCGCAGCAGCCGCTCCGCGTCGTAGAAGCGTCCGGCGCGCTCGCAGACGCTCGCGGCCAGCGTCCGCACGCCGTCGGCGTCCGGTTTCGCCGCGAGCGCACGCTCGAGCCACGCCAGCGCGTCGCCGTCGCGCCCCTCGCGCAGGTAGGTGATCGCGACGTTGACCGGCGCCTTCCACGTGGCGATCTCGTCGTCGACGGCGAACTGCGGATTCGTCCGGCGTCCGGCGGCGATCGCGCGCTCGTACCAGCCGCGGGCCTCTTCGTATTCGCCGCGCTGCGAGAGCACGTAGCCGCGCAGGAACAGCAAGTTCGGATGATCGCTGATCACCTCGAGCCCGCGCTCGAGCACGTCGATCGCCTTCTCGCGCTCGCCCAGGCCGTCGGCGTACGCCGTCGCCAGCATGCCGTACGCGACCGGGAAGAACGTGCGCGGCTCGGCGGTTTCGGCGAACATCTTCTCGAGCGCCGCGATCCCTTCGCGGTGTTCGCCCGCCGCGATCGCGGCGACGCCGAAGTTGAACCACGCGAACGGGTCGTCGCCGTTCTGCGCGAGCGCGCGCTCGAGCAGCGGGCGGTTGCGCTCGGTCTTCTTCCGTCCCTCGAGGACGCTCTTCGTGTAGCCTTTGTGCAGGATCGTGATCGGCGAGAACACGGTCGGCACCTCGCGCGCGCCGCCGTCGAGCACCAGGCTCTCGTGGATGACGCCGCGATAGCGCAGCCGCGGCGAGTTCGGGAACAGCCGCGGGAGGATGTGCGTCATCGTCGAGACGCTCCCCGATTCGTCGTCGACCACGTTGCGGATGTGCACGTACACCGCGCCGTCGTGCGCCGGCGTCGAGCGCAGCGCGCGCAGCAGCGGCACCGATTCGGGGACGATCTCCTCGTCGGCGTCGAGGACGAGGATCCAGCGGCGGGTCGCGGCCGCGAGCGCTTCGTTCTTCGCCCACGCGAAGTCGTCGCGCCAAGGGCGGTCGAGCACGATCGCGCCGTGCTCGCGCGCGATCTCGACGGTCCGGTCCGTCGAGCCGGTGTCGACGACGACGATCTCGTCGACCGCGTCGCGCACGCTGCGCAGGCACGCGCCGAGGAAACGCTCCTCGTTCTTCACGATCATGCAGAGCGTGATGCCTTCGGGGAGCTGCGCGGCGCCGTCCGGCGGCAGCGGCAGATTGAACAGCAGCCCGGTCTGCGCGGACGCGAACGTACTGTCGCGATGGTCGTCGACGATCTCTAGCGGCACGGCATCTCCCTTGCTTCGGTATCGGTCCGGCGCCGCGCCGCCTTGAGACGCGGAGAAAAGAGAAAGGGCCCGCCGGAGCGAGCCCTCTCGGGGTCGGGGACGGCCTTCGGCCTATCGGAACAGGCTGATGACCGACTGCGCGTTCGAGTTCGCCTGCGCGAGGACCGACGTACCGACCTGCACCAGGATCTGGAGCTTCGTGTACTGCGTGGTCTCCGCACCGACGTCGAGATCGCGGATCGCCGATTCGGACGCCTGCAGGTTGACGGACGCCGTGTTGTCGTTGTCCTGGTCTTCCTGGAGGCGGACGATCGTCGCGCCGAGCGACGCGCGCTGCGAGAGCAGCGACTGGAGCGCGTTGTCGATCTGACCGATCGCGTCCTCGGACGCCAGCGAGCCGAAGCCGCTGTTGCCGACGAGGTTGATGTTCGCGATCCGGAGCGTGTTCGTCGAGGTGCTCTGGAACCCGACCTGGATCGTCGCGCCTTCCTGCGCTCCCGACTGGAAGTTGAAGGCCGGCGAGTTCGGGTTCGACTGCGCCGCGACGTACTGGCTGACCTTGACGTACGAGGTCACGCCGACGTCGAGCGTTCCGGCGACGCCGAAGTTCAGCGTGACGCCGTCGACCTCGAGGGCCGGGGCGGCGACGCCGCTCGTGAGCGTGTAGACGCCGTTGACGACCTGGCCGTAGCCGGTGTCGCCCGCGCTCAGGTAGCCCACGCCGGTCGTGTTGTCGACCTTCGCGCCCGCCTGCGCCGCGCTCGAGAAGAACGAGATGATCAGACCCTGCTGCGTCGAGGTGAGCTGCGCCACCTGGACTTCGATCGTGCCGTCGACGATCGACGCGTTGGTCGCGCTGATCGACGGCGGGGTGACCGTCGAGACCAGCTGCTGCGTCGAGCCGTTCGGGCCCGCCGTCGCGAGGTCGGCGTTCGACTCGATCGTGAAGCTCGCGTCGACTTCCTGCTGGAAGCCGGCGTGCGACCCGTCGAGCAGCGCCTGCCCGTTGAAGTTCGTGTCCTGCGAGATGCGGTTCACCTCGAGGAGCAGCTGGTTGACCTCGGACTGCAGGTTCGCGCGGTCCGTGGTCGACGTGATGTCCGACGCGCCTTCGACCGCGAGGGTACGGATGCGCTGCAGGATGTCCGTCGTCGTCGCGAGCGCACCGTCGGCGACCTGCGCCGCGTTCGTCGCGTCCTGAACGTTCTGCGTCGCCTGGTCGAAGCCGTTGACTTGCGACTGGAGCGACTCGGCGATCGCGAGGCCCGACGGATCGTCGGCGGCGCTGTTGATGCGGAGACCGCTCGAGAGGCGGTTGACCGCCGTCGAGAGGGCGGCCTGGTTCTTGTTGAGATTGAGACTAGCTTGATTCGCCAACAGGTTGTTGGCGATCGAAAGCCCACCGATGCCCGGCATGTGTTTCCTCCATGATTCACACGTGTGACGAGGACGGGTGCTTCCTGACCCGTCCTATGCACATCGTTTCGGTGAAAAATGCGGCCGACTTTAGTCTTTTGCCGGCGTTCGCCGGCGCGATCCGAGGTCGGCCACCTTCGCGCCCTCGGCGGACGCGGCAGGGCTCGCCGCCGGCTCTCCGGCGGCGGCACGATTGGTGCGCTGAATCTCCTCATACACCTCGGAACGGTGCACGGGGATCGTCCGCGGAGCTTCGATTCCGAGCTTCACGGTGTCGCGGTCGACCGCCACGACGACGATGCGGACGTCGTCGCCGATCATGATCGCTTGGTTGAGCTTACGGCTGAGGACCAGCATCGGGACGCGCCCTCCGTGGCAGGATTCGGAGGGTGCGCTTTCCCGTTAACGCGTTGACGCTCCCGCTGCCTCGGCCTGCTCGGCCGCCGGCTTGCGCGGGATCGGGGTGCGGACCGAGTACCCCCCCGCTTCCAAGGTCACCTGGCGGGCGATCCGGGTCCGGAGGTTCACCACGATCGGCGCGAGCAGGTTCATCGTCATCTCGACCGCGCCGGGGGTCACGACCACCACGCACAGGGTGGCGAAGTCCTCGGGGCGCTTGAGGTCGAGCGAGCTCATCGCGTACGGCGGCAGTTGGGGCGCGTAGTCGTCGAAGATCGACCACGGATCGGCGGTCGGCAGGGCGACCGCGGGGTCGTCGAGGCTCTGCAGCCAGATGAACCGCTCCTGCCCCTCGAGATTCAGGGCGAGGAACCGGCGCAGCGAGCCGAAGCCCGGGAGCCCCCACGGGAACGTGAGCACCTCGGATTCGCGGTACGTGCACGTCCCGAGCCGCGGCAGCTCGACCGTGATTGCTCGGTCTGCGGTTTCGACAGTGGTCTCGGTCACTCAGGCCCCTCGCGTCACGCGTTGGTCAGGTAGTCGAACAGGGTCTTGCCTTCGAGCCGGTTCGTCGTCGCGTACGCCGCCTCGAGAGCCGTCTGGGTCGCCGTGAATCGGGTCGTCGCCGACGGAACGTCGGTGTCCTCGATCGCGGACTCCACGTTTGTGTTATCGGTCGCATCGGTCTGGAGTTGATCCGAAATGCTGCCCAAGGTCTGGATCCGCGCGCCGATGGTCGAGCGGGCGCTCAGCGTCGTGTCGAGCACCTTGTCGATGCCGCCGATCTGCGTGGAGACGGTCTGCACCGAGTCCGCCTGCGTCGCGAGGTTCAGGACGGCGGTGAGGTTGCCGCTGTTCGTCGCGCCCGGCGAGGGCGTGTCGGTCACGTAGAACGAGCCGCTCCCGGCGAGGGTGATCTTCTGGGTCTTCGGATCGAATGTCGCGGTGACGCCCGTCTGTGCGCTGACCGCGTTGATCTTCGCGACCACGCTCGTCCCCGCCGGCGGAGCGACGCCGTCGTCGAGCGCCGCGTTGCCGGCGATCGTGACGGTCTGCACGGACTGCACGCCGTTGACCGAGCCGTTGATCGTCAGGGTGAAGCTGCCGCTGCTGTCCGGAACCGGCTTCGTCGCGAAGACGTTCGCCGCGGCGAGCGTCGTCGCGGGCGGCGCGCCGGCGCCGCTCGGCGGCCCGTAGATCACCGTCCCGGCCTGGTTCATCGCGGCCGAGCTGACGTCGCTGGTCGTGCCGTTCTGCAGCGTGTCGCGCAGTGCGATCAGCGTCTGGAAGACGTCTTGCGAGCCGTCCGAGGCGTCGTAGTTGAAGGCCGCCTGGAACGTCGTCGAGAGCGGAAAGTGCTGGCCGTTGTAGACGAGCTGGCCTTGCGCCTGTTCGTTCCCGCTGAAGGTCACGGTCGAGATGGGGCTGCCCTGCGCCTGCACCGGCGGCGTGGCGCCCGCGGCGGAGCCGCCGAACACGTACTGGCCGTCGTACTGGGTGTTGCCGATCGCGATCGCCTGCTGCAGGAGCTGGTCGACCTGGTCGGCGATCGCGCCGCGCTGCGAAGCGCTCAGCGAGTCGCTGGAGCCTTGCACCGCGAGCTGCCGCGCGCTCTGGAGCAGCGAGGTGAGACTGCTCAGCGCGCTGTCGGTCGAGGTCAGCTCCGACACGGCGTTCTGCACGTTCGTCGACTGCTGCGCCTGCACGCTGATCGTCGAATGCAGCTGCAGATCCTGGGCGATCTCGGACGGATCGTCGCTGGGCTGCGTGAGCTTCTTCCCGCTGGAGAGCTGCGCGCCGAGCTGCGCGTAGAGCGCGGTCTGCTCGTCGATCGCCTGCGTCTGCTGCGCGTAGATCGTCTCGGTCGCTATGCGCATCCGTTCCTCCTCACGGGATCATGTTCAGCGTCGACTGGAGCAGCTGCTCCAGCACGTTCATCGTCTGCGCCGCGGCCTGATACGAGTTCTGGTACTTGACCAGGTTCTGCGTCTCTTCGTCGACGTTGATGCCGTCGACGCTCTGCCGCGCCGAGTCGATGTTGGAGGCGAGGCTCGTCTGCGCCGAGGTTCCCGTCGTCGCGGTCTGCACGTCGTTGCCGAGCTGCGCGACGAGCGCGCCGTAGTAGGCTCCCAGCGTCTGCGTCGGCGTCGCCGAGATCGCGAAGCCCGCGGCGTGCGCTTTCGTCGCGGTGAAGCTGATCGTGCCGGCGGCGCGGTTCACCGCGGTCACCGTGACGTTCTCGGCGTTCGCGCCGCCCGCGTCGATCGTCAGCGTCTGCCCGACCGTGACGTTCCCGAACGCGCCGGCGGTGGCCGCGCCGACCGTGACGCTCCCCGGACCGGCGGGCGCCGCGTTCGTCGCGGTCGTGCGAACCGCCGGGATCCCGGTCTGGCTCGAGAACGCTCGGAGCAGCGCGTTCGCGCCGGCGTTGTCGGCGGAGCCGAACGCGTTCGTCCCGTCCTGCGGGACGCCGTCGATCGCCGCCGCGCCGAGCACCTCCAGCAGCGAGCTCGAGGGCGTGCCCTGGCTACCGCCGGCCGGCGCGTTCGAGTCGGCGATCGTGAACGACGGCGTCGTCGGATTCGCGCCTTGCGCGGCGAGGTGCGCCGCATCGACGTTGTTCGGATCGCGCGCGAAGACGATCTTCTGCGCCGTCGAGTCGTACGACGCGGTCACGCCCAAATGGGCCGCGTTGAAGCTCGTCACGAAGCCGTCGATCGTCGCGGCGTTCCCGCCCGCGCCGTAATCGTAAGCGAACGTCTGTGCGGCGCCGTCGGTGGTCACCGTCAGCGTCCCGGTCGTCGCGCCGCCCGCCGCGGCCGCCGGATGCGCGAGCGTCGCGTTCCCGAGCAGCGGCTGCGAGGTGCTCACCGAGTCGTTCGCCGCGTTCAGCGCGACGGTGAGATCGCCGGCGGCGGTCGAGGCGAGCGCGGTGGGAAGCTCGGCGGGGTTCGTGATCCCGACCGTGATGTTCGTCGCACCGATCGGCGCGCCGGCGACCGACGGCTGGAAGAGCGCCGCGCCCGCCTCGCGATTCTGGTCGTAGCCGGCGGTCGTCACGGCGTCGATCGCCGACGCCGCCGCGCTCGCGAAGCTGTCGAGCTGGGTTCCGTACGACGCCAGCTTCGTGTTGTAGAGGTCGAGGTAGCCGCCGAGCTGTCCGCTTCCCACCGCCACCGGCGTCGGGTTCGCCGGGTTGGGATCGCCGGCGAAGCCGACGACGAGCGCCGGCGTCCCGGAGGCGTTCGTCGCGACGACCGGCGCGGCCAGATGGTACGCCTGCGTGTCGTTGACCAGCGCCTTGCCGTTCACCGAGACCAGCGCCGAGCCGTTCGGCTGCACCGTGGTCTGCACGGAGACGTACTGCGAGAGCGTGTCGATCGCCGAGTCGCGCTCGTCCTCGTAGGTGTTCGGGTTGTCGCCGACCGCCGTCGACGCGCGAATCTGGCCGTTGAGCGTCGCGATCTGGTCGAGCAGCGCGTTGACCTGCGCGACCGCGGTCCCGGCCTGCTGCTGCACCGTCGACTCGGCGTTCTGCACCGCGTTTCCGACGCCGTTCAGCGTGGTGGCGAACGTCTGCGCCGCGGTGATCACGCCCTGCTGGTCGGAGACCTGCGTCGGGTTCGCGGCGAGCTGCGAGATCGCGGTCTGCAGCGCGGTGAACGCGGCGTTGACGCCGTTGTTCGGCTCGCCGAACGCGCTCTGCACCGCCTGGAGCTGCTGCTGCTGAACCGTGAAGTAGTTCTGCGCCGACGTCGCGCCGCGGAACAGGCCGTCGTACGAATCCTGATGGATGCGCGTGATGGACTGGACGACGACGCCGGTGCCCTGCGTGCCCGGGCCGCTCCACGTGTCGTAGCCGGGCGAGCCGACGATCGGCGGCGCCTCTTCGAAGTTCACGCTCTGCCGCGATGCGCCGGGCGTGTTGACGTTCGCGATGTCGTTCGAGGTGACGTTCGCCGCCTGCTGATAGGCGTCGAGCGCGCTCCCGACGATGTTCAGTCCCAGAAAGCTCATGCTCGTCGGCTCACGATGACGCTCCCCTCCGGCGGCGGCACGAAGCCGCGCCGGCGATAGGTGCCGGTCTGCTCGGTCCCCGCGCGCTGGAGGACCTTGACGACGCGCGCCAGCCGGTCCATCCCCGCGAGGATCAGCGCCTTGTTGTTCGAGACGGTCAGACGGAGCGCGATCGTCCGCACCCCGATTTCGTGCGCGGTCGCGTGGAAGCGCCGGCGCAGCGCGGGCGGCGCGTACGCGCACACCTGCGCGAGCCCCAGCTTGCCGAAGCCCTGGCGCTGCATCGCGATCCGCCGCGCGTACGCCGCGCCGTGCAGCAGGCGCTTCGCCTCGAGCTGCTTGCCGGCGGCGTCGATGCGCGCGGGATCGTTGGCGACGAGCGCGTCGGTCATCGCGAGCGCGGCGTGGCCGAGCTCGCCCAGCAACCGGTTCTCGTCGCCGAGAAGCTCGCCGAAGCGCTGCCAGGGGTTCGCGTTCATGACGCTCCGCCCCGCGCTCCGCGGCCCGTCCGCGCCGGCGCTATGCGGCGGCGGTGGCGTGCTCGACCAGGAGGCGTCCCAGGAGCTTGTCGACGATCTCCTCGCTCGGGACGTAGTATCGTCCCTCGCTGATCCGGCGGCGCAGGTCCTCGACGAGGTCCGCGCGATAGAACGGATCGGCGATCGCGTCTTGGATGAGGCTGCTCAGCGACGTCGCAGCATCGGACGCCTCGAGCGAATCGGCCGTCTCGAGTCCGAGCGGGTCGACGGCGGGTCTGCGTTTCACCGCCTTGTAGGCCGAGACCGCCGAACGAATCTCGGTCCGACTGATGATCATGTGTGCCGAGGCCCCTCTTCCGAACCGTTGCTTCCTTGCTACGATTCGTATCGTCGCTTGATTCGGGGGACTTTAGGCCGAGCGTCATGACGCGGCTCACGTGGGGTCCCCGTTCGGGACGCGCGTCGACGCCGCGGTCCCCGGCTGGGCCAGGACGGCGGAGCGCAGCTGGTTCTCGACGACCTTCGCGATGCCCAGCGAATCGCTCTTCGCGAGCTCCTCGGCGCGCTTCTCGTCGAGCATCTCGCCGAACATCTGCTCGGCGTTCGAGGGCTTCCCGGTCAGCGAGACCTGCGGCGCCGTCTTGCGCATCTCTTTGAAGAGCATGTCGATGAAGAGCGACTCGAACTGCTGTGATGCCTCGTGCAGCTTGCCGAGCGCCTTTTGCTGATCGGCGGTGAGCGGCGCGGCGGCCGGCGCCTTCGCCGAGACCGCCGGCGTCGGATCGCTCATCAGATGATCTCCACGTCCGCCTGCAGCGAGCCCGACTCGCGCAGCGCCTGCACGATCGCGATGAGGTCGCGCGGCGAGGCGCCGATCGTGTTCAGCGCGCGCACGACCTGCGCGAGCGTCGCGGCGCCGGAGATGTAGACGAGCTTCTTGCCGGACTCGGTGGCGGTGATCCGCGTGTTCGACTGCACCGGCGGCTGCGTCGAGCTGAACGGCGCGGCCGGCGTGACCTCGTTGCTGGACGCGATCGTGATCGACAGGTTGCCGTGCGCGATCGCGCACGGCGCGAGCGTGATGTCGCCGCCCATGACGACCGTCCCGGTCCGCTCGTTCACGACGACCTTCGCGACCTGGTCGGCGTTGAGCGACAGATCGCCCGCGTCGGCCAGAAAGTCCACCGGATCGCCGGCGTAGCGCACGGGCAGCGTCACGCGGATCGTCTCGGCGTCGTTCGCCCGGGCCGTGCCCGCGCCGAAGTGCCCGTTGAGTACCGACGCGACGCGCGCCGCCGTGCGGTAGTCCGGCGAGGTGAGCACGTACGAGAAGCCGTTCGAGTCGTGGGTCAGCGACGTGTTCATGTCGCGCGCGATGACGCCGCCGAGCGGCACGCGCCCGGCGGTGACGTGATTCTTGGTGATGCTGTTCGGGCCGTTCAGATCGTTCGAGGCGGAGAAGCCGCCGACGGAGATCGGGCCCTGCGCCGTCGCGTACACGAGATTGTTCGCGGCGCGCAGCTCGGTGAGGACGAGCGTTCCGCCCTGCAGGCTCGTCGCGTCGCCGACCGCGGAGACCGTCACGTCGACGTTGTCGCCGGAATGCGCGAACGCCGGCAGCGAAGCGGTGACGATCACCGCGGCGACGTCGCGCGTGCGCACCGCCTGCGAGTTCACCGTCAGCCCGAACGTCTGCAGGATGTTCTGCACCGTCTGCGAGGTGAACGCGACTTGGGTCGAGTCGCCGGTCTGGTTGAGCCCGGTGACGACGCCGTAGCCGACGAGCTGGTTCGAGGTGACGCCCTGCACGCGGGCGACGTCCTTGAGCCGGACGGTCTGGGCGCCGGCCGGGGCGGCGGTCACTCCGCCGGCCAGGAGGGCCGTGGCGAGCAGCGCGGCGAGCTGAGTACGCATCGTTCTCTTCATCGGCTCAGAACAGCCAGCTCACGATCTTCTGCAGCAGACCCGGGTGCTTCGCCTCGGAGTACTTGCCGTCGAAGTTCGCGTGGACGTCGGCGACGCGCGTCGAGACCACCGTGTCCGTGTCGTCGATGTCGTCGGGCCGGACGATGCCGGTGACGTGCAGCGTCTGCTTCTGCCCGTCGACGATCAGCGCCTGATCGCCGGCGATCTTCAGCGCGCCCGACGGGAGGATGTCGGTGACGGTCGCCTCCATCGACGTGACGAAGCTGTTCGAGCCCACGTTCGACTGCGTCTGCGAGGACTGCCGCGTCGCGCCGAGGCTCGAGCCGAGCCGCACGAGCGGGAGGTTGAAGATCCCGCTGCCGGCGCCGCCGCTCATCTGGTACGAGTTGTTGACGCTGCTCTGGTTCTGGCTCGCGCTGCTGACCGAGAAGTCGAACACGACCTGCACCAGATCGCCGACCTGTTGCGCGCGATGGTCGGCGCCGAGGCGCATCGGGTGGCCGGGCGCGGCGGGCGGCGGCCCCGCCTGGTAGAGCGTGTCGGCCGCCGCCGGCGCGGTGAGCGCCGCGGCGAGGACGACGGCGAGGGAAGTGCGGCGCATCAGCGGGCTCCTGATCCGGGCAGCGTGATCTCCACGCGCGCCGGGCCGGTGACGACGCCGGCCAGCGCGGTGTGCGTTTGCGGGTTGACGACGGTGACGACGTCGCCGAGCGCGCCGCCGGTCCGCGCCACGACGTCGGCCGCGAGCGCGACGACGCCGTCGTGGACGACGAGGATCGCGGGCTGCCCGGCGAGCACGACCTGGTTCGGCGAGGTCTCCTCGACGTACAGCGGCGCGTTCTTCGCCGCCGCGACGCGCAGGCGGCGGCCGATCAGCGCGTCGCACGAGACGACGGGACGGCCGTTGGCGGCGACGCGCGCGATCGTGACGTCGCCCGCGCCGAGCAGCGCGTTCGGCGCGAGGTCGCGCGCCGCGACGGCGGTACGGACGTACGTCGTGATGCGGTAGCCCGCGACGACGGTGCGCGCGAGCTTGCCGTTGACGCTGATCGCGATCGCGATGCTCGCGTACGAAGGGCTCACGAACGGCGAGCCGCTCACCGCCATCGAGACCTCGCCGGCCGGCAGCTGCTGGTCGGCGATTCCGTAGGCCGCGGCGATCGTCCGGTCGGGGCCGGCAATCAGTCCGTGCGCGGCCGCGTCGGCGACGGCCGCGATCTTCGCGCCGGCGACCGTCTGCGTCGCGAGCTGGGCGCTCGCGGGCGCGCCGAACCGCGCCTGCACGCAGAGCGCGCAGACGAGGGCGGCGGCGAACGCGAGCGCGCGACGCAGCATCGTGTCAGCCGGCCTTCATCTGGACGGCGGTCTGCAGCATCTCGTCGGCGCTCGAGATCGCCTTCGAGTTCGCTTCGTACGCGCGCTGCGCGGTGATGAGGTTGACCATCTCCTCGACGACCGAGACGTTGCTGGCCTCGAGGTAGCCGCCTTGCAGCGTCCCCGCGCCGTTCAGCCCCGGCTGCGAGAGCGTCGGCGCGCCCGACGCGGCCGTCTGCACGAAGTTGTTCTGTCCCTGCGGCGCGAGCCCGGCGGAGTTGGTGAAGCGCGCGATCTGGATCTGACCGAGCGTCTGCGGCTGCGACTGCCCGGGAACCAGCGCGGTGACCGTGCCGTCGGCGCCGACCTGCACCTGCGTCGCGTTGGCCGGAACGGTGATCTGCGGCGAGAGGAAGTAGCCGTTCGCCGTGACGATCGAACCGGTCGGATTGATCTGGAAGTTGCCGTCGCGCGTGTACGCGGGCGTGCCGTCCGGCAGCGTGATCTGGAAGAATCCGTCGCCCTGGATCGCGACGTTGAGCGGGTTGTCCGTCTCCTGCAGCGTCCCTTGGGTGAACGTCTTCTGCGTCCCGCCGATCTTCACGCCGAGGCCGACGTCCTGTCCCGACGGCACGACCGACGCGCCGATCGGCGTGCCGGGCGCCTGGAGATTTTGATAGATCAGGTCCTGGAAGCGGGCTTCGTTCTTCCGGAAGCCCGTCGTGTTGACGTTGGCGAGGTTGTTGGAGATCGTGTCGATGTTGAACTGCTGGGCGTTCATCCCCGTCGCCGCGGTGTACAGCGCTCGCATCATGCTCGGGTCCCTCCTAGGTCGCGGACGTGCGGCCGACGGTCTGGATCGCCTGACCGGTCGTGTTGTCTTGCGTCTGGATCACTTGCTGGTTGGCGTCGAACCAGCGCTCGTTCGTGATGAGGTCGACCATCGAGCGAACGACGTCCGCGTTGCTCTTCTCGATCGAGCCCTGCAGCGCGCTCGTCGTCGTCGCGCGACGCGCGCCGGCGAGGTTGCCGGGATCGACGAAGCGGTCCGAACCCTGCGGACGCAGCGCGTTCTGGTTGGCGAACTCGACGAGGCCGAGCTGTCCGAGCTGCGCGCCGTTCGCGGAGATCGCGCCGGTGCGGTCGATCGAAATCTTGCCCTGCGTCGGGAGCGCGATCGGCGAGCCGTTGTCGGAGAGCACGCGGTCGCCGTTCTGCGCGGTCAGATAGCCCTGCGCGTCGCGGATGAACTCGCCGTCGCGCGTGTAGCTCAGCCCGCCGTTCGCGTCGCGGATCGCGAAGAACCCCGGTCCGGAGAGCGCGACGTCGAGGTCGTTCCCGGTCGCGGCGATCGCGCCTTGCTCGAAGCTGGCCGGCGTGTCGTACACCTCGGCGCCGCTGCCGAGCGTCCCGATCGCCTGCACGCTGGGGACGCCCGGCGTGCTCGCGTTCGCGAGCTTGCCGGGATTCGTCTGCGCGCGATAGATCGTGCGCTCCGGCTGCGCCTGGACTTGCAGCAGGGTGCGTTTGAACCCCGCCGTGTCGACGTTGGCCAGGTTGTTGGCGATCGTGTCGACCGCGCTCTCGGCGACCAGCGCACCGGACGCCGCCGCGTACAGACCTCGAACCAAAGGAAAAAACCCTCCGCACGACACCGCCCCGGAGTACCGGTACGGTCGAACGCGAATCCGTCGATCGGTCGGGATTCGCAGCAGCCTCAGCCGTGCGAGGGCCGTCCGGCTGCTTCCTCATCGATGTTCGGCGCGAGCGTCGCGCGACTTTAGGCGACGGCGCGCGGCCGCGCCGGTCCGGACCGGCCTAAAGGCTGGGCGCGTCTCCGGCGGTGCGGGTCGAGCGCAGCCGCGCGTGGACGTCGGTCAGCCGCTGCGCGACCGTCGCGGCGTCCCACGGGCGCTCGACCGGATCCCGCGACAGCAGCGTGTGCACGACCGCGACGAGATCGGGATCGGCGGCGCGGACGCGCAGACGCAGGTCCTCGGGCTCTTCTTCGAAGCGGCGCAGCGCGACGTCGAGCGTCCCTCCGCCGGTGAAGGGCGGCTCGCCCGCGATCGCGTGGTACAGCACGGCGCCGAGCGAGTAGAGGTCCGCGGCCGGCGAGACGTCGCCGTAGCGCGCCTGCTCCGGGGCGACGTAGTGCACCGTTCCGACGAGCAGGTTCGGCGCGGTGAGGCCGTGGTCGGTCTCCTCGTGCAGCGCGCGCGAGAGGCCGAAGTCGGTGAGATGCGGGTGTCCCTGCGCGTCGATGAGGATGTTCGCCGGCTTGATGTCGCGGTGCACGATACCGAGCCCGTGCGCCGCGGCCAGCGCGCCGGCGACGTTCGCGCCGAGCGAGGCGACGTCTTCCGAGCTCATCGGCCCTTCGTTCGCCAGGATCTCCGAGAGCGGCCGCCCTTCGACGTAGTCCATGACGATGAACGGCCGGCCGTCGTCGCTTTCGCCGACGTCGTGCACGGCGACGACGTGCGGGTGGACGATCTTCGCCTCGTGCTTCGCCTCGCGCGCGAAACGCTCTCGGAGCACGCCGCTCTCGTCGCGCCGCCGCGCGAGAAGCTTGATCGCGACCGTGCGGTCGAGGACGGTGTCGTGGGCGACGAAGACGGTCGCCATCCCGCCGTGACCCGCGACGTGGTCCAGCCGGTAGCGGCCGGCCAGCAAGCCCTCCGTCCCCATCAGGGCGCTATCGTACCCGAACCCGGGTCGGACGAGGCGGGGGGTCGAAGGCGGCGTGCGGCGCGGCCGCAGGCGCGGCGGGTCGCGCCCGAGCGCGAACCCGCTAGACCTGCATCTGGGAGATGGTCGTGTAGGCCGTCAGCAGCTTCTGGCGCACGGCCATC
>Ga0209810_1001169_pt1 | contig 42967 bp, 36 predicted proteins | sample Coa_R1_7_FD_187159 | JGI IMG/M metagenome (GOLD analysis project Ga0209810, IMG submission 187159) | Surface soil microbial communities from Centralia Pennsylvania, which are recovering from an underground coalmine fire - Coalmine... | ecosystem: Environmental > Terrestrial > Soil > Unclassified... | reverse complement strand
TGATGGCGCGGAAACTCCGAAAGCAATCGCATAGCGCGTGAAGCCCGCACATTCGTTGAAACCGGTGCACTCCAGCATACTTATTCTCGATTTTGGCTCGCAATACACCCAGGTGATCGCCCGAAGAATTCGCGAGCTGCAGGTTTATTCCGAGGTGGTGCGCTTCGATATTTCGGCCGCCGAAATCAAGGCGCTGCGACCCCACGGCCTGATCCTCTCCGGCGGCCCGGCCAGCGTTTACGACAAGGGCGCCCCCCAGATCGACCCCGAAATTTTCAACCTCGGCATTCCGGTGCTGGGGATCTGTTACGGTCTGATGCAAATGGCGCATCACCTGGGCGGCAAAGTGGTTTTTACCGGGAGGCGCGAATACGGCGCGGGAACGCTCGAAATCCTCAGGGACTCGCCGTTGTTCGATGGATTGGGCGCTCAGCTTGATGTTTGGAACAGCCACGGCGACGAAGTCACGGCCCTGCCGGAAGGTTTCGTCGCGATCGGGCGCACCGAAAGCTCAAATTTCGCGGCAATTGAAAATCGGCAGCGAAACCTGTACGGACTGCAGTTTCACCCGGAGGTGGCGCACACTCCGCGCGGCACGCAGATCCTGCAAAACTTCGTTTATCACATCTGCCATTGCGCCATGGACTGGACCATGGGCTCGTTCATCGAGGAAGCGTGCCGGCGCGTGCGACAACAGGTTGGCCGCGAAAAAGTCGTGCTCGGGCTGAGCGGCGGCGTCGATTCCTCAGTCACCGCCGCGCTCCTGCACAAGGCCATCGGCGACCAGCTCACCTGCATTTTCGTTAACAACGGCCTGCTGCGCGCGAGAGAGGAAGAGGTGGTGCAACGCGTCTTTGGCGAAAACTTTCACATCCGTTTGAAATACGTCGATGCCGGCCAAAGATTTCTGAAGGCGCTCAAGGGAGTCGTCGATCCCGAGCAGAAACGAAAAATTATCGGCAACGAATTCATCGCCGTCTTTCAACAGGCCACCGAAGAGTTGCTCGAGGAAGATCGGCGCGGCAAATCGCGCAAACGCGCAGCGACCGGTTCCGCAGTCGGGAAGCGCGGGGGTTACAGGTTTCTGGCCCAGGGCACGCTTTATCCGGATGTGATCGAGAGCGTTTCCATTCGAGGACCGGCGGCCGTCATCAAAAGCCATCACAATGTGGGGGGGCTGCCGGAGAAAATGCATTTCGAGCTGGTCGAGCCGGTGCGGCAACTGTTCAAGGACGAGGTGCGTCAGGTGGGTCTGCAACTGGGGTTGCCAAGGGAAATCGTTTATCGCCAACCCTTCCCCGGGCCGGGACTGGCCGTGCGCATCCTCGGCGAGGTGACGCCGGAGCGGCTGGCGATCCTGCGCGCTGCGGACAGCATTGTGCAGAGTGAGATGGAAGCCGCCGGCTGGTACTATCGGGTCTGGCAATCGTTTGCGGTGTTGCTTCCCGTGCAGTCGGTCGGCGTGATGGGCGATCAGCGCACGTACGAAAACACCGTGGTGCTGCGCATCGTAGAAAGCCAGGATGGCATGACCGCCGACTGGGTGCGGCTCCCCTACGATCTGCTGGCGCGCATCTCCAACCGCATCATCAACGAGGTCAAAGGAGTTAACCGCGTCTGTTACGACATCTCCAGCAAACCGCCCAGCACCATCGAGTGGGAGTAAGTCGCCTGGGCGGGCTATTTTTGCCGCAAGGAAAAGAAAAATAATTGTGTTACGCGGCAATCTCTGTTTTTCTCTTTTCGTCAGCCTGAAAGCCGAAAAATGAAAACGCACAAATTAATCTCCACATTCATAATCGCAGCGTTTGCGCTTACTCCACAATTCACCAGCTCCATCCGCGCCGCGGGAAACGGGTACTCGGCCAAGCTGCTTTCACCAAGGCTTGGTCAGGTTCTCTATCCCGGGCAGCATGTCAGGATTCAGTGGGAAGCCACATTTCCTGATTTGAAGAATGTGCACCTGTGTGAAATGGAAATCTGGCTGTCGCTGGACGGCGGCCGCACCTTTCCACACTGCATCACGCCGGTGATCAATCCGCGGGTGAATTACTACGACTGGATTGTGCCCGACACGCCCACCAACGCGGCGGTTCTGGACATCCGCTTCGGCTGTGAATTGTACTATCCGGAAAGCTACAGCCCTCAGCCACAGGCGACATTTGTCATCGCTCGCAGCGCGCCGGTGCCGGTACCGCTTTAAAACCGGTCGCGGCAGACAAGACGCTGTCCGGAACGCATCACGCGCCTCTTTTCCCGGGGCGGCGCGTCAGGCGATTTGCGCCACTGCGCGCAGGAACTCGGCGAAGTCCTTGCCGTTGCGCGCGGCCTGGTTGAGCGCATCGAGTCGGGCGTTCATGGCCGCTTCCGGCAGCGCTACGCGGCAGGGCTGTCCCGCGGCGGTGGGATCTGCAAAAACAATTTCGTCCCACTGAATGGAAGAAATCTCATCGTTGAAACGCGCCACCGACCGGCCGCGGAAGAAGGCGCGCGTTGTTTCCGGCGGGTTGAAGATGGCGGTCTTAATTTCCTCTTCGGTCGTCACCCGGCGCATGAGATTTTTGCGCACCAGCTCGTAATACAATCCGCGCTCCAGATCGAGATTGTGGTACTCGAGATCGACGGATTGCAACCAGGGATCCTTCCACGAAAGTTTTTCTTCCTCCTGCAGGGCGTCGAGCAAAAATTTTTTAGCCGCCCAATCCACGCGGTCGCGCGTCAGGGTCACATCTCTTTCCAGATCATTAAGGACGTTTTCCCATTCCCGCAGGATCCACTGTCGTTCCGGGTCCTCCTGCATCGGCTCCAGGTTGCCGGCGGCGCGCAGATAGATTCGCTGCACATCGATGGCGGAGATTTTGCGACCATCCTTGAGCTCGATGATCCAGTCGTAAGTCTGATCACGGCTGATGGATTTGTTGGCGTCCACCGGTTGCGCAATCTCCAGTTGCGGCGCCTGGCCGCGCTCGATCAAGTCGAGCACCAGCGCGGTGGTCCCCACTTTCATGGCCGTGGCCCACTCGCTCATGTTGGAATCGCCCAGAATCACGTGGAACCGGCGAAAACGGTTCGCGTCCACGTGTGGCTCGTCGCGGGTATTGATGAGGGGGCGGCGATTCATGGTGTCGATGCTCACCACGACGCTGAAAAAATCCGCCCGCTGCGAAATCTGATAGACCCCGGGTTCGCTCTGGCCGCTCTCGGCTTCTATGCCCATTTTGCCTGCGCCGGCAAAAATCTGCCGAGTGATCAGAAAGGGGAGGATTCCCGAGACGATCTGGTCCCAGGCAATGTGGCGACTCATCAGGTAATTGTCGTGGCAACCGTAACTGTGGCCGGCAAAATCGGTGTTGTTTTTGTAAAGACGCACTTCGTAACCGGCCGGCAGCTTCTGGTTTCGCCGGCGCGCGCACTCGGCCAAAATGCGTTCGCCGGCCTTGTCCTGGGAAACGATCTGTCGCAGCGTTGTGCACTCGGGCGTGGAGTATTCCGGATGCGCGTGGTCGTTGTAAAAGCGGGCCCCGTTGGAAAGCACCAAATCGCTCTTGATTTCCTCGAAGCTGAGGGGACGCCGCTTGTCGATTTCGTAGTAAACGGATTCGTCGGTGTCCTGCAGCAATTCGCGGGCGCGAAATCCACGGGCGTCCAGGTGAGGATCTTCGAGATCGTAATCCCATTTCATCAGAGCGCCGTGCTCGGTGTAGCGCCGCACCAGCTCAATGGATTCGGCCACCACGTCCACGCTCTCGGCGCCATTGAGCGTGATGCCGTACTCTGTTTCCAGTCCAAAGACGCGTTTCATGGAGTCGTGGGATTTCCGCTGCTCCAGAGGACGGAAGCAAAAATACCAATCAAGCCTGCGGCAATGGCCGACATCTTTTTCGATCAGATCACGCCAAACGGCGCGCGCGCGCGAGAGTCCGCGGCGGGTCTTACCGGCGAAATTTTCACCACGTTTTCCGGATCGTAATCGATCAGTTTGAGCCAGTCTTCGGTGATGTCCGTAGTGGGGAAAATGTCGTTCTCCAGATATTCGGCGTTGAAGGCAAGTTGCAGATCGGATTCGCGGATGCCCTCCTCCTGTTGCGTTTCGATGGCCCGCTTGATGGCCATGGCTTTGGCGCGTTCCACAATCGAGGCAATAATCGCGCCGCTGATGAGGTCGCTGCGATAAAGCGTTTCCTTGCGCCCGCTGCGCAGCGTCACCTCCAAAAATTTGTTCTCCTCGCGTCGGGTAAACTGCCATTCCACAAAGCGCTCAATCAAGCGTTCGATGGAAGCGGCGATGCCATCGCTCTCCTTGGGCAGCACGCCGTCGTAGGGCAGATCATCGGTAAGATAAATGCGGTAGATTTCGCGCGCACCCTCTTTGTCCGGCCGATTCACCTTGATTTTTCGATCGATGCGACCGGGGCGCAGAATGGCGGGGTCGATCAGGTCCGCGCGATTGGAGGCCAAAATGATGACCACATCGTTGAGCGAATCAATTCCATCCATCTCCGAACAGAACATCGGCACGAGCGTGGAGAGAATATTGGAGTGTCGTGACGCGCGGCGTGTGCCCAGGATCGATTCCGCCTCGTCGATAAACAGAAACGGCATGAACCCTTCCCGGCGTTTCTCCCGCGCGGTGGCGAAAATTTCGCGCACCATCCGCTCCGATTCGCCCACCCACATGTTGAGAATCTCGGGGCCTTTGACGTGCATGAAATATTCGCGCATTTCGGTCCCGGTCTTCTCGCGAAGCTGCCTGGTGAGATTATACGCGGTGGCCTTGCCGATGAGTGTTTTACCGCAGCCCGGCGGGCCGTAGAGCAGAAAACCCTTTGGCGTTGCGTGATGAAACTTTCGGAACAAATCGGGATGCAAAAGGGGCAGTTCGATGGCGTCCTTAATGGCCTGAATGGCCGTGTGCTGGCCGCCCACTTTTTCCCAGGGCAATTCGGGCACGGCATCGAGATAATGCTCGTGCGACTTCGGGCTGGAGAGCATCTCCAGCGCCATGCGGTAGTTGGAGTCCACGCGCACTTCGTCGCCGGTTTTCAGCTCCGAATGCGCGAGGTCGGCGGAGCGTTGCAACACCATCGAATGCAATCCGTGCTCGGTTCCCACGCGCAGCCGGTCTTTACCGAGCACTTCGGTGATTTTCGTGACCGGACCGGCTGTCTCGAATCCGAGATCGCCCACGATGACAAACGCTTCGTTCACCAGAACGCGCGTGCCCTTTTTTAATTTCGCCAGCGGAATGCGCGGATCGACGTTGCAGTAGTAATCAGCGCCGCCCACGACAATGTGCGCGGTCTCCTTCGAGATGGCGCCGAGAAACGTGCCGATGCGGTTGGCGGGCGAAGTCACCTTTTTGATGACCTCCTCCAGTTTCTCGATCATCTGGCGCGCCTCGACGATCGTCTGCTGCTGATCGTAAACCTGTGGGCGCAGCTCCAGAAGGTCGCGCCGGACGGGATCGCCCGGAGGCAACGACGCGATCACGCGATCAAACAAATCGAGCAGATTGTCCGGACCCGAGTCCCCAACCCCGTCCTGAAATCCCTCGCTGCGCTCGTCGCTCATTATGGTTTGGGTCAATCCGCCGAACCGAGTGGCATTATAGCGTTATCGCGCGCCTTCGCAATCGTCACCGGTAAATCTTTTGATGTCCGCTCGCAAAACATTTCGAATGTTCGACGCTGCAATGTACAAAATGTTCAACCGCCATTTTGGTTCGATGTTGCGCACGGCTTTTATTTCTGAACCAAACGCGAAGCGGGGCACACTAGGGAAAGTTGCGACGCGGCGGAGCCGCTTCTACAATTGTGTTTTCCCAGGAGCCTTAGCTCAATTGGTTAGAGCGCCGCCCTGTCACGGCGGAGGTTGCGGGTTCGAGCCCCGTAGGCTCCGGATCTTTCTTTTCATCTCGATGAAGTCGGTTCCTTGCTCGTTTTGCGCATGAGACGCGCGTCGAATGACCACGGCCCGGCGCCGGCGATTAGCAGAAAGAGCAGCCCGAGCCACATGGAGAAATCCGTGCGCGCTTCGTGCATCATGCTCCAGAAACCGTATCGGGGCAGCTTCATCAGCGAAAAGCCCCAGAACCCGTGACCGAGCAACACGGGAATTTTGGTCGAGACGATGGCCACACTAATGTCGATCAGCAACACCAGGGCTGCGAGCCGCGTGAGCCATCCGATGATCAGCAGAGCGCCACAAACAATCTCGCACCCGCCGACAAACGGCCCCATGATTTCCGGACAGGGAATGCCGATCCTAGCGAAGCGGCCAGCGGCGAGATCGTCCGGATAAAGAAATTTCTGAATTCCTTCCGACAGAAAGATACCACCGGCCATGGCTCGCACCAGAACGGTCGCCGCCGGTGCACCAGGGATGAAAAGCTCACGCATTTTCAACGACCTCTCTGTTGCCGCTGTTCAGCGACGATTATTCATGATCTTGTTCCGTAACGAGCCGCGGCGGGTCGCGATCACTTGACCCCGAAAGCATTCGGGTTTGTAAATCACCCTTTGCACGCAGGAACAGATTCAAACCCAACACGCAGCAGCGGAGCCGCCTGGTCCTCTGAGCGCGATTGAATCGATCCCACCTTATCGCGGCGTCGGGCGCGGTGCCGGCGTGGAGCGCGGCCGCTTGGTTGGAGTGAGCCTTGGAGAATGGCTCCTCGGTATGAGATCCACAGTCTTGACTTGGATAGGCACCGGGCGCCGCCCTCGGAATCAAAGCTTTCCAGAGAGCAGACGAATTATTCCTGCGCCAACGAACGATACATGACGTAAACATCCACGTATCCTTTTTCCGGATGTTGAAATGCGCCGGGCAGGGTGGCGACAATTTTCATGCCCAAATCCTGCCAGAGTTTCACCGCCGCTCGGTTGGTTGAGATGACGAAGTTGAATTGCATGGCGCGATAGCCGAGCCGGCGCGCTTCGCTCATGCAATGTTCGCCCAGCGCGCGGCCGATCCCCTCCCCGCGGGCTTCCTTTGCAACGATGAAAGCCGCATTTGCCACGTGCGCGCCGCCGCCGCGCTGGTTCGGATGCAAACTGTAACTGCCGACGATTTGGCCCTCCTTTTCCGCCACCCATACGCGGGCACCCGGCTGGAACCAATAGGCCATGGCATCCCGGCGCGAGATGTTTCGTTCCAACGGGTAAGTCTCGCCTGCAGCGATCACTTCCCGGAAAATTTCCCAGATCGGGTCACGATCTGCGTTGGCAGCAGGGCGAATCTTCATCCTGTTGTAATCAATATCACAAAACGATTTGGGGTTGGCGCTTGCGCGCTCGCACGCTCGCGGCGCCGCCCTCGAAAGCGGAACATGCGCCTGAAGCCTGGGCGCCCAGCGTGGTGGACAATTCCACGGCAGTTATTCATCGTAGCTCCCGCAAAAAACCTATGCTCCGCTGCTCAGCGCGAACCATGCAACCAGGGGTGCGAGCTTCTGTTCCATGCGCCAGAGCCTGGCCATCATCGGCGGCTGCCGTCGCCCGCCCGCTGAGATGGAAGGGGAGGCGGCTTCACCATTTAACGAGACAGTGCGCTACCGCCCACCGCCAGCGGATGAGACCGGGCGCCACTTTGAGCAGAGGCGTGAAAGTCATCTCAAAAGCGGAGCGCACAGCGACCCGCTAACCTGCTCGCAAGTGCATTCGGAGTTGGTTTCATCGATTGGTCAGTAACGAAAACAAACTCAGCCACCGCCGGCGGGAACGAGCGTGGGAGACACTCGAAACTGTTTCACAAAATCAAATCTGGTCATCGCGACGGCCAGCGCGCCTGCTCGCGCGTGCTCGCGGAGCTGGCTTCGTCGCATGATTAGGCCTATTGGTGGCATTACGCCGTGGCTGGCAGATCTCGGCCGCAATGCTTGCAAACTTTCGCTTCCTTCTTCACCAGTTCGGCACAGAAGGGACACTTCCTGCTCTCCCGCGCTGCCTTGCAGTCAGGGCCGAGCGCGACAGCAAGCCAGCCAATGGGGCCAAGGATGAGTCCAAGAACAGCACCTTCTCCAGTACGGCCTTTTCGCTGGCCAATAAGCGCACCCATGAAGTCGCCGACGATGGCCCAGAAAAGGATTATCTCCATAGGTGTGATTCGGTAGCGGGATCAGACTCAAAAGAAAAGGTAAAATGATAGACAGCCTGTAGGCGGGCACAGGCCTAACGAGAAGTCGGTCGCAAAAATCTGTGATTAACTGCGGATAAAAACTGTGGATAAAATCAGTGTGATCCAGCAACCGGCCGGGGTCAACGACCCCGGCTACAGAATGCCGGGGCAAGCCGCCGGGGTCACCGACCCCGGCTACAGGATGGCGTGGTGTTTGCGCTAAAACAGAATGTAACGCCGAATCCAATCGACATGCGCCTGCGCGGTTCGGATGCCGCATGAGGTGGAAGCTTTACTTGAGAACTCGGCTGCGAGACTACCCCCAAGGGGTGAAGCGCGTTGCTGTTCACCGCCAGTTCTGGAGCGAAAATTTGGACGTCCTTGACGGCGCTTCCTCGCCGGCTCGTGCGTTTCAAGCGTGCCGCGAGTGCGCCATCGCTTATCGGCGACCGGCGTTATTTCGGAGAAGCGCTCCGAGTTTGGCTTTCATGATTTCGCCCGGAGGCGCGGGCGAGGTTTCTACGTTTTACTCGGCAGCGTAAATCGAAATGTCGATCCCCTTCCCTGCTCGCTTTCCGCCGTCACCTGGCCACCATGCGCTTCGACGAAAGTTTTCACGATGGCCAGACCGAGACCCAAACTGGCTCCGCTCTCCCCCGACGCGCCCTGTTCGGCTTCATCAAAAACCCTCTCGAGTTGATCCTTGGGAATACCCACGCCGCTGTCGCTAACCCAGCATTCGACTGCGGATTGGGCGGCTGATTGCCGTGCGCCGATCAACACCTCGCCCTGGTGGGTGTGTTTGATGGCGTTGCTGATGAGATTTTGAAACACGCGCCGGACAAGACTGGCATCCGCGTTGATGATCAAATCACGCGGCACCTGATTAATGAGCCGCGTATTGTTGGCTTGCGCCAGCGGCCGCAGATCAAAAACAAGCCCCTCGACCAGCGGCCAGAGATCGAACTGGCGACGCTCAAGCTTGATCCCGGCATCGGGCCCGACGTTTGCGTTTTCCTCGATGATTTTCTCAACCAGCGCCTGCAGCTGCTGCACGTTGCGGCGCAGCGTTTTGAGCGTGGCCGCCGTTTCCGCTGCAGCTTCCCGATCCTCAAACGCAATCTCCAGAATGCTTGTGGCTACGGCGATGGCATTCAGCGGCGTGCGCAGGTCGTGAGCGACAAACGCGAGGTATTCGTCCCGGCGTTTCTGCACTTCGCGGGCTTGCTCGGCGGCAAAACTCTGCACGGCGAGGCCAATGGCCTGGTCCAGCACTCGGTTGACGATATGGAACGACTCGCCCTCGAGGCTCAAGCCGTGGCTGTGCGCCAGATCGTGAATGCAACCTCGCAGCACGTTGTATTCGGCCACGACCTCCTCGATGTCGTACCCTTTGCGCAGCCGCTGTACACCGTGCGCCGGCGGGCTGCCTTCAACGAGCGCCTCGGCGATGGTCTGGTCGGAGCGGGCCTGCAACGCGTCGGCCAGCTCGTCCAGCAACGCGGGGATATGGTCGTTGAGCGTCGGGGTATCGAGATTGCGCGCCGAAGGAAGTTGCCTCACCTGCTGTCGCCAGGTGGTTAGCAGGGTTTGCCGCTGTTCACGGATCAGCACTCCAAGCGCTTTGACGTTATTCATCGTGGGCGGCGGCTGTCGCAACATTTCGCATGCGACCCGAAATTTTTCGGGCCGTATGCAGGCGCAACAATCAAACCGCCTGATTTCAGCAAAGTTCCGCCAAGAATCTTCTTTGGCAATCCCCAGAAACGGCGCCCAGGCAAAAAATGCGGCCAGGTCTGCTTTGCGCTTATGATTTAGCTTGTGCCCACGTCAGCGCTGAAATTATCGTCCGGTTTTCGCATATGATTCAGCGTGATTACCTCATAATTGGCAGCGGCATCGGCGGAGCCAGCGCTTGCGAAGGTATTCGCCGCTACGACAAGCGCGGTTCGGTGACGCTCGTTGGCGCGGAAGTTTTTCCGCCTTACAAACGCTGGATTCTCTCCAAAGACTTTCTGCGCGAGAAGGATCCCAACCTCAAAAGACTGCAGGAACCCGACGAGCGCTGGTTCAAGGCGCACAAGATCGAGACACGCTTCGGCACATTGGTCACGCAATTCAACATCGAGCGGCGCCTGGCTGTGCTTGCCAATGGAGAGAGCATCGAATTTAACAAGGCCTGCCTGGCAATGGGCAGCCGTCCGGTGCGTCCGCCAGTAGCCGGAACCAACCTCGGCAACGTCATTTACCTGCGCACGCTTCGCGACGCGCTGGCTCTGAAGGAAATGGCGGGCCTTGAAAAAACCATCATGGTCGTGGGAGGCGGGCTACTGGCATGCGAAGTAGCAGCCAGCCTGCGCATGATGAAGCTAAAGGTGGGCCTCATGCATCGAGACGCTTACCTGTTAAACCGCTATGTTGACCCCGAAACCGGAGCGTGGCTCACCGACTACTTTGGACGCCACGGCGTCGTCTTATCCATGGGTGAAAGCCTCAACGGCTTCGAGGGCAAAACCGTGCTGCGCAACATCCAGACCAAGAGCGGCAACCGGTTTCCTGTGGGTCTCGCCGTGGTCTGCTGCGGAGCGGAGCCGAATCTGGATCTGGTTCGCAACACGCCGCTGGCCGGCCCGCATGGCTCGCCCGTCTCGCCGTATCTCGAGACCGAGGAGAGAGGAATTTACTCGGTAGGCGACCTGGCGTTTTATCCGGATCAAATCATGGGCGGGATGCGGCGCCAGACGCATTGGGAGAACGCCCGCAGCCAGGGGTTAGTCGCGGGGGCAAACATGACCGGCAAAAAGCGCATTCGCTACGAGCAGGTACCTTATTTCTGGACGGAGATGTTCGATTTGCGCATCCATTTTGTGGGCGATTTCAGCGTGCTGCCCACGCACGTGGAATTGCACGGCGCGTATGCAAAAAAGAAATTCACCGCGCGCTACTTTCAGGGCGATAAACTGCGAGCCGTTTTGCTCTGCAACGAAGCGCCCCGCGACGTGGAATCGGCCAAGGCCCAGTTGCGCCAGGCGCAGGGTAAGTGACACTGTTGCGGCGGGCAGCACACCAAGCCGGCAAACCGCTACTTCGGCCCTCCGCGCCAGGCGCCCGTCGCCTTGCGCCATTGCCGGCGAATCCGCGCGGCTTCGCGCATGAAGTTGGGATTGCGAATCAGCTCTGTCGGTTTCGGCTCGGAAGCCTCGCTTCGCTCAAAGAGCGAAAAACAATCGATCAACCGACGGCCGCGCCAGTTGACCAGCTCCTGTCGGATACAGCGCAACCCGTGCTTTTCACACAAGACGCGAAACAACGCCGCGGTCATGTCTGGATTTCGATGGTGCGCCCAGTCGAGAATTTTCAGCTTGATCAGCGGTTTCGCCATCGCTGCGGGAACCCGCTCGCGGAGCGAACCGGCGTACTCGCCAAAATTGGAATGGTGAATGAATCCCATGGCGCCGGGCTTCAATTTGGTTCGCAGTTCGCGCAGGTACGCTTCGATCACGTCGCTATTGGGATGCACAAACGAATCAAAGCTGAACACGAAATCCACGGACGCATCCGGGATCATGGCTAGGGAACGTCCATCGTTCAGATGGCAATGCACGTGCCGCTCGGAGGCGAAACGCCTGCGACACGCTTCAACGCACTGGCTGGAGCGGTCAACGGCCCAGAGCTCTTTGCAGTAATCCTTGAGATAGTGCGTCCAGCGCCCAAACCCGGGCGCAATTTCCAAAATCGTATCCGCGGGAAGGCACTCACGAATGCGAGGAAAAATCGCGCCGAACCATTGTGCCGAAGAACTGCCCCACGGCGCCGACCATTCTTCGCCTGCTTGCGTCCAGTCGTATTTCATTTGCTGAGGCGGGCTGCCGATTGGCAGGCGGCATTCGCGTTCTGGCAATCGCAGCGGGCGGGACAATCGCAGATCATCTTTTCGTGGCGCGGCAGCGGGGGATTATAACCAAGCCGCCCGCCATTCATCGAGCCGCCGCGACACTCGTTTAAACATGGCTGGGGCCGGAATCGAACCGGCGACACCAAACACGCCCCTCTCAAAATTCGTTTTCCACTCGTAATGAACACATTAAAAACATCGTTGACCGTCTAAATCATTATGATTATTGTTATGACCATTATGGCATCAATCCACAAAGACCCGCGCGGAAAATCTCCATACTGGTATTGTGCGTTTACCGCACCGAACGGCAAACGCTGCTTCAAATCGACGAAATTGAAAGATCGAAATGCTGCGATGGCGTTTTGTCTGCGGATGGAGCAAGCAGCGCGCACGGCATCAGAGAAAGGCAGTCTGGCGGAGGAACAAGCGCGAAAAATTTTAAACGAAATCCGGGAACTAAGCGGCAGTGAGCCGATTGGGTTCCGGTCGTTGGCGGATCACTCCGCTGAATGGTTGCGTTCGAAAGAAGTGACCACGAGCGAAAGCACCTTTGTGCGTTACAGAGATTTTGTGAATGGGTTTGTAGCGCATGTCGGCAAACAGCGCGCAAGCGCGGGTGTTGAGAACATCACGCCGCAAGACGTGAAATCGTTTCGGGATCTGCAAGTGAGAGAAGGCAAGAGCGAGACAACGGCCAATCTCGCGCTGAAAACGCTGCGCAGTTTGTTCAATGATGCGCGGCGCGAAGGATTGATCAGCATAAATCCCGCGGAAGCCGTCAAGACGTTTACCAGGGAAAAAGAGGCGCGAGATGTATTCACTTACGAGCAGCTTTGCGCGCTGGTGGCGGCGGCATCGCCGGAATGGAAAACGGCGATTCTGCTGGCCTATTACGGCGGCTTGCGGTTGCGCGATGCGGTGAGTCTTACCTGGGACAATGTGAACTTTGAGCTTCGTCAGATTCGATATTTCCCGCGCAAGACCAACCGCGGTGAAACGCGCAGGCCGGATTGGCGCAAGCATCTGCCTGGTCAATTGGAGGTGCCATTGATGCCGGAATTGGAGAAGCATCTGCTCTCGTTGCCAAGCAGTGATAATCCGATGGACAGGCTTTGCCCGACTCTGGCGGCGAAGGCTACCGGCGGCAACCGTGGGCTTTCCCGGTTGTTTCAGCGTGTCATGGCTGCAGCGGGCATCTTCCCGGAGCGCGGCAGGGAGAAAAAGGGCAAGGGGCGTCAGTTCAAGACGCTTGGGTTTCATTCGCTGCGCCACACCTTTGTGAGCGAGCTGGCCAACGCTGATGTCCCGGCGGATGTGCGGCGGCAAATCAGCGGGCATAGCGATGAGAAGATCCACGAGCGCTACACGCATCTTGGCCTGGACACGAAACGGCGCGCCCTGGAACATTTGCGTCCGCTAAGCCAAGCCTAAGCGCACGGCCACCGAGTGACGAGGCCGGGGGGGGAGGGGGTGGCGCGCTGGCCGCGCGTAGCTGGCACATGAGTCATCAGTGTCCTCGGAATTTTTTGCCAAATACTGGCAGGAACTTTCCCCTTTTCCTTTGGAAGCCCTGCTACTTTTTACGGTAAGTAAGTAAATAATATATAAAAATGCTTTTAATAGAAGCAGAATAAGCAGAATCAGCACAATTCGGTTTTTGGACATCATGGCACGCCTAAAACATCCGTGACACTCCGAATTGTGCTGCAAATTGTGCTGCAAAGCTTGCAGCACAATTCTGTTTTGGAATCGTGGGAGCTTGGAAGGGTTCGACTAACGCGGAAGCTTGCTAATGTTCGGCGTGTTTGGTAACATCGTTAAACATGTTGGAGTATCAGAAAGCGGAGCAGCTTGGAAACCCTCGCGTGTTTGGCGGTGTTCCGATGCCGCAAACAAAATGCGAAGAAGGTCTGCGCGACTTAAACGCAAGGCCGCCGGTCAAGAGCGCAAACAAATCCAGGAAGAAGAAGTTGCGGAAAAACCCTCGCGTGTTTGGCGGTGTTCCGATGCCGCAAACAAAATGCGAAGAAGGTCTGCGCGAGCTTGTTGCCTTGATTGAGCGCGGCGGCGGAGCGAACTATGCCGAACTTAAACGCAAGGCCGCCGGTCAAGAGCGCAAACAAATCCAGGAAGAAGAAGTTGCGGAAAAACCCTCGCGTGTTTGGCGGTGTTCCGATGCCGCAAACAAAATGCGAAGAAGGTCTGCGCGACTTAAACGCAAGGCCGCCGGTCAAGAGCGCAAACAAATCCAGGAAGAAGTTGCGGAATTGGACAGGGCGTATGGCTACTTCTGCGCGTTTCGGTTATTGATTCATCGGTCCGTGAGCCAGCTCATTGACTGGACTGAAAAAACGGACTCGGCATCGTGGTTGAACGGATGGGCGGGGGAAGCTTTGGCGGAACTGTTGCGTTTCCTTTCGTCTCAGGAGCAGTTTTGGAGGCAGAACAAAAAATTTGACGATGTGCTGCAGCGATTTGGTGATCGAAGGAAAGCGCGGGCTCCGGAGAGTTACATTGCCTGGCTGGCCGGTGACTACGTCCGCGCGATTGATGGGGAATGGGGGTGCGCGGCGCTGCATCTTAGATCGCCCGCCATGCTGTTTTACTCCCGCGAGCGCAAGCGCTGGCTGAAAAAGCTTGCGAAGCTTCCAGCTTTCTCGCCGGCCTCAGCGGACGAATGGGGGGAGATCGTTTACCAGGAAATGCTAAAAGATAAGGAGAAAATCATGGGCCAGCCGGAGATGCATAAGGCAACTTCTTATGTGGGGTTTTGCGACTTCCGAAAGACAATCCTTCGCGCCGTCAAGAGCCTTGCTCGAAAGCCACGCGGTCAAGTGCGCGGCGTCACGCGTCCTTAAACGACGCCAACAGAGATAGTCTCTCTGCGCGTCGGGCGCATTTCCGGAAATGCGCCGGTATGAAAGGCGCGTTCATGGTGCTACAGAGCACGCATGATTACCCATAATATGAACGCGAGCGGCGGCGCGGAGCATACCGCCGCACCGGTGCACGTGGTTACGCGGCAGGCCAGCGAGCCGGAATTTTTCGCCATGCCGCCGCCGGGGCAAACGCTGGAAGGCTTGCGGCGCGGCGCGCTGTATGCGTTGTGGCGCGATGGCTTAATCGAAACGGTCTCCGTGCGACGCCGGGGCAAGACAAGAGGACGCCGCCTCATCGTGGCCGAGTCGCTCCGGCGCTATCTCCGCCGTTTACGCGAAGAACAATGCGGCGTGCAGGAGGGCCCGCGAACGTGACGGCAAAGGAAAAACTCCGGCGCGCGCATGCGTTGCTACACCGGGCGGTGGATTGGGTCTGCTGGTGCGACGAAGAGCCGGGGCGCGAGTCCGAAGCACTGCGCCGCGTGCGGTGGATCGCCGTTCGGCTGCTGCTTTTGGCCTGGCGCGCGTAACCGCGCTGGCCGCAGCAGCAGTGAGGACACTAGCTTTATGCCGGACGCAGACCTTTTGGCCGAAGCGAAGGCGCGTTTGCCGCTTCCCGCGCTGCTTCACTCGTTAGGCCTGGGTGAGCACGCGAGGAAAAGCGCGAAATGCCCGTTCCACGAAGATCGCCACAATTCGTTTTCAATTTGGCATAATGACGCGGGCAAATGGTTTTGGAAATGTCACGCCGGTTGTGGTAGCGGCGATGAAATCACGCTGGTTTCGAAGGTCAAGGGTATTTCCATCGCCGAAGCGCTAAAGTTGTTCCGGGAAATGGCGGGTGTTGCGCCGCCGAGATCGAAGGCGCCACCTGTTTCGCCGCCAGATTGGGCATCCTGTGTTGAGGCGTTTGGCGACGCAGATCTGGAACGGCTGGCAGAGTGGCGAGGCTATTCGGGCGAGTTCGTCTCATGGCTGCGCCAGAGGCAGCTTGTTGGCCTTTACGAAAAGCACATCGCGTTTCCGGTGCATGATGAGGCTGGCAATGTTGTGGGTGTGCATTATTGGTTGGGCGCTGGTTCCTGGCGGTATTGTCCGAAAGGCACGAAGGTCACGCCGCTGGTGATCGGCGAGCTGATGCCAGGCGATCCCGTGCACCTTTTTGAGTCGCAGTGGGATGGCTTTGCGTTCCTCGATGCAAGCGGCGAGCGCGGCGGCGTAGTTGTGACGCGGGGCGCGAGCAATGGCGCGTTGGCTGCCAGCTTCTTGCCTGACGATTCCAGGGTTTATCTCTGGCCCCAAAACGATGCTGCGGGCGAGAAATGGGCGCAGGACATCTGCGCGGCCGCGGGCGCAAAAGTGACTTTGAAGCGCGTTAAGATTCCAGCGGCTTTCAAAGACCTCAACGACTGGACGCGCGGAGGCAAAGCCGTCACGCCGGATGATCTGGCCAACGCGATGGTAAACGCGGAACCGCTGCAACACGCTGGCCTTGAAGCCGAGAAAGCAACCGAGCAAACTTCCGAGCCGGATGATCAGCTTGACGAGGAACATCTGCCTGACTTTCCCATTGACGCTCTACCGCCAGTTCTTGAGCGCGAAGCGCGCGCGATAAGCGAGCTTTGCGGCGTGCCTCTGGGCATGAGTGCGCCGATGGTGTTAGCCACGGCTAGCGCGAGCATCGGGAAAGGGTTGCGCGTGCGCGCGCTGCCGGGGCGTGTGACACCGGCGAACTTGTTCGTGCTGGTGTGTAAGACGAGCGGCAGCGGGGGGAGCTTAACCTATAAGTGCGCCACTGCGCCGTTGGTTGGGATGCAAAAGACGCTACGGCGCGAATACCAGGAAAGGGAACAACCACGCATTGACGCCGAGCGCGCTTCTTTAATGGCACAAATTGAAGAAACCAAACGCGCCCTGCGCAAGGCCAATGAAAACGAGCGTCAGCAATTAGTGCAGGCGCTTGCTGAGTTAAACGAGCAAGTGGCGGCGCTTGAATCGCGCGTAAGCCCGCTGCTTCTGGCAACCGATGTCACGCCAGAAAAGTTGGCCGACATGCTGGAGGAACACGATGAAACGCTCTTCCATTGCAAAAGCGATGCGTCAGACGCCCTGGCGATTATAACAGGCGAACGCTACGGTGGAAAGCACATTGCCGACACCCTTTGGCTCAAGGCTTACACCGGTGAACCAACGGTAATTTTTCGCAAAGTCGGTAAGCCAACGCATTTGTTAGCGCCGTGCTTGACTGCGTTGTTCCTGGTCACGCCGGACAAGGCGCAAGAGCTTTTTCGCAACAGGCGGTTGACCAGCGGCGGTCTGCTGCCGCGCTTTTTAGTGTGCGACCCGGCAGCGCGCCCCGTGCCTTTTACTTCCTCTGGTGATGAGGACAAACACACGCTGCCGACCGATGCGGCGCAACCGTATGAGGCCGCAATTTTTAAGGCGTTGGCTGACTATCGGGCGCTGGAAGGCAAAATCAGCAAGTTGGAGCGCGCTTTGGAAAAGGCCGCAGGGGATGAACACCACGAATTGCTCGCCGAATTGGATGCGTTAACGGCAAGGCGCGAGATCGGCGTAACGCCAGAGGCGGCCAGCGTCTTTATCGAAGATTGGAACCGGTTTTGCGCCGCCAGCAACGGGACGGAAGATCATCCGTTCGAAGCGCGCCACACGGAAAACGCAATCCGCATCGCGCTGGTGCTCCACGCTTTTTGCCACGTCGATATTGAGTGGCGCAGCGAGGGGACTTGTGGCGCGCGCATGTTTGGCCATGAGCGCGCCCTGGATGCGCGCACAGCGCGCGATGCCCTGCGAATTCGAGACTGGTTTAATCTGCACCAGGATGCCTTGCGCAAGCCGCAACGCGCCGCTGCGGGCGAGGACGCGTGGCGCAAGGCGCAGGCAATGATGCGCGATAGATCGTCCGCCATTGGCATCACAGCGCGCGATTTGTATAACAACCGCTTGATTTGCGGCAATCGTTCTCAAGCCGAGAAGTTTCTCGTGGAATGGGTGAGGGAAGGGCGCGTTGAGCGATTCCAGCGCAAGCCCGCCGAGGGCGCTGGCCGTCCAACAGTGGCCTACCGGCTTGCGCCACTGGGCAGGCGGTAATTGCACGTCCGCCAGGTATTGGCTGAGCGCCAAATTTTCACATTTTGCAAAGACTTAAACACGCCACCGGAAGCACGCTCTCAGCAGCGCCAAATGTCAACGATGTCATTGGTGTGTTTCGCTGAATTGTGCTGCAATTGTGCTGCAAAATTTTTATGCAGCACAATTCTTCGTCATAGACATTCACTGACGTGCCATAATGTCGGAAACTGAATTGTGCTGATTCTGCTTATTCTGCTTATACATGTTTTTGTGAAAACCCACGAGTCCGCGAGTCGAAAATTTTTAATCAATTTATTCCCGCTGAAACGAGTTCAGGCATTCGCGCCAACATCAAACAGGAGCCTGCGGGCAAAATAAAAATTTCTATAGCTGCACAAAAAAAGATTTTCCTGAATCAGAAAAAGCTATAGAGCCACTCCTCTTTAAGGCGCGCGCCAGGTGGCGGAAACATTGCCATGCGAGAGACCGATTTTGCCAGCGGAAAAACACTGCCAAAACCGGGCAAAACATCTAAAACATCCGTGACAAATTATGACTTTTGGCCTCTTTTGTTATGACTTCTTTGGAATCTCGTTAAGCAAATCATTGATAATGAAAATGTTGTGGCTGGGGCCGGAATCGAACCGGCGACACGTGGATTTTCAGTCCACTGCTCTGCCGACTGAGCTACCCAGCCGTTTTCAGTCGATAATCGCGATGTGACCACGCGGCTGCAGTTGGCTCACTAAAGCAGAAAACATCCGGCGCTCAACGGCCAACGCGCGCGCGGCGGCTACGCTGCCATTCGTTGTGTCAGGCGAATTTGCGGTTACAATCGGCCGCATGAAGAAGATTGTTTCCACCAACGAAGCGCCAGCGGCCATTGGCCCCTACTCGCAGGCCGTGCGGATGGGCAATTTTTTGTTCTGCAGCGGTCAAATTGCGCTCGATCCCAAATCAGGCGCAATCGTTTCCGACGATATCAAGGCGCAGGTGCGACGCGTCTTGGACAATATCAGCGCCATTTTAAGCGCCGAAGGCCTTACGTTCGACGACATCGCGAAAACGACTATTTTCCTTACCGATCTGAACGATTTCCAGACTGTGAACGAAATTTACAGTTCCTATTTCAAACAGGCGCCGCCGGCTCGTTCCACCGTTCAGGTCTCCGCTTTGCCCAAAGGCGCCAAAGTAGAAATCGAAGCCGTCGCTTTTGCCGGCCCGGGCGAGCAAACAGCGTATGACACATCCGGGTAGGAACGATCCGCCTCCGGGACGCGCACGCTTCCGGTGTGCAGGGTTAGGTATCTCGCCCAATCTGTCCGAACTTTGCCGCAAGAAGCGTGCGCCCTGCTCATGAGCGAAGATCTGCTCGCCCTGTTTCGCCGGACCGGCGCGCTCCTGGATGGCCACTTCATTTTGCGTTCCGGCTTGCATAGCCGCCAATATTTTCAGTGCGCCCTCCTTTTGCAGCACACCGGCGTCGCGGCGCAGGTATGCGGACAACTGGCGGATAAATTGCGCCCGTTCGAGTGTGACAGCGTCATTTCCCCGGCGCTGGGCGGCATTATCGTCGGCCAGGAAGTGGGCCGTTGGTTAGGCAAACGCCATATCTTTGCGGAAAAGGAGCAAGGCGCTCTGGTTCTGCGGCGCGGTTTTCAGATTTCGCCCGGAGAAAAATTCATTGTTGTGGAAGACGTGGTGACTCGGGGCGGCAGGGTTCAGGAAACAATCGACATTGTTCGCGCCCATGGCGGCGTCGCCACGGCCGTGGGCGTCATTGTCGATCGCAGCGGCCAATCAAAGCCGAACTTCGGCTGTCCATTTGTAAGCCTTGTGGAGATGACTGTGGAAAACTTTCCGGCAGACAAGCTCCCGCCCGACCTCGCGAAAATCCCGGCGGTCAAGCCGGGGAGCAAATAACGTAACAGATCCGCCGCCAACTTATCTCGCGAGCAAGTCGGCAAGCTGCTCGGGCTCGGTCACCGGCGCTTTGCAGGCGAAATTTTCGCACACGTAAGCCGCCGCCTTCCCATCCATCGGCGACATGAAACGAATGGCTTCGTTTTTTTCGCCGAGGAATTTCTGGTTTTCGCCGCCATCGGCGAGGAGCAAAATTGTCGTGGGCAGAAAATGGCGGTGGACCTCCTTGAGCAGAGCCACGGTGTCGGCAGCGTCCTTTTTTCCGGCGATCACAATCTGGCGCGGCTTGCTCAACGAGTAATCGAGCGCCACCAGCATTTGCGGCATGGCGCTGGGAAAATGCGCCAGCGTTGCCGCAAACGCCTCGATCGTTTTTCGGGCGCGCTCGGCCATTCCCGGGTCGTCGAGGAGTTGTGACAAGCGCAAAAGGTTGAGCGCAGCAACGGAGCTGGCCGCGGGCTCCGCGCCGTCGTTGTCGTCCTTGATCCGAAACAGAACGTTCTTATCCCGGCCGCTCGTGCTGAAATAACCGCCGGCTTTTTCGTCAAAAAAAAGGCGGTCCTGCGTCTGCTGCATCTGGATTGCCAGTTTCAGCCACGCTACGTCAAACGACGTTTCGTAAAGATCGAGAAGCCCCTGGATCACAAAGGCGTAATCGTCGGCGAACCCTTCCACCTCACTGCGGCCGGCTCGATAGGTGCGATACAAAATCCCGCTTGAGCCATCGTACAGACGGGTTCGCAAGAAATTTGCCGCGTGCGCACCCATCTCCAGGTAACGCGGCTCGTCGAGCGCCTGCGCGGCGCGCGCGCAAGCTGAAATCATCAGCCCATTCCAAGCTGCAATGATCTTGTCATCCAAGTGAGGACGCGGACGCGCATTGCGCACGGGGAACAATTTCTGGCGACACTCGGCGAGCAGCTTCCCTATCTCCGCCTCGGTTTTGCCAAAATGGTTCGCCGTTTCGGCAACGGTGTGGCGTTCGATGAGGATATTTGCGCCGCGCAATTCATCGTGCGGGTCGCTCCCCTCCAGCACGTTGCCATGCGGCTGCACACCGTAATGGAAATTAAAAATCCCGGCCGCGTCGCCGAGGGTCTGGTCGATTTCTTTTTTTGTCCAGATGTAAAAGGCGCCCTCCCTGGTCTTCAAATTTCCCGAGCCATGGCCCTGCGCCACCGGGCTGTCGGCATCTTCGGCAGAGAAGAAGCCGCCTTCCTTTGAAGTCATGTCGCGCGCCACGTAATCGAGAATGTCGCGCGCCACCGTTTGGAACAGGGCGAGATCGGCGGCCTGTCGATCGCTCCGGGCGCTGGAAGAAGCCACGATTTGAAACGCGTCCAGATACGCCATCGCCAGCTGCGCCTGATCGTAGAGCATTTTCTCAAAGTGCGGAACGTGCCAGTAACGATCGACCGAATAACGGTGAAAGCCGCCGCCGATGTGATCGTGGATTCCGCCCGCCGCCATCTTGCGCAGGGTGAACAACGCCATCTCGAGCGCGTGTCTGCCGGTTTCGCTCCCGGAATCGCGCGCGTAATATCGCATCAGGAAGTTCAGCGCCGCCGGCCGGGGAAATTTGGGTGCCTGACCAAACCCGCCTTCTTTCGGGTCGTAGCTGCGGTCAAACTGACGATACGCCGTTTCCAAAATCGCAGGGCCAACCTTTTCATCAGCGGCTGCGGCCGATTGCGATGCCTGCAGCGCTCTGGCAATGTGCGCGCTTTGCTCGATGATTTTGTCGCGATTCTCCTTCCACGCCGCGGCGATTCGCTCCAGCACTTTTTTGAAACCCGGCTGGCCGTAGCGATCTTCCGGAGGGAAATACGTCCCGCCTGCAAACGGCTGCAGATCCGGGGTCAGCCAGACACTCATGGGCCAGCCGCCACTGCCGGTGGTCGCCTGCACAAAGGTCATGTAAACCCGGTCCACATCGGGCCGCTCTTCCCTGTCCACCTTGATGTTTACAAACTCGCGATTCATAATCGCGGCCACCTCGTCATTTTCGAAAGATTCGTGGGCCATCACGTGACACCAGTGGCAGGTCGAATACCCGACGGAAAGAAAGATGGGCTTGTTTTCCCGGCGCGCTTTGGCGAACGCCTCCTCGCCCCACGGATACCAATCGACCGGGTTATGCGCGTGCTGCAAAAGGTAGGGCGACTTCTCGCTCGCCAGGCGGTTGGTATGCCGCGCCGATTCACCAAACGTGTTCGCTGCCACCAAACACGGTAGCGCGAGAACGAAAAAGCGGAAGGGCTTTGCCGCGTGGAATCGCCAAAGTCTCTCCTCTCCTGATAAACCGCTGGGATGTGACCGCGCCATGATGTAACAAATCACCCCGATGGACACCGCGCATCTTGTCGCATTGTTTGTGGCAATCGGACTGATTGCCTTCCTCTACTCTTCGGTCGGCCACGCCGGGGCGTCGGGTTACATCGCCACAATGACGCTGTTTGGCCTTGCCCCGGCAGTCATTCGTCCAACCGCGCTGGTGCTTAACATTCTGGTCGCTTCGATTGGCTCGTTTCAATTTTGGCGCGCCGGGCACTTTTCGTGGCGGTTGTTCTGGCCGTTTGCGCTGCTCTCGATTCCGGCCGCTTATCTCGGCGGCTATCTGCAACCCTCGGCGTCGGCGCTCCGGATTTTGATTGGAATCGTGCTGCTATTTTCAGCCGTCCGCCTCTTCTTTCGCCGCAGTGATCCGCCGGCAACTGTTCTTCCTCCCCGTTTCGTGGCCGTCGGCACAGGAGCGGGCCTCGGATTTCTTTCAGGACTCACCGGAACCGGCGGCGGCATCTTTCTCACGCCGGTTTTGCTCTTCTGCCGTTGGGCCCGCATTCGGGAAGCCGCCGCCGTCTCGGCGCTGTTCATCTGGGTGAATTCCATTGCCGGACTCGTCGGCTATTTCACAAAAGTTCATTCCGTTCCCTCTCTTGGGTTGGTTTTGGCAGCAGCGGCGATTATTGGCGGGAGTATCGGCTCACACATGGGCAGCAGACATTTTGCCGTCCGGGTGATTTCGCTCTTTTTAGCCGCCGTTCTGCTCATTGCAGGGATGAAATTAATCTTCACGCAATAGCCAATATCCCGGAGCGGTTTTGCGCTTTGCCCGGGCTTATCCCAAAGTCAGTTTCGGCGCTGTATCCGGCGACCAGGGGTTCGTCTTATAATGGGAGGAAACAATTTTGCCGGCATAGAGGCGCAGCAAACGGCAGAACGCATCCACGTCCAAGCCTTGATGCCGTGGCGCGAACCCGGACAGGTTTTCTTCCGCCAACCGGAACAAGCGCGCTGCTGGAGCCAGGCGCCTGCCGTGTTTTGGGTGCGTCGGGTGCGCAAAATTCTTTTGCAGATGAACAAAGGCCCCCGCAGCTTGAATCAACCCCTTGAGGAAATCCCGTTCCGCTCCCTGAGTTTTTAGCCACAGTTGCTCGAGAACCTCATGCGCTTCGTAGTAATGCGTTTGATTCCAGCACTGGAAAAAAGCGCGGTAAAACGGATCTGCCTTGATGCCTGCGCGACTCCCCACAGCGGCGGGACCAACCAGTTGCTGCACCAGTTGCGAAATCCGCTCGCCTTTGCTCATGCAGGGGCTAACTTGAGTCGGTCTCAAATAATGAGCAAACCTGGCCGCATCAACTTTTGCGGGGAGCAGCCTCAACCGCCGCCCGCATCCCGCAGGGCAGCGCCGGAAAAATGACCACTGCCTTTCTGGCGACGTTGCTGGCCGCCATCGCGGTCTTGATTTATCTCTCCGCGCTTTTCTCCCGGGTGGCAACTGCGCTCTTGTTGCCGCGTCAGTTGCGTCATCTGGAGGCCGGACGCGCGCGAGTCGCCGCGCTCATGCAACTGTTCCGGGAAAATCCGCGTCGGGTGCTGAGCACGCTGCTGCTGGGCGATGGACTGGTTAACGTTCTCCTGATCTTATCGTGTCTTTTCGTCTTGTGGAATGGCCCTGCAGCGGGACGCATCCCGCAATGGCTGACCGGGCTGGCAATCTTCGCCATTGTCGTGCTGGTTTGCGATTTGGTTCCCAAATTGTTGGCTCTCTCTATCCCTTATCGCCTCTCGGCCATCGGTGGCTTTGCGCTGCGCCTTTCAATGCCTCTGCTGGACGGCATTGGTCAGGCTTTGGAAAAGGCAAGCGCCAAAGTTGCGGACTGGCTAACCCCCGCCCGGCTGCGCGCTCGTCCCCGTCAGTCTGAAAAAGAAGTCGTCACTCTGCTGGAAATAGGCCGGGAAGCGGGCGCCCTGTATGAAGGCGAAGCCGAAATGATACGCAGCATCATCAAACTGGGAGAGAAAACAGTGAGAGACTGCATGACGCCGCGTGTGGACACTTTCATGGTGCCCGACGACCTGAGCAACGCCGAGGTTATCGCCCTGTTGAAAGAGAAACGCCATCGCCGCGTCCCCGTTTACGCCGAAACACCGGACCAGATTTTGGGCATCATCGACGCAAAATTGTTCCTGCTCGATCCAGCGGAACATTACACCGAAAAATTGATCGCGCCGTCGTTTGTTCCCGAGACCATGGGCGCTTTGACGCTGTTGAAGCAATTTCTCACCCGTCCGCAGGCAATCGCCATTGTGATCGATGAATTTGGCGGCACCGAAGGCATTATCACCATCGCCGACCTGATCGAGGAAATCGTGGGGGACGCGGTGCCTCAGCAAGACTCTGCATTTTACATCGAGCCGCTGGGCAACGGGAAATTTCTGGTGAGCGGAAACGCGCGCCTGGACGATTTGAGCGAGTGTCTGGGCTTCCAGATCGAGGCGCAGGGGATTGATACCATCGGCGGACTCGTGTTCACCCGTCTGGGATATCTTCCCTCTGCCGGCGCAAAGCTCGAGCTGCCAGGCCTGACGGTGACCGTGCGTCGCTCGGGACGTAAACGAGTCCGTGAGCTGTTGCTGGAAAAAGCGGCCGGCGGCGGCCGCCGAACGGCTGATCAACGCAGCGCCGCAGCATGATTGCTTTTCTGGTCATTTTTTGCTGCTGGATCGTTTCGTTTGTCTTTAACGGAATCGAAAGCGGCCTGCTTTCCATCGATCCCGTTCGGCTACGGCAAAACGTGAAGCGCGGCGTTCCCGCGGCGTTGCAACTGAACCGTTTATTGGAACATCCGGAGCGCCTTTTGTTGAGCGTTCTGCTCTTGACCAATGCGGCTGAGATACTGGGTTTGCTTCTGTTAACGGATGTGCTGGTTCAAGCCTTCGGGAACTGGGGGTTTCTCCTGGCTCTGGCCATCGCTCTGCCGGTCTATCTGTTTTTCCTTTCGGTGCTGCCCAAATCCCTTTTCAGGCGGTTTCCCTTTCGCGCGGTGGCTCAGTTTGCCGGGGTACTGGAATTTGTCTCCCTTCTGTTTTCGCCAATCCTGGCGAGCGGCGCGTGGTTGGGAAAGCATTTGTGGCCGGCCCGCGCGGCGAGGCGCGCCCGGTTCTTTGCGGTGCGGGACGAACTCAAACAGATCGCGACGCAACGCGAGCGCGACGGCATCTTTACGGCAACGGAACGGGCCGTCATCCATAGCGTGGTTGATTTTGAAGGCGTCAAAGTGCGCGACGTGATGCTTCCTCTGGGGAAGACCGTCGCTTTACGTCCGGAGGCCTCGAGCCGCGAGGCGCTGGCGCTCGGCGCTTCTCTGGGGTTGGACCGACTGCCAGTTGTCACTCCGGAAGGGCAACCGGCCGGCCTGGTAAACGTGTTCGACATTTTGCTGGACCCAAATGGAAACAAACCGCTGAGCAATTATCTGCGACAAATCGTGACAACAAAAGAAGACGAGCCCGCCTATCGCGTCGTGCAGCAATTGCGCGCCGCGCGCCTCGGCCTGGCCGCTGTCCTCGATGATCAAAAAAATTTCTGCGGAATTGTCAGCATTGAGGATTTGATTCGCCGGCTGGTCTTATCCAGCGAAGCGCGCCCATGAGGTCCTTCTCAGGGTATCGATTCCCGCGCCTCCATGCCGATCAAACAGCTGTAGAGCCCTCCGTTTTCCCGCCGAGAAGTCTGGCGGCGTTCACGAGAGCGAGGTGCGAAAACGCCTGCGGAAAATTGCCCAACTGCCGTCGTGCATGAGGATCGTATTCCTCGGAAAGCAAGCCCAGGTCGTTTCGAATCGCCAGCAAACGCTCAAACAGTGCTCGCGCTTCCTGTGTCCGGCCGAGGAGATGCCGGCACATGGCCAGCCAGAACGAACAGGGAATGAACACTCCTTCGCCACCCGGCAAGCCGTCCACGCCGCATTGCTCCGGGCGATAACGGCGCACCAGACCATCTTCCATTAATTCTCTTTCGATGGCTTCGATGGTGCCGCGAACGCGCTCGTCGGTTGCAGGCAAGAAACCGACCAGCGGGATGTTCAGCAAACTGGCATCCAGCGCGTCGGCGCCGTAGAACTGGGTGAACGCTTTTTTGCGTTTGTTGTAGCCGAGTTCGCACACTTCCCGGTGGATTTGGTCCCGGATCAACTTCCAGCGGTCGTGATGCTCGGCGGCCGCGCATCCGCATTCCTCGACAAGTTTCACGGCTCGATCGAACGCCACCCAGGCCATCATCTTCGAATGGGTGAAATGTTTGCGGCCGCCGCGCACTTCCCAGATTCCTTCATCGGGTTTTTCCCAGTTCGATTCCAAAAATTTCATCAGTTGCACCATCATGGCCCACTCCGGTTCTTCCATTTTGATTCCCGCCCGGTCAGCCCGGAACATGGTGGCCAAGACTTCGCCGTAAACATCGAGCTGAAATTGGTTGGACGCTGCGTTGCCAATGCGCACCGGCCGGGAATTTTCGTAACCGGCAAGCCATGGCAGTTCGATCTCCTGCAGGCGGCGTTCTCCTCGCAGGCCGTACATGATCTGCATTTGCGCGGGGCTGCCGGCGACCGCTCGCAACAACCATTCCCGCCAGGCTCCGGCTTCCTCGCGGTAGCCGTAACTCAGCAGCGAAAGCAGGGCAAAGGTCGCGTCTCGCAGCCAGCAATAGCGATAATCCCAGTTGCGCGAGCCGCCGATTTGCTCGGGCAGCGAAGTGGTAGGCGCCGCCACCAGGCCGCCGGTGGGCGCATAAGTCAGTCCCTTGAGCACAAGCAGCGAACGCATCACCGCCTCACGCCATTCACAGTCGCCTTGAAATTGGCCGGACCAGCTCTGCCAAAATCGCTCCGTGTCGCGCAAGGCGTGCCGGGAATCAATGGCGTCGGGCGGCTCCTTGTAGGACGCGAACCAGGTGAGCACAAAGGGGATTTGCTGGCCTTCGCAGACTGAAAATTCCGCGACCGTCGTCAAGTCCTTGCCACGCGTTTCAATCGGGGTTCGCAAAATCAACCCATCGGGGCCTGCAATCGCCTCCAGACCGCCGTGACGTTTGCGCACCCAGGGCACGACGTGCCCGTAATCGAAACGAATTATCAATTCCATTTTCATCGGCACAGTGCCGCGCACGCCCTCTATTACGCGGACAATGTCCGGGTTCTCGCCCCGGGGCGGCATGAAGTCGATCAGGCGCGCCACGCCGCTATTCGTCTCAATTTCCGTTTCCAGAATCAGCGTTTCGCCGCGGTAACGCCGGCGGGTGGCCTTGACCTCTTCGTCGGGATAAAATCGCCAGTGGCCGTTTTCCCTCCCGCCCAGCAACGACGCAAAGCACGCGGGCGAATCAAACCGCGGAAGACAAAGCCAGTCCACGCACCCTTCCCGGCTCACCAGGGCGCCGCTTTGAGTGTCGCTAAGGAAGGCGTAATCCTCGATCTTTGTGTTTTCCGCGGCCACTGGCGCTTTTCTATTTCTGGTCGATTGGCTGCGCCGTAGCCAGCCTTTCAATTCCCTCGCGCGTCAATCGAAACACCGTCCATTCATCTAACGGTTTTGCTCCGAGCGCCCGATAAAATTTTATGGCTGGCTCATTCCAATTGAGCACCGCCCATTCCATTCGCCCGCAGCCTCGATTGCGCGCGATCTTCGCCAGCTCCACCAACAAAGCGCGTCCGTATCCCTTCCCGCGCTTCTCCGGCTTCACAAACAAATCCTCCAGATAAAGACCGGGACGCCCCAGCCAGGTGGAAAAATTATGAAAGAATACCGCAAAGCCGGCCGCCGATTCCCCCTCCAACGCCAGCAAGACCTCGGCAGCCGGTCGTTCCCCAAACAAAACGTCGACAAGCTGCTCTTCAGTGGCAGTGACTTCCTCCGGCGCGCGTTCGTACGTCGCCAGGTCGCGAATCAGCTGCAGAATTACCGGCACATCCTGCAACCGCGCCGGCCGAATTTGGAAGTTTTCCAGCCTTTGCATCCGTAACCTGATTCTCTCCGGCAAAGGAGCCGGCGCAACCGCCGCGACCGCTCTCACGCGGCGCCTAGGTGCACGCGCGCAAGCGCAGCGCCTGCGCCAACCGTTTTAATCCTTCGGCAAACATCTCGTTGTCCACGCCCATGCCAACGCGGAAATAATCGGGCATTTCGAAGAAACGGCCCGGAACTGCTGATGTCTCGAACTGGGCCACCAACCGCTCCAGAAAAGCGTCCGCGTTCCCATTCTCCAAACGCAGGAATGCGGTGGTGCCCCACCTTGTGGGAACTGCACAAATACCTCGCTGTTGCTTGAGGAAATCGTCAAGCAGTTTGCGATCTGCTTCTACGATTCTGCGCGCTCGTTCCCGCAACAAATCAAGGTTCCGAAAGGCGGCCAGGCTGAGCAATTCTCCCGGATAAACTGGGGTGGCGGCGTGGAGATCATTGAGGCGCCGTATCCTCCAGGCGAACTCCGGTTGCGCCAAAATCCATCCGCAGCGCAGTCCACCCAATCCATAAACCTTGGTCAAACTGCCCGTGACCACGAATTGCGGGCCAAGGTGGAACGCCGTGGGCGGCGTGTCGCGGTAAACGGCCTCGCGGTAAACTTCGTCCACCAACACCAGCGCGCCAACGCTTCGGGCCGTATCGCCGATCTCGCGCAAAACGCTTTCCGGTGTCAGGACGCTGGTTGGATTGTGCAGATTTGTAATCACGATGAGGCGCGTCTTCGGCGTAACGCAGCGGCGCACCTCTGCCGGATCAATCGCCCAGCCGTTCTCCTCGCGGCGCCGGAAGCGTTTTACGTCCGCCTGCAGGTAACGCGCGACATCAACCAAAGGTCCGTACGCAGGATGTTCGACTAGAATTTCGTCGCCCGGCTCCAGCAATGCAGCCATAACCAGGTGATTGGCCATGGAAGTGCCGAACGTTTCAACCACGCATTCGGGGTGCACACCGTGATGAACGGCGATGGCCTGTTGCAACGCCGCGCACCCGTAGCCATTGGCGCCGTTTATCTCCAGTTCCTCCAGAGCGATGGGCAAATCGCGCAGCGAAACCGGCGCCACACCACTCGTCGCCAGATTGTAACGGGCGCGACTTTGCGTCTTCGCCCACTCCATGTACTCGGAACACTTGTGCCTCATCGGTTGCTAACTTGGCGAAAACTCTTCGCCCGTCCGGCAGCGCATCTCAATTTTCCCTACTGTTTGTCCACAACCTCTTTAACGCGCCCGAATTGACTCCATAAAAAATAAGCCGGCAGACCGGCCAGCAGGATGCCCAGGGCAATGCTGCTTTTCACGGGGGACGCAACGATCGCGCTGGCGACGATCCCCGCGCACGCCACCACGAACGTGATTGTGCTAAACGGATGACCCGGCACCTGGTAAAGCGGCGCCGATACGCTCGCCGCGGCGCCATGCTTTCGCACGACAAAAAGCGACGCCGCGGTGAGTGCGAAAAAAATAAAATCCACAGTCACTTCGAAGTTCAGGATCTCGCCATAGGTCCCGGAACAGGCAATCACGATTGCCGCCATGGCTTGAAGCGCAATGGCGACCGCCGGTGCGCCAGTCTGCCGGGACAGTTTGCCGATACTGGCAAAGAACAATCCGTCTCGCGCCATGGCGTAGTAAACCCGGGGTGCCGTGAGCATGCTCTGGCTAAGGAAACCAAGGGCCGAAAGAGCGATCCCGAGCGCGAGCCATTGCGCGCCCCGCTCACCCAGCGCAAGACGCATTACCTCGGAGGCGGGCGTGTCTGTTGCATTCAAGCCTGCCGGGCCAAGCGCGCGCAGACAAGCCGCGTTGACCGCCAAATAAATCAGCACAACACCGCTCACGCCCAGCAATAAGGCGCGCGCCAAATCGCGTTGCGCATGCCGGATCTCGCCCGCAACAAAAGTAGCCGTCTGCCAGCCGCCGTAGGCAAAAGCGATGGGAACCATTGCCGAGCCGATATCCTTGAGAAGTCCAAACGATATCGGTTGTTCCGGCAGCGGCGCCGATGGGCGGGCATAACTGCCGGCTGCCAAACCAGCGGTCACCAGTGCGGCGATCGCGCCGATTTTTAACACCATCAAAACGCTTTGCGCGTTGCTGCCGGCCCGCGCTCCCAAACAATTGATTCCGCTCAAGAGAAGCAGAACGGCAGCCGCAATGGCGCTCTGGTTCCAGCCCAGGCCTGTGAGCACGCGAAAGTAAGAGGCAAAAATCACAGCCACGGCTGCCATCCCGCCCGTTTGCGTGACCAGGAGCAATCCCCAGCCGTACACAAACGCTATGGCCGGATGATATGCCTGGCGCAGGTAAACGTATTGCCCGCCCACAGCTCCCGGAAAACGGGCGGCCAACTCCGCCCAGATAAACGCGCCGCACATCGCAAACAGGCCGCCCAGGAACCAGACGCCGAGAATCAAAAACGGCGCGTGAACACGATGTGCCACCTCCGATGGATTCGCGAAAATTCCCACTCCAATCATCCCGCCCATCACGATCATGATGGCGTCGAAAAGTCCAAGCTGCCGAAGCGCTCCGGGAGAGGACGGTGAAGATCCCGAGCATCGCCCGTTGCAAACCGATGTTCCCTTGTGGCCAGATTGCATGTTCAGCGCGCCGCGGGGTTAAGTCTGTAGATGATGAATTCGGGCGTCGCCGTGATGAGCCTCGCGCTTTTACTGAGATGCTGCGCCAATTCAGGATAGGAAACCAGCCACCAGAACGTGTTCCTTGTAAAAACCAGATGCGTTCCGCCACGGCGACGGAGTTTCTCCAGATCGTCAATGGCCTGCCGGCTGTCGCGCGGATTGCCATCGTAGATTCCGTCCTTCTCCAGAAAATGCCAGCCTTTGCGTCGGCCGTAATAAAAAATGGCGGGGTTGCCGCCATCGGCAGCGACAATCAGATCATCGGGTGCCGTGATCCTCTTCAATTCCAGGCCGGCAGCGCGAAGCGGCGCGGCGGTTGCCTGGTAAAAAAGCCGCACCACGAAAAACGACACAACAAGAAAAAGACCAGCCAGGCCGATCGACGACCCCACCCGCGCGATGCCGGAACCAATTTTCGATCCGATAAAAGCGCAACCGGCGCCGGCAAACGCGGCGACCACCGGAACGAGCGGCAGCTGATACCAAGCGTGACGGTTGCCGTAGCCGACCACTGCCACAAACAACACCACGGCGGCCAGCCAAGCGTCGAACAGCCCGCCATATCTTCCCCGCCGCGCAACGAGAAAACCGATCGCCGCCAGCCCGGTCAAAACCGGCGTGAAACTCAACATCGCTGTCCTTTGCGCAATTTCCCAGTACCACGAGAAGGTCTCAATCCGCACGCCGCCCGCGCCGAAAAAGTGATGCGGATAAAACTTGCGGGAAATTTGCCACGCGTGCCAATACCAGAGCGCGGAGGGCAGCAGCGCAATCAAAGCGACAAGAGCTAATTGCCACCTCCGGCGGCCGCGGTCTTTGGCAGCGCCGGCATCTTCAGTCACAACCTCGTCGCCCCGGGCTGCCCCCAGATACCACAGCGGCGCAGCGACAACGATGCTCGTAATTTTGAACAGAAGTGAGAGCGAAATCGCAACCGCCGCCAGATACAGCCGTGTCGCTCGCCCATCCAGGCGCCAGCGTAGAAAAAAATACAGGCCTACGATCGCAAGGCTCAGCGACGGCACGTCGGGCATGAACGAGCGCCCGGCAAAAATATTCAGCGGCGCAAAGCTGAAGAAGAATGCAGCCCAAACTGCCGCTGCGCGCCCAAACGTTTCTCGCGCGAGTAAAAAGAAAAACGGCAGCGACAGGGCAAAGAAAATCACTGCCTGGCTCCGGCCGATCCATTCGTGAACGCCGGTGAGCTTGTAACAGATTGCCGCCGCAAAAGGGAGAATGGGAAACTCTGTGCCCACGTATCCGCGCGAATCCCCAGCCCAATCAATCTGCGGATAAGCAAAGTGAAAGCCGTTTGCGAAAAAATTGCGCGCAATTGCCGCGACATCGCTTTGCCGCCAGCTCCAGTGATCCACGAACGGTTGGTCAATGAGAATCAGTCGGGCGCCAACTGCGACCGCCCAGATGACGGCAGGCAGCGCCAGGAGCCAGCTGCCGGGGCGCTTTGCTTTTCCAAGAGCAGTTGGCGCAAATTGCGGCGCCATGTTGCGGCCAAACGCGCTCTGTTGCCTGCGCATCTGGCAAGCGTCTTGACAGCCAAGGTAAAGTCAATGGAGTACCGAACCGTTAATCGCGCTGGGAGCGCCTGTATGAAATCAGTAGCCCCCGTTCAGCTTCCGGTGTCTGCCGCTCTGGCACTGCTCGTGGCAGTGGCGCTGGATCCCGCCACGGCGCAAAACGAGCCGATCCTTGTTCCCGACGTCGTCGAGTACTCGAAGCTCATTCCCATTCTGCCGGACGCGCCGCCAGGCTGGACCGCCGACGCGCCGGAGGGTGCCACTGAGGACGCCGGAGGATTCAAGATCACCAATGTGCATCGGGACTACCGCAAGGGCGAAGGCGACAAGGCGCCCAGCGCTTCCGTCAGCATCCTCGATTTGGCGGCCAACCCCGATCACGTAAACGCCTTGACCGCCGCATGGAAAAACAACAGTGAAACCAGCGAAGGCTACGGCAAATCCGTGACTATTGAGGGTCACCCGGGCTTTGAAGCTTACGAAAAAGAGGCCAAACAGGCGACGCTGTGGTTGATCGTCGCCAATCGCTACTCGCTTCAGATCGAACTGCGCAATCAAGAGCCGCAGGAGCTTCAGGAATGGGTCAAACGGATTGATCTGAAGAAACTTTCCCAGATCAAATAGCTCTGGCTGCCGCAGGCAGGCCGAAAATCCGCCTCAATGATCCCGCGGCGAGAGGCCTTCGGCCAGATCAACATGGAAATTCTGTTTGATCTTGGTCGCGCCGAAACTCAGTTCAGCCGTGTAATCGCCGGCCGGCACCAGCAGCTTTGGATCGTCGCCCCCGTACTCGGCGATGACGTCCTTGGTTGGTCGCAAATCCCAGGTCAATCGCGAAAACCCCGGCGCGCCCGGCGCTTTCAAATTGGCTACCGGTTGGCCCGTAGATTTGGTTACCGCAATTTTGATTTCATCGCCCGTAAAATCGCGCACCCACACTGTGAACAGCGCGCCCTCGGGAGGATTTTGACCGCGGTAAACGCCTTTGCCATTGGAATCCACAAAGCCAGGCTGAAGATAAAAACCGGTTGCCGGACGCACGCTGAACAGATGCGCCGGTTTGGTGGCGATTTCCTTCGTAAATTCGCGGAACGGGATGGTGTCATCGAGAATGGCCAGGCTGCGGCCGTGCGTTGCGATGACCAGATCGGACGTGCGCGGATGAATCTGAATATCGTCCACCCGGACCGGAGGCACATCCCCAATGCGCACCCAGTGACTGCCCTGATCAAACGTGGCGAACACGCCGAAATGCGTGCCGGCATAGAGCAAATTCGGATTCACCGGGTCCTCGCGCACAACTTCCACCGGCCCGTTCGATGGCAGATCGCCCGCAACGGACTCCCATGTTTTGCCCAGGTCTGTGGTGCGCACGATCACCGGCCGATCGTCGCCCGTGCGATATCCGTTTGTGGCGACGTACGCGGCGCTGTCATCAAAGTGCGATGGTTCAATGCGCGCGATCCACTCGCCTCGCGCCGGCGCCGGCAGTTTGCCGGTCAGCTCCGTCCACGTTGCGCCCTCATTTTCCGTGACCCACAGCCGGCCATCATCGGTGCCGGCCCATAACAACCCGGCGCGTCTGGGCGATTCAGCGAGGGAAAAAACGGTCCCGTAACTCTCCGCGCCGCTGCCCAAAGCGGTGGTTCGTTCGGGATCGTTGCGCGTGAGGTCGGGACTGATGACCGAATATTTTTCCATGCGATCGGTCAATCGAAAAACGCAGTTGCCACCCAGATAAATCACGCCGGGTTTGTGCCGGCTCATGATCAGAGGCGAGTTCCAGTTGAAGCGGTAACGCGGCTGACCTTCGGGCGGCGCGGGCCGCAAACGGCGCAGCTCGCCATTTCGCAGATTGATCCGGTGCACTTCGCCCTGCTGGCTCTCGGCATAAAAAGTGCCGCGATCGGCCGGATCGAACAAGACATAGAACCCGTCGCCGCCGGCAAGCGCCGTCCAATCGCAGTTGCGAATTTCCTCCTTGCTCTGCACGCCGCTGGGCCCTACCCAGTTCTCGTTGTCCTGAAGACCGCCCGCGATTCGGTAGTACGGTTTCGTGTCGTCGAGAGAAATCCGGTAATACTCACCAGCTGGAAATCTGTTCAGATGATCCCAGTCTTTGCCCCCGGCAAAGCTCTGGTACACGCCGCCATCACTCCCGAGCAACAGACGCTGGCACACCTGCGGTTTGGGAGATTTGGTTTTGTCCTCCGGCTTTGGCGGTTTTTGCGGCGGCACCGTGCCGGGCTGAATGGCCAGCGCGTGGCAGTCGGGATGCACTTTCTCGCTGAGATCTTCCCGGAAATTTTTGCCGCCGTCGTCCGAAACAAGCAGAGCAAATCCGAGCAGATAAACGCGCTGGTCATTCGCCGGATCGATGCGGATCTGGCTGAAATAAAATGGGCGCGGATTCAGCGTGCTGACGCGCGTCCATTTTTCGCCGCCGTCCTCCGAACGAAAAACGCCGCCGCTTTTGCTGTGCAAATCATCCAGCGGCGCCGAACCACCTTCGTAGCTTTGCACCACCGCCATCACAACTTTCGGGTTGCCGGCGCTGATGGCCAGACCAATGCGTCCGGTTTGCGGTGGCAAACCGCCGCCAAGTTTTTTCCAGGTCGCTCCGCCATTGGTGCTCTTGAAAATGCCCCCCACATCTTCGCCGCCGGTAACGCCCGGGCCAGAGGTGAAACTCCACGGAGTACGCTGCCGCGCGTACAAAGCAGCGTAAACAACCTCCGGATTGGCGGGATCCAGCATCACGTCACCGCAGCCGGTGCGGGCGTCGTTCGGCCGCGGCGCGTGGAGAACGAGTTTCCAACTTTTGCCACCGTCGGTGGTTTTAAAGAGCCCTCGTTCGCCGCCCTCTTTCCACAAATTTCCCATGGCGGCCACATAAGCCACTTCCGGTTTTTTTGGATCCACGGCGATTCGCGCAATGGTGCGACTCTCCTTCAATCCAACGTTTTGCCACATGTCGCCGCCATCGGTGGATCGATAGACGCCGTCGCCCCAGTCGGATGAATTGCGATCATTCGCTTCCCCCGTGCCGACCCAGATGACGTCCGAATCGGACGGCGCCACCGCGATTGCGCCGATGGAAAGCGCCGGTTGCTTGTCGAAAATCGGCTGAAAAGTCACGCCGTTGTCGTTTGTCTTGAAGATTCCGCCGTGCCCCAAAGCGACGTAAAAAACAAACGGATTGCGCGGGTCGATGACAATATCCGACACGCGCCCGCCCATCACGGCCGGTCCGATCCAGCGCGCCTTAAGATTTTTGAAAAGCGCGTCGGTAAGCTGCGGCAGACCCGCCGCCGGCGCCGCCGCAGCAGCGGTTGGTTTCGCGACAGGCGTCTGCTGCTGCGCTGCGCAAACGGCAGCGAGCCAGACGCAGAGAAAAAACGAAACGAAGATCGAAAATCGCGCACTCATGGCGGCGAATCTAGCGAATGTCCCGCGATTTGCGACCGGAGCGAACATGCCACGCCCGACAAAGGCGGGCGCTTGCGCCTGCTTCAACTTTGTCGGCACTCTTTGCCGTTAATGAAATGCGCGTATCGTGCAGGCCTATGATGCAGCAGGTGTTGGCAGGCAAGGTGGGCCTGGTTTTTGGAGTAGCAAACAAACGCAGCATCGCCTGGGCAATCGCCAAGGCCTGGGCGGCGGCCGGCGCGCGTTTGATCTTTAATTACCAAGGCGAACGGTTGAAGGAAAACGTCGAGGAATTGGTGGCTGAGTTCGGGGAAAAAACTCCGTTGTTCCCGTGCGACGTTTCCCGCGACGAAGAGATCGGCGCGTTTTTCCAAAATGTGCGAACACAGACGGACCGCGTGGATCTGTTGCTGCACTCCATCGCGTTCGCGCCGCGCGAAGCGCTGGAGGGCGATTTTATCAGCACCACGCGGGAGGCGTTCCGCATTGCGCACGAAGTGAGCGCTTACTCGCTGGTGGCGCTGGCGCGCGAAGCCGCGCCGCTGATGACCGAGGGCGGCAGCATCATCGCCATGACCTATTACGGCTCGGAGAAAGTCGTGCCGCATTACAATGTGATGGGGGTGGCCAAGGCCAGCCTCGAAGCCAGCGCCCGCTACCTCGCGTACGATCTGGGCCCAAAAAACATTCGCGTGAACTGCATTTCCGCCGGACCTGTCCAGACGCTGGCCGCGCGCGGAATCAGCGGATTTACTTCAATGTTGAAACATTACCAGGAACGCGCCCCGTTGAAACGCAGTTGCGATCCGGCCGAGCTGGGTGCCGCGGGCGTTTTTCTGGCAAGTGACGGCGCCGCGGCGATCACCGGCCAGGTGATCTACGTCGATGGCGGTTACCAAATCATGGGCATGTAGGGATGGCGAACCGCGGATCGCGAACCCGATGGCTTTTCAGGATGAACCGGCCTGCCGCCTTCCCATACTTTGATTTTCTATTTCTGCCTCAATGATGGACGCGGTGAGAGAATACGCCGGCCCGAATGAAAATCGACCGGTCATTTTTCCAAGGGCAGTAGCGCTTCTCACGCGGATGGAACCGGCGCGGCATTATCGCGTGCCGATTTGAAAAGCAGCGAGCCTTTTCACAAACCGCTCGTTGGAGCCGATACAATGCCAGACAAACCCCTCAATCCCGAAGAAAAACTGCAGCAGGAATTCAACCGCTGGGCCGAAGCAGGCGAAGGCGAGAAGATGCGCGCGCATCACCTGGACATCGCGCAAAAGACCATCCGAACGATGGACCTGCGCCCCGGCGAGCGGGTGCTGGACCTTGGCTGCGGGTCCGGCTGGGCGACCCGACTCTTGGCGCGCCTTGTGGCGGGCACGCCGGAAAGCTCCGGCCAGGTTGTGGGCCTGGATATCTCCGACGAGATGATCCGGCAGGCCCGGGTCGAATCGAAGGAATTCAAAAACGTCCTCTTCCTCTGCGGTTCTGCGCAGCAGATCCCGTGGGAAGAAAATTTTTTCGACAAAGTGCTCTCGATCGAGTCGTTCTATTATTACCCCGACCAGGACCGCGCGCTGAAGGAGCTGTTCCGGGTGATGGCGCCGCGAGGACGACTGTTCATTCTAATCAATCTCTACAAGGACAATCCCTATTCGCTGCAATGGGTTGACAAGCTGCGCGTGCCGGTGCACGTGCGCTCGGCGCGGGAATACGCTGAGCTGCTGGAGAGTCACGGCTTCGAGAAAATTGAGTGGCAGCAGATTCCCGATGATACGCCTACGCCCGACGACTATGTCACCAAGTCGTTCCACAGCCTGGATGATTTGCGCGCGTTTAAGCGGACCGGCGCGCTGCTGCTGATGGCCTCAAAGCCCGGTCCGTGACCGCTCCGGCGGCCGCGCGTTTCGGCGAGCGAACTGGCCACTACAGACTTTGGCGCGCCGCCGACTGGCAAAAACACGTGCGCTGCGAAAAGCGGGTCCGCTCACGCCACGGGCGATTTCCCGGGCGCTCTCCTTGATAATCTGGCTCGAGGGTTTATCGGCTATTAAGCACGATTGCGGTCCCCGACAGGAAAATTACGATGAGCCTAGCCCACCAGCTTCGCCAATTGTTGAGCAGCGAAATTGTCGCCGACGATCCCAATACGCTGGCCGCCCACAGCGGCGACAAATGGTTCGCGTCGCATCAGCCGGAGGCGGTGGTTTTCGCGCGATCGACGGAAGACGTAAGCCGGCTGCTGGCGTTTGCCTCGCGTGAAAAAGTTCCGGTCACCGCACGCGGCGGCGGATTTGGTTACGTGGGCGGTTGCGTGCCTGCGAAGGGCGGAATTGCGCTTTCGCTGGCGCGCATGCACCGGATCAGGGAAATCAGCTTTGCCGATTCGGTAGCCGTGGTTGAACCTGGAGTTTTAACGGCCGAGCTGAAAGCGGCGGCCGGCGCGCAGCAGCTGTTTTATCCGCCCGATCCGGCGAGCATGAAGGATTGCACCATCGGCGGAAATGTGGCCACTAACGCCGGCGGACCGCGCTGTTTGAAATACGGGGTGACGCGCAATTACGTAATCGGGCTGGAGGTCGTGCTGGCCGGTGGGGCGGTGCTGCGAACCGGAGGGCGCGTGCACAAAAATAAAACCGGATTCGACTTGATTGGTCTGTTCGTCGGTTCGGAAGGCCTGCTGGGCATAGTCACCGAAATTACGCTGCGTTTGCTTCCCCTACCCCCGGCGCGGGCCACATTGTCGGCCGCGTTCGCCACCGCGGCCCAGGCCGCGGAAGCGGTGCAGGCGATTTTCGTAGCGGGATTTTTGCCTGCTTCGCTCGAAATCGCGGACCGTTTCACGCTGGAAGCGGCCCGGCGTGACCTGGGCAAAATGATTGTCCCGGAAGGAAACGCGCATCTGCTGATCGATCTGGATGGACAGGAAGCGAGTGTGCGCGCGGAGGCCGCGGCCATTGGCCAACTGCTCGAGCAACGAAAACCAAACGCGCTGGAGTTAGCGACTGGCGAAGCGGATTGCGAAAAGCTCTGGGCGCTGCGCCGACAGTTCAGCAATTCTTTGCGCGCCACCGGCCTGACAAAGCTGAATCAGGACATCGTGGTGCCGCGCAGTCATCTTGTCGATCTGATGCAGTTTGCCGAAGCGCTCCAAGCCAAACACGGATTTCCCATCGCCTGTTTCGGACACGCCGGGGACGGTAACATCCACGTCAACATCATGGCGGAGCGCTACAATCGCGACCCCGCAGTGAGGGAAAGAGTCGAGCGGGCGCTGGATGATCTTTTCGCCCAGGTTTTGGCATGGGGCGGAGTCATTACCGGCGAGCACGGGATCGGCCTGGCCAAGAAACGGTGGTGGCCAAAGGCAACCAGCCCCGTGGCGCGGCAGCTCCATAGCAAACTCAAACAAGCCCTCGATCCCGAAGGAATCTTAAATCCCGGAAAATTCGTCGGGCCGGAGGGCATTTAGGGGTTGACGAATCGCGATTTGCGTCGAAATTCGCCGAGCATTTCAGGGCGTAATTGAATTTCAGGGCGAGCAGCGCGCATCCGCGGCCTCGTAAACCAGGAACAAAGCAGACGCATCTCTTTGCTTCAATTGCCTTAAAAAGACACACAGAGCCAATGAAAGCCACGAAACTGACTCATGCCATCGCAGCGATCCTGTCATCCGTCTCAGCGCTCGTTGCCTGCGCCACCGAAGCCAAGGCCGAGCCGCTCAAAACCATCTTCAGCAGAAAAACAGAGAAGTCGCCCGACGATCGCCTGCGGATCGCGTGGCCCGGCCTTTTTTCCAAGCAACAATCCTCGCCAAAAAAGGGCGACCGTTACGCGTGGAAAAAAGATATCGTAACGACGGTTTTTTGGATCGGCGAACGCCCGGGGGGAAACAATCTGGTGCCCAATCGCACGAGCTGCTGGGACAAGCAATGGACAAAGAATTACGGCGGGTTCGACGATCCAAATCCGGCGCATCGGCGCAATTACATCCCGGTCAGCTTCACCCCCAGACAAAATCCCTTCTATTGTGCGCTTCCTTACAACGACAAGGCGCGCACCGGTCACCGGCCAGAAGCGCCGCGCGTCGTTCCGTGGTTTCGAGAAGCTTACCAGGGGCCGGCCATTTCCACCTGCAAAGATCGCTGGGTTGCGATCCGGAAGGGCAATCGCATCGCCTACGCCCAATGGGAAGACGCCGGACCGTTCCGCACCGATCACTGGCAATACGTTTTCGGCAACGAACGACCCAAACCCAACCTCAACAAAGGCGCCGGGCTCGACGTTTCGCCCGCCGTGCGCGATTACCTGGGGCTGCAGGAAACAGATGTGACCGACTGGAAATTTGTGGACTTCCGCGAAGTGCCACGCGGCCCCTGGTCAACACTCGGCGAAAACAACACCTTTGTGATCAACGATCGCAAGAAGAGCGAAGCGATTGCCGAAAAACTCGGCACAATCGCGCGTTAGCCCGAAATCAAAACAAACGGGTAATCGGCTTGCGCAAACCGCGCAAAGTTTTTCCGGTGCGTCTCCATTTGGCCTCCCTGCCGCCGCCAGGCCGCACCACAAAAACCCAATTGCTCCCCCGTACATAGCGCATAATCTGCCCTGACGGCGCATGAAGATTGGTCTGGCCCAAATTAATCCCACCGTTGGAGATTTGAAGGGAAACTGCGAACTGATCACAGCGGCGTACCAACGGCTGGCCGCCGCCGGCGCCCAACTCGTCCTGACGCCGGAACTGTCGCTCACCGGTTATCCGCCGCAAGACCTGGTTTTCAAGTCGCGTTTTGTACCGGAAAACCTCGCATTTTTGGAAAACCTGCACGCCCGCGTGGGCGACGCCGCGCTGGTGGTCGGGTTCGTGGATCGCAACGATGGGCGGGGCAAACCCTTTCGCAACGCCGCCGCGCTGCTGGAACGCGGCAAGCCGATCCGCAAAGCTTACAAGTGCCTCTTGCCAACTTACGACGTTTTTGATGAAGACCGCTACTTCGAGCCCGGCGAGCGGGTCGAACCGTTCGATGTGCAGGCGACCAAGATCGGCATCACCATCTGCGAAGATATCTGGACAGACGAATACCTGCCGCGGCCGCTCTACGACGCCGCGCCGCTGCGCAGCCTCATTGAGCAGGGCGCGGAAATTATTTTAAACTTGAGCGCGTCGCCGTTTCGGCTGGGCATGCCAGCCTCTCGCTTTGAGATGATCGCGGGGCAGGCGCGCGCCCATAAGGTGCCCATCTGCTACTGCAACTTGGTTGGCGGGAACGATCAGTTAATCTTCGACGGCAATTCTTTGGCCGTAAACGCCGCTGGTAACCTGATCGCCCAACTGGCGGCATTTCGCGAAGACGAAAAAATCGTGGCTACAGATGCCGTAGCTGCCATTGAATTTCATAAGGGCAAAACGCCGGAAGAATTGTTCGCGGCCCTGTCGCTCGGCGTTCGCGATTATTTTCGCAAATGCAATTTTCGCTCTGCTGTCATCGGTTTGAGCGGGGGCGTGGACTCCGCAGTCACAGCAGTCATTGCTGTTGATGCCCTGGGCGCCGAGAACGTGACCGGCGTTTCCATGCCCAGCCCGTACTCCTCGCGCGGAAGCATCGAAGACGCGCGCGCGCTGGCGCGCAACCTCGGTATCCGACTCCTCGAGATTCCCATCACCGACGCCTTCAACGTGTTCAAATCGCAGTTTAAAGAAATTTTCAAGGGACTGCCCGAGAACGAGACGGAGGAAAACATGCAGCCCCGCCTGCGGGCCATGACGCTGATGGCTCTCTCGAACAAGTTTGGTCACCTGTTGCTCACCACCGGGAACAAGAGCGAGCTGGCGGTCGGCTATTGCACGCTCTACGGCGACATGGCCGGCGGCCTGGCCGTCATCAGCGACGTGCCAAAAACCATGGTTTACGAGCTGGCGCACTGGATCAATTCCGATTACGCAACGCGAACCGGCCGCCCGTACCCCATCATCCCGCAATCCATCCTCGAAAAAGCGCCCAGCGCCGAGCTCAAGCCCAACCAAAAGGATCAGGACACTCTGCCGCCCTATGAAATTCTCGACCAGATCCTGCACCTTTACGTGGAAGAAAACTTGAGCGCTCGCGACATTATCGCCCGCGGTTTCGACGAAAAAACCGTCCGCTGGGTGCAGCGGCGGGTTGACTTGAACGAGTACAAACGGGAACAGGCTGCGCCTGGCTTGAAGGTAACAAGTCGCGCCTTTGGGATGGGCCGCAAAATGCCCATCGCCCAAAGATACGTGGACTAAGACAGCCAAAAGCGTCATCGAGAGAAGCTACAAGGAAGACATTCCGAAACTAAGGAAAGTGCTTGAACAATTGAGGAAAGAGTTCTCAGATGTTGCGTCAAAAACGGACTAAAGGCGGCTGCGCATCGAACCGTTGCTTGATCACGTGAAATCTCCTGGGCGATCGCTTCGATCGCCCAGGTTCGCGCGCGCCAAACGGCGCGGCTGACCAGAGGCGTTGCGATGTTTCGCTCCGCTTTAGTTTATCTGAGGGAAAACGTGAACGCGCTGAGAAAAGTTCTGGATGCCGAGAGAAAAATCCAAGCGCATCAACCGGCAAGCAATGAGCCAGGCCGCAAACAGGCAATAAAGCGATTTGTGAACGACCACGCACGGGTATTGTCCGCGTCTGTGAGCATCACTCCAGTCGCACGATGAACAAACTTCGATTATCTGAGATCGCCCTCGTAGTCGGCGCGCCTGCGTTGCTGGCGCTGGTGGAGCTTTTGCATCCGCAGCCTCACGATCTTCTCCGGCTGGATGTGGACACATGGCTGGCAGTCCACTACGCGCAAATCTTGCTGTTCCCGCTGGCCGCGCTCGCCGTAGCCCGGCTTCTCCAGGGAAACAGTGGGCTGGCCGCGGCCATTTCACGGATGACGCTGTTCCTTTTCGGCGCGGTGTGGACTGCCTGGGACCACTGGAATTCTCGTCACTGCTGCGCGCAATTCTCAGACGCCGGACGCATGGCGAGCGGCGATCGATGCGATATGGCGCGATCCAATCATGGGAGGCGGTACCGTTTCCGTGTTTGCCGTAATGGGAGCGGTCTCCTTATCAGTCGGCACGGTGTGCGCGGGGATCGCGTTGAAACGCGCCGGCGCCTCG
>Ga0209810_1001166_pt1 | contig 43086 bp, 50 predicted proteins | sample Coa_R1_7_FD_187159 | JGI IMG/M metagenome (GOLD analysis project Ga0209810, IMG submission 187159) | Surface soil microbial communities from Centralia Pennsylvania, which are recovering from an underground coalmine fire - Coalmine... | ecosystem: Environmental > Terrestrial > Soil > Unclassified... | reverse complement strand
ACCAACGCCTGGCTACGCCGCTTCAAACGACTCACGATCCGAACCGAACCCAACAGCCGCGTCTACCTCGCCTACCTGACCCTCGCCCTCATCCTCATCCTCGCCCGCGCATTATGAGTTCAGTTCCAGACACCGAGTGCGGATGCATTGCATAGGCAGAGATCGGCCTGTTCCGCTATAGATGCCGAGATGACCGAAGGCACGGGGATCAGCCGCGCCCGCCTCGTCCACGGGGGGGCCGCGCTCGTGCTCTCGGGCTCGCTCGCGTCGGCGCTCGCCGTGCCGGCCTCCGCCGGCACCGCTCCGGACGGCGACCTGGCGGCGCTGCGGCTGCTGATCGGCGCCGAGCTGCTCGCCCTCGACTTCCAGCGGCAAGCGCTCGCGACCGGCAAGCTCGGCTCGGAGGCGGCGGCGACGGTCAAGCGAATGCGGGCCGACGAGCGGGCCCACTACGCCGCGCTCGCGAACCTCCTCTCGCAGGCGGGTCAGACGCCGGCGACGGCAGACGACATCGACTTCGCCTACCCGAAGCCGACGTTCAGGACCGAGTCGTCGATCCTCGCGCGCGGGGAGGAGCTGGAGGCGCTCCAGCTCGGCGCCTACATCGGCGCAAGCGCGAACCTGCAGACGCCCCGGCTGCGCATCGCGATTGCGCAGATCTCGGCGAACGAGGCGCAGCACACGGCGGCGCTCGCCGCGCTGTCGGGCAGGCCGCTGATCGGGAAGCCCTTCGGCCCCGCCCTCCAACCAGACGCCGTGAGCGCGGCGCTCGACGCCTACGAGAGCTGACGATGCCGAAGCAGCACTACACCGCCGCCGAGGCATCCGCCGCGCTCGGCATCAGCATCGACACCTTGCGCCGCTGGGACCGCGCCGGCCGCCTGCGTGTCGAGCGCGACGCGAGAAACCGGCGGGTGGTGCCCGCGGCGGAGATCGACCGGCTCCGCGGCGACGGGCAAGGAGCGCACCTCAGCGCGCGCAACCGCTTCCGGGCCACCGTGACCGACGTGAAGACGGACGGCCTGATGGCCCAGGTCGAACTGGTCGTCAGCGACCCGGTGCGCCTGGTCGCGATCGTGACGCGCGACGCAGTCGAAGATCTCGGCCTCAAGCCGGGCATGGCGGCGACCGCGATCGTCAAGTCGACGAACGTGATCCTCCAGAGCTAGAGATGCCTCGCAGGAACCGACTTCTCGTAGCCCTGGCCGTCGCAGCAGCCGCAGCCTCGTTCGCCGCCGGCGCGGCCGCGAAACACTCGCGCGGGCAGGCGCAGCTCACGGTCTACGCGGCGGCCTCGCTGACCGACGCGTTCCCGAAGCTCGACCCGCGCGAGAAGTACTCGTTCGGCGGCTCGAACATGCTCGCGGCTCAGATCGCGCAGGGCGCGCCGGCCGACGTCTTCGCCTCGGCCAACACGGCGCTGCCCGACCAGCTCCACGCGAACGGGCTCTGCTCGAAGCCCGTGGTGTTCACGCGCAACGCGCTCGTGATCATCGTCCCGAAGGCGAACCCGGCGAAGGTGCACGGCATCTACGACCTGACCAAGCCGGGGGTCAAGATCGACATCGCCGCGGCGAAGGTTCCGGTCGGCGGATACACGCTGCAGGTCCTCGAGAACATGAACCTGACCGACGCCGTGCTCGCGAACGTGGTCAGCCAGGAGACCGACGTGCGCGAGGTGCTCGCCAAGGTCGCGCTCGGCGAGGCCGACGCAGGGTTCGTGTACGCGACGGACGCGAAGACCGTGCCCGGCAAGGTCACGGTGCTGAAGGTCCCGGCCTGGGCACAGCCGAAGGTGCAGTACGGCATCTGCGTCGTCTCCTCGAGCGGCCACAAGGTGGACGCGCAGGCGTTCGTCGCGCGGGTGCTGAGCAAGCGCGGGCAGGCGGTGCTCCGCTCGTTCGGGTTCCTGCCGCGCGTCAAGCCGAAGACGAGGTGAGGCGCGCGGCTCTCGCGAGCGTCTACGTCGCCGCGGCGGCCGTCGCGCTCGCATTCCTGCTCCTCCCGATCGTCGCGATCTTCGCGCACACGACGCCGGGCCACCTGCTCGACCAGCTCTCCAACCCGGTCGTCACCGACGCGCTGGTCGTCAGCTTCAAGACGAGCGCCGTCGCCCAGCTCCTGATCCTGCTGCTCGGCACCCCGACGGCGTATCTGATCGCGACGCATCGCTTCCGCGGCCGCGACGCGGTGATCACGCTCGTCGAGCTGCCCCTCGTGCTGCCTCCGGCGGTCGCGGGCGTGGGGCTGCTCGCCGCGTTCGGACGCCTCGGCCTGCTCGGGTCGACGCTCGCGGCGCTCGGCGTCCGCCTCCCCTTCACGCAGAGCGCCGTCACCGTCGCGGTCGCGTATGTCGCGAGCCCGCTCTACATCCGCCAGGCGATCGCCGCCTTCGAGGCGATCGACCCACGCCTGACCTCCGCCTCCCGGACGCTCGGGGCCGGCCCGGCGCGCACGTTCTTCCGCGTGTCGCTGCCGCTGGCGAGCGGCGGCCTGGTCGCCGGGCTCGCCCTCTCGTTCGCACGCGGGCTCGGAGAGTTCGGCGCCACGATCATGTTCGCCGGCAGCCTGCAGCGCGTGACGCAGACGCTGCCACTCGCCATCTACGCGGAGTTCGACCAGGACTTCGACACCACGCTCGCGATGTCGGCCGTGCTCGTCGTGATCAGCGTGATCCTGCTCCTCGGGCTCAGAATCGGCCTCACATGGCGCACGACCTCGAACTCGACTCGATCCGGGTTCCTCTCCGGGGCTTCGACGTCGAGCTGAGCCTGCACGTCGGCTCGACGCTCGCGCTCGTCGGGCCGTCGGGCGCCGGCAAGACGACCGTCCTGAACGCGATCGCGGGCCTGGCGCGGCCGGCGAACGGGCGGATCCGCTGCGGCGACCGCGTCTGGTCGGACGCGGCGAGCGGGCTGTTCATGCCGCCGGAGCGGCGCCGGGTCGGGCTCGTCTATCAGGACTACGCGCTCTTCCCGCACATGACCGTGCGCCAGAACGTCGAGTACTCGCGCCGGGGGAGCGCCGACGCGTACCTCGGGCGGCTCGGCATCGCCCACCTCGCCAACGCCCGGCCGGGCGCGCTGTCGGGCGGAGAGCGCCAACGCGTCGCCCTCGCGCGTGCACTCGCGCGCGAGCCGCGGGTGCTGCTGCTCGACGAGCCGCTCTCCGCCCTCGACGCGCACACGAAGGTCGACGTACGGGGCGAGCTGCAGCAGCTCCTGGCGGAGCTCGCGATCCCGGTGCTGCTCGTCACGCACGACTTCGAGGACGCCGCAGCGCTCGCGCAGCGGGTCGGCGTCCTCGTCGGCGGCCGGCTGCGACAACTCGGCACGCCGGCCGACCTCGTCGCCGGCCCCGCCGATCCGTTCGTCGCCTCCTTCACCGGAGCGAACGTCATCTACGGGCGCGCCGCGGTCGACGACGGCGAGACGTTCGTGCGCACCCGCGACGGCACCGTGGTCAGGATCCCGGAGCGGCTCACCGGCGACGTGGCTCTGGCCGTCTACCCGTGGGAGGTCACCGTCTCGACGACGCCGCCGCCGGAGTCGTCGGCGCTGAACAGCCTTCCCGGCACGATCAGGACGATCAGCGAGCTCGGCAACCGCGCGCGCGTCACGATCGACGCGATCACCGCGGAGATCACCACCGAGTCGCTGCGACGGCTCGACCTACGCGTGGGGCAGGCTGCGTACGCGGCGTTCAAGGCCACGGGCACGCGCGTCGTCGCGCACAGCCCCGAGCAGCCCGACGTAGCTCAGATCCCGCCGCGGTAGCCGAAGAACTCGTGGTCGGCGTTGCAGCCGCCTTGGCCGCCGCCGACGTCGGCGAACGACTCGACGAACTCGATGCCGCGTAGATGCCGCGCCGTGTGCAGGAAGGTGAAGACGAGGAACCAGCAGAGGACCGGCCCGGAGGGCGAGCGCGTGCAGCGACCGCTTCGGCTCGGGCCGCCATGCCGGTACCAGGTACCTGAACAGGTACCTGGTACCGGGTTCACGTCCCAGAGCCCGCTGCCCGCTGCGACGAACAGCCCGACGAGGGTCGGATGAGGGAACTCAGCCAGGATGCTCGGCGTCGCTCATCAGCAGGACCACCTTCCCGCGACCCCGACCGGCGTCGAGCGCGCGGTGCGTCTCAGCGATCGCCTCGGGGCCGACCACGGCGTCGACGACCGGCCGCAGCGCGCCGGCCTCGACGGCTACGCGCAACCGGTCGAGCGTCTCCCGCTCCGGCCGCACGAGGACCCCGTGCAGCCGCAGGTTGCGGTCGACCGCCTGCTCGAAGTCGCCCGACAGCTCGACGATCGAGCCCGCCGAGCCACCCTCGCGCACGCCGGCGAGGCTCGCTGCGAGCACGCCGCGACCGCCGCAGTCCGCGACCGCGTCGAGCGGGCCGAGCTGCTGCACCGCAGCCGCGACGGCGTCGTCCTGCTCGGCGTCGAGCACGACGTCGACGCCGAGGTCGCGCAGCAGCGGATGCCGGGCGCGGCTCGACGTGGCCGCCACGCGCACGCCTTTCATCCGCGCGAGCTGCACGAACAAGCGCCCCACGCCGCCGCTCGCGGCGTGCACGAGCACCGCGTCTTCCTCCTCCAGCGCAAGCCGGTCGAGGAGCTGGAGCGCGGTCGATCCGGTCAGAGGGATGGCAGCCGCCTCCACCACGTCGAGCGCCGCAGGCCGCGGCGCGATCCAGCGCGCGTCGACCTCCACGTACTCGGCGTAGGCACCCCAACGGGTGCCGCGGACGGGGCACATGCCCCAGACCGCGTCACCGCGTTCGAATCCAGCGACTCCGGGGCCGACCTCCTCGACCCAGCCCGCGAGCTCGTACCCCACGACGTAGGGCGCCTCGAGCCCGGCCCACGCCGCGTCGGCCCGGTTGCCCGCGTCGACCGGGTTGAGTCCGACCGCCCCGACGCGAACGACCACCCGCCCCGTTCCCGCAGTGGGCATCGGCAGCTCCGCCGCCTCGAGGTTCTCCGCGGGTCCCGGCACGCGGACGACGATCGCGCGCACGCGGCTACTCGCTTCCCGGCAGCGTCGGCTGGTCGGTCGGATAGATGCCGACGGCGAAGCCGTACATCGTGTCGCCCGACCGCGGCAGCCGGTCGAACTCCGTCACGAGCTCGGCCATCCGCTCCCAGAAGTCCGACGCCTGGGCCTCCGAGAGGCGGGCATGCCGGACGAACCCCCACAGCTTGCCGTCACGGAACGCCGCCGCCGATTCGCGGGCGGCGACCTCGAAGTCGTTGAAGTCGCGCGGCAGCTCGTCGTCGTCGCTCCGCTCGACGACGTAGAACATCCGCGCCGTCCGGCCGTAGAAGCGCTCCTCGATCGCCCGCACGCGGCGCGTTCGTACGACCTGCACGAGCCCCGCCTCGCTCAGCACCCGGACGTGGTGCGCGACGGTGCTCTTCGGCCGCTCGAGCGCTGCGGCGAGCTCGTTGACGGTGGCCGCGCGCTCGTGCAGCAGGCCGAGGATCGTCGTGCGCACGGGGTGGCTGAGCGCCTTCACCTGCGCGGGCTCGGTGAGCGCGATCCGGTCGGCGAGCTCGTAATCGGGCGGAGGCTGGTTGCGGGCCACCGGCGAATAGACTATCGTTGCCGAACGTTCCAATTTTTTGAATCAATGAGCCAGGAGGTTTGCCATGGCCGAGGTCGTGCTCTATCACCACGTGCAGGGGCTGACGGACGGAGTGCGGGCGTTCGCCGAGGAGCTGCGGCAGGGCGGCCACACGGTGCACACGCCCGATCTCTTCGACGGGCGCACCTTCTCCACGCTCGACGACGGGATGGCGTTCGCGCGCGAGGCGGGTTTCGGCGAGCTCGGCGACCGCGGGGTGATCGCCGCCGACGGGCTCAGCCCGGAGGTCGTCTACGCCGGCTTCTCGTTCGGCGTCATGCCTGCGCAGCAGCTCGCACAGACGCGGCCGGGCGCGCGCGGCGCGCTGCTGATGTGCTCGTGCCTTCCGGTCACGGAGTTCGGCGAGGCATGGCCCCAGGACGTTCCGGTGCAGGTGCACGGCAAGGAAGGCGACCCGTTCTTCGCCGAGGACCTCGAAGCCGCGCGGGACCTCGTCGCGTCGACAGAGGACGCCGAGCTGTTCCTCTACCCGGGCGGCGAGCACCTCTTCGCCGACTCCTCGCTGCCGGAGCACGACCCCGCGGCGGCGCGTCTGCTCGTCGAGCGGGTGCTCGCCTTTCTCGCCCGGGTGTGAGAAGCGACGCCGTCAACGGGCGAGGCGCAGAGCGAGCTTCGGGCAGGCCGCGACGGCGCGGCGTGCGTCGGCGAGACGCTCGGGCGTGACGGCACCCGCCACGATCGGATACCCCCACTCGTCGAGCTCGACGACCTCCGGGAGCAGCTCGGCGCAGTAGCCGAACGCGTCGCAGCGGAGCATGTCCACGTGCAGCGCGTGGTTCGCGTTCTCGCTCATCGCCGGGTCGCGGCGCGGCAGGTGCCGCGGCGGTGGCGGTCGATGTCGGCTGCGAAGACCTCGAGGCCGCTGCGGACGAAGGCGAGCGTGCCGTCGGGGTGGGCGCACGCGCCGCGGCGGGCGATCTGCGCGTGCAGCCGCGGGACTCGGCGCAGCGCCGCGTCGGTGTCGCGGCCGTCGACGATCGCCTCGAGCGCGTCGGCGAGCGCGGGCAGCCCGAAGACGCACGGGCCGCACTGGCCCGCGCTCTCGCGTGCCATGTAGCGGGCGACGCGCGCGACCTCGGCGAGGCCACAGGCAGACCGGGGAAACGCGACGATCACGCGCGCTCCGAGGGAGGCGCCGTGCGCGCGCAGCGCCTCGTTCGAGAGCTCGAGCTCGGGGTCGAACGGGAGCCAGCGGCCGAAGTAGCCGCCGACGAGCACGGCGTCGACCGGTTCGACGAGACCGCCGCAGCGCGCGAACAGGTCGCCCAGGGTGGTGCCGAGGTCGAGCTCGACGACGCCGGGGGCTTCGACCGCTCCGCCTACGGTGGCGAGCGCCGTCCCCGGCTCGGAGTCGGTGCCCGCCGCGCGGAACCAGGCGGCGCCGTAGCGGGCGACGAGCGCGAGGTGCGCGAGCGTCTCCACGTTCTGGACGAGCGTGCCCGCGGCGAACGGCCGCTTTCCGGTCGGCTTCGCCGGCCGGCCCGAGACGGCGTTGACGAGCGCCGACTCCTCGCCGGCGACGAACCGGTCGGGGACGAGCACCAGGCGAGGCCGCTCGCGCACGGGCCGTTCGGCGATCGCGCGCTCGACCGCGCGCGCCGCGGCGGCCGCGTCGGCCGCGACGGCGATCGTCGACTCGCGCGCGCCGACGAGCCGCGCCGCGACGACGAGGCCGTCGAGGACGAGGTGCGGGTTGTGCGCGAGCAGGACCTTGTCCTTCGCGCTCGCCGGCTCGCCCTCGACTCCGTTCGCGACGACAGTCGTCCGCCGCCGGCCGGCGACGGCGGCGAGCTTGGTCGCAGTCGGGAACGCCGCGCCGCCCCGGCCGGTCAAGCCGCTCGCCTCGACCGCCGCGAGCAGGGCCGGGTCGCGGCGCCGCACGTGCGGGAGCGCCCCGTGCCGGGCGAGGTGGGTGCGATAGCCGCCTGCGCCGCCGGGCGGCAGGAGACGGCTGCGCGTCTCGGGAAAGGCGGACGTGGCGAGCGCGCTCATACGACCGCCTGCGGCTCGAGCCGCTTGCCCGGACGGTGGAGGACGAGCCGCGAGCCGGCCGCGGCGAGTGCGGCAGCGAGACACGCCAGCGCGGTCGCGCGGAACCAGAGCGAGCCGGTGTCGCTGCCCATGCCGACGCTGTGCGCGAACGCCAGCGGCCACGACAGGTAGGCGAGCCAGTGCGTCGCGCGCCACGTCCGGTACCCGAGGCGCACGCGCAGCAGGCTGGTCACGACGAGGGCCGCGACCAGGTCGAGCGACAGCGCGCCGAGCGCGATCCAGAGAGGGCTCGCGGCTCGCGCGCCCGGGAGGACGACGGCGAGCAGTGACACGGCGGCGTACGGGTCGAGGAGCGTCGTCGCCACGTGCAGCGCGACGAAGACGACCGAGAGCAGCGACGCGCTCCGGTGCACGGCGGCCGTCACGAAGCGCGGCCGGCCGGCGAGGCGGCCGCGGTTGGACGTGAGGATCCCGAGCGTCAACGCGAGGGTCAGCAGGACGAGCGAGACGACGCCCGTCGACCGGATCAGGTGCCAGTCGGCGTTCGACATCACGAGCCGCCGGACTGCGCGACCGGCGCCGAGACGGTCGGCGTCGGTGCGGACGACGTCGTGGTCGCCGACGAAGTCGCGGAGGACGAGGAGGACGACGAGCTCGTGGTGCGCTTCGAGGAGCTCGAGGCGGTTCGCTTCGCGCGCGAAGGCGCCGAAGCCGATCGCGTCGACGTCCTCGCGGTGCTCCTCCCCGGCGTCACGGTCGCGGCGCCCGTCGACGAAGCCGTCGGCGCCCGCAGTCCGAGCGCAGCCGCGATCGCGGCGGCGCCGGCGGCCGCTGCGAAGGCGATCGCTCCGGTGATTCGCCGCACCGCGCGGTTGCCGTCGGCGCGCGGGTCGGGGCGGTTCGAGCTCGGTGTCATGACTGCATCGCACCAGCCGCGGCTGACTTCGAGCTGTGTCGCGCCTGTGTGTCTTCTGGGAGCGCGGCCGGCCAGCCGCCCGTCGTCGCGACGGTGCCGTCGAGGCGGACGAGCCGCGCGGGGAGGCGCCGTTGCTCGAGCCACCGCAGCGCCTGCGGCCCGAGCACGACCGCCGCCGTGGCGGCGGTGTTCGCCTCCACGCAGGTCGGGGCGGCCACGCTGACGGTACGCCAGCACGCCTCGGCAGACGCACCGGTGCGCGGGTCGACGATGTGGTGCACCTCGGTCCTCCCGGCACGCCACCGGCGAACCGTCGTGCTCGACGTCGCGAGCCCGCCCTGGTGGAGCGCGACCACCTGGCCCTCCGCGGCGCCGGCGCGCGAGTCGTCCGTGACGAGGACGGGCCAGCCGCCCGCCGGAGAGGTTCCGGCGACCGCGATGTCGCCGCCGAGGGAGACGAGGACGGGGCTGCCGGTCGCGGCGTGGACGGCGTTCGCGATGCGATCGGCGGCGAACGCCTTCGTTGTCGCGCCCAGGTCGAGCTCGGCGCCGCGCGGGAGCGCGACCGTCCCAGTGACATGATCGAGCTGCACCGACCTCCAGCCGGTGGCCGGCCGCACGTCGAACCCGGGCCGTGCGCCGAGGCGGACGACGACGTCGAAGTCGCGGTCGTAGCCGAGCGCGTTCAGCGACGTACCCACCGTCGGGTCGACGAGGCCGTCGGTCGCGCGGGCGGCCGCCAGAGAAACCTCCAGCGCCTCGAGCAGAAGCGGCGAGACCGCCCCGCCGCGCGTGCGGTTCACTCGGGCGAGCTCGGAGTCGTGACGGAACCGGCTGCACGCGTCGTCGAGGGCCGCGATCTCGCGCTTCGCGATCGCGACCGCGACCGGCAGCACCCGCGCGCCGGCGACGGTCACCTGGTTGAGGCAGCCGATGGCCGCGAACGACTCGCTGTGAAAGCCCACGGCTCCAGCCTCGCCGCAGCGCCTGTGCGAACGCCGCGCTTGCGCTGTGACCGCGCTGAGAATCCGGCGCTACGGCAGGTAGCCGAAGGCGCGCGGAGGCGTTCGAGCCGCCGCCGCGCTACTTGAAGGTCTGCAGGAAAAAGCCGAAGAGGATCACGGTCCGCTGTTCGTCGCGCACGGCGCCCGGACCGCGAAGATGAAGGGGTGTCGGAGCGCGACCAACTCGTCGAGCGGCTGGGCCGCGACGACGCCGAGCTCGGCGCCATCCTCGCGCGTGCCGAGCGCAGCGGCGCGTCCGGCGACGCCGCCGCGGGGCTCGTCGCACGGGCGCAGGCGGGCGAGGCCGCCGCGCGGGAGCAGCTGATCGAGCGACTGCTGCCGCTCGTGTCGTCGCTGGCGCGGCGCTTCCGGACAGAGGGCCTCGACCAGACGGACCTGATCCAGGAGGGGATCGTCGGGCTGCTCCGTGCGCTCGAGCGGTACGACCCGGACCGCGGCGTCCCGTTTGCCGCGTTCGCGACCTGGTGGATCCGTCAGGCGCTGCAGGACGCGCGCAGCGACTTCATCCGCCCGTTCCGGCTGCCGCCGAAAGCGCTGCGCCAGCTCTCGCAGCTGAAGTCCGAGCATCAGCGGATCTACCAGGCGGAGCACCGGTCGGCGGGGATCCACGAGCTCGCCGAGCGCGCAAGCGTGGACCCCGAGCAGGCGAAGGCGCTGGCCGCGGCCGACGCGCGCGTGCGCAGCCTCGACGAGCCGGTCGACGGCGGAGACGGCGAGATCGGGTCGCTCGGCGACCTGCTCGAGGACCCGCTCTCCGCGGACGCCTACGAGCAGGTCGTCGAGGCGGTTGCCGGCGAGCAGCTCCGCGCGCTGCTCTCGCGCCTCACGGACCGCGAGCGCGACATCGTGCGCGCCCGCTTCGGCTTCGACGGCGACCCGGAGCGGCTGGTCTCGATCGGCGAGCGTCTCGGGCTGAGCGCAGAGCGCGTCCGCCAGATCGAAGAGCGCGCGCTGGCGAAGCTGCGCCGGGCGGCGTGAGGGGCGGCGCGAAGCGTCCGCGGCTACCGCGCGGCGTCCCAGCGGACCGCGGCCGGTCCGTCGAGCCCGGGGAGCGGTAGCGACGCGGCTTCGGCCTCGACGGCGTCGCGTTCGGCGCGCGACAGCCGGCGCCACGGCGCGATCGTCACGTCGCCGTGGGCGCGCCGCCACGTGCCCGCGATCTCGCCGGCGACGAGCACGGCGCCCGGCCAGACGCGCGGGGTCCACAGCTCGCCGCGGCGCGAGGCGTCGGGCACCAGCAGCTCGCGGTCCGCTCCCTGGAGAAGGAAGTACGTGTCGCCGCTCGGCAGGAGCCGCGCCGGAGCGGCAGCCGCTTCGCGCCCGCGGAGCTGCGGCTCGTCGCGCGCGAGGATCCACCCGTCGCCGGTCGGCGTCCGCACCGGCGTCAACGACCGCGCGAGCGAGTCGCACGTGGCCCGCGCCTGCACCGGCGAGATGCCGGCCCACCTCGCGAACGCGTCGGGCGTCGTCGGCCCGAAGACGCGCAGGTAGCGGCGCGCCAGCTCGCGGCGCGCGTCCTGCGGATCGACGTCCGGCGCCGGCACCGTCCAGACCGTCGGCTGCCGTGCGCCCTCCCACCGGATGAGTACGCGACCGGTCGCTGCGGCGTAGCGGAACCTGTTCGGGTTCACGCCGAGCGCACGCCCGGCCTCGTTGTCGCCCAGGCGGCGGCCGGCGAGGAACGCCTCGAGCTGGTCCGCGATCTCCTCCGCACGGTGACGCCCGCGCGCGTCGTCGGGCAGCCGCGCGAGCGTGAACACGGCACGGTCGCGTGCCGGAACCACGTACGTGCTGTACCGCGGCCCCCAGACCTGGACGAGCGACCGGTCGTCCCAGATCGAGGGGTGGGCGCCCTCGACGCGCGCGTGGATCGAGAGGAGCGCGGCCCTGGGCATGCTGTCCTGCAATCCGGCCCAGGCCGCCCGCCGCAGCGACGACGCTCCGCGCGGGAGACGCTCATCGAGCGCCGAGACACGGCGCCGGAACGCGAGGACCTGCGACCTCGTGGCGACGAGCGGCACGGCGGGTGAGACTAGACCGCGGCGGCTACGCCTCGCGCGTGATCGTCTTCCAGGCGCCCGCGACCACAGCCGCGGCAACCCACCCGACGAGCACGGCTGCGATCGCCCCCTGGCTCATCGCGAGGTCGCTGCGCGGCGCGCCGGCCTGCACGACCCTCGGCGCGAGCTGCCAGACGGCGACGCCGAGCACGAGCTCGCGCGGCACGTGCAGTCCGTGCACTTCCTGCAGGACCGGCGTCACCGCGAGCTGCAGGCCGACGAGCAGGGCGATCGTCGTCGAGCGCGATCCGAGCAGCGACGCGAGCCCGACCGCGACGAGGTAGACGACGCTCATGTAGGCGACGATCCAGAGCCCGCTCTGTACCAGCAGCGCCGGCGACGGCGTCGCCTTGCCGCCTGCGAGAAGCACCGTCGCCGCGGCGACGAGCGCGAACTCGGCGGCGGAGAGGACGAGAGCGACCGCGAGGCCGGACGGCAGCCGGGCGGCGAACAGCGCGAGGCGCGAGCGGCCGGTGACGACGAGCATGCGGAAGAACCCGGCGCCCAGGTCGCCGGCGCCCGCCGTCGCGCCGAGGAGGATCACGGCGATCGAGCCGAGCTGCGTGAGCAGCCAGGTCGCGTTGACGAAGTTCTGCGTCCCGCCGGCGGGACCGTGCTTCGCCGGGTCGCCGAGATGCAGCAGCTCGAGGATCGCGTACGCGACCACCGTCGTTCCGATCGTCAGCAGCACCGCCGCCGCGACGAGGCCGCGTCGCGTGACCAGCTTCACGATCTCCGCGCGGACCAGCCGCAGCGCATCAGACGGCGAGCACATCGCGTTCTCCCTCCTCGTCGCGCTCGTGGCCGAGCCGCGCCGTGATCTCGTGGAACCGCTGCTCGAGCGTCGCCTCGCCGGGCTCGACGCGGTACACCGCGACGCCGGCCGCGACGAGCCGTTGCACGAGCCTCGCCGTCGCCGGCCCGGCGGCGGCTCCGTGCTGCAGCGTCACGATCAGCCCGCGCTCGTCGCGCGCGACCTCGCGAACCTCGTGCGCCGCGGCAAGCAGCTTGTGCGCACGCACCTCGTCGCCGGTCGCCAGGCGCACGCGGCGGGTGCCGGACGCGGTCAGGTGTGCGAGCGAGCCCTGCGCGACGATGCGGCCGCGGTCGACGATCGCCACGGCGTCGCACGTCCGCTCCACCTCGTCGAGGAGGTGCGACGAGAGCACCACGGTGCGACCCTCGTCGACGAAGCTCCGGAGCAGCTCACGGAGCTCGTGCATCCCGCCGGGGTCGAGACCGTTCATCGGCTCGTCGAGGATCAGCAGCTCCGGGTCGGCGAGCAGGCACGCGGCGACGCCGAGGCGCTGGCGCATGCCCAGCGAGTAGGTGCCGACGCGGTGGTCGGCGCGGCCGCGCAGCCCGACGCGTTCGAGCGCGGGCTCGATCCGGGCGCCGGCGGCCGCGCCGCGGGCGGCCGCGATCGCCGTCAGGTTCTGGCGGCCCGTCAGGTACGCATGGAAGCGCGGCTCCTCGACGATCGCCCCGACACGCGCGAGCGCGCGCTTCCGCTCCTGCGGCTGCGGCAGCCCGAGCAGCGACACGTTGCCCTCGCTCGGCTCGAGCAACCCGAGCAGTATGCGGATCAGCGTGGTCTTCCCGGCGCCGTTCGGGCCGAGGTAGCCGAACGCCGACCCCCGCGGCACGCGGAGCTCGACACGGTCGACGGCGGTGCGGTTGCCGAAGCGCTTCGTCAGCGCGTGCGTCTCGACGACGTACTCCATTTGCGCCACGGTACGGCCGACGCCCAAACGCAGCCTCGGACGGACGTCGCTCCAGGATCATCCGAATGGCCGATTCGCCGCGCGTTACGGTGGCGGCGATGAGAGCGGAGGTCGAGACCGAGCACCGGCGTGCGGTCGTGCGGTCGCTCGCCGGGGACGTCGCGCTCGCCCTCGCCGTCGCCGTGGCCGGCTTCGTGGCTGCGGCCAACTACCACGGGACGATGCCCGCGGTCCTCTTCGTGCTGGCGGCGATCGGGACGCTCCCGCTCGCGGTCCGGCGGCTGTTCCCTCTGCCCGTGCTCGCGATTGTCGTCGCGGTGGCGACGTCGGTCGGCCTCGCCTACCACCACGGCTGGTGGCCGTTCGCCGCGATCGTCGCGCTCTACACCGTCGCCGCGCAGTGCCCGCGGCCGACGGCCGCGATCGCCGGCGCCGCGTCGCTGCTCGCGCTCGCCGCCCCCATCGCGTACGAGGTCGACTGGAGCCCGTTCGGCTGGAACGACGTCGCGCTGGTGGGCGGCCGCTTCGCTCCGCTCGTCATCGCCTGGCTGCTCGGCGACAACCTGCGCACGCGGCGCGCGTACCTGCGCGCGGTCGAAGAGCGCGCGGCGCAGCTCGAGCGCGAGCAGGAGTCGAACGCGCGCCGGGCCGCTGCGGAGGAGCAGGCGCGGATCGCGCGCGAGGTGCACGACGTCGTCGCGCACAACCTGAGCGTGATCATCGTGCAGGCGACCGCCGCGGACGCGATCTTCGAGTCCGACCCGCGGGACGCTCAGCACGCGGTGCGCACCATCGGCACGACCGCGCGGCGCGCGCTCGACGAGCTCCGGCACGTGCTCGGCTCCGAGCAGCCCGCACTGGCGCCGCAGCCGACGCTCCGCCGGCTCGACGGGCTCCTCGACCAGGTCCGGGCGGCGGGGCTCGACGTGCAGCTCGACGTCGTCGGCGAGCGGCGTGAGCTGCCGCCTGCACTGGAGCTGTCCGCCTACCGGATCGTCCAGGAGGCGCTGACGAACACGCTCAGGCACGCGGGCGCGGAGCACGCGAGCGTCACGCTTCGCTTCGGCGCCGACGAGTTGGAGGTCGAGGTCGTCGACGACGGCTCGGCGCCTCGAGCACCCGCGCGCGCGTCGGGGCGCGGATTGATCGGCATGCGCGAGCGCGCGACGAGGTTCGGCGGCGACGTCGAGGCCGGACGTCGCGACGGCGGCGGGTTCCGTGTCCGCGCGCGCCTGCCGCTGACGGCGGTGGCGCGATGACGATCCGCGTCCTCCTCTGCGACGACCAGGCGCTCGTGCGCGACGGGTTCCGCCTGATCCTCAACGCCGCCGACGGCATCGACGTCGTGGGCGAGGCCGGTGACGGCGCGGAGGCCCTGGAGCTGACGAAGCGGCTCCTCCCCCACGTCGTCCTGATGGACGTGCGGATGCCGGTGATGGACGGCATCGAGGCGACGCGGAGGATCGCCGCGAGCGGCGTCGACACTCGCGTCCTCATCCTGACGACGTTCGACCTGGACGAGTACGTCTACGAGGCGCTGCGCGCCGGCGCGAGCGGCTTCCTGCTGAAGGACGTGACGGCGCCGCAGCTCGTCGAGGGCGTACGTGTCGTCGCCGCCGGCGAGTCGATGCTCGCGCCGACCGTCACGCGGAGGCTGCTCGAGCGCTTCGCGAGCACGCTTCCGGTCTCGGCGGCGTCGCCGCGGCTGCAGTCGCTGACGGATCGCGAGCGCGAGATCCTCACGCTCCTCGCGCACGGGCTCTCGAACGCCGAGCTGGGGTCGCGTCTGTACCTGAGCGAGCCGACGATCAAGACGCACCTGTCGAGCATCTTTCGCAAGCTCGGTGTGCGCGACCGCGTGCAGGCGGTGATCGCCGCGTACGACGCCGGCCTCGTCCACCCCGAGCCGACGCGCGCGACGTTCGGATGACGGGCTGACGACGATCGGCCGACGCGGCCGGGCCTGCGCCGACCCTAGCCTCGATGGTCGTGCACACGCGCCTCCGGCACTCGCTGCTCGTCGGCCTCGCAGCCGCCGCCGCGCAGGCGGCGGTCGCCGCGCCGTTCCTCGGGCGCTACGGCTGGGACCGCGACGAGCTGTACTTCCTCTCGGCCGCGCGGCGGCCGGCGCTCGGCTACGTCGACTTCCCTCCGCTCGTCGCGTGGATCGGCTGGACGGTGCACGCCGTGGCCGGCGACTCGCTCCGACTGCTCCGGCTCACGTCGCTCGTCGAGATGATGGCCTGCGTCGTCCTCGTCGCCCTGACGGCGCGCGAGCTCGGCGGCGGGTTACGGACGCAAGCGGCGGCCGCACTGCTGTGGGCGCTCAGCCCTTACGCCCTCGGCGCGGCCAGCATCTTCCACCCGACCTGGCTCGACACGCTCTGCTGGGTCGCGCTCCTGTACGTCCTGCTCGTCGCGGAGCTCCGCGGCCGTCCGCGCCTGTGGCTCGCAGCGGGTGCGATCGCCGGGATCGGGCTCGAGGCGAAGTACACGATCGCGGTCCTGCTCGCGGCGTTGCTCGTCGCGCTCCTCACGACCGGCGACGGGCGGCGTCGGCTGCGGACCCGCTGGCCCTGGCTCGGTCTCGCGGTCGCGCTGCTCCTCCTGCTCCCGAACCTCGTGTGGCAGGCCGAGCACGGGTGGCCGAGCGTCCACTTCGTCGGCAGCCAGGACGCGAAGACGGCCGCCGACACGCCGCCCGCGACCTACTTCGGGCAGCAACTGTTCCTCGGAGCGGGCCTCGCCGTCGCCGCCGTCGGCGTCGGGTGGCTCTGGCGGCGTCCGCGGCTGCGCACGTTTGCCCTCCTCCCGCCGCTCGTCACCCTCGCGTTCCTGCTCGAGCGCGGCCGGGCGTACTACCCGCTGCCGGGGGACGCGATCGCCGTCGCCGCCGGGAGCGTCGCCCTGGCGCAGTGGCTGCACGGCGGGTCGCGGCGCCGGCTGCTCGCGCTCGCGCCGCTCGCTGCGCTCGAGGCAGCTGTGCTCGTGCTCGCGCTCCCGGTCATCGTGCCGCTTCGCAGCACGAGCTCGATGATCGCGTCCGGCGTCTGGAAGAGCAGCTTCTACAAGGACGAGCTCGGCTGGGCCGCGCTCGCGGACGCGACGGCGCACGCGTGGCGCTCGCTGCCGGCGCGGCAGCGAGCGGACGGCGCGATCGTCGCCGAGAACTACGGCGAGGCGTCCGCGCTCGAGCTCTCGGCGCGCCGGCTCGGGCTCCCGGAGCCACTCAGCGGCCACCTGAGCTGGCAGTACTGGCGGCCGCGCTCGCTGCCGCAGCGGTTCGTGCTCTTCGTCGGCTACGAGCGCGCCGCGCTGGGGACGCTCTGCCGCCGCTGGCGTGTCGTCGCGACCATCGACAACCCGTGGCACCTCGACAACGAGGAGCGCGGGCGCACGATCGCGTCCTGTGCGCTCCGCCGTCCTCTCGGCACGATCTGGGAGCAGCAAGATCGCGCGCGACACGCTCTGACCTCGGTCTACGATCCGAGCGTGCGAGGGGCGATCGCGCATCCGAGCAGGTGGGCCCTCGCGCTCGCGTTCGCCGCCGCGGTCGTCTTCGGCATCGGACTCGCGGGCAAGACGGGAAACCGGTCGCTCGGCGTGTTCGCGCTCCCAGGCGCGCTGCTCGTCGCCCGGGCCGCGACAGCTCACCCGCGGGGACGCGCACTCGTCTCGACGCTGGTCGGCGCAGCGCTCGTCGCGCTCGCCCTGTTCGCCCTCGGAGGGGGGATCAAGGGCCCGTAACGAGCAGTCGACGGCTCAAGGCGGCGCCGGAACGTGACGATGCAGCTCCGGTGGCGAGCCCGAACGCCGTCCGCGCAGTCGCCGACCCCTCGATCGAGGAGGTCGTCGCGCTGCACGAATGCCTCGTCCGCCTGCTCGAACGGCGCGGCCTCGAAGAGCTCTTCCACGAGATCGTCGACCGGGCGGCGGCGCTCGCGCGCACCGAGCACGCCTGCCTGTACCTGCTCGACGGGCGCAAGGAGGCGCTGACGCTCCGGGTCGGCGCCGGGGCCTTCGCGCGTGACGGCGGCCGGCGGCATGCGCCCGACTCGGGGCTGGCGGGGCGCGTGCTCGAGCGACGGCGGACGATCGTCGTCGACGACTACCGGCGCTGGGAGTCGCGCAGGCCCGCTCTCGCCGAGGAAGGCGTCCGCGCGACGGTCGGCGTGCCGATCTCCGACGGCACGGGGATCGTGGGAGTGCTCGGCCTCGCGTACACGGATTCGCGCCGCTTCGACGCGCGTCAGCTCCGGACGCTCGAGCGGTTCGCGCAGCTCACGTCGCTCGCCCTCGAGAACGCGCGCCTGCTCGACGACGCGCGCACGGAGCTGCGCGAGCGGCGAACCGCAGAAGAGGAGCTCGTCGACGTCGTCGCACGGCTGCGCCGATCCGAGCACGAGCTCCAGCGAAGCCAGGAGGAGACGATCACGCGACTGGCGAACGCCGCGGAGTCGCGCAGCGCGGAAACGGGACGCCACGTGCAGCGCATGAGCATCTGGTGCGCCCGCCTGGCGCGCCACCTCGGCCTCGACGACGACGTCTCCGAGCTCATCCGCCGGGCGAGCCCGCTGCACGACATCGGGAAGCTCGCAATCCCGGACCGGATCCTGCTGAAGCCGGGGCCGCTGACCCCGGCGGAGCGGCGCGTGATCGAGACGCACGCGGAGATCGGCCACGAGCTCTTGAAGGACTCGTCCATGGAGCTCCTCGACCTGGCCGCCTCGATCGCGTGGACCCACCACGAGCGGTTCGACGGGAAGGGGTATCCACGCGGGCTAGTCGGCGCGGCGATCCCGCTCGAAGGGCGAATCGCCGCGGTCGCAGATGTCTTCGACGCGTTGACGAGCGACCGCGCCTACCGCCCCGCGATGGCCTCCGCGGAAGCGGTCGAGATCGTGCGCGCCGGCCGGGGAAGCGCCTTCGACCCGGTGATCGTCGACGCGTTCCTCGAGCTCGTCGACGACGCCGACGTGGCCGCCGCGGAAACGGCGCCGCACGCGCCGGCGCCCGCGCGGCACGACCGGCGGCGCCCGCGGCGCCTGACGGAGCGCAGCCTCGCCGCCGCCGTGGACGCCGCGCTCGCTGCGCTTGCGACAGGCTCGGGTCGACCCGCGATCGACGCCGCGCTCGCCGCGCTGACCGCCGCGAACCCGTCACTCCTCGTCAGCGTCTACGCGCTCGAGCACGACCGCCTCTGGTGCGTGTCGCAGTGCGGGTACGCGCGCGTCCGCGACGGCTTCGGCCTCGACCAGGGGATCATCGGACGGACCGCGCGGACGGGTGAGGTTCAGTTCATCCGGGACATCAGCGGCGACCCGGACTTCCTCGAAGCCGTCGACGGGATCGACTCCGAGCTCGCCTTCCCGCTCCATCACAGCGACGGCGTCGCGGGCGTCGTGAACCTCGAGACGCACGGCGCGCGCCTGCCCGACGGCGCGGTGGAGGCGTTCGCGCCGCTCGCGGCCGGGCTCGAGCACGCCCTCGCGACGGTCGACGACGTCGCCGAGATCGACCTCGCCCACCTCGCCCGCCTCTGCGTCTACGCCAGCTCGCTCCGCGGCGTGCCGGCGATCAGCGAGTTCGCCGCCCGCACGACCGGGCGACTCCTGGATCTCAACTCGGCGCAGGTGAACCTTGCCGGGCGCGGGAACCTCCGCCTCGCGGCCTACTGGTCGCGCACGTCCGACACCCGCGCGCCGTTCACCGGCGACCGCCTCGCGGAGCTGTCGGAGACCGCGCCGGACACCGTCGCCTTCAACACGTTCCAGGATCCGGCGGACGAGGACGGCTGGGAGGTCGTCTGGCTGCCGCTGCGGTCCGGCGGCACGACGGTCGGCGCGATCGTCGGCAGGCGCCGAGACGACGAGACGCTCGCGCACGAGCGCGTTGAGGCGGCGACGCTGTTCGGGCAGCACGTCGCCGCGCTCCTCGACGTGGCGCAGGCGCTGCGTCGCGAGCGGCGGGCCGCGACGACCGACGCGTTAACGGCGCTCCTGAACCGGCGGGGCTTCGACCTGCGTCTCCGCGAGGAGCTCGAGCACGCGGAGGCGGCGCGCGAGCCGCTGTCGATGCTCCTCGTCGACTGCGACCGGCTGAAGGCGCTCAACGACGCGCATGGGCACGAGCGCGGCGACAGGTTCCTGCAGGCGGTCGCCGACGCGATCCGCGTCCGCAAACGCGCCGACGACGCCGCCGCCCGGCTCGGAGGCGACGAGTTCGCGATCCTCCTGCCGCACACAGACGCGGCCGGCGCAGCGCTGCTCGGCGAGCGCCTGCTCGACGAGGTCGCGCGCACCGCCGGAACCGCGAGCAGCGCGACGATCAGCGTCGGCGTCGCGTCGACGCCTCCGTTCTCGGCCGACGAGCTGCTGCGCGCCGCCGACGCGGCGCTCTACGCGGCGAAGACCGCCGGCGGCGCGCGCGTCCACGTCGGCTGAGCCGTGCCGGAAGCGGCAGCGCCCTACTTCGTGCCGCCGTCGGCGACGACGCCGTAGCTCGCGATCGTGTCGCGGACGTCGCGCTCGAGCGCCGCGATCAGGTGCGGATCGTGGAGCACCCGCCCGCAGAGGCTCTCGCCGCCGCACCGCCGCACGTAGAGGTCGTCGACGATGTCCGACAGCGAGCGTCCCGCGCGGTGCTGGCGGATGATGTACGAGCGCAGCCGCGCCTCGCGGAACGGCCGAGGTCCGAGGAAGGAGTATGGTTTCGCAAACAACATCGTATTACGATATACCTCGGCCGCGGCGCCGTCAAACGTCCGGTACGCGCACGCGCCCGCTCCACCACGCCGCCGCTGCGTACAGCGCAGCCGCTCCGAGGACGATCACCGCCCACGCGACGGTCGCGCTCGGCCGCAGCACGTCCGGGAACTGCCAGCTCGACCAGTGCCGCTTCCAGACCTGCTCGGTCCAGGCGTCGTTCGCGATGTTGCCGATCCCGTAGCACGCCGTCAGCGCGAGGTACGCGCCCGCGAGCACCCGCAGCGCGCGGTGCCGGAGCGTCGGGACGACGCGCGAGAGCAGCAGCGCGCCCAGGAGGAGAAGGGTGCCGTCGAGCCCGTGGTGGTGACCGTGGTGGACGGCCGGCGGGAACGGCGGCAGCCCGGGCAGCGTCCGCAGGTACTTCCCCGTGACGAACACGCGGCCGAGCACCGGCACGCCGTCCAGGAAGAACCCCAGCTCGGCCGCGATCCACGGGAGCGCGATGAACGCCGCGACGGCGGCGACGCCGATCCGCGCTCCGTCGCCGGGGCGCCTCCCCGGCGACGCCGGGCGCCCCTCCGCCGCGCTCAGCACGAGCGCGATCACGACGCCGGCCGCTGCGACTGCATTGACCGGCTTCGCGTCCAGGTTCGCCTGGTCGACGACGCCGGGATAGAACACGGCCGCGCAGAGCCCGATCCCGAGAACGGCTGCGGCCGCACGAACGCGCGACCGCGCGCGGTCGGCCAGCACGAGGAGCACGGCGGTCGCGGCGAGCGCGGTCGGGAAGTTCGAGAAGACGAGCACGCGGCTCGCACCGCCGGCGAGGCCGCCGTGCGACACGTGGTACAGCTCCCTCGGCGGCAGGCGCGAGTAGGTGACGAAGATCGCCGCCGCGTCGGCGAGGAACAGAAGCCACACGAGGACGATCTCGAGCGATGACTCTTCGCCGCGGGAGCCGTCGAAGCAGAACCGGGATTCGAAAGGAGGCCGTGACATGAACGGCAAGATCGAGCTCATCCTCCTCCCCGTCGAGGACGTCGACCGGGCGAAGGCGTTCTACGTCGAGCGGTGCGGGTTCGAGGTGATTGTCGACCACGCGCCGAACGAGAGCTTCCGCATCGTCCAGTGTCAGCCGCCCGGGTCGGCGTGCGCCGTCGGCTTCGGCGTCGGCATCCAGCTCGAGACGCCGCCGGGGTCGGTACGCGGGATCCACGTGATGGTCACGGATATCGTCGAGGCGCGCGACGAGCTGATCGAGCGCGGCGTGGAAGTGGAGCCGATCGTCAACTTCGGCGCCGACGGCGTCGCGCACGACGGGCCGCATCCCGACCGCAGCGACTACGGCTCGTTCGCGTCGTTCAGGGATCCCGACGGAAACAGCTGGCTGCTCCAGGAGCGCGGGTACCGCGCGGCGTAAAAGCGCCGCTCACCGCTCGAGCGCCCGGCCGAGCTCGCCCCGCACGACGACCGTCACCGAGCTCCCCCCGAGCTGGACGACGAGCTGCTCGTCGCTCCGCCAGAAGCCGCGCTCGAACTCGTCGGGCCGGATCACGAATCCGTTCTGCCGGGAGCCCACGTGGAAGAACAGCGTCTCGACGGCGGTGTCGTCGGCGCGAAGCAGAACCTCCTGCAGACGCTCGTCGAGCTCGCCGCGGTCGAGCCGTCCCGAGACGACGCCGGCGATGAACGGCGGGCCCTCGGCCCCGGAGAACAGGACGAGCACGGGGCGCCCGATCAGGCCGAGGAGCGCCTCCAGCGTCTGCTCGTACCCGAGCTCGGTCTCGCCGCCGCCGTAGCCCCCGCCGAGGAAGCGCGTCATCAGTCCGGCGCGGCCGGCTCGTCGTCGGCCGGCGGGCCCGGCGGCGCCGCCGAGTCGCGGCGCGCTGCGGCGCGCGCGTCCTTCTTCGCCTGCTTCAGCTCGCGCTTCTCGCGCAGCGCCTGCTCGCGCGCGCGCTTGACCGCGGATTGCGGACTGCGCCGGCCCATCAGCGGCGCCCTCGCGACCGAGCACGACGTTCCGCGAAGATCGGAACCACGGTCACGTTCACCGCGCGCGGCTCCGCCTGGTCGAGCGCCACGCGCTCGAAGCTCACCTTCGTCCCGCGGCACCGTTCACCGACCGCGTGACCCGCCTCGAACCCGTCCTCGTCGACACGAAGCCGCTCTCCCTCGTCGGTTCGGATGAAGCCGTGCCGCTTGGCGGGGTTGAACCAGATCATCGTTCCTTCCATCGACGCTCCTTCGCATCGTTGATCCACTCGAGGGCTCCGGTTGCCAAACGAGAAGCCTCCTCCACCACGAAAGAGAACGGGCAGGGGAAGCGCACGGCGCGCGACCGGTACTCGCTCAGTGTCGATCGAAACGTACCACGCTCTATCGTGGGGCCCCGTGACGACGCTGACGGTGCACCCGCGCGGGCCGTTCAGCCTCGCCCTGCTCGCCGGCTTCGGGTTCGGCCCCGACACCGGGCGACCCGCGTCGGACGAGCCGGTGATGCGGCTCGCCTTCTGCCGCGACGACTTCGACGGGCACGCGGGCGTCGTCCTCCGCCAGGACGACGCCGGCGACGTCACGGGCGAGCTCCACGGCACGGACGACGTCCCGTCCGTGACGCGTCAGGTCGAGCGCATCCTCTCGCTCGACCACGACGGAGAGGCATGGCTCGCCGTCGGCGAGCGCGACGCCGTGATCGGCGAGCTACAGCGGCGCTACCCGGGGCTGCGGCCGCCGCTCTTCCACTCGCCGTACGAGGCGGCGGCGTGGGCGGTGATCTCGGCGCGCCGGCCGGCACCCCAGGCGGCCGTCGTGCGCCGCGAGATCGCGCAACGCCTCGGGCGCGAGTTCGACCTCGACGGCGAGCAGCTCGCCGCCTTTCCCACGCCGCGGGGGCTGCTCGAGCTCGAGCCGGCGAAGGGGCTGCCCGAGCAGAAGGTCGAGCGGCTCCACGCCGTCGCCAAGGCGGCGCTCGACGGGCGGCTCGACCCCGACCGGCTGCGCGCCCTCGACCCCGGGGACCCTGGCCGAGCTGCAGGAGCTGCCCGGCATCGGGCCGTTCTACTCGATGCTCGTGCTCGTCCGCGCCTGCGGCCACGCCGACGTGCTGGCCGCCGGCGAGCCTCGCCTGCTCCGCTGCGTCCAGCACTACTACCGCCTCGACGCGCCGCCGTCGGACGAGCGCCTCGCCGAGCTCGCGCAGGCGTGGCGCCCGTTCCGCACCTGGGCGAGCGTCCTCCTCCGCTTCGCGGGCGGCCGCGAAGGCGTCGCGTGATCAGCGGCGGTGCGACGGTTTCAGGTGGTGGAGGTGCTCGAGCGCCTCGCCCGCCCCGCGCGCGACCGTCGTCAGCGGGTCGTCGTCGATCGTCACGTGCAGGCCCGTGCGCGCGCGCAGCAGCCCGGCGAGCCCGTCCAGCAGCGCGCCGCCCCCGACGAGGGTCAGCCCACGGTCGGCGATGTCCGCTGCGAGCTGCGGCGGCGTCTGCTCGAGCAGCAGCTCGACGGCCTCGACGATCTGGGTGAGCGGACGCGCGAGCGCCCGCTGCACCTCGGCAGCAGTGACCGTGGCCCTGCGCAGGAGGCCGGTCGCGAGGTCGCGGCCGGCGATGTCCGTCGCCGCGTCTCCGGCCGCGGTCGCGGTGGCGGCGCCGATCTCGATCTTCACGACCTCGGCCTGCTCCTGCCCGACGAGCAGCCGGTGCTCGTCCTGGAGCAGCTTCACGATCGCGTCGTCGAGGTCGTAGCCGCCCGTGCGAAGAGACGTCGCGACGACCATGCCGCCGAGCGCGGTGACCGCCATCTCCGACGTCCCGCCGCCGACGTCGACGACGAGCGAGCCGATCGACTCCTCGACCGGCAAGCCCGCACCGATCGCGGCCGCGAGCGGCTCGTCGATCAGGTATGCGCGCGCCGCGCCGGCTGCGAGCGCCGCCTCCTCGACCGCCGTGCGCTCGACGGGCGTCACACCGCTCGGGACGCAGACGACGACCTGCGCTCGCGCCGCGCGACGGCCGATCGCGCCGCGGATGAAGTAGCGGAGCATCTGTGCGGTGGTGTCGAAGTCGGCGATGACGCCGTGACGCAGCGGCCGCGTCGCGTGGATGTGCGCGGGCGTCCGCCCGATCATCCGCCGCGCCTCGGCGCCGACGGCGAGCACGTCGCCGCTGCGCTCGTCTATCGCGACGACGGACGGCTCGAAGGCAACGATGCCCTCGCCGCGCTCGAAGACGACGGTGTTGGCGGTGCCGAGGTCGACGGCGAGCTGCCGGCCGAGCCCGAGCCCGATTCGCAGCCTCCCCCGGTGCTGCAACGCCACGACGCCGCACGGTACCTGTCGCGGATTCAGCTCTTGCGCGCGCGGCTCGGCGCCACACGCGGCGGCTCGCCGGGCTGCTTCGGGTAGACCGGCGGCCACGGCGCGTCCATCAGGCCGGCCGCGCGGTCACGTCGGTGGAGCTCGAGCAGTGGCTCGAGCGACTGCGGGCGGTCGGCGATCAGCTCCCACGGATCACCGTGCGTCGCGACGCGCTCGGGGACGGTCGCGATCGTCAGCTCGTCGGGGTGCACCGCGTCGACGTCGTCCCACGTCAGCGGCGCGGACACCTGCGCACCCGGGCGGGCCCGCACCGACCAGGCGCCGAACACCGTCTTGTGCGGCGCGTTCTGGTTGTAGTCGAGGAAGACGCGCTGCCCGCGCTCCTCCTTCCACCACGCCGACGTGATCAGCTCGGGACGGCGCCGCTCGAGCTCGCGCGCCGCGGCGACCGCCGCCGACCGCACCTGATACGAGTCCCAGCGCGGCTCGAGCCGCACGTACACGTGGAGCCCGCGGTTCCCAGTCGTCTTCGGGTACCCGACCAGGCCGAGCTCGTCGAGGAGGCGGCGGAGCTCGGCGGCCGCCTCGCGGACCTCGTCGAACCCGACGCCGGGCTGCGGGTCGAGGTCGAGGCGCAGCTCGTCGGCGACGTCCGGCCGGTCGTGGACGTGCGGCCAGACGTGGAAGCCGAGGCACGCGAGGTTGACGGCCCAGACGACGTGCGCCGGATCGGCGAGGACGAGCGCGCGCGAGGTCGTGCCGTTCGGGGTCGAGACGATCGTCGTCTGGAGCCACTCCGGCCGCGTCTCCGAAACCCGCTTCTGGAAGAACGAGCTGCCGCCGGCGCCGTGGGGGAAGCGCTGCATCAGCGTCGGCCGTCCGCCGACGGCGCGCATCAGCGGCTCCGCGACGGCGAGGTAGTAGCGCACGAGGTCGAGCTTCGTCTCGCCGCGCTCGGAGAAGAACACCTTCTGCGGGCTCGTGAGCGCGATGCGGCGCCCCGCCACGTCGAGCACGAGCTCCTCCGTCACACCGACGATTATCCGCCCGCGCCTCAAGGGCCGGCGCTGCGGTGCCGACATCGGAGGGAGATGCGTTGGCCGCGCGCAAGCCTGCTCGTCGTCGCAGCGTCGGTGCTCGCGCTGCTGGGCGGGCTCGCGTTCGCGACGGTCCACGCCCAGCGCCAGAGCAGATCGCAGCTCGAGCAGAGGTTCGTCCTCCGGACGACGCTCGGCGCCCGCTTCACCGCCGCGTACGTGCGGTCGGTGGTCGCGCTGGAACGAACGCGGGCGCGCCGGTTCCTGAGCGGGCACACGGTGTCGGAGCAGCAGTTCCGCACGGTCGTCGACTCGCTGCAGTTCCCGGCTGCGCTGCTGCTCGACGCGCGCGGGCGCGTGCTCTACGTCTGGCCGCGGAAGCCGTCGCTCGTCGGCACGCCCGTCGCGCGCCGGTACGCGCACCTCGCCGCGGCGGTCGCGGGCCGCGTCGGCATCTCGAACGTCGTGCCGTCGGCGGCGCGCGGCATACCCGTCGTCGCGTTCGCGGTTCCGTTCCGCAGCGCGGCGGGGCGTCGCGTGTTCAGCGGCGCCTTCGCGGTCAGCACGACGCCGATCGCCGCGTACCTGGAGACGGCGATGCCTTTCAGCGGCGGCGACGTCTTCCTCGTCGACGGGCGCGGCAGGCTGATCATGGACAACCGGCCGCACGCGCGGCGCACGGGGCCGCTCGGCGCGAGCGACCCCGCACTGGCGGCGAAGACAGCCGTCGAGTCGACCGGCACCTACGGACGCGACGGCGAAGCGCGGTTCTTCGCGCGCGCGGCCGTGCCGGGCACGCCCTGGCAGCTCGTCATCTCCGTTCCGGAGGCGCAGCTGTTCGCGCCGATCGGCGGCGGCGCGTGGCTCCTGCCGTGGATCCTGCTCGCGGGTTTCGCGCTGGTCGCCGCCCTCGCCGCGCTGCTCTTCATGCGCCTCAGCGACCACCGGCAGTTGCTCGCCGCCGCGAACGACCGGCTGGCGGCGAGCAACGCGGAGCTGCGCGAGCTCGACCGTCTGAAGGACGAGTTCGTCGCGCTCGTGTCGCACGAGCTCCGCACGCCGCTGACCTCGATCCTTGGCTACGTGAGCGCGCTGCAGCGCGAACGTGCGGGCCCGCTGTCCGCCGACCAGAGGACGCTCCTCGCCGTCGTCGACCGAAATGCGCAGCGCCTGCTGCATCTGGTCGGCGACCTGCTCTTCGTCGCGAAGGCGAGCGCGGGCAAGCTGACGCTCGAGCTCCAGCGGCTCGACCTCGTCGAGCTGGCGCAGGAGGCCGTCGCGTCCGCGCGCCCGAACGCCGAGACGCGCGAGGTCGACGTGGAACTCGTTGCCGTCGAGCCGTCGCTCGAGGTGGAGGCGGACCGCGCGCGCCTGGCGCAGGTCCTCGACAACCTGATCTCGAACGCGCTCAAGTTCACGGCCGCGGGCGGCCACGTGCGCGTCTCCGTCCGCGGCGACGGACCGTGTGCACGCATCGACGTCGAGGACGACGGCATCGGGATCCCGCTCGCGGAGCAGCGGGCGATCTTCGGCCGCTTCTTCCGCGCCAGGACGGCCACCGAGCGCCAGATTCCCGGCACCGGCCTCGGGCTCTCGATCGCGAAGACCGTGGTCGAGCTCCACGACGGCACGATCGACCTCGCCAGCGAGGAAGGCCGGGGAACGACCGTCAGCGTGCGCCTCCCGTTCGCCGCCGCGCACGCAGCGGCTGCCTGACGCACCGTCTAACGCCTCGAGGCGGCAAGATTGGCCGGTATGGATCCGACGATCCTGGTCGTCGAGGACGACCCCGACATCCGCGGCCTCCTCGAGCTCGAGCTCAGGGCGGCTGGATACCGAACGTCGTTCGCGCACGACGGCACCAGCGCGATCACCCGGATCCGGCAGGAGCGGCCCGACCTGATCCTGCTCGACATCGGCCTGCCCGCGGGCGACGGCTTCACGGTCATGGAGCGGCTGAAGAACTTCCCGGCGCTCGAGGCGACGCCTATCGTCGTCGTCAGCGCCCGTACCGCGCCCGAGGCGCGCGAGCGGGCACTGAAGCTCGGCGCGCGAGCGTTCGTCGAGAAGCCGTTCGAGACCGAGTCGCTGCTCGACGTCGTCGCGACGACGCTCGGTCGCTGATCGAGTCGTTCTTGCGCGCGCTAGACACCAGGGCGGTGAGCGCAGTCCGACCGGTGTCTGACACCGCTGGTGTCAGACACCCTTTCCCGCCCCGAGGTCGCGCGCTCGTGCAGCCGGTGGAGGACGGCCGCGTTCTCGTGCAGCGCGGCGATCACAGTCGGGTCGAAGTGGGTGCCCGCGTCCTGCTCGAGCACGTCGATCGCCGAGGGCCACCGTCTCGCAGCCCTGTAGGGCCGGTCGGAGGTCAGCGCGTCGAGCGCGTCGGCGGCGGCGAAGATGCGGGCCTCGATCGGGATCGCCGACTGCGCGAGGCGGTCGGGGTAGCCGGCGCCGTCCCAGCGCTCGTGGTGGAAGCGGATGACGTTGAGCCCGCGGCCGGCGGTGAGGAACCGGCGGGCCATCTCGGCGCCGACGACCGGGTGCGTCTGCACGATCTGCCGCTCCGGGTCCGACAGCGGCCCCGGCTTCTGCAGGATCCGGTCGGGCAGCGCGAGCTTGCCGATGTCGTGGAGCAGGAACCCGAGCGCGGTCGTGTGGTCCTCGAGGATCTCGGGCGCGACCGCCTGGGCGAGCATGCGCGCGTACGCGTGCACGCGGTAGCAGTGCATCGCCGTCTCGATGTCGCGCAGCCGAAGCAGGTCGACGAGCGCGACTGCGGCCTGCGCGAGCGAGCGGTCCGCGTCGTCGGTCGCGCGCCGGAGGTCGTGCGTGACGAGCAGCAGCTTGTCCTCGAGGTCCGGCTCGACGCCGTCGTCGAACCGGTGGTCGTACAGCTGCGGCTGCGCGCGGCTCGCGGCGCCGAGCACGTCGAGCGGCGTGAACGGCCGACGAAGCGTCACGTCCGGGATGAGCGGCTGCGGTGCGTCCGACACGCACACGAGCGGGACCTCGACGGCGCGCACCTGCTCGAGCAGCTCCCGCTCGCGGGCGGAGCGGGACGGCACGACCGCGTCGTAGACGACGAGGAGCGGCGGGTCACGCTCCACCACGGCGCCGAACGATCTCGCGCTGCGAGCAGAAAGGCCGGCGAGGTGGACGGCCGCCCGGGTCGCTGCGGCATCGTCCTCGTCCGGCAGCACGAGCAGCACCTCGGGCCGATACCGCTGCTCGGCTCCGGTCCTCCGCTCGTGAAGAAGCTGCATCGGAGACCCCCTCGCTCGGGGCCGCCCCCCTCCTTCGGCAGCCCGGCCGGCTCCGTCGAGCCCCGTGACTTTGCGCCCCCGCCTCGCGACGGGTTTGCCTGTTCGGGAGACAGCTAGTGCGTCAAGACGTCGCGACACCCGTGTTGTTGCCGGGTGCGCGCCGGCCCGAACTCACTCGTTCGAGGGATTCGCGAAGCTGACGTCGGCCGTGGTGACCGTTCCGCCCCGACGGCCGGGCGCTCGCTGCCAGTGCCAGTACAGGTTCGTGTGCGCGATCACCTGCTCGGGCGCCGGCGCTTCCTCGCACCAAGGACGCGAGTCCTCCGTCGTGTGCGCATCGGCGACGAGGGTGACGTCGTAGCCGCGCACGAAGGCGCCGTGCAGCGTCGAGCGGACGCACGCGTCGGTCTGGGCGCCGGCGACGACGAGCCGGCCGACTCCGCGCTCTGCGAGCAGCGCTTCCAGCTCCGTTCCCTCGAACGAGTCGCCGTAGCTCTTGTGCACGAGCGGCTCCGACTCGCGGCGGACGAGCTCCGGCACGTACTCCCAGCGCTCGCTGCCGCGCGGAAGCCCGTCGTCGGCGTGCTGCACCCAGACGACGGGCACGTCCTCGCCGCGGGCCTTCTCGACGAGCGCCCTGATGTTCGCGATCACCGCGTCGCCGTTGTGCGCCGTGGCCATCACGCCCTTCTGGACGTCGATCACGAGCAACGCGCTCCCGGGACGGTCGGGCAACGTGGTCACGACGGCGATGCTAACGATGACTGGTGCGGCCTCTCATGACGTTGCACCGGAAACCGCGGCGGACGCAGGAGCCGAACCTGGTGTCCGACACCGATGGTGTCAGACACCTTCCGGCGTGTACCTCGCGTACCGGCGGTAGCACGTCCCTCTCCCGTACGATTCGAGCGTGCGGCGTGCGCTGACGTGGCTGTTCACGGTCCCGCTCGTGCTGACGGGATCGCAGGCCGCGCACGTGCTCGCGTACCGGTTGGTCTACCCGTCGTCGCAGGTGCGGCTGCACGCGCTCCTGCTGACGGGCCACGGGTACATGGACCGGCTTCCGCTCGTCCTCGGGATCGCGGTCGCCGTCGCCGCGGTGTCTCTCGTTGCGGCCGTCGTCGACGCCGCACGCGGCCGGCCGCTGCGTGCGCTCCCGGCCTGGGCGTTCGCGCTCCTCCCGCTCGCCACGTTCGCGCTGCAGGAGGTCCTCGAGCGGTCGCTGCACGCCGGCACCTTCTTCTGGCAAGCGGTCGAGTCGCCGACGTTCGTCCCCGGCCTCGCCCTGCAGCTCCCGTTCGCCGCCGTCGCCTTACTGGCGGCGCGCCTCCTCCTGCGGACGGCGTCGGCCGTCGGCCGCTTCGTCGGCGGCGTGCGCGTGCGGGTCCCGCGCGCGCGCGACCGCCTCCTCCTTCGCCCGGCGGCCGTACGGCTGCCGCGGCTCGCGCCCCTCGCCGCCTCGGCGGCGGGACGGGCTCCTCCGCTGCTCGCGCGGTAGCAGCACCGCCGCGCGCAGCGCGGCATCCGTCCCGCGACAAGGAGCCCGAACGATGACCAACCGACGCGCGGCGGCCCGTGCCGCCGTCTCCCTCGCCGCCGTTGCAGCGGCGGCGCTTGCCGTGACGGCGGCGGCGTCCGCGCACGCGCGGCTGAGCCCCGCCGTCTCGCTCGCACACGAGCTGCAGCTCTACAGCCTCGCTGTGCCGACCGAGAAGCAAGGCGCAGCGACCACCCAGGTCGTCGTGACGGTTCCGAGCGGGTTCTCGATCGACTCGTTCGTCCCGGCGCCGGCATGGAAGCGCGTCGAGCAGTCGAGCGGTGCCGGGGAGAGCGCCGTGATCCAGAAGGTGACCTGGAGCGGCGGGCGCGTCCCGACCGGCGAGGACGCCTTCTTCCAGTTCCTCGGCGAGCCGAGCAAGCCCGGAACCTATGCGTTCCAGGTGCAGCAGACGTACACCGACGGCTCGGTCGTGAACTGGTCCGGCCCGGCGTCGGCGGAGGACCCGGCGCCCACGATCGAGGCGAAGAGCTCGCTCGGCGGGGGAGGAAGCGGCGGCAGCTCCACGCTGGCGGTGATCGCGCTCGTGCTCGGCGCGCTCGGCCTGCTCCTCGCTGTGATCGCACTCGCGGCGCGGTCCGGGAGGCCGCTCGCGTGAGACCGCGCGTGCGGACCTCCGTAGCGGCCGGCGCGGTGCTCGCCGCGCTCACCCTGCCTGCGGCCGCGTCCGCCCACGCGTACCTCGTCCGCACGACGCCCGCCGCCAGCGTGACGCTGAACGCGCCGCCGCCCTCCGTCGCGCTCACGTTCGACGAGGCGGTCGAGCCGCGCTTCGCGCTGATCTCCGTCACCGACGTGAACGCGCGCCCGGAGACGAGCGGGCCGCTGCGCCGGTCGCCGTCGAACCCCGACGTGCTGGTCGTGCCGCTCAAGCGCCTGGCAGAGGGCTGGTACCTCGTCTACTGGCGGGCGATCTCGGTCGACGGCCATCCCGTCCAGGGCGCGTTCACGTTCGCGGTCGGGCCGAACGCGGGGCCGGCGCCCCAGTTCACCGTCCCGCACATCGCGCAGACGGCGACGACGACTCCGCTGCTGCTCGCGCGGTGGGCGATGTTCCTCACGGTGATGAGCGCGATCGGCCTGTTCGTGCTGCGCGCGCTGGTCGCGCGGCCGCTCGTGCGGCGCGTCGACGAGACGAACCTCCGCGCGGTGTCTGTGGCCTTCGTCGTCGCATCCGTCCTCGGCCTGCTGGCGGTCGCGGTGTACCTCGAGGAGTCGACCGCGGTCGACTCGCTGCGCTCCTTCTGGGCGTTCGGGACGCTCGTGCCCCTGTGGCGGACGACCGCCTTCGGACGCGGCTACGTGAAGCTCGAGCTGTGCTTCGCGCTCTTCTCCGTCGCGGCCTGGGTCGCGCTCCGGGTCGACCGGCCGCGCGAGGAGCGGAGGACGGTGGCCTCGCTGCTCGCCGTCACGGGCGCGCTCACCGCGGCGGCCGCGGTGCTCGTGCTGCCGGGCGCCGCCGGGCACGCGGCGCAGACGTCGCCGCGCGGCGTCACGGTCTTCCTCGACTGGCTGCACCTCGTCTGCGGGTCGGTCTGGCTCGGCGGCCTGCTCGGACTGCTCGTCCTCTGGCGGAGCCTCCCCCGGGCGCGGAGGGTGGCGGGGCTGATCGTCGCCGTCCCACGCTTCTCGACCGTCGCGTTCGTGACCGTGCTGCTGCTGCTCGCGACGGGCGTCGGCGAGACCGTCGTCCACCTGCCCGTCGTGGGCGCGCTCTGGCAGACCTCGTACGGGAAGGTGATCCTGGTCAAGATCGGGATCCTGCTCGCGACGCTGCCGCTCGCCGCTGCCAACCTGCTGCGCTCGAAGCCGGGCCTCGTCGCGGCCGCCGAGCAGACCGCCCTCGGCGAGCGGCCGGCGCGGCTCCTGCGGCGGCTCGTCGGCGGCGAGGCCCTCCTCGTCGCGGGCGCCGTCTTCGCCGCCGCGCTGCTCTCGAGCCTCGCTCCGCCTCCGCCCGCGTTCGCCGAGCAGGAGCGCGCGCAGGCGCGCGTCGGGCCGGGGCGCGTGGCCGCGACGCTGAAGCGCGACGGCTACACGCTGCAGCTGCTCGTCTCGCCGAACCGCGCAGCCGCGCCGAACTCGTTCGCGCTCCGGCTCAGCCGCGGCGGCCGCCCCGTGCGCGGCGCGGACGTGACCGTGCAGTTCTCGATGCTCGACATGGAGATGCCCAGCCAGGAGTACCGGCTCGCCGAGACCGGCCCCGGCGTCTACAGCCGGCGCGCGCCCGCGCTCGTGATGGTCGGCCACTGGGGCCTCGCGTTCACGATCACGCCGCGGACCGGACCGCCCGTCACCGCGCTCGTCGTCGACCACGCCACCGGATGACGAGGCAGCTCCTTCTCCTCCTCGCCGCGGTCGCCGCGCTCGGTGCGGGCGCCGCGGCCGCCGTCATCGCGATCCTCGAGCTGCAGCATGTCCTCGGCTGACTCAGCGCGGAAAGCGAAAGCCCCTGTGCGGCGGCACGTAGCCGCCGACCTCGAGCACGACCTCGTCGCCGTCGCGGAGCCGCAGCCCACCGGGGGCGCCGGCGACGCGGTCGCCGTTGCGGTACACGCGCACGCGGCCGCCGAAGCCGAGCAGGCGGTCGCGCCCGAGCGGCTCGCCCCACGTGCGGAAGACGTCGCCGAGGCTCGCGGTGCCGGTGTAGCGCACGACGCCGCTCGGATCGGTCGTCCAGATGCGCGTGCGGCAGCGCGCGGCGACGACGCGGCCGAAGCGAATCTGCGCGCCGCGCACGCCGATCGCTGTCGGGACCACGACGACACGCCGCCGCGCGAACAGCTCGAGGTGCATGCGCGAGCCGGCGGCGAGCGATCCGGCGCGGCAGGCGCGGTGCACGCCCGCCGCCGGGTGGTAATGCGGGCCGACGCCGATCGGGACCGGCAGCACGGACGCCGCGACGGCGAGACGTACGAGCACCGAGATCACGAGCCGAGGAGGTTCCACATGCGCCGCCGCATTGTTCCCGCCGCAGTCCTCGCCGCGACCGCGGCCGCCGCCGCCGGCTGCGGCTCCGGCTCCCCGGCGGGGCCGACGATCACCGTGCAGGCGGCGCGCGTCTACCACCTGAGCGGCTTCACCCCCGCGCGTCCCGTCGCCGCGAACACGCCGACGAGGCTCTCGTTCACGATCGTGCAGCCGAACGGCAAGCCGCTCACGGCCTACCGGCACGGAAGCGGCCCGCACAACGGGGTCCACCTGATCATCGTGCGCCGCGACCTCGGGGTGATCATCCACCACCACCCGCCGGTCGGCGCCGGCGGCAGGCTCACCGACACGGTGGCGTTTCCCGAGCCCGGGCCGTACCGGCTCGTGATCGACGCGTATCCGAAGAACGCGGGGCCGGTGCCGAGCTTCCAGCTCTTCGAGCCGATCCGCGTCGAGGGCGCGTACCGGCCGCGGCCGCTGCCGCCGTTCCGCCCGAGCGAGACGGTCGACGGCTTCCGGTTCACGCTGCACGGCACGCCGAGGCTGCACGCGGTGCAGGCCGCGCTGCTCGACTTCACCGTCACCACACCCACGGGCAAGCCCGCGGCGTTCACGCCGTGGTACGGCGCCCTCGCCCACGCGATCTTCTTCCGTGCCGGATCGCTCGACTACTTCCACACGCACGTCTGCGCGCCCGGCGCGAGCGGCTGCGCGAGCGTGCTCGGCGGCGCGCGTGTCACCGGCACCTCTGCGACGCCCGGCCGGCTCCAGGTCGGCGTGCTGCTGCCGGTGCCCGGCACGTGGCGGCTCTTCCTGCAGTGCCGGCTGAACGGGAAGGTGGTGACGGCGCCATTCACGCTCCACGTCTCCTGAGGCTCGCGCCGCTCGTCGCGCTCGCGATCCTGCTCGCGGCCGCGCCGCGGGCACGCGCGGACGGCGACCCCGCGAGCGACTACCTGCTCGCGCAGCAGATCTTCTTCCCGTACGACACGAAGTTCCCGGCGAAGCAGCAAATCCAGTTCACCGAGCTCGTACGGGAGGCGAACGACGCCGGGTTCAAGATCCGCGTCGCGCTGATCGCGTCGAGCTACGACATGGGGTCGGTCACGTCTCTGTACCTCCGACCGCGCACCTACGCGCGCTTCCTGGGACAGGAGCTCTCGTTCATCTACAAGCAGCGCCTGCTGGTCGTGATGCACAACGGGCTCGGCTTCAACTGGCCGCATCACCCCTCGGCGCCCGGGTACCGGGTCCTCGCGGGCATTCACGTCGTGCCCGGCGCCGTCGGCCTGCTGACCGCCGCGCAGACGGCGGTCAAGCGCCTCGCCGCCGCAGACGGCGTGAAGCTCACGACGCCCCTCAACGTCTCGACGCCGGGCCAGCGCAACTCGCACGACCGCCTCGTCATCATCGCCGCCGCGGCGGCTCTGATCCTGCTCGCCGCTGCGGGCCGCTTCGCGCTAGGCCGCCGACACCCGCGCTAGCGCGGCGCGGACGTCCTGGGCCTGGAACGGCCAGAGGAAGAGCGCGCGCTCGTACCCGCGCCCGTCGATCAGGTAGGCGGCCTCCGTGTGCGACACCTCGTGCACCGTCACGCCGGCCACGCGCTTCGTCGTCACGAGCACGCCGATCTGGTAGCGCCGCCACACCGAGGCGAGGCGGCGGTTGCCGCCGACGGCCCAGCGCCATTCGGGAACGAGGCGCCACTTGGCGACGTCCTGCAGGAGGTTGGCCCGCGCGTTCCCGTACACGTTCACGCTGACGGCGACGATCGCCGGCCGCTTCGCCGCGGGCAGCCCGCGCACGAGCTCGTTCAGCTGCTTCGCCTCGAGCGGGCAGTAGTTCCGGCAGAGCGGGTCGATGAAGGTCACGATCACCGGCCGGCCGCGGAGGCTCGAGAGCGAGACCGCCCTCCCGAACTGGTCGAGCAGGCGGAAGTCGGGCGCGCGTCGCGCACCGGCCGGCCAGCTCACGGGCGGCGCCGCGGGGCCGCTCGCGATCGCGTCCCGCGTGCTCGACCGGTGCTGCAGCGCGAGCAGCCCGCCGACCGCCGCCGCGACGACCGCCACGCCGGCCCAGGCGAGCCACGCGAGCCGGCGCCACGGCCTTCGGAGAGGAGCGGGCGAGGTCTCCGACACCTCGGCCAGTATGCCCGCTACCTGAGCAGGAGGCGGGCGAGGCGGCGGTCGGCGAGCACGAGGAACAGCGCGGTCATGACCGCGAAGTAAGCGATGTCGCCGAGCAGGCCGATGCCGACGTCGCCGAGCGCGAGCGAGCGCAGCAGGTGGACGCCGTGGTAGAGCGGGGTCGCGGGCAGGAGCCACTGCATGACTCGCGGGTAGCCCGATGAGGGCACGAACGTTCCCGAGAAGAGGAACATCGGCAGCGTGAGCAGCTCGACGAACGCGAAGTCGGCCCACGTTCGCAGCAGCGTCGTCGAGAACACGGCCGCGCCGGAGAACGCCGCCGACTCGAGCAGCGCTGCGGGCACGAGCAGCACCGCCCACGCCGAGTCGAGCAGGCCGAGCACGAGCATGATCGAGACGAACGCGACCGAGTAGACGACGCCGCGCAGGAGCGTGTAGGCGATCTCGCCCGCCGCGATGTCGCGCACCGTCATCGGCGTCGCGACGATGCCCTCGTACGTCTTCGCGTACTTGAGCTTGAAGAAGATGTTGCCGGCCTCGTACACCGGGCCGTTCATCGCCGACGCCGCGAGCAGCGCCGGAGCTACGAAGTCGCGGTAGGGCACGGCATGGCCGTGGAACCGCACGTGCCCGACGAGGCCGCCGACGCCGACGCCCAGCGCGAGCAGGTAGAAGAGCGGCTCGAAGAAGCCCGAGACGAAGACGAGCCAGGCATCGCGCGAGCTGTGGAAGTTGCGCTCGACGAGCCGCAACGGGCGCGCGCCGGAGAGCGGCACCCGCGGGAGGATCCGGTAGCCGGCGGTGAGCGTGCTCAGCTCAGGAGCCTCCGTTCGCACGCGCGGACGGCGAGCGCGGTGCCCACGATCGCGAGGCCGGCGAGGTACGCGACGTGGCCGGCGGTCGGGAGCAGCGCCGCGCGCCCCGTCGCGACGTCGCGGCACAGCGTGACGCCGTGCCACAGCGGCGTCGCCCAGGCGACCGGGCGGATCCACTCCGGCAGGCGCGAGAGCGGGAAGAACGTCCCCGAGAAGAGGAACAGCGGCACGAGCACGAAGCGGAAGAACGGTGCGAGCCACTGGTCGTTGTCGAGGCTCGACGAGAACGCCGTGATCGCCGCGGCGAACGCGAGGCCGCAGAGGAGCGCCGCGAGCGGCGCCAGCGCGGCGAAGCCGGAGGTGAACGCTCCTCCGACCGCCGCGATCGCGGCGAAAACGGCAGCGGAGAAGAGGACGCGCACGCCCGCCCAGGCGAGCAGCCCGCCGACCAGCTCGGGCACGCTCACCGGCGTCGCGGTGACCGCGTGGAACGTCCGCAGCCACTTCAGGCCGGCGCGAACGGAGAACGTGCTCATGCTCGCCGCCGTCTGCATCGCCGTCGTTGCGAGCAGCGCCGGCGCGACGAACTGCAGGTAGCTGAGCCCGCCGAGGTGCGGGTGGCGGCTGTCGACGAGCCGGCCGAGCAGCACGCCGATCGAGAGCAGGAAGAAGACCGGGTTGAGGAACGAGACGGTGACGGACCCGCGCCAGACGTGGCGGTAGCTCGCCGCCTGCCAGACGACCACCGCGAGCACTCGCCGCAGCGAGGCCATCAGTCGACGAGGCTCCGTCCCGTCAGCGTGAGGAAGACGTCCTCGAGCGTGCTGCGGCGCACGAGCGAGCTGTCGGGGTGCAGCCCGCGCGCGTGAACCGCGTCGAGCGCCGCGTCGCCGTCGTCGGCGCCGATCACGATGCGGTCGGGCAGCACCTCGACGCGCTTGCCGATCCCGTCCAGCCGCGACGCGGCGCCGTCCGGCGACGTGAAGCGCAGCTCGACGACCTCCGGTTCGACGAACCGCTCGATCAGCTCACGCGGCGAGCCCTCGGCGACGATCCGCGCGCGGTCCATGATCACGAGACGGTCGCAGAGCTGCTCGGCCTCGTCCATGTAGTGCGTCGTCAGGACGAGCGTGACGCCGCGCTGCTTCAGCCGGTAGAGACGGTCCCAGAGGGCATGACGCGCCTGTGGATCGAGCCCTGTCGTGGGCTCGTCGAGGAGCATCAGGTCCGGCTCGTTGACGAGGGCGCGGGCGATCGTCAACCGGCGCTTCATGCCGCCCGACAGCGAGTCGACCTTCGCGTCGCGGCGTTCCGCGAGCTGGACGAACTCGAGCAGCTCGTCGGCCCTCCGCCGGATCACGTCGCGCGGCAGGCCGAAGAAGCGCCCGTAGACGAAGAGGTTCTCGGCCACGTCGAGCTCGAGGTCGAGGTTGTCGTCCTGCGGCACGACGCCGAGCCGCGCACGGATCGCGGTCCCGTCCCTGGCGGGGTCGCGGCCGAACACCCGCAGGGTGCCGCCGCTCGGCGGCGAGACGGCGCCGATCATGCGCATCGTCGAGCTCTTGCCGGCCCCGTTCGGGCCGAGGAAGCCGAACGTCTCGCCCTGCCGCACGCCGAAGTCGATCCCGTCGACCGCGACGAACTCGCCGTAGCGCTTCGTCAGCCCGTGCGCCTCGATCAGCAGCTCGTCCGACACCGTTCGGACGCTAGTGCAGGTACCAGGTACCTGAACAGGTACCTGGTACCTGGTGTTGGCTCGCGTCGCCCGGCGCGAGCTGACAGCCGGCTCCGAGCATCCTCCAAGAGCTTTCCCACGCGGCGCACGCACCGTGGTTCCAACCCGGGCGCGTCCCGGACGAACCAAGGAGGGAACGATGCTCCACAACGTCAAGAAGGTCGCGGCCGGTGTCGCCGCCGTCGCGGCGCTCGCCGTCGGCGGCGCCGCGATCGCCGACGCCGCCTCGTCGCAGTCGCCGACCGCGACCACGACGACGACGACGCAGAGCCAGCCCGCTGCGCCGCCCGCCTTCAACGGCCCCGCCCACGGCACCGCGGCGCACGAGGACGCGGAGAAGTCCGTCACGGGCGACGCAGCGGCGAAGGCGGGAGCCGCCGCGGTCGCGGCGGCCGGCGGCGGGACGGCGGGCGCCGTCACCACCGACTACACGCAGAGCGGTTACGAGGTGACCGTCACCAAGTCGGACGGCAGCACCGTCGAGATCCACCTCGACAGCTCGTTCAACGCGCTCCCGATGCGCTGACGGACGCCGCGGTACCGGCTCCCTCCTGCGGGAGCCGGTACCCGCGTCGCAGGGAAAGCCCGAGCCAGCCGAACCAGAGGGGGTTGACGACGTAACCGGACGCGACCGCCGCGGCGAGGAGGCCCGGGCTCTTCGGGTCGAGGATGACGAGGCGGCCGACGTAGACGAAGACGAGGAGCGCGGCCGCGAGGAGCCCGAGCAGCCCGAGGCCGCGCGGGAGCCGGTGGCCGCGGAGGATCAGCCCGCCCGCCACCGCGACGGCGAGCCCCGTCAGCGCGAAGGTCCCGAGCCCGCGCGGGTCGACCGAGCTCGGCAGGTCCGCCGCGAGCGTCTTGGGCGGGTTCGCCAGGTTGGCGAGGTCGTAGCCGCCGTGGAGCGCGGCGCCGAACGCCCCGACGAGCGCGAGCACGAAGCCCCACAGCGCGAGCGGCGGGTCCGTCTCCCGCAGCCGCTCGTAGACCGCGGTGAACGCAAGCGTCGACGCGAGACCGCCGGCGACGAGCAGGAGGGCGTTCGCATACGCGCTCCCGCGCGTGGCGTGGTGCAGGTACAGGCTGAAGGAGATCGAGTACGCGAGCCCGGCGAGCCCGGTCGCGAACGCCGCAAGGGGGCCGAGCTGCTCGAATGAGGACGTGGTCCGCATGACGCGGGATCTTCGCGCCACGGCGGCGTTCGGTTCAACCGCGCCGCGCGCCGACCGCCCCGTCGAGGTCGATCACGTCGTCGAACTCGCGCAGCTCGCTCACGTCCGCGAGCGAGGTCGCGTCGCGCGTCCGCTCGAGGTTCTCGAGCAGCACGAGCACGAAGCCGTCGGTCTGGTTGCGCAGCGTCACGGCTGCCCCGGCCGGGACCGTCAGCGTGCCGTCGGCCTCGAGGCTGTGCGGCCCGGTCCAGCGGCCGGCGGCGTAGGTCAGCTTCACCTCGTCGACGCGCGCGGGCGGGCCGGCCTGCAGCGTGAGCTGGTGGGTGCTGCCGATCGTGCGCAGCTGGAGCGGGTCGCGGAGGTCGAGCTCGACGGGCCGGTCCTCGTGCGGCCGGAGGTGCTGCTGCGCGAACACGTGCGGCATCCGCAGCGGACCGCCGATGCAGTAGATCTCGTCGCTCGTCTCACGGACCGACGGGCGAATCGAGAAGCGCAGCTCGAGGTGCCGCTCGACGTCGACCGTGTAGACGATGCCGCACGTGTCGCAGTGGAACTGCGGCGGCAGCTCGCCGAGCTCGTCGACGGTCGCCTTCGGCACGCGGCAGTTAGGGCACATGAGCTGCCAGCTCGGCTCGAACAGCCCCGCGCGGGTTGCGTGGAGAAGGAATCGAAGCGCCTCCTCGCGCTCGATCCCCCAGGCCTCCGCGAGCGCGTACGGGCGCACCTTCGTGAGCTGGTCGTCGCTCCCCTCCAGGATGCGCTCGCGCAGCCGCTCCACGAGCCGCTCGTCGACCGGCGCCTCGCGCAGGCGTTCGAGGAGGCGCTCGAGCCGGTCGCGGTCGACCGCCGGCCGCGCGCGCGGCACCGGCACGGGATCCGCCTTCCCCGCCTGCTTGCGTTCGAGGTAGAGGTCGCAGAACTCGAGCAGCCCGCGCACGGGCGCGCGTCCGAGCTTCCAGAGGAAGCGCCCCGCGACGTTCTTCGGCTTGAAGTACGCGTACGACGTGACGGTCGTCCCCCCGTCGGCCGGCTCGAGCTCCATCCCACCGACGAGCCACTCGATCGGCCCCGTCTCGAACTCCCGACGCACCGCGTAGCGCCGCTCGCGCACCCAGTCGAACGGAAACTCGCGCCAGCGCACGCGCACGACGCCGTACGCGCGCGCACGAGCGCGGCGAACGAGCTCCCCGCCCTCGAGCGGCGAGAACTCGACCGCGGGCAGGCCGATGCTGCGGTTCAGGTGCTCGGTGTCGGCGAGGAGCCGCCACGCCTCGCCCGGCGGGATCGGGTACCGGCGCTCCTCCTGGTACCGGATCGGCTCCTCGATCGCGGGCATCCCCGGGGATATACTCGCGCCCCGCAGCGAGGACAAGGGCGGAGGGCGCAGGCGTCGTGGTGGAACGCATTCTCGTCGCGGTCGACGGCCCCGGCGGCGGCGGGACCGTCGACTGGGCGGCGGAGCTCGCGCGCCGGTGCGAGGCCGAGCTGATCCTCGTGCAGGTGGTCGCACCGGAGCACGTCGCCGCCGGCGCTGAGGTGGACGGCGGCGCCGCGGAGCTCGCGGCGCGCGGCCGGCTGCGGCGCGTCTACGACTCCGACCAGGCCGCAGCGATCGTCCGCGTGGCCGAGGAGGAGAGCGCCGACGTCGTCGTCGTCGGCGGCGCGGGGATGAGCGACCGCAGCGAGTTCCTGCTCGCGAGCGTCCCGAATCGCGTGTCGCACACGGCGACCTGCAACGTCGTGATCGTGAGCCCGGACGGCGCGGTGCGCCGGCCGCGGCGAGAGCCCGAGGCGGAGCGGCGGGAGCCCACCGACGGGGAGCTGCTGGCGCGCGCGGCGCGGATCGGCCGCGTGCTCGCCACGTCCGCGCTCGGCCGCGGAGGCGACGCGGCGACCCGCGCGAGGCGTCTGCGTGGCGCGCTCGAGGAGCTCGGCCCGACGTTCGGCAAGCTCGGGCAGATCCTCTCGACCCGGCCCGACCTGCTCCCGCCCGAGCTGCTCGCCGAGCTGTCGACGCTGCAGGACCGGGTGACGCCGCTCTCCGAGGCCGAGGTCGTCGCCGTGATGGAGCGCGAGCTGCGCGTCCCCTGGGAGGACGTCTTCACGAGCATCGAGCCGGGCCCGATGGCGGCGGGGACGATCGCGCAGGTGCACCGGGCCGTCCTCGCGGGGGGCGAGCGCGTGGTCGTGAAGGTGCAGCGCCCGAACGCCGAGCAGGAGATCGCGCAGGACCTGGGCCTGCTGGAGCGCTTCGGCGCGAAGGCGGCCGAGCGTCCCGCGTTCCGGCGCCTCGTCGATGTGCCGGCCATCATCGAGCACCTCTCGACGTCGCTCCGGCGCGAGCTCGACTTCCGGAACGAGGCTGCGAACATCGAGCGGATGCGCACGGTCCTCGAGCCGTTCGACCGGCTCGACGTCCCCCGCGTGTACCACGAGCTGTCGACGGCGGCGCTGCTCGTGATGGAGGAGGTGCAGGGCGTGCCCGTGTTGGACGCACCGGAAGGGGAGCCGCGGCGCGAGGCCGCGCGGCAGCTCCTCGAGTCGTACTACCAGCAGGTCCTCGGCGACGGCTTCTTCCACGCCGACCCGCATCCCGGCAACCTGCTCTGGGCGAACGAGAAGATCTACCTGCTCGACCTGGGCATGACGGGCGAGGTCGACGCACGCCTGCGCGAGTCGCTGCTTCTCATGCTGCTCGCGTTCTCGCAGCAGGACGCCGCGTTCCTCGCCGACGTGATGCTGTCGCTCTCCGGCGAGCGCCCGACGCGCGGCTTCGACGCCGCCGCCTTCGAGGCGGAGCTCGGGGACCTGATCGGCGAGTACCGGCACCGCTCGCTGCGCGAGCTGCGGCTCGGCCCGCTGCTCCAGCAGGTGACGGAGATCGCCGTCCGCCACGACGTCCGCCTGCCCGCCGCGCTCGCCCTGATCGGCAAGGCCTTCGGGCAGATGCAGCTGACCGCCGCCGAGCTCGATCCGTCGCTGGACCCGTTCTCGGTGGCGGGCAGCTTCTTCCTCCGGCGCGTCTCCGGCCAGGTGCGCACGGCGGCGAGCCCCCGCACGCTCTTCTACGAGCTCCAGAAGCTGCGCGTGCGCGCGTCGCGCGTGCTCGACGGCGTCGAGCGTCTCGGCACCGCATCCCCGGAGGGCGAGGCGCGCGAGCTGGGCGGGGTGCTCCGCGAGGCCGGCCGGCGGCTCGCGCTTGCGATCGTCGCCGCCACGGCGCTGATCGCGACAGCCGTCACGGCCGGGTCGGCGCACGCCGCCGGCTGGGCGACGCCGCTCCTCGCGGCGATCGCCGGAGCGCTCACGCTGATCCTGCTCGGCGACGCGCTCCTTCGCCGGTGAGGCCGCTCGAGCGCGTGTCGCGCGTGGCGCTGTCGGCGCTGATCTCGCTCACGGTCGCGCTCGTCGACCGGCGCCTCCGCCGGGCGCTCGCGCGGCGCGACCCGAACCGTTCCGAGACGATCTGCGAATGAGAGCCGTCAAACCCGACGGATCACGAAGGAGCTCTCGATGCGTTTCATCCCGACCAAGTTCCATGCGCCGCTCGATTACATCGTCGGCGCCGCGCTGATCGCCGCGCCGTGGATCTTCCGGTTCTCCGACCACACGGCCGCGAGCGTCGTGCCGATCGTCCTCGGCATCGGCCTGATCGCCTACAGCCTGTTCACGAACTACGAGCTCGGCCTCTGGAAGGTCGCTCCGATGGCGGTCCACAACCTGATCGACATCGCCGCCGGGGCCGTGCTCGCCGCGTCGCCGTGGATCTTCGGCTTCGCCGACGACAGCGCGAACGTGTGGGTGCCGCACGTCGTCGTCGGCCTCGCCGCCGTCTTCCTCGGCCTGACGACGAAGCAGCAGGGCGGCTACCGCTACGGCGCCGCCGCGGCCGCCGCGAAAGGTGTCTGACACCAAGGTGTCTGGAACTGAACTCATAATGCGCGGGCGAGGATGAGGATGAGGGCGAGGGTCAGGTAGGCGAGGTAGACGCGGCTGTTGGGTTCGGTTCGGATCGTGAGTCGTTTGAAGCGGCGTAGCCAGGCGTTGGT
>Ga0209810_1001165_pt1 | contig 43094 bp, 47 predicted proteins | sample Coa_R1_7_FD_187159 | JGI IMG/M metagenome (GOLD analysis project Ga0209810, IMG submission 187159) | Surface soil microbial communities from Centralia Pennsylvania, which are recovering from an underground coalmine fire - Coalmine... | ecosystem: Environmental > Terrestrial > Soil > Unclassified... | reverse complement strand
ATGCGACAACAATGGCTCGACCAGCGCGAGACCATCGAACAGGCCTACAACGAGCGTATCGAGAAGTGCCAGTCGGCGCAGGACGATCTGCGTTTCGCCTTCGATGCCACGAATGAGATTCAGGCGCAACGAAATCGCGCCGACTATGAGGCGCTGCTTGGCACTCAGGGACGCACGCGCGAAAGCGCAATCCAGCGCGAGGAATCGCGGATCGAGCAATCAGTGACACGGGAATTCGAACAGCGCAGCCGCGACGCCGGAGCCGAGCTCGAACTTTAACCCGAACGCGGCGTAGGAACCCTTTCGGCGTTGCGGATCGCCGCCTCGGCTTCCTCCACCCAACGCCAGAGCTGATCCTTCGAGAATTCATTGCCAGCGTGCAGCTCCGAGAGGAGCCACACGTAGCGTTGGGCGAGTTTCCGCAGTGGATCGTTATGATCGCTCATCGAATACCCTCCTCGTCTAGGATGGCGCGGATGCGCTCCATGGTGCAGACGTTGTCGCTAAGGATGTCGCGCGTTTCATTCCACTGCTGCCAGCCGTAACAGTCGAAGCGAGCGCGGATTTCATGGCGCCGGCGAGCGCGGCCTTTGCGGATGAATACCGCATCGACCGCGCCGTCAGCACGGAAGGTTAGTGTCAGGCGGGAGAGCCGCGTCATGACGCGGCCTCCCCGGCCGGGCGGCCGTCATGGTCGGTGAGATCGAGCGATGCGGTTACGCTGACAAAGAGCGGCGTGATTGTGTAATCGTCGCCGTCACGATTGACAGCGACGATTGCGGCGGCGGGCTCTCCGTTCACAAAGCAGGAGAATACTGCGAAGTTGCCGTAGTCGCCCGACGTTAAGGCGTCGAAGGCGGCGCTGTGCTCAGGTGTGATGTTTGTGCTCATGATGCACCTCACGCTCTGATCGCGCCGTGCTGCCGCGCCTCGTCCGCGTAGATCGACAGCGTCTTAGTCGGATTGAAGTGCTGGTCGCGCTCGATGGGCAGGCCGAGTCTGCCGCGCACGGATTCGAGTTCGGAGAGGCTAACCGAGCCGATCTCGGGATAGCCCATGCCGAGGTCGCAAAGGCCGAAAGCGATGTCCGGGTCCTCCGGGTCGATCTCGGTCAGAAGCCAGGTGCAGCCGGCATCCGGCGTGAACAGCTTCACGACTGGCAGAAAGTCAGGCTCGTCCCTGCCTTCCAACTGGAATTGCAGGCGCAACGTGCCGTTGCGCATCAGGCGTTCGCGTAGGTCTTCGGTCAAGAGTTTCATGTGCGTCTCCTTTCGCTGAGGTTTTCTCAAGACGCGGAAGGAGAGGCCGGGCGGAAAAGCGCCGGGGTCACCCAAGATTCTGTTCGTTTCGGGAGGGTCCCGGCAGGGAAACCCGCAAACGAAAGAATCTCTGGATTGACGACGGCGCGCGCCCGGCCATCGTGGAGCGTCAATGCTTGAGAAACCCGCGAAAGAAAGAGATGCGGTGAAACTGCGGACGCGCGGTCAGGCGCTCTGTTGCGCCTTGGCGAGCAAAGCCGTGAATTCCTCGGCGGAGATCAGCCGGGACTCGTAGGCGTTCATCACATCGAGCGTGAAGCTGTCATCGCGCACGAGCTTCTTTTGTGCGGCGTTCCAGACCTCGCAGGACTCGGGCCGGTCCTCCGTATCCGTCATGATGCGCGCCGGGCGGCCCGCGTAGTTGAAATATCGGAATGGCAAGTTCGGTCCTCGGAAATTGAGACTAGCGCGAGTCGTTGCGATTCGCTTGCTCCATGATGCGAAGCAGGCAATTAAACAAGCTCGGCTCGTTGTAACGTGCGGCCACGGTGCGCTCGGCCTTCGGGCGGCAATCCTCGATCAGCGGAAACAAGGCCGGTTGTTCCGGCCTTGCCGCTTTCCATGCCGCGATCTGCTGGCGGCGCATTTCCAGAATATCGCGCCAGCGATAGGCGCGGCCACCGATTAGGATGGTGTCGGGGCGGCTCATTCTGCCGCCTCCTGCACCGCTCCCGGCTGCAAGCCGTGCAGGAAGTCGGCGGCGCGCTGTGCGTGGGCAGCGGCGGTGAATATCGCCCGCCGGTCGTTTTTCAAAACCGTGAGCCAGTTCGCCACATAGGACGCGTGATCCTCGCGCGGCTCCAGCGTCAAATCGAGGTCGGCTGACAGGAAGGCCGAGCCAAGTTCGGCGATCAGCTCTTCCGCTGCGTAAGATTCGGAACCAAACCGGCCTGACAGGTCGCGGTTGAGTCTGTGCTTCGCGCCGCTGCTGTGCGTGATCTCGTGAGCGAGAACGGCATAGTAGCTTTCCGCGTCCTTGAAGCTCTCGAAAGGCGGCATCTGCACGCGGTCGTGCAACACGGAATAAAAGGCCCGGTCGCCGCCATGCTGGATATTGACTCCGGTCGCCGCAAAGAATGCTTCGGCGCGCTCGATCCGCTGCACCGGATCAATCCGGGGTTCGGCCTTGGCGTAATACTGCGCGGGCAAGCCCTCGATCTGCTCGACGTTGAACACGTAATATGCGCGAAGGAAGGGAATGTCGCGCTCGACCTCGTTGCCGGTATCTTCCTCCGTTTCGGTGCGCGTGATCTTGGAGGCGTAAACGACAGGGCTGCCCTTCTCGCCCTTCTTCACATGCGCGTTGAGTTCCAGCGCCTGTCTGAACGTCATCCAGATCGGCGCGACATAGCCCTTGCTCATGGCTTCTGACCACAGCATCAGCACGTTGATTCCACGATACGGGATGAGATTGCTGCGCAGGGGCCGCGTGATGCGTCCTGCCGCGTGTTCCGCGTTCCACGGCTTGAACCAAGGGCGGACTCCCTTCTCCAATTCGCTGACAATGCTTGACGTGATCCGCTCATAAACATCGGATTTCATAATCTTCCTCCTAGTCTTTGGGTTGCGCATGCAACCGACTAGGCCCGCGCCAATGAGCGGGGGTTCGGCCGTCACAGGCCGTCGCGGGGAGAGGGGGATCACCCGTTCTGCACGACCGAAGGGAGGAAGAACGGGGATACGCCCCGCGACGCCCCTAAAGGGCTTGGCCTTGGCGGCCAGGGGGCCGCAGGCCCCGTACTTCAGAAAGGAAGAGAGTCAGCCGAAGGCTGTCATTCGCATCGAAGATGCGCATTCACGACTCGCCACAAACTCGCCACAAGAACGGAAAGAGAAATGCGGGGAATGTCGGATTTCTGCGGGTTTGCGGCGAGTCAGTCTTTGTGGCGAATCTGTCAGCTTTTTACCGCACTATGAAAACTGCTTCTTGATATCACATTGGTTTTATTGATGGAGCGGGTGATGGGAATCGAACCCACGTAGCCAGCTTGGAAGGCTGTTCAACTTCATGCTGTATCAAATACTTGGATAATGTCCGCCACAGACTCGCCACAAGAAGTCGGACCAGCTCAAATAGCGATATGCTGGAGATGAGCTTTGCGCGCTTAGACTCTCAACTCGTGTGCATGGTGGCGGGTGCGGCGTTTGCCGAGAATTTCATCCGCCAGTTCTTCGGCTGTGCCCCTGTGCGCGTCATCGCGGCCCTTCAGCAGATGGCCATAAACGTTAAGCGTGATCTCGATCTTGGAATGGCCCATTGCATGCTGGATGAACTTCAGGTCCTTGCCCTTCTCAATGAGCTTGCTGGCGTAGTAATGGCGTAAAGCATAGGGCGAATATTTCGCCGAGCGAACTCGCTCGCCGTCGATCTTCTCCGTCACCATCAACCCAGCTTCCTCCATCAACGGAAGCCAAGCGCCGGCGCGGAAGTTATTCAGCGCGATCGGCTTACCGGAATCGGTCGGGAAGACAAGATTGAACTTGGAATCGGGGCTATAGTCCTGCCACTCAAATACCATCTCAGTGACGATGCGCGGGAGATAGATCGTGCGCTTGCCGGCTTTGGACTTCACGGGACCGATGATGCCTGTCTTATCAGCGCGCTGTTTGACGTGGACGGCCGTCTCGGTGATGTGCGACCACGGCAGACCCCGGATTTCCGAAGGGCGCATGCCGGAAAAGCCAGCGAGGTAGACCATTGGCCGATAGCGCCGCCAGCACTTCTCCATGAAGTCGTTCTTGTCACCCATGATGTCAGCGGCTGCGTAAATATCCCGGACCTCCGCATCGGACGGAATCTCCATTTCAGAATCTTCATCCTCGTAGCGGCCCGTGCTCTTGATCGTGATGTGCGAAGCTGGATCATCTTTGGTGAAACCCTGATGCTTCATCTCGATCAGAATAGAATGGAACGAGGACAGCGTTCGCCGCGCCAAATCGCGGCTCTTATTCTCCAGCAGCCAGTTTCGGAAGTGAACGATGTCGGAAGCTTCAAGCTCCGGCAGAGTCTTCGGCCATGCGTATTCGTCGATCACGCGCGCGCGGCGCTGGTATTCTTTCAGCGTTTCAGGTTCGACCTTCTCGCGCCCGTCGCGGCCGATCTTCTCGCAGACTTCGAGCCAGCGCGTTACCGCTTCTGAAACGGTGATGACACCGGACTTCGGCCGCTGCGGCATGCCACCAAGGTTTTCGAGGAAGGCGCGAGCCTCCTTCATCGTATCGAAGGAAGCGTAGGCGTACCCGGATTTGACATCCTTGCTAGGGTAACGAACCTGATATTTGACCCCCTTGGGTCCGTTTCTTCTTCTTATGTCTGCCATGCGGAATCATGCAACAAAATCAGATAAAAATGCAAGTTCTTAGAATAATTCCAATCACTCTGTCCTGAGGTTATTCCTCGCCTCCGCCTGTCTCTTGAAATATGCGCTAAGCAGATCGTCCTTCTCAATCTTGAGCTTGTGCTGGATCGGATCGACGAAAAAGGGAAGCTTGCGCCGGCCCTGCGCGTCCTGTTCCGCCGCGCGCTGCATCTGACGTAGGGATAGCTTCACACCCATATCCGCCAGCACCTGACGGGCTCCTTCCAGATCGAGATAGCAAGGCTGTTTCATGGCTGCCCCCTACAAGTGATAATCGAGACAGGCCGGGTGATAGTAGTGCGTGTCCAGATATCTCACTCTGGCGCCGTTAGATAAGCGCTTGACGATGACAGGATCGCCGAATTCGTTGGTGGCCCGAACAATCAGCTTGGAGCCGTTGACGAACGAGATGCCGAACCCGTCGTGCAACGCCTTGATGTCTTCCCAAATTGCTTGCTCAAATTCGGCCAGCGAAACCGTGCCTATCTTTGAATAGCCGATTTCGAGAAAATTATCCGACTTGCTCATGTATCCCCGCCCGCAATATCGCTTCAAAAAATGAATGTGGTGCCCGCAATAATTCCCATAATACAACCAAAGGTATTAAAGCCGCCCAAAGACGAATTGTGACTCGGCGCACTCTCGCATCGCACTTGCGGTTTGTATTCGCGTTGAGCGCAGAATTCCCTGTTGCCCTGCGGAATCTTTTTCTCACCGTCCGAATTGTGCCGCGCTCCGTCTCTCTCCGCTCTGCTCTGCCAGACGAATGCACCGCGCGCGCATCACGCGGTTAATGATCATGACGATTCAACGTCGCCGCTGCTCGCTGCGCGGGGCGCAGCTACGGAAGCTCTCCCTGACCTTCGCGGTTCGTTTTCGCTCGATCCCTGAAGTTTGACAGCGGCTGCCAGCAAGCCGCGTCGGCCAGTCTTTCTTTCCTCTTTTTGTCCTCTTTCGCGCCCGCCGCCCACGCGGGCCGTCCTGCTGCTGATTGTGACCTCGGGACCGCATGAACGGCCCCGATGGTCGGGGCCGCGAGGACAAGAGGAGAAAAACATGTCCACGGTCTTGACAATGGCAACCCTGCAAACCCGCAGCGATCTGGAGCTGCAAACTCTGGCGCGGAAGGCGCAGTACGATCTTGAGTGCAGCGCCCCCGGCTCCGCCGAGCGCCGCGACGCGCTCGCCACGCTGGAAAACATCAGCCGCGTGAAGGCGCAGCGGGCCTTCCGCCCGCGCCCGCCGGGCTTCTAGCCCGGCTTCGCGCCGGCCCGGCGGTCCCCGCCGGGCCGGTTTTGTGTCCACGAGGTTGCCGCGAGGAATGCCTGTGCGGTGTGCATCCAGATTGGCGTCATGGACAAGGGTGTTCATGGCGAATGGCGCACGGATGGTCCGCCCGGTACGGTGGACACAGACCCTCGCTGCGCGCCCGAAACACCGTCCAGACCGCGCCGCCGCAGCGCCAGCGAATACAAGGTTGTGACCGATTTCCCAGCCGTGCTGCCGGTGACGGAAGCCGAGCTTGAATTGCTCGAAAGCGAACTCGCCGAATTCATTGCGGAGTTGATGAAGAAGTAGGAAGATTCGTTACGGAAAATGATGGTGCGGGCATGAAAGTCGCTCTTTATCTGCGCGTCTCTACGGCAAGACAGGCGGAGAAGGACTTGTCCATCCCCGACCAGCGCAACCAGCTTGAGCGCTGGGCCAAAGACAAGGGCTGGAGCGTCGTCGCTGAATATGTGGAGCCCGGCGCCTCCGCCACGGACGACAAGCGCCCGCAATTCCAGCGCATGATGGACGACGCGGCGCGCGCCGACCGGCCCTTCGACGTGGTGCTGGTTCACAGCTTCTCGCGCTTCTTCCGCGACTCGTTTCAATTCGAGCTGCACCGGCGCTCCCTCGAAAAGCACAACGTCGCGCTGATCTCGATCACGCAAGCCGTGACCGACGATCCGGGCGGACAGATGTTTCGCCAGCTCTGCGCAATGTTCGACGAGTACCAGAGCCGCGAGAACGCCAAGCACGTCCTGCGCGCCATGAAAGAGAACGCGCGGCAGGGATTCTGGAACGGTGCACGCCCGCCCTTCGGTTACAAGGCGGTTATCGTCGAAACCCGCGCCGATGCCGTCAAGAAGCAACTCGCCATCGAGCCGGCGGAAGCCGCCATCGTGCGCATGGTGTTCGACATGTACCGCGCCGGGAACGGCGTGCGCGCCATCGCACACGAGTTCAACCGGCAGGCCATCGGCTATCGGGGAACGAAATTCACCTCAACCCGCGTCCATGAAATCCTCACCCGCGAAGCCTATGCCGGGCAGCATTATTTCAATCGCAAGGAATGGCGGACGGGCAAGCGTAAGGAACGCGGCGAATGGATCGCGTTCGAGACGCCGGTCATCATCGAGCCACATGTGTTTCAGGCCACACAGCGCGGTCTTGAAGCACGCCGCCCAACGCGCCAGCCGCCGCGCGTCATCAACGGGCCGACACTGCTGACGGGCATTGCCAAGTGCGCCACCTGCGGCGGCGGGATGACGCTGCGCACCGGCAAGGGTGGGCGTTATCGTTATTACGCCTGCCACAACGCCATGCACAAAGGTAAGTCGGCCTGCCGGGGGCGCAGCATTCCGATGACCGACCTCGACAATCTGGTCCTCGGTGAAGTCGAAGAGAAGATTCTCGCGCCCGAGCGGCTAGAGGTGCTGCTCTCGGCGCTGATCGCTCGTGCGAAGAACCGCAGCCACGACGACGCGGCGAAGGCGCAGCAATTGCGCAAGGCGCTGGCGGTCACGGAAGGCAAGATCGAGCGCCTGTACGGCGCGCTGGCGGATGGAACGGTCAAGGACACTGACCTTTTCCGCAAATCCCTCGCGCGCGTCGAAGCCGAACGAGAAGAGGCCCTGAAGCTGATCGGCTCGCTCGAACAGCAGCGCGCGGTCCCCAGGCAGCTCGTCAGCCGCAAGAACATCGAGCGGTTCGCGCTAGCGGCGCGCGAGCGCCTGCATGCCGAAGACTCGCGTCTGCGCAAAGGCTATGTGCGGCAGATCGTCGAGCGCATCGAAGTTGCCGACGATACAATCACTGTCCGCGGCTCCAAGGCCGCGCTGGCATCCGGGCTGTTTCCCCCCGCCGAAGAGGGCGCGGGGGAAGTGCCCAGATTTGTACCGGAATGGTGGGCGGTGACGGACTCGAACCGCCGGCCCTCTCGGTGTAAACGAGATGCTCTACCAGCTGAGCTAACCGCCCGCTTGCGCTCGCAGCGTCGTCGCACACCGGCTTTGGCGCGTCAACCGGCCGCTCCGGCTCGCGCCTGGTCAAAGCTCTTTATGGCTGCCGTCGCAAAGCGGCTCTTTCTTCGAGGCCTTGCAACCGCAAAAATAGCTTGTTCCGGTCTTCTCTGCGGTCCAAGCCACGGGGCTATGGCCACTCTCCTTATGCGAGCCGTCGCAGAAGGGCTGTTTGGCCGAGAGCCCGCAAGCGCACCAATAGTAGGTTTTCCCGGCCTCGACATCGATTGGATAAGGCGCCTTTTGAGCGATACGGCGTGGCGTCAACTCTCGACCTCCTCGAGTTTGTTGCAGAGTTTGAGGTAGATGCGCCTAGCAGGGTTTGCTGCTGCGGGGCAACCCGAAATGGGGGCTGGAGCTGCAAGACTTGGACAGACTCAAGCCGTCCTCTCTACCCGAGGCTTTTTGGCAGACCCGCCCGCAGCTTGGCCCGCAGGTGATCGATGGGCTGCGGCTTGCCTTCGATTTCGGCGTGCCAAAAGATCCAGCCGTTGCACGCCGGCAGGCCCTGAGCCAATGCGCCGATCTTATGAATTGAGCCCATGATCCCGCCCAAAGAGATCGTGCCATCGGCGCGCACCAAAGCTTGGTGGCGCCTTTTCTCGTCAAAGAGCACCTCGCCCGCGCGAAGGAGCCCGGCCTCGAGAATTGCGGCAAAGGGGATGCGCGGCTCGCAGCGCCTCGGTGCAGCCGCGGCGATTGCACCGGCAGGCAATTGGGTCAGCTTCGCGATCCTCGCTTTGGCCGCACGGGCGTAAACCGCATCGCGCTCAATGCCGATAAAGGAGCGGCCAAGCTTTTTCGCAACGGCTCCCGTGGTGCCAGAGCCGGAAAAGGGATCGAGCACCACATCCCCCGGATTGCTCGCGGCAAGCAAGACACGCGCAAGCAGCGCTTCGGGCTTTTGCGTCGGGTGAAGCTTGCGCCCCATGGCATCCTTGAGCCGCTCGGCCCCCGTGCAGAGCGGCAGCAGCCAGTCGGAGCGCATCTGGCAATCCTCATTGCCTGCCTTGAGCTGCTCGTAATTGAAGGTATAGCCTTTCGCCTCAGCGCTCTTCGCCGCCCAGATCAGTGTCTCATGGGCGTTGGTGAAGCGCCGCCCGCGGAAATTCGGCATCGGATTGGCCTTGCGCCAAATGATATCGTTCAAGATCCAAAACCCGAGATCCTGCAGAATCGAGCCGACGCGAAAGATGTTGTGATAGGTGCCGATGACGAAAATCGTGGCGGCTGGCTTCATGACGCGCCGCGCAGCGCCAAGCCAGGCCCGCGTAAAATTGTCATAGCCGGAGAAGCTCGCAAACTTGTCCCAGGCGTCAGCCACGCCGTCGACACGGCTCTGATCCGGCCGGAAGAGCTCGGAGCGAAGTTGCAAATTATAGGGCGGATCGGCGAAAACGAGATCGGCACATTGCGGCGGCAGGCGCGCCATCTCCTCGATACAGTCGCCGGTGATGACTTGGTTGAGCGGCGGCTCGCCAGCCTTGCTGAGACCGCCCATGCCGGAGGGCGCGGGATTCCCAGTACGCATGACCCTGAGCTGGGATGCTCTCGCCGCTGCTCCGGCACGTTCGTTACGCATAAGCAACCCTAGACGCCGCGCGTTCTTGCCATTCCCGTTGCGGCAGCTTGCCGGAAAGGCGCAGCTGTGCAGGAGGCCGAAAACGCGACTCAACTGTGGCGCACCGCAGGGGAACTGCGGACTGCGCCTAAAGAGAACCTGAGGCAGCTGAGTAAAGACCAGGTTTAAGTGGGATTCCGGCGATGTCTCTTTTTCGCACGCGCCGGACAGTCCCATGACTAAGTGCAAATTGGCGCTTGCGCGCGCAGTGAGAACGGGCTGAAACTCAGCCTATGGATCGGGCATGGCCCATGCGCGGCAACGGCCGCGAGATGGGCTTTGGTCGCATAGCCAAAATGCTCGGAAAACCGGTACACGGGATAGACGCTGCACAAGCTGCGCATCATGCGGTCGCGCGTGACTTTGGCGACAATCGAGGCGGCCGCGATGGAGGAGACGAGACCATCGCCTTTGATGATCGCCTCGCCAGGCACCGGAAGGTCCGACGGCAGATCATCTCCATCAATGAGCAGGTGACGGGGCGCGAGCCCCAGCGCATGAACCGCCCGCCGCATGGCGGCGAGCGCAGCCTGACGGATATTGATCGCATCGATCTCAGCCGGGCTCGCAAAGCAGACGCTCACCGAAAGCGCATGCGCCATGATGTTTTCATAGAGCCGCTCACGCTCTTCTGGCGAAAGGAGCTTTGAGTCGTTAAGCCCGCGCGGCACCCGCGCCGGGTTTAAAATCACGGCCGCGGCAGCGACGGGCCCCGCAATCGGCCCCCGCCCGGCCTCGTCGATGCCCGCCACCGGCCAAACACCTTGCTTGAGCAGCGCCCGTTCGGCGCAAAAGCCCGGCTTAGCCATTGCAGAGGAGGCCTCGAAAACGGGCGGGCGGGCCCGCTTGGGCGGGATTATACCCGGCGCGCAGAAGCGCAAGATCCGCCGCATCGACCTTGCGCGGCCGCGCCGCCTTGAGAGTGCGCACGCCGATGTCCCGTCCCCTTCGCCAGACCGCAGCCACTTCCATCAAAACCATTTGTGTTTCGTCGAAAAGCCGGAAGCGCCGGGGAATTGATGCCGCACCGGGAATCCGCAGCCTCGCTCCGCTCGCCGAACGGTCGTAAACCTGGCACTCGGTGGCATAGAGCTCGCCAGGGGTAATAATCATCGCCGGGCACAGGCGCGTGCGGACCCTGCAAGAAGATCGCTTTTCGTCGCGTGCCTTTGGGGCAGTTCTACTTTGCCCAGCAGGCGCCGCCGCCGAAGAGGCGCTCTGCACGCAGTAGGTGACCTCATTGGTCCAGGCACGCTTTTGGCTTGGATGAATCTTGATGGCGTTAAGGACTGGCCTGCGAGCTGCAACTTTCAAAGCAAAACCCCATCCATGGCCTGTTCCGGAATCAAAGTACCAAATCATTCGTCTGAACTTGGGCCTCCGACAGCCGCTGCTATGCTGTTAAGCGTGCGGCTTAAACTGCCGTTCCGCGGATACACCCACACCTCTTTTAAACCGTTTTTGGACTCGAGTTTAGCGGACCGTCGAAATTTGGTGAATGTGCGAGACAGGGGGCCGCGTGGTCCGCCCGCGGTCCGCATTGACACCAGTCTCGCATGCTCGTCCGCTAGGTCCAGATGATTCACATCGGGGCCTGAGGATTTACGCGCTTGCGACGGCGCACCCGTGCTCGTCGATGATGCGCTCGCCGTTTTCCCTGAAAAATTCGCCTTTCTGGGGAGGTAAAAGGTCAATCACGAGCTCCGGGGGCCGGCAGAGCCTTATGCCCTTTGGCGTCACCACAATCGGCCGGTTGAGGAGAATGGGATGCTTTTCGATTGCATCGAGCAATTTATCGTCTGAGAGGCTTTGATCTCCAAGCCCAAGCTCGCGATAGATGGGTTCTTTGTCGCGCAAAAGCGCGCGCACCGGCACACCCATTCGTTCGGCGAGCTGCCGGATCATCGCGCGCGCCGGAGGCGTTTTCAGATACTCGACGATATGCGGCTCCACGCCCGCGTTGCGGATGAGGCCAAGCGTCACGCGGGAGGTACCGCAGCGCGGGTTATGATAAATGACGGCATCCATGATTTTTCCTTTCGCTTCGAATTGCACTTTCCCGGGTGCCCATATGGCCGGACCGGCCAGTGCACAAGAGAAAATCGGCAGCGCTACTTTCCGGTCACGAGTAGAATTTTGCCAAGATGCGAGGACGACTCCATCATCTCATGCGCCTCGCGCGCCATCTCGAGAGGAAATGTCGCATGGATCGGCGGCTTGAGGAGGCCCTTATCCAACAAGGGCCAGATCCTCTCGCGGAGAGCCGTGGCGATCTCCGCCTTTTGCGCAACGCTCCGCGCGCGAAGAGTGGAGCCTGTGAGCGTCAGCCGGCGCAAAAGGATTGGGCGCATGTCGAATTTTTCCGCGACCGGAGATTGCAAAAATCCAATCTGGATGAGACGGCCCTCTGGCGCCATGAGGGATAAGTTACGCTGAAGATAAGTCCCGCCGACCATATCAAGCACAACGTCAACGCCGTGCTTGCCGGCAAATTTCTTCACCTCCTCGACAAAATCTTGCGTCTTGTAATTGATGGCAAGATCCGCCCCAAGTGTCCTGCAGAACGCGCATTTCTCGTCCGATCCTGCTGTTGTAATGACCCGTGTGCGGAAATGTTTCGCGAGCTGAATGGCCGTAGCGCCAATGCCGCTCGAGCCGCCGTGCACGAGCAAAGTCTCGCCGCTCTTCAACCTGCCGCGCGTAAAGAGGTTGTCAAAGACGGTGAAATAGGTCTCGGGCAGGCCTGCCGCAGAGATGACATCCAAGGCCTTGGGCACCGGCAAGCAGAGCGGCGCATTTGCAAGCGCATAGTCCGCATATCCGCCAGAGCCCAGGAGCGCGCAGACCTCTTCGCCTTCACGCGGGGCCGCCACTCCCTCGCCGCGCGCAACCACTCTGCCGGATACTTCGAGGCCCGGAATTTGCGACTCGCCTGGCGGCGGAGGATAGGCGCCGGCGCGCTGCAAACAATCGGGGCGGTTGATGCCCGCCGCGGCCACCTCGATTAAGATCTGCCCAGGGCCTGGTTCGGGGATGGGCGCATCCCCGAGCCTTATGACTTCCGGCCCGCCGTGGCCATCGAAATAGACCTGCCGCATTCTTCCCGCCATCGCCCGGTCTTAGAATTGAACGGCGCGTTTCTCAAGCTGGTTTCACGAAGAAATAGATGGTGAGCACCAGGCCCGCCCCGGCGACGAAGGCTTTGACTAGCTGCGGCGGGACACGGCGCGCCGCATGAAGCCCCGCATAGCCGCCAGCCAGCGCGCCAAGCGCCACAACGGCTGTCCATTTCCAATGGACGATTCCCGCTGCGGTGAACGTCACCACGGCCGCAGTGTTCATGAGCGCGGTCAGCAGAATCTTGAGGCTGTTCATCTGCCAAATATCGCGCAGGCCCGAAAGGGTCAGCGCGGCGAGCATCAATATGCCGACACCGCCGCCGAAATAGCCGCCATAGACCGCAACCACGCTTTGGGCGGCAAGGACCCCTGCCCTGCTCAACCGGAATTTCTTGGCGTCCAGAATCCAAATGTTTCCGCCAGCGAAAATCAATGTTGCGAAGAGAATGAGCCAAGGCACGATGCGGCTAAACACCGCTTGTGGCGTGATGAGAAGAAGCAGCCCGCCAGCGAAACCACCGATGATGCTGATCGCGGCGAGGGCCCGCACCGGGATTCGGCCATCGTGCGGCAAGGCGGCAAGCCCGCTGCGCGCGGCATAAGCCGTTGCGATCTGGCCGGGGAAAAGCGCAACCGTGCTCGACGCATTGGCGTCAATTGGCGGCAATCCGGCGGCAATGAGCGCCGGAAAGGTTAGGAAGGAGCCTCCCCCCGCCACCGCATTAATGAAGCCCGCCGCGAAGGCGGCGGGCGAGACGAGGACGAAGATCATCGCCCTGTCTTAACCGGTGATTTTGTAAGGGTGCATCAGCTCTTAACGCCCCAATTGCCTTCCGGCAATCGGTAATGTGTTCAATGGCAAGATAAGCTTAACCGGAAAGCCGTGGGATGGTCAAGGAAAGCACGCCGTTGCACTCAATGGGACAATCCACTGCGCGACGCCTATCGTAAGTGCAAGACTGAGCGTTCCGCTGACTTGGTGACCGCAGGCCGGAGTCGATGCTGTGAAACTTGGACTGCTCGGACCAAAATAACGCCTGCTGGCGTACGTCTGAGCCGTGGTCGCGCTGCCGCACTGGCTCGCATTGACAGAATAGCAGCGCGCTGCTCCCTCGACTGCATAATGTAGGCTGGCTGCCGCAAAAACGACAACACAGGCGGATAACGTGCCTAAGAGAAGCATGATCATTGGCGGTAATACCAATGCGAATTCCACTGCCGATGCCCCGCTCCGGCATGAAACAAGCCTCGGCATTCGCATTCTAGCCATAGCTCAACCAAGCCTCATCCAGCTCGTCTTGGTGATTGACGATATCCCCATGGCGCTCATCACACTCAGTCCAGAAAATAATGGGGTGTAAGGATAAGTCACTTGCACCTGGATATAATCACCGGGACTTGCGCTCGCGTTCCCAGCTGCTGAGCAGTCTGCCGGAGCGCTTTGCGAGACGCTGCCGACATACTGCAAGACATTCGAGGAGTTGATACAGTAATACCCTTCCGCCGGGTATCCAGAAACGAGAGAAACGCTCTTGTTGTTTCTATTCAGCGATGTGCTCTGGATAGCGGTCGTGATTGCGCTATTCAGCGCTGGGCAGCTCTGAGTTGCCGGCAGCTGCTGCGGGGGACAGCTTAGATCGGTACAGGGGGGGATACAGGTATTGTAAGCGGCCTGGGCGCCTGCTTCGGCGGCATATTCGACTTCCATCCGTTGATAGATATAATAACCAACATCTATGGCATTCAGAACTCCTAGAGCCAGAATCAGAGCGGTAAAGGAAAAGTCGATTCCTGCAACGCCGCGGCGGTCGGCCCCGAACAGAGGGAGCCTCTTGAAATCTAATGCCCCTGTGCGCCCGTGTGCCATGGCTGCTCCCCCTTTGCACTAGTTGATCAAACCGCCGCGAACTCCGCCTTTCGGCTGGGTAAGGCCAGCCTCGCCGCATTGTGTGTTATTGGCAAATATGCTGGCGGTTCCATTCACCAACATCGTGCCGATCACCATTCCAAAGCAATAGACGCCATTACTCGCTTTGTTGACCGCACCGCTGAATGTGACGTTTGAGTTGGGCAGATAAATGAGTCCAGTGATATCCCAGGTCGGGCTATTGCCTGCCGAGGAAATATTGACATTGGTCGTCAGGGCAGGATCTTGGTAGATAGCGACGCCTTTCCAAGGACCCGTTTTTGGCGCGGAAATGTCCAGGGTGCCGCCGCCGCTCGGTATATGCTGATAAGCCGAATTATTGGACCCAGTGAATACAACCGTCAGCCCGGAGCCAGCCGTCGTCTGTAACAAATAACCGTTGGTATCTAGCTGGCCGTTTTCGATCACGAGAACTGCGTTCGCCGGGGCGTCGATATAAGTATTGCCCGTCAATTGAACGTCACCGCATTTGATCACGTTGCCACTCCAAGAGAGATTACCGCTCAGCTGGTTTGATGCTGGAAGCGGTGGGTCATTTTTCTTTTGTGGCTCGATCGCATAATTGCCGCCGCAAGTGTCAATAGGAATATTTGAGTCGAGCCCTGAATAGGGATCGCGAACTTGAGGCATGTTGGAATGCTGCACAATTCCGCAGCCATTATTCGTTCCGTGCGCATCTCCGTGGGCAGCATTGAGATTATGGCCGGTGCATGTCGAGCTGCTATTCGCCATTATACTGCAGCCGTTGAGGTCAGCCTTGGGCGCGCCATGGGTGACGAAATCAGTCGCGACATTTCCGTTCAGCGCGAGGATGCAATAAGGATAGGCTGGGCCGCTCGCCGCTACGGCACTCGCGGAGATAGCCGTCACACCATTGGTGGATGTGTTGCCGGTGTAGCCAATCACTCGCGAGAAAAATGACGGCACTACGTCTGAGACCGTAACGGTGTAGCAATTCTGGCCAGCGGGGCAGCCTGTGGCGGTGTTCGTCTGGGCCACGTTGACGTTTACATTGCCCGAACCATTCTGAAATCCCAATTTGGCCGCCACCGCCCTGGCTGTAGCACTCCTGGCGTCTGGCGCATAACTCGAAGTTGTTTCGCTAGCTACAGCAATCGCGGCCGCGTCGGCGGCATTCTGCATGGCGCGCTTGTGCAAATACCAGTAGGACGTCTCGGCCGCGAGGCCCACGGCTCCGATCAGCGCCGGCATCGCAAAGGCGACGAGCAGAACCATGGCGCCGCTCTCCTCCCCGAGAAATCTGCGCAACAGCAACGCAGGGGCTGTGTCCGGCGGGCTTGGAGTGGGAGGTGCTTTATGATGGCAAGAAATACCACCCGTGCACTTAAAAATTCTGATAAATATAAACATTATAGTTTCTGCCGTTAATAGTGTGGCATTCTGGTGCAAGCATAATGATCCCGTATTAAGAATGGATTAACCGAACAATTACAATTTAATAGATTTCTCAGCACAGTCCCCCAATTGATCCATGGGGCCGTGTTGCGGCTGCTTGTTGCGAAGGGGAGGGTGGCGCAGGCCAACAATCTTTAATTCCATTGGCCTGGTCACCGCGTGACTAATTTTGTCCGGCGCTGGCAAAAGGAGGCGAACGGCTATACTGTCTGGCGCCGGGTTTCGATTCGCACCGCCGCTTGCTGCGGCGGATTTTTGGGAGGAGCTTGTCATGGCCGACATCAACGAAACCATTTCCAATATCGCCGAGCGCTCCACTAAACTCATCGAGCGTCTTTATGGCGAACAACTCACCAAGATCATTGAAAAAGTTTATGGCGCGATGGCGCTTGGCGCGGGCCTCGCCCTCGTCATCCTCATTCTCTATCATCACTCCGAGCTTGGGGGCAGCTACATCGGCCCATTCTTTACTTTCTTGCATGTCCTCTCAGGGATCGCATGGATCGGGCTTCTTTACTATTTCAACCTCGTCCAGATCCCGATCGTGCCGGGAATGCCCTCGGAGTTAAAGCCGGCTGTCGCGAGGTACATCGCACCCGAGGCGCTCTTCTGGTTCCGCTGGGCTGCTCTCTCGACGGTTGTCACTGGCCTCATCGTTTTTGTGAGCGGCTGGGCGGTCATCAACTTCACGCTCCTCACAGGCATGGTCCTCGGCCTCATCATGGCCTTCAACGTGTGGTTCATCATTTGGCCGAATCAACAAAAAGCGCTGGGACTCGTGACGGTTCTTGAGGAGGAGAAAACGAAGGCCGCCCGCATCGCCATGCTGACGTCGCGGCTCAATTTCGTTTTGTCGATCCCGATGCTTTATTGCATGGTGATGCCGCGGTATTTTCCGTGACTTAATAAGTCCGCTTGGTCCGCGGCGCTTCGCGCGCAGGCGCCGCGAAAGCTATTCGACCGTGACGCTCTTTGCGAGATTGCGCGGCTGATCGGCATCCTTCCCCATAACCACCGCTGTGTGATAGGCGAGGAGCTGAATCGGCACGGCATAGGTCATCGCGGAGAAGTTTGCCCCGACGTCGGGCATTGCGATCGCGGCGCTGACCTCGCCAGCGAGATCGCGCGCAAGATGGCGATCCGAAATTAAGACGAGCTTGCCGCCCCGGGCGGCAGCTTCCTGCATGTTCGAAATCATTTTTTCGAGCACGCCATCGTGCGGTGCGATGATGATGACCGGCAAGTCGTCGTCGATGAGCGCAATTGGCCCGTGCTTCAACTCTCCCGCCGCATAGCCCTCGGCGTGAATGTAAGAAATTTCTTTCAGCTTGAGCGCGCCTTCAAGAGCCAGCGGATAGGACGTGCCGCGCCCGAGATAGAGCACGTCCCGTGCCTTGGCGATCTCGCGGGCAAGAGCCTCGATCGCCTCTTCCGCTTTGAGCGCCTCGGCCATCAGGCCCGGGACGGCCATCAGCTCGGTAACGAGGCACTCTTCCTCTTTCTCGTCAATCACATTGCGCGCCCGGCCAAGCGCCAGCGCAAGGCAGGCAAGCACGGCAAGCTGGCAGGTGAAGGCCTTGGTCGAGGCGACGCCAATCTCGGGGCCAGCGAGCGTTGGGGCGACAAGGCCGCTCTCGCGCGCCATCGTTGAAGTGGCGACGTTGACCACCGAAATGACATTTTGCCGCTTCGCTTTGGCGGCGCGGAGCGAAGCCAAAGTATCGGCGGTTTCCCCGGACTGAGAGACGAAGAGCGCAAGGCCGCCGTCATCAAGCGGAGGATCGCGGTAGCGGAATTCGGAGCCGAGCTCGACATCGGCAGGAAGCTTTGCAAAGCGCTCGAACCAATATTTTGCGGTGAGGCCCGCGTAATAGGCGGTCCCGCAAGCGCAGATCGTAAGCCGCGAAAGTTTCGCGGCATCGACCGGCAATTCGAAAGGCAGCGCCACGCGGCCTTCGGACATATTAAGGTAATGAGCGAGCGTGCGGCCCACGACTTCGGGCTGCTCATGGATTTCCTTCGCCATGAAGTGGCGATAGTTGCCTTTGTCGATGAGCATGGCCGATGCGGGCGGCCTGATCCAGTGCCTCTCGACGAGGGTGCCGCTCGAGTCGTGGAATTTGGCGCCGTTGCGCGTGAGCACGACGAAATCGCCCTCCTCCAGATAGGCGGCGGAGCCGACGAAGGGAGCAAGCGCCAGAGCATCGGAGGCAAGAAACATTTGTCCCTCATGGTCACCCTGGCCGATTCCGGCAACGAGCGGCGCGCCGCGCCGGGCGCCAATTAGGAGTTCCTCCTCTCCTTCGAAAATCAGAGCGACCGCGAAAGCCCCCTTAAGCTCGGGCAGACTCGCGGCAACGGCCTTAACGGGCGGGTAGCCGCGGCGGATGGCATCGCTCACAAGATGCGCAATGACCTCGGAATCGGTTTCCGTCGAAAACTGATGCCCCTTGGCTCTGAGCTCGCTGCGCAGCTCCCGGAAATTTTCAATGATGCCGTTGTGGACAATGCCAACATCCGCGCTTAGGTGGGGATGGGCGTTGTTTTCGCTAGGCCTCCCATGGGTCGCCCAGCGCGTGTGGCCAATGCCGATATGCCCGGAAAGGGGCTTTTCGGCCAAGCAACTCTCCAAGTTCTTGAGCTTGCCGAGGGCCCTTCTGCGCGTCAGATGCCCGTCTTCCAAAGTGGCAATTCCCGCCGAATCATAGCCGCGGTATTCGAGGCGCTTTAAGGCCTCGAGCAGGCATCCCGCAACCGGTTCCCGGCCAAGCATCGCAACAATCCCGCACATGAAACACCTTTTCTCCCAATAACTGGGGCTTATTATTAGATTTTATTGCTGGAAGCCGTGTCCGTCAGCCCGTGCGCCTTTTCAGCCCCGCCGCCCGACCGGGCTTTCTCTTTTGAGCATTTCTGCCGGAATGATTTGGCCCATCCAGGCTTTTGCACTTGGCGGGCGCGGCCAAGGGCGAGCGCGTCCGGCAAGACGTCGTCAGTAATCACAGAGCCGGAGCCGACATAAGCCCCGGGGCCAATCTTGACTGGGGCAACGAGCGCAGCATTCGAGCCGATAAAGGCGTCTTCGCCGATCTCCGTGCGATACTTACCAAAGCCATCGTAATTGCAGGTGATCGTGCCTGCGCCGATATTGGACTTGGCGCCGATTCGCGCATCGCCAATATAGCTCAGGTGGTTGATTTTGGCTCCCGCCCCGACCTCCGCGGCTTTGAGCTCGACAAAGTTGCCAATATGAACGTTGTCCGCGAGCACGGCGCCTGGACGCAATCGTGCGAAAGGGCCGATCGAGACATTCCGGCCGGCAGTTGCCCCCTCGAGGTAGGAGAAAGAGCGGATCAGAGAACCCTCTCCGACACTGACTCCGGGGCCAAAAACCACATGGGGCTCGACGGTCACATCGCGGCCAAGGCGGGTATCGAAAGAAAGGGTAACGCTTGCCGGGTGGATAAAGGTGACTCCTTCTTCCATTGCTTTTGCGCGAAGCCTCTCCTGCAGGATCGATTCGGCAGCCGCGAGCTGCGCCCGGTCATTGACCCCCATGACCTCGTCTTCGCCGGCGATCACTATCCCCACCGGCAGGCCGCGCGCTCTTGCGATTGCGACGGCATCGGTTAAGTAAAACTCTTTCTGCGCATTCGAATTCCCGATCGCTTCGAGGAGGCGCAGGGCGGAGGAGCCAGCGAGCGCCATGACGCCAGCATTGCAGATCTTGATCTGCTTTTCGGCCTCACTTGCGTCCTTATGTTCACGAATCGCCGCAAGCTCGCCGCCGTCGACGATCAGCCGGCCGTAGCCCGCGGGATTTTCCGCTTCGAAGCCAAGGACGGCGAGCGCGTTTTGGTCTTCCGCAAGCGCTCTGCGCATGGCCGCGAAGGTCTGAGGCCGGATAAGAGGCGTATCCCCGAAAACGATCAGAATGTCGTCATACCCGGGCTCTATCTCCTGCCGGGCCGCCAGCACAGCATGCGCTGTTCCAAGCCGCTCCTTCTGGACCGCAATCCTGACCCCAGGCACGAGGCGAGCTGCTTCGGCGGCGACGGCATCGTGGCCGGGGCCAACGACGACCGCGATTTGATGGGCTCCGGCGAGACTGAGCGAGTCGAGGACATGGGCGAGCATGGAGTGCCCCGCGAGCTTGTGCAGAACCTTGGGCCTCGCCGAGCGCATCCGCGTGCTCTCGCCCGCCGCAAGGACAACAGCGAGACATGTCCGTTCTGTATGAGAAAGATGAAGCATGAGACCGTTATCCTAAGGCGCTGGCCTTGCCGTGACGCGGAAGCCGCTTGGGTCCAGCCTGCCGGACTGCCCATGGCGAGTCAACTTCCGGCCGAAGAACTTTAGGAGAGGGCACCTCCGCATCAAGTCATGAAAGAGTTGTCGGCTCAAAATCGTAATAAGAACGGAACTTACCTCCATTCGATTATGCTCTATAAAAAAGACAATTCGGCTTTGGGCCTGGCGCCGCCACGCGCCGGCCAAGCGGGACAGATGATCGGGCGCCGGCAGACATTGAAACTTATTTTGGGCGGGGCGGCGGGCGGGCTAGCGGCCCGGCCCTGCATCCTGCCGGCCTTTGCTCTCCCAGCGCCCAGCGACCCGGGCGGCGCGCCCCGGGATTTTGCCTTGGGCGAGCCATCGCCATTTGGCGCGGGCACGGCTATAGCGGAGGCAAAGGACTTATCACGCAAGCTGTTTAAACCAATTTCAAGTGAGCTGCCGCCCCCCTTCCGCGGCCTCACCTACGAGCAATACGCGTCCATTCGCGAGCAGCCCGGAACTGCGATTTGGACAGCAGAAAAAACCGGCTTCACCATCGAGCCTCTTCATCGCGGGTTCATTTTTGCTAGTCCAGTGGAACTCAATCTGGTGGCCGATGGTCAAGCGCGCCGCATCATTTACGATCCCGCTCTTTACGATTTTGGAAGCCTCACTGTTCCAGATAAAATAGGTGATATGGGGTTTTCTGGCTTCCGCATTCTTGCGCAAGCTTCTGGCGGGCCTGCACTCCTTGCAATTTTCCAGGGAGCGACCTTCTTTCGCGCCGTAGCCGCCGGACAAACGCCAGGCGCGATTGCACGGGCGCTTTCCATCAATACCGCCGATACGCGAGCCGAGGAAATCCCCTTCTTCCGCAAGATTTGGATCGAACGCCCCTCTCTAGCCGCGGCTGCTCTTGTCATCTACGCGCTGATCGATTCAGAGAGCATAACCGGCGCCTGCCGCTTCACGCTGCGGCCGGGCGAAGCCACTATCATCGATACCGAATGCACGCTCTTTGCTAGAGCTGCGGTCGACAATCTCGGCCTTTCGGCCATCTCCGCCGCACATTTTTCCTGTCCTCTCGGACAGCGCAGGAGCGATGATCTGCGCCCGTGCATTAGCGAGACCGGCGGTCTGCAGATGCTGACGGGCAAGGGGGAATGGCTGTGGCGGCCTGTATCTAATCGTGACACTTTGCAACTATCCGCTTTCGCCGATGAAAATCCGCGCGGCTTCGGATTTCTGCAACGCGACCGCTTCTTCGATCATTACCAAGACGATGATCAGCATTTCGAGTCGCGCCCCTCTTTATGGATCGAGCCGATCGGCGATTGGGCGCAAGGCGCCCTGCAGCTCATCGAAATTCCGTCCGATTCTGAGGCGAACGACAACATCATCGCTTATTGGAAGCCCAAACAGCCGCTCGCCGCGGGAAGCGAAGTCTCTTATGCCTACCGCCAATTCTGGTGCTGGAGCCCGCCCGAGCAGCCGCCGCTTGCGGTCGCCATGCAGTCGCGTTCAGGTAAAGGTTCTGCGCCAAAGCGGCGCCGTTTCCTGGTTGAGTTTACAGGCGAGACTTTGGGCGAGCCGGAAACTTTGGCGGCGATGAAGCCAAACTTGAATGTTGCGCCTGGAGCAATCCTATCGCTGCGCAGCTTCGCCCGGCCAGATAATAAATCCTGCCGGGTGCTGTTCGAAATCGATCCGGGAGGCGAGTCCTACACAGAAATGCGCCTCGTCCTCGAGGCGGCGGGAAAGCCTCTTAGCGAGACCTGGCTCTACCGATGGACAGTATGACAGGATCAAAGTTCACTCCTGCGGCCTTGCCTTTGCCGCCGGGCGCGGCGGCGCGCCAGCCTGACACTTCTGCTTCCATGCCGCCCGAAGCGCCGCTCGCAATGCCGATGCAGAGCTTGACGCGCTTCGACCGCCGGGCACGGCGGCGCAATGTGGCCCGGCACCGGACCGCCGGGTGCTGGTTTGCGCGCGCGCTTGTCTTCGGCGGAGGGCTTGGGCTCACGGTCTATGGCGCGCATGAAATGTATAAGGTTGTCGAGGTGGGCGGAGTGACCGTCCTTAAATGGGCGCTTCTGTTCTTCTTCGTCGCCAATTTTTCCTGGATCGCAATTGCGTTCACGAGCGCGGCCGCCGGTTTCCTCTGGCTTTTGCTTTTCGCACCAAAACCTCTCCCGCTGCCCGGCTCCTTGGAAAAGCGCACCGCCGTCGTAATGCCGATATATAACGAGACACCGGCAAGAGTCTTTGGCGCGGTGGCGGCGATGGTCGAGGAGGTCGAGGCGACCGGGCGCGGAAAGGCATTCGATTGGTTCTTTCTTTCCGATACGACTGATCCGGAAATATTCATTGCCGAGGAGCAAGCCTTTCTCGCAATCCGGGAAAAGTTCCGGCGTGGCTGCAATATTTTTTACCGTCACCGCCCTAAGAACATTAACCGCAAGTCCGGGAATATCGAGGATTTCGTCACCCGCTGGGGCGGGCATTATGACCATCTCGTGGTCCTTGACGCCGACAGTCTCATGACCGGCAAGGCCATCGTTGGCCTCGCCGCAGCCATGGAAGCAGATCTCGATGCGGGGATCATCCAAACCCTGCCTCTCATCGTCAATCGCAACACGCTGTTCGCACGCCTGCAGCAGTTTGCTGCGCGCATTTACGGCCCTGTCATTGCTGCGGGTGTTGCGGTCTCCATGGGCCGCGACGGCAATTACTGGGGCCACAATGCAATCATCCGTACCCGGGCGTTCGCTGCTCATTGCGGCCTGCCGGTTCTGCCGGGGCGGCCTCCCTTTGGCGGCCATATCTTGAGTCACGACTTCGTCGAGGCCGCCTTGATGCGCCGCGCGGGCTACGCCGTTTACATGCTGCCAACGATTGGCGGAAGTTACGAAGAGTCTCCCCCCTCGCTGATTGATCTTTCGGCCCGCGACCGGCGCTGGTGCCAGGGCAATCTCCAGCATTCGCAAATTCTCTTCGCGAAGGGGATCCATCCGATGTCGCGCCAGCACCTTTTGAACGGCATCATGTCTTATGCCGCTTCACCGCTTTGGATGGCCCAGCTCATCGTTGGCATCGTGCTCGTCTTTCAGGCAAGCTACATCAGGCCCGAGTATTTCACGAGCGAATTCACCCTCTTCCCCACATGGCCGAGATTCGATCCGCAGCGCGCGCTCGAGCTCTTTGCGCTCACTATGACCATTCTCCTCTTGCCCAAAATATTTGGCTTGGCGCTCGCCTTATTGCGGAGCGAGACCCGCAGGAGCGCCGGCGGAGCGCTGAGGCTTACCGCCTCGGCCGCTTTCGAAATTATCATGTCGGCCCTGCTTGCGCCGATTACGATGCTGATCCAGACGGGCCATGTCATGCATTTTGTATTTGGATTCGATACTGGCTGGGATCCGCAGCGGCGTGACGATGGCTCAATTCCGTTCAAGGCCATCGTCACCCGCCACCGCTCGCATGTCGCGATGGGCATTGTGACCTTAGTCGCCGGTTTTTCGATCTCGCCCTCGCTCGTTGCCTGGATGTCGCCGACAATCCTAGGACTGGTCCTTGCGATTATCTTATCTTGGGGCACGGGCCAGCGCAGCCTCGGCCTCGGCTTTCGCCGCGCGGGCCTGCTCCTTACGCCCGAGGAGCGCCGCAAACCGCCCGTGGTGTCGCGCGCCAATTATCTTGCCAACGAGTTCGCGAGGCTCAATGCAGCAGCCAAGAAGGGACTCTTCGCCCTGCATGCCGATCCGCAATTCCGCGGCTTCCATGAAACGTGCCTCTTGCGCGAGCCCAAGCGGCGGCCCGGAGAAATGACGCCCGAATGGGCGCTTGCGAGCGCCAAGCTCGCGGAGGCGCAGACCGTTGAGGAAGCCGTTTCCTGGCTCAGCGCGAAAGAGGGGATGGCGCTGTTGCATGATCCTGCGCTAATTTCCCGGCTTGCCCTCCTGCCGCGAGAGGCGCCGGGCACGGAGCCGCCCGCTCCCGCGGGCTGACTTATCGCCACCCGCCAGCAACGCCACTTTGGCCAATGTAGCCGCGTCTGCCTGACATAAACTGGAACAGGCCAGCATGTCCGCGGCTGTCGCGGAGAAGCGGCACGTGGCGCTACCCCGCCCCTTCCAAAAGCCGCGCGGCTGCGGCGCGGGCTTCGCTCGTCACGATCGCACCCGCAAGCATGCGCGCGATCTCCTCGCGCCGTGCCCCCGGTTCGAGCACCGCAACCCTCGTCCGCACCGCTTTGCTTTCTTGGGCGGCATCCTTGACAATACGGAAATGGCGAGACGCGCGGGCCGCAACTTGCGGCGCGTGTGTGACCGCGAGCACCTGGACGCGCGAGGCAAGCCTCGCGAGCCTCTGGCCGATCGCATCGGCGGTGGCTCCGCCCGCCCCCGAGTCGATCTCATCGAAAATAAGAGTAGGCGCCGAGCCGCCGCCGGCGAGCACCACTTTGAGGGCGAGCAAGAAACGCGCAAGCTCGCCGCCGGAGGCGATCTTCGTCAAAGGACCCGGCTTTGTGCCGGGGTTGGTTTGGACCCAAAACTCGACCTCATCGAAGCCCTCGGGGCCCTCACCCGCAGCGCGGAGCTCCGTGTGAAAACGTGCGCCTTCGAGCCTGAGCGGGGCAAGTTCGGCATTGACCGCGGCATCGAGCCTCGAGGCCGCTTGCCGGCGGGTTGCGGAGAGCGCCCGCGCCGCTGCCGCATAGGCGGACTGGGCCGCCGCGAGCTCGCGCGTCAAATGGTCAAGCCTTGCCACGCCCGCGTCAATAGACTCAAGATCTGCGGCAAACTTCTGCGCAAGTTGAGGCAGCTCGTCCACCGGCAAGCCATATTTCCTGGCAGCCGCGCGCAACGCAAAGAGCCTTTCTTCCGCCTTTTCGAGTTCGCGGGGTTCGAAATCGGACGCGCGCAGTGCCTCTTCGAGCGCTAGACCAGCATGGTCGAGAGCATTCAAAGCCGAATCGAGCGCGGCCGAGGCGGGCCCAATCAGATCCGGCGCTTGCGCCTCGCGCCGCTGGAGCCGGCGCAGCACGGCCGAGAGCGAGGGCACGGGCGATTGCTCGCCGGCGACGGCCGCATAAGCCGCCGAGAGCTCGGCAGCGACCTTCTCGGCCTGCATCATCGCCGAGCGGCGCTCAGCGAGGGTTGTCTCTTCGCCCGCCCGCGGCGCAAGCTCGGTGAGTTCGGCGAAGGCATGCCGCAAATAGCCAGCTTCACCCTGCGCTTTGGTGCAACGCGCTTCTTCGGCTGCCTGCTCGGCCCTCAGCGCACGCACACGTGCATACGCCACCCGCAAGCCCTCGACGCGATCCCTCAGCCCGCCAAAAGCATCGAGCAGCTCGCGGTGCGTGCTAGAGCTGACAAAGGCCCGGTCGTCGTGCTGACCGTGAATCTCGACGAGCTCTCGCGCGGCCGCCCGCAGCGCCTGGGTGGTTACCCTCTGGTCATTGATGAAGGCGCGGCTGCGGCCGTCGGCGAGCTGAACGCGCCGCAAAATCACAGTGCCGCCAGCGCCGCTAAGATCCATGCCTTGCGTATTAGCGGCAAGCAGCGCCGGATGGCCCGCAGCCAATTCGAAGACGGCGGTGACCTGGCCTTGGGCGGCGCCATGGCGTACAAGCCCGCCATCGCCCCGCGCGCCGAGAGCGAGCGCAAGGCCATCGAGAAGGATCGATTTGCCGGCTCCAGTTTCGCCCGTCAGAATGCTAAATCCAGGGCCGAATTCGAGATCGAGCTTGTCGATTAAAACAATGTCACGGATGGACAGCTGAACGAGCATAGGCTCGAAGCGCTCCCCGGCGGGCTCTCGCCCGGCGCTATTTGAAGTGTTCTGTTGCCTGCGGAAAGCGTTGGCGTCCGCCCCCAATGACGCCCAGCGCACGAATGCCGGGCGATACCGGAAAACCAGCCGGGAGCACGCCGGGTCCGCGGCCTAACCCAGCCCCATCTTACGAAAGGCTTTCGAAATCCAGGAATCCTGATCCTCGTGCGGTTCCAGCCCGCCTTTTTGCAGAAGGGCATAGGCATCCTTGTACCAGATCGAATCGGGGAAGTTATGCCCTAGGACCGCGGCTGCGGTTTGCGCTTCGCTTGGGACGCCGAGCGCGAGATAGGCTTCGGTGAGCCGCAGGAGAGCCTCTTCCGCATGCCGCGTCGTCTGATATTTGAAGAGGACCTCGCGGAAACGGTTGATGGCTGCTGAGTAATTTTGCCGATTGAGATAGTAGCGCCCGACGAGCATTTCCTTGCCGGCAAGCTGATCGCGAGCGACCTGAAGCTTATAGCGAGCGTCGTCGGCATATTCCGACTTGGGGAACTTTTCAACAATCTGGCTGAACATTTCAGCTGCCTTCGCAGCCCTGTCCTGATCCCGGCTTATTTCGGGGATCTGGTTGTAATACGACATGGCTTCGAGATAATAGGCGTAGGCGATATCGGAGGACGTTGGATAGAGGCCGATGTAGCGCTTGGCCGAAGCAATGGCGTCATCGTAGCTGCCGTTTTGATACTGGCTGAAGGTGGTCATGAGCAGCCCCTTCCTTTGCCATTGAGAATAGGGATACTGCTTTTCGAGCTCGCCGAACTTTTTTGCGGCCCCCTCGTAGTCCTTTGAGTGCAGACGTGCGAGACCCTGGTTGTATAGATCTTCGGCAGGCACATCGGGCTCGACTTTCGTCTTATATTTCTCGCCGCTGAAGAGATTGAGAGGGTTAAGCGAATCGAGCCAAGACTCGGCGCAGGCCGGGCGAGAGGGGGCCGCAATCGCCGCAGCAAAAAGGATGGCAGCAGGCAACGCGCCATAGCGCCCGCATTGCCGTTTTTTGCCGGCTGTTTTCGAACTCAGCGCGGAAGAAATGCGGAAATGAAACCGGTCCATCGTCAAGAGCCCATCTGAGGAGGCCTCCGTTCTATCGCAAGCGGAACGGCGGCGCCAGCGGCCAGACCGGGCAGAAGAAGAACACGGGTGTGGCGAAAGTTTGAGCGACGCCTGAGACCCGGCGCAAGAGCCCCGCCGCGGGGCGGGGCTCCTTGGCTTCTTTACGGCCGGCCAGGATTTGCCTGCCCCGGGCCCCGTTAGGCTGCGCTACTTGAGAAAGAAAAGAGGACCAGGCGTATCGGGAAAATTAGAAGTGTTGAGGACCTGGATCCCGGCGTTGTGTTCGCCATTGAAGGGGGTATGGGTGTTCGCACATCCGGCCTTTGCGGCATCATCGGCTGAATTGAACCAGAGGCCGAGGTGGTAAAGTTGTATGGGATCGGTTTTGACCCCTACTTTTGCCTCCGGGACAACGGCGGGCGGACTCGGGAAGACATTCGGCGGCGGCGTGGCCGGGACGCCGGGAGAAATGACGAAAGTCTCAATATTGAACCGGCCGACGAAATTCCCAACTCCAACCCCATTTTCATCGGTCTGAATATCGCCGATGTACCATGACATCCCGAATGGGGCATTGGGAACTTCGATCGAGAAGAGGTCGAAGCCGGTGTTGCTGGGCAGGCCTTTCACAAAGACCTCGAGATTTTCAAATTCTCCGAAACTCGTGTCGATCACCAAACCGGTGGCGTTGGGAAGGCAGCCCTTGGCGCCCGTTGAGACCACTAAGGAAAAGGTGATCGTTTTTGGCTGAGCCTGAGCCTCGGCAGCAGCTCCCGCGAATAGTGAGGCGGCAAGAAGTATAGACCACTTCATTTCAAATACTCCCCGTTTTGAGAGGCGCGCCCGCGGGATGTTTCACGGATAATAATATTAGAAATCTATCGCATTGGTCCCCGCGGGAGATGTCATACTTCTGACGAGGTTGACTTTATTCAGAACAAAAGATTTATCAAATCAAATAATTCGCTATTCAGATAATGACAATTTAGCAAGTCGTTGCAACACTTTTCTAAAATGTGAGATCCATGGCATGAAGCTTCACAGTCCGGCCGGAATAAAGCTTGGCTTAACACCAATCCGCGAGGTTATGCTCGGGGCCTTGGAGCCGCTCGTCCCGATCACCGCCTCGTTCCTCGCCCTTTGCTCTGCGGCCTTGGCCGGCGGCTTGCCAGGGCGGGTTGGCGCGTGTGTGGCCACCCGGATCGAATCCGTCGAAACGCGCCTTATTGACGGGAGCACGAGGAAGCCAATCCCAGGCCCGGGGAGCGCCGTCCGTTTCGAAAATGGCAGCTATCTGGTCAGCTATGATACGGTTGCCCGCGATCGAGCAACCGAAGGCGGGCGATGCCGCGCGGATGTGCCTCGTTTCCATCCCGCGCAATTGCCCAAAGGGCGGCCAGCGCGGCCGCGTCTACCGCACCACCAACTTGCGCACGCGACAAAGCTGGCAACTTCCGGATTCGCAGCACATGTGCGGCGGCGCATGAGCCCCCGCTTGGTTTGCCAATATCCCGCTCGAATCGTGTCTGTCCGGGGAAAAACCGCTCAGCCCTCGGCGAAGATCTTGAGTTTTCGAGCGCGCGCCGATTGACGAAGCTTTGCGAGCGCTTTGGCCTCGATCTGACGGATGCGCTCGCGCGTGACCCCAAAAACTTTCCCCACCTCGGCGAGCGTATGCTCTTGCGCGCCATCAATGCCAAAGCGCATGCGCAGGATACTCTGCTCGCGCGGCAGAAGGCCCGAAAGCGCTTCGGCAAGATGCGCTTTGAGCGCGCCCGCCTCGGCCGCGGCATGCGGATCGACGGCGTCCGGCGCGGCAATGAGGTCGCCAAGATTCGTATCTTGATCCTCGCTGACCGGCATATCGAGCGAGGCAGGCTCCTGACCGAGGGACAAGATCCAATCCACATCGGCGGTCGATACCCCGGCGCGCTTGGCCACCTTGTCGATTCCCGGATGGCGGCCATGCTCCTGCAGGAGCTTGCGGTGCTCGCGCCTGACCCGCGCCGCGGACTCGACCATATGGACCGGAATGCGGATCGTGCGGCCTTGATTCATGATCGCCCGCTCGATCGATTGCCTGACCCACCAGGCGGCGTAGGTCGAGAGCTTGACTCCGTGCCGGTGATCGAATTTTTCGACGGCCCGCATCAGGCCCAGATTGCCTTCCTGGATCAGATCAAGAAAGTCGAGCGAGCTGCGGCGGCGGTATTTCTTGGCGATGGCGACCACGAGGCGCAGCTGCGATCGAACAAGCTCCTCTCGCGCTCTCATGACATCCCTGCGCGCGCGGCGAATCTCGGCAAGGGCAGCGCGGAATTCCCCTGCGGGCATGCCGGCCCGCTCCGTTACGGCCGAAATTTGGCTTTGGAATTTAGCCGCAATGGCCTTGTCGTTCTTGCTGGCGGATTGCGTGAGGCCCCGCTCGGCCTCGGCCAGCGCGCGGTGCTCAGCCTCAAGCCTCGCAATAAGATCGCCGACACGGTCCGGATGCAGGTTTAGGCCCGACATTTGCTCGCTGAGCTCAACAGAAAGCCCATCGAGCTTCGCCCTGCCCTGCGCCGTGCGCGCCCGGGCGGACGCAACACGTGTCATTTCGCCCGCGAGGGCAGATATGCGTGCGACTCGTGCGACAATTCCAGGAGCAAGCTTGGCCTCTCGCTCGACGAGCCTGAACCCCTGGGCTTCATCCTGAGCGCCGGCGGCGCTCTCCTCCGGGTGCGCTCCCTCGGCCGTAGGTCCGGCGGCCTGACCAGCCGGCCGGGCGGCGGCATCGTCCTCATCCGAATGCGAATCGGCACCGTCTTCCCAAAGGGAAAGATCAACGAAATCGCGCAGCCGGAGTGCCCCTTCCTGCAGCTCCTCGCCCCATCGGCGAATCTGGTCGATGAGCATTGGAATGCGGCAGAGATGGCTAAGGATCGTCTGCTGGCCTGCTTCGATCCGCTTTGCAATCGCCACTTCCTGCTCACGGGAAAGCCATTGGTCCTTTCCCATGTGGCGGAAATACGTATCGATGAGATCGCGCGAAAAAACAGTTTCGGCCTCGGACTCGGAGTCTGAAGCTGGCTCTTGGGGAGCGGGCTCCAGTCCTCTGACGCGCTGCGGACTGGCACGCTCGAACGTTGCCTCAGGCAGTTCGCCTGGCTGCTCTTGCTCAGACAGCCCGAAGTTTGCCTCATGGTGCTCGAGGGAAGATTCCTCGCAATGGGCACGGCGCTCAAATTCCAAAGATGAAGCCATAAGATCGCGATCCTAAACCTGGAACAAGCGAGGTCCGGGAGGGCCTAAAAGCGGCGCCCGCCCGTGCCTGAACTCACTCCGGGCGAGAGCAGGGTTGGGAGACTGGCCTTATTTGCGCTGAAGCCGCAAGCCGGACCGGGACGCCGAGGCTGCAGACTGAGAGTGAAAATGGCCATTGACGCATAAATATCAAGCGTTTCAAGCAGATATATCCCCGCACGCGACCCCGGCTCCGCCGGGCCGCGGCGATCGAACCATCAAGGTATGAGAGCAATCGCCTCTAGCAAGAAGCCGAAGAGCGCTATTTTGCATCTGCGAAACGAAAGGCCCTCGTGCTCTTACTGCGGCAAACTGGAAATTTCCGCAAGCGGGATCTGCTGAACGGATTGCCCCGCCGGGCTCCAGCCTGACAGCGCATTCGGCCGGAACCCGGCTGCGCTTGGGGCATTTCTAAGAAGCTGGCCCGTTGAAAGGCTCCTTCCCCTATCTCTGCCGTCCTCAGAGCGCCCATGCACGACGCCGCTGCCGCCATTTCGCAGCACGTTTGGAGCTCCAAATACCGCTTCCCAGACCCCTCGGGCCGGGAACAGTCGGTTGCAGCAACCTGGAGGAGGGTTGCCCATGCGCTTGCCGCCGCCGAGCCCGAGGACGGTGAGGGTTGGGAGGCACGGTTTTTTTCCATCTTAGAGAATTTTAGGTTTTTGCCTGGGGGCGCATCCTGGCTGGAGCGGGGACTGGGCGCAACGTCACGCTCTTCAACTGCTTCGTCATGGGCACGATCGAAGACTCGATCGGCAGCATCTTCCGCATCCTGCACGAAAGCGCCGTGACCATGCAGCAGGGCGGAGGCATCGGCTGCGACTTCTCGACGCTGCGGCCAAGAGGGACGCAGGCGCATGGGGCAGGCACTGTGGCCTCGGGCCCCGTCTCCTTCATGCGGGTTTGGGATGCCATGTGCGCGACGATTCTCTCGACCGGGGCGAGGCGCGGCGCAATGATGGCAACCCTGCGGTGCGATCATCCCGATATCGAGGAGTTCATCCGCGCCAAACGGACGCCGGGCGAGCTGCGGCGGTTCAATCTTTCCGTCCTTATCACCGACGATTTCATGGAGGCAGTCCGCGGCGGTAAAGAGTGGCCGCTTGTCTTTCCTGCAGCAGCCATCGGCGGGGAGGGTCCGGATCTCCTGCGCAAATGGTCCGGAGTGGCAACCGAGGTGCCTTGCCGGATCGTGCGGACCGTTCCGGCCCGCGAGCTTTGGAAGAGTATTATCTCGGCTGCCTACGATTGCGCCGAGCCTGGCGTTTTGTTCATCGACCGCATCAATAAGCTGAATAATCTTTGGTACTGCGAGCGAATCAGCGCGACCAATCCCTGCAGCGAGGTCCCCCTGCCGCCTTATGGCGCCTGCGATCTCGGCTCGATCAATCTCGCCTGCTTTGTGCGCGATCCATTCATGCCAGACGCGCGCCTTGATCACGAGGCACTCGCAGAGACCGTGCGCATTGCCGTGCGATTTCTCGACAATGTCATCGACGTCTCGCGCTTCCCGCTGCCTCAGCAAGCCCAAGTAGCGCGAGACACACGCCGCATCGGGCTTGGCATCACCGGGCTCGCCGATGCGCTTTTGATGCTCGGGCTTACTTATGGCAGCGAGGATTCTGCGCATGAGGCTGCCCAGCTCATGCAGAACATCTGCCACACGGCCTATCGCGCCTCTATCGCGATCGCCGAAGAAAAAGGCGCCTTTCCATTATTCGAGCAGGACAAATATCTCCGCGGGCCATTCATCCGTTCGCTGCCAGCCGATATCCAGGAAGCGATCCGCCGGACAGGCATTCGAAATAGCCATCTCATTGCGATTGCGCCCGCCGGCACGATAAGCCTCCTTGCGGGCAATGTCTCAAGCGGCCTTGAGCCTATCTTTGCAGCCTCCTATAGGCGGAAGGTGCTGGACGCTGATGGCAAGCCGCAAGAGTTTGCATTAGCTGACTACGCCCTGGCCCTATGGCGAGCAAGGCCTGGCAACAAAGAGGGGTTGCCTCCGGCTTTCATCACGGCGGGAGATCTCCCCGTGAGCGCGCACCTTGGGATGCAGGCTGCGCTTCAGCCCTTCGTCGATAACTCGATTTCAAAAACAATCAACGTCCGGGCTGACTGCGCCTTCGCCGAATTCGAAAAGATTTACGGCATCGCATATGATAAGGGTCTTAAGGGCTGCACCGTTTTCCGTCCCAATCCCGTGACCGGGATGGTTCTGAGCGAAAAGGAGGCCGGCGCGCGCGCGCCGCATTGCTGCGTGCTGGAACGGGAGGGTGATTGAGGGCCAAGGAGTCCGCGCCCAACGCTCGCCTCGCATGGCAGATCACGGCTGGGCTAGGTGCATCAGGCTTCGTATAAACCAATGGCACGGAGGCTCAGATGGAAGTTGCTACATTCCGCACATGGCTTTCGGATCGCGGCTGCACCTTCGAATCCGGCAGGAATACGATTAAAGTAAAGGGTCACGCCTGTGTCACAGTCCGCCGCGATGGCCGGAGAGCCGTGCTCCCAGATGTTGGCACAAAACAGCGGCTCGATCCGGGACTTGTCAGGCAAATTGTCGAGGAGCCCGGCCTTGATTGGAACGAGCCGCCTGGGCCCGCATCGCGCGCGTGAGCTCTAGTCGACAAGAGAGGATCGCCACATGCCGACTTTCATCATGCTGACGAGGCTCAGCGCCGAGGCTGTGCGCTCGCCCAAGGCGCTTGAAGATCTCGAACGCCAGGCCATGGAGCGGGTGCGCAAGGAATGCCCGGACGTCGAATGGGTGAAAAGCTATGCGATCTTGGGGCCGTGCGACTATTTGGACATCTTTCGTGCCAGGGACGTCGAGACGGCAACCAAGGTTTCAACCCTCGTGCGCACCTTCGGCCACGCTCACACAGAGATTTGGACGGCGACCGAATGGGACCGCTTTAAGGAGATCGTGCGCGGGCTTTAGAATAAAAGTCACCGCGCTGCTGTTGGGGCCGCCGGTTTCAGAATGAGCGCCTGCGGGAAGGCGAAGAATTCGACGCTGGTCGGAAGCATCAAGGCAATTCGATCTCCGCTCGCCCACATGGTGAGCGGCAAGCCCCCGCGCAACGTCCTGCGCGCGTTTGGCAACCTCGCCGTACGTCAGGGTTCCGAGAGGTGTTGCCTCGCCTTGCAAAAAAGTAAGATGCAAGCGGCCGGGGTGCTGACCCGCGTGCCATTCCAGAGTCTCGATGAGAGTTGCCGCTTGGTGCGCCGCCGATACCTGAGGAAGCTCAAGGGGCTCTGGAATCTTGGCCTCCGGGCATTCCTGCCCAGGGCCCGCCTCCTCCAGTCTTTAAGCAGATCCGCGGCCGTTCGGCTTCCATGCTGCGGACGGGCAGGCGCACGCGGAAGGCACGCTCGATGCGCAGGATCAGCTCGGTCCGGCCAAGGCTGTCGATGCCAAGGTCGCGCTCGATCCGGCTCGGCAGGGCCACGCCGGCAAATCTCGCCCGCTGGGGATACAATTCGTGCACGAGCTGGGCGATGAGGTCGATAGGCTCCTCTTGGCGCCCCTTATGCCCCGCTCCTGCCGTGGACGGAGCCGGTTCAGTCTGCTGCTCTTCCATGGAAGGCCATTATGGTTCCAGCCCGCAAGACCTTGAGGTGCGTCAAGCGGGCCCGGCTCTCGCGCCGTGCGGCTCTTGCACCGGATAGCGCCTCCAGGCTAAAAATGGGGCGCGAAGGAGTGTAGCTCAATTGGTTAGAGCACCGGTCTCCAAAACCGGGGGTTGGGGGTTCGAGTCCCTCCTCTCCTGCCATTTAAAACAAAGAGTTGTAAAGAAAGCGAAAATACCTCTGGGATTTTCCCACCGATTTCGTACCCTTCCGCCTTCGGAAACGGGCGAAAAAATCGATGGAGCTCGCCCGCCTGCGCAACGAGAACGAGATTCTTCGGCTAGAACGCGAGATCCTGAAGAAGGCTGCGGCTTTTTTCGCCAAGGAGGGAAGTCGATGAGGTTTTCATTCATCGATGCGAAGAGAGCCGAATTCCCGGTCGCGCGCCTTCGAGGTTCTCGAGGTCAGCCAGAGCGGTTATTTTGCTTGGAAAAACCGCCCCGCAAGCGAACGCCAATGCAAGGACATGGTGCTTCTTGCCATATCCGTGAGCGCTTTCGGCTTTCGCAAGAGACCTGCGGAGCCCGCGCATGCATGCCGATCTCATTGAGGATGGTATCCTCGCGGACGCCACAGGATTGCCAGGCTGATGCGCGATAATGATCTTAAGGCGCGTCAGAAGCGCCGCTTCAAAATGATGGCCGAGCGGCCATGGCGGGCCGGTCGCGCCCAATCATCTTGAGCAGGATTTTGCTGCTACGGGACCCGATCAGAAATGGGCCGCCGATCTCAGTTCTATCTGGACCGCCGAGGGCTGGCTTTATCTCGCCGTTGTTCTCGACCTTTGCTCGCGCCGCATTGCCGGATGGGCGCTCAGTGGCCGGCCGAAAAAAGATCTGGCGCTTTGCGCCTTGCAGCGGGCGGCCGCCTTGCGCCAGCCAAGAGCGGGAATTCTGCAGCACTCGGATCGCGGCAGCGAGTATTGCTCATATGATTACCGGCGGATGCTCGATCGGCACGGCTTTGTTTCTTCGATGAGCGGCAAGGGCAATTGCTACGGCAAGGCCATGGCCGGAACATTGTTCAAGACGATCAAATCCGAGCTGGTCTGGCGCACCAGTTTCCAATCACGCCGCCAGGCCGGAAATGCCATCGCCAGATATATCGATGGCTTTGACAATCCTGTCCGCCAGCATTCGGCCCTTGGCTACAAAAGTTCGAGCACGAAGCAAACCAACAGACAATGGCTCTCCACTAACCGCGGGCAAGCTTCATGCACTATGATCTTGATGCACTATGATCTTGGATATTTCGACCTGGAGCAGAAGACCTTGCAACCCCTCGACAACCCGTTCGGAAGCGGATCATCGTCCGTGGCGGAAAGGTGCTGCGCGAAAGGTCGTTCGCGACCTGTCGGCCGTGTTCAGTTTCGCGATCCGAAGCGAGATTGTTTCCCGCAATCCCTGCGAAACCGCTGCAGTTCGCAAGACGGACAATCAATAAAGAGCGCTTTCTGACGTTGGATGAGGTCAACGCCTTGGCGCAGCACTGGATGATCCGGAGGCGGAGGGCGTCAATCCAAAGGCCGTGAACATTGCGCGTCTCTGGGCGCTTACAGGATGCCGACGCGAAGAGATCGCAGGGCTGAAATGGACGGAAGTCAATCTCTTCGAGGGATTGCTCGAACTGGACGACAGCAAGACCGGCAAGTCGATCCGACCGCTCGGCGCGGCCGCCGTGGCCATTCTGAAGAGCTTGCCGCGAGAGGAGGGCAGCGATTTCGTGTTCCCGGCAGAGCGCGGGGAGGGCTATTTCCAGGGGACCAAGCGCATTTGGGCCAAGGCGATCAAAAAGGCTCAACTTCCCGGGGTCACGCCACACACCCTCAGGCACACGATCGGATCAACGGCTATTTCGACTGGAGAAGCATTGGCGCTGATCGGCGCCATCCTGGGCCATTCGAATCCCCGCTCGACCGCGATCTACGCGCACGTTCAAAACGATCCATCAAAGCGCGCTGCTACCCGCGTCGCTAACAAGATCGCCTCAGCTCTGGCAAGTAAAGTTCCCAGCGTCGGCAATCGTCGCCGAAAAGCCAGTATCACTGCGCCGCCAGCGGATATCGAGTCTTTGGTGCGGAGTTTGACCGAGCGTCTCGCCGCCGAAGGCATGAACGCCGAGCGGGTTCAAGCCATAGTGGCGGAAACGGTCGCTCGGCCGCACAATCCCGGTCGCGCCGAACCGCATGAGTCCTGAACTTCGCCACGAGGAGCGCAAGCGAGGCCCAGAGCCTCTTCTCCCCGCGTCCCCTGGAACTCACCCGCCAATGCGCGGCGGGGTCTCCATCGCTGAGCGATAGCGGGTTTGAGGAATTGGATGACCCGGTCGCTTGGCAACGAAACCTATTTATAGTTTCCTACCAGAGGTATTGCGGTCCGAGGCCGGACGATTGTGACACGGCTGCGGGCGCGCGTGATTCCGACACGAAGCAGACGACGGCTTCTCCGGTAAGGCGGTTGCTCGCGGTTCGCGTCAAAAAACTGAGAAACAAACCCGCCCTCGACAAGCACAACGCCATCGAATTCCTTGCTCTTCGCCTTGTGAATTGTCATGAGGACGCAGCCCTGAGGATCGCGGTCAGCGGCAAGCAGGCACTCCCGGTCAAGAATACGGATCCACCGCCGCGCCGGTCTCACATTGTGCCTGGCAGGCGGTCGAGAAATGCCCGAATGGCCGAGGCAATCTCCGGCCAGTGCGATTCAAGCGCGAAATGACCGGCATCGTAGGAATGCACCTCCGCGGCGGGCACCAGAATCTTGAAAAAATCGCGCCCTTGAGCCGTGAAGAAGGGGTCGTTATTTCCCCAAACAACGAGCACTGGCGGTTGCTTGGCTTCGAGATAATCCTGCCAAGCTCGGTATTGAGCGACATTATCCTTATAATGATAGAGCAGCTCGACCTGAATGCTGTCGTTGCCGGGGCGATCGAGCAGAGTTTGGTCGTAAACCCAGGCGTCGGGATTAATCCGGTCCGAGCGCGAGACACCGTGAGTATATTGGAATTTTGTCGCCTCTGCATCAAAGGCGGCGCGCAGCGGCTTCTCGGTTTCTGGTGTCCGGTTCTGCCACGCCGGCAAGAAGCTGGCGGCAACGTCCGGATTCCATCCCTCGACATTCACGACGGCATTCTGGACAATGAGGCCGCGCACTTGGTCCGGATGTTTGACCGCTAACCGCAGACCAATGGGGCCGCCATAGTCCTGCATGTAGAGGACATAGCTCTTGAGACCCGCCACGGCCGTGAACTCGTCGACCACATCGGCGAGATTAGCAAAGGTATAGGCGAATTCATCTTGAACCGGCGCGCTCGAATGGCCGAAGCCAGGATAGTCTGGCGCAATGACGTGATATCCAGCCGCAAGGACCGGCATTAGGTCGCGGAACATGTGCGACGACGATGGGAAACCGTGCAGCAGCAGCACTGTGGGAGCCGACCGTGACCCAGCTTCCCGATAGAAAATATCCAGTCCACGCACCTTAACCGTGTGATAGGTGACGGGCCTAGCGGAGGTGGGAGTGGCTGCGAGCGGGGCGCTGCGGCCGGGACTGGCCAACGTAGCAGGGTCGACGGACTTGTTCATGACTGGCTCCATTTGTGGTGATGCAGGAAAGGCGCTTAAGCCGCGCGGCGGGTGGTCCGAACAAGTGGAAAATCAATGTCTGTCTTGGCGGCTTCGTTGATGTAATTGGTCAAGGTGTTGAGGGCGACATGGAGTACGATCTCGATCACCTGCGCATCATCATAGCCTGCCGACTTGGCAGCGGTGAGATCGTCATCGCTGACATGGCCGCGCGCGTGCAAGACCTTAACCGCGAAACGGACGGCGGCGTCCGCCTTGGGATCGTTCGAGGCGCCGTTGCGATTGGCGGCGATCTCGGCGTCGTCAAGCTTGGCAACGTTTTTCCCGAGATAGGTATGGGCAGATAGGCAATAGGCGCAGCCATTGATCTCGGCGACGGCGAGTGCAATCCGCTCGCGCGTCGAAGCGGGTAAGGCGCCTTTGTTCAGAGCGCCGGAGAGGCCGAGGTAGCCCTCGAGCGCGGCGGGACTGTTCGCGATCAGGCGGAACATGTTCGGCAACGTGCCGAGCTGCTTCTGGACGCCTTCCAGCAATTGCCGTGCTGCAGCGGGAGTGTCTGTGATCGCGGCGGGGGTTGGGATGCGGGACATGGGCATTTCCTTTCGCGGTTCGGCCGGGCTGGCCAGCACCGGAATTTGGTCCCTTCGAGAAAATGCTACAAGCTGGTAAAATTGGAATTCATCCTTCCGGATTCTGAGAATGGATCGCCTCGAATCCATGTCGATCTTCGTCAACGCCGTCGAAGCCGGCAGCTTGTCCGCCGCGGCCCGGCGGCTGGGCTTGCCGCTAGCGACCGTCAGCCGCAAGGTTTCGGACCTTGAGGCTCATCTCAAGACGCGGCTCCTCACCCGGTCGAGCCGGCAAATCAGCCTGACCGGCGCCGGACAATCCTATGTCGCGGCGTGCAAGCGCATCCTTGAGGATGTGGGAGAAGCCGAGCGCGCCGCGTCGGGTGAATACAGCGCACCGAAAGGTGGCTTGATCATCACGGCACCGATCGTGTTCGGCCGACTGCACGTCCTCCCCCTGGTGGCCGAATTCCTCGCGGCGTATCCGGACATCAACATCCGCCTCGTGCTGGCCGATCACGTGGTAAATCTCTTGGAAGACCCTATCGATCTCGCGCTCCGGATCGGCGAGCTGCCGGACAGCGGCCTTGTCGCGACACGGGTCGGCGCCATCCGGCGCGTGGTGTGCGGAAGCCCGGCCTATTTCGCCGCGCATGGCACGCCGGAGAACCCTTCTGATCTCGCCACGCACGCCTGCGTGACTTTCGAAGGGCTAATGGCGCCAGATGCCTGGACGTTCAACACCGGTAAGTCCACTCTATCGGTCGCGGTCCGTTCGCGGCTCGTCGTCAACACCGCCGAGGCCGCCGTCGACGCGGCGATCGCGAGCCTCGGGGTGACGCGCGTGCTGTCCTACCAAATCGCGCAAGCGGCGCGGGAAGGCTTGCTGAGCGTCGTGCTGCAAGAGTTCGAGCCGCCGCCGCTACCCGTCAGCCTTGTCCATGCGGGCGGGCGGCTCTTGCCCCTCAAGCTTCGCGCCTTTCTCGATTTCGCGGCACCGCGGCTGAAGGCGAGATTGTCACAGAGAATAGAGTAAGACACGGGGGTAGGCCGGACACGCGTTCCCCTATGCTCAGAACCCATCATTTTCCTTGCATAGAGCAAACGGTTGATTCATTGGCAGGGCGAAGACGCTACTACGGGTGAATTGATTTTGATCAGCGAGATTGTTTTGTGATCCCTAACGGCTTGCGCGGCCGTGATGCGGGTGGAGCTGGCTTGGCCTTTCAACAAGATTGTCGCGGAGCTTGCGCGCAAGGCGGCAAAGCTCGACCGGCTGATGATCGGCACAACCCATCTGAAGCCTCGTCGGATCCCGGCCAGTCTGCTCAAAAAAGGCTGTTCTCTGACCTATCGGGCATACAAAGGCCGCTTGAACTCGAAACTGCATGCCCTATGCGATGGCCAGCGTCTTGCCGCTGAGCACACTGGTCAGCGATAGCCGAGTCGACCAACCGTCACCATAGCTTGCGGCTATCGACACTAAAGCCGTTTGATATTTCAATGCGCCGCTTGTTTATGCGATTCCACTCATTGGGCCTCGGTGTTCTCCGCAGGCGAATGGACAGGAGCTAGAGATATGGTCAAGAAACAGGCTTTGGTTCTCGCCGCCGCGCTTGGTGCGGCTTTATTGGCAACTGCCGCTCAGGCCGGGGAGTGCCCTGCGGACGAGATGCGTGCCGACGCGACGAAACCAGTCGCGAACCCGGCCAAGGGTGTGACCGATACGGTCCTTTCCGCGATCGATCTTGCAAAGGAGCCGGCGGCGATTGACGGCCGCACGCTCCGGCTGCGTAAGCTCGTCATTCAACCGGGCGGGGTTGTGCCCTGGCATAGCCACGCCGACCGCCCGGCCATCATCTATATAGTTGAGGGCACGATCACCGAATATGCCAGCAATTGCGCTGTGCCGATCGTGCATAAGACCGGCGAGATCGCGCGCGAGACGAGCGCCACGTCGCATTGGTGGAAAAATACGAGTCGCTCGCCGGTGACGCTTTTATCCGCCGACGTGCAGCATGACGAAAGCGATCATAATATGTGATTCTCGGCCGGGCGTAAGCCCCAGCCTGTCTATTCATTCCAAATCTCCCTGATGAGGAAACCGCCATTGCGAGCGGAGCGAGGCACTCCAGTTCGTTGGTAGCCCCTCTGGACGCCTCGCTTCGCGCCTCGGGGTGACGCCACCGTCATGAGTCGTCGCTACGAGCTGGTATCCGGCCACTGGTTAATGGGAGGCCCCAATTGGCACAGGCAAATAGGGCATTGATGGCGCGGCCAAGTTCCCACGATGGCGCCATGCCGCAATCGTCGTTCGGGGTCATCGCACGCAGCCTTCTGATTGGACACATAGCCTTTCTCACCCTGGTCGATCTATTTGCTACCCAAGCCATCCTTCCGCTGCTTACCCGCCCCTATGGCGTCACGCCCGCCGCAATGGGATTGGCGGTCAACGCAACCACGCTCGGCATGGCCGTTGCAAGTTTGGCCGTCGCATTTTTCAGCCAGAGGATTGACCGCCGCCGAGGCATCATCATCAGCCTCGCGCTGCTTGCAATTCCGACCTTTCTGTTAGCCGATGCCCCCAATGTCGCGGTATTTGCTGGCTTGCGTATCGCGCAGGGTCTTTGCATGGTTCGGCCTTTACGCTCACTCTTGCCTATCTCGGCGAGCGGTGCAGTGCTCACGATTCAGCCGGAGCATTCGCGGCCTACATTACCGGCAATGTGGCGTCGAACCACATCGGCAGGCTGTTACCGGCGGCGGTCGCCGATCATTTCGGCTTGGCCAGTAACTTCTTTGTCTTCGCTTGCCTCAATATCACCGGCGCGATCCTCGTCTATCTGACGATCGATCATGTGCAGGCGATGGAGACCGAGGACGCGTAAACTCACTCCGCAGCACATGTGCTTGCCACGCATTTGCGCAATAGCGCCCTTCGCGCCGCCTTCGTGATCGGCTTTTGCATTCTCTTCGCCTTCATTGGCATTTTCACCTATGTCAATTTTGTGCTCGTCTGGCCGCCGCTTGCCATCTGCATGATGGCGGCTGGCTTTGTTTATTTTGTCTTCGTGCCATCTTTCTTCACGACTCCCCTGGCGGGGAAGATGGCCGGAACGTCCGGAACGAAACCAGCATTATGGAGCGGTCTTGGTCTTGCAGCGATTGGCCTGCCGCTCTTGCTGGCGCCAAGGTTCGAAGCTGTCATCGCCGGAATGATTCTTGTTGGGGTAAGGACCTTCTTTGCCCAGGCAATCGTCACGGGATTTGTCGGACGCGCGGCAACCACCGATCGCGGCGCGGCGAGCGGCATGTATTTTGCTTGTTATTTTGCCGGGGGCTTGCTGGGACCGCGGTACTTGGCTTTATCTTCGACCGTTTTGTCTGGGCCGCATGCATGTTTGGCATCGCCCTTGCGCTCGCTTTAGGAGCGGCACTGACATCGCGGCTGGACATAGCCCCTGTGCGTCCTTCAGTAGTCTCATAATGGCAGGGCCACGTTTTCGACGCGCATGATGAAAGCCATTCAGATGAGCCGCTTTGGCGGTCCCTGGGCCCTTGAACGCGTCGAAATCGCACTACCTGAGCCTAGGCGCGGCCAGGTGCTCGTTCGCGTCCGCGCTTCAGGCGTCAACTTCGCCGATACACTGGCGCGCGAAAATCGCTACGCGATGACTCCGCCCCTTCCATGCGTTCCCGGCTCGGAGGCTGCTGGTGTGATCGAAGGTCTTGGTAAGGGCATGAGCGGATTGACAATTGGAATGCGCGTAGCCGCGCCGCTGTTCGCTTCCGGCAAGCTTTTTGGCGGATACGCCGGCTATCTGGTGATTGACGCGGACCTCGCGGCACCGATTCCTCACGCCTTGTCGTTCGAGCAGGCAACTGCACTGATGGTCCAGGGCCTCACTGCTCTTTATCTGACGAGGCAGGCTCCGCCAAAGGGCAAGACAGTGCTCGTCATGCCGCGGCTGGTGGAGTTGGTTCGATTTTCGTGCAACTCGCCAACCGCGCGGGAGCGAAAACTGTCATCGCTGGCGCGAGTACAGCAGAGAAGCGCGCTTTCGCCCAGTCGCTCGGTGCCGATCTTGGTATTGATTACACCCAGTTTGGCTGGGTTGAAACATTGGGGGCGGTGACGGGGAAAGCTGGTCCAGACATTATCTATGAGTCGGTGGGCGGAAAAGTGACCGATGCTATAGTCTAGCCGCACTGGCGCCCCTCCGCCAGCTCGTCGTCTATGGGGCGCTCAACATTCAGAGTTTCCAAATCGGCGTGCCGGGGCTTCTTGGGCTTATCTTCAAGAACCAATCATTGACCGGCTTCGCGCTCGCTCCGTTGCTGACCCCTGCTACGCTGAGAGAGGGCATCGCAGAGCTCTTCGATCTTACTGTGCGCCGAGAACTTAAGGTGACCGTTGGCGGGACCTATCCGCTGGAAGCCGCAGCGGACGCGCATCGCGCACTGGAAAGCCGCAGAACAACTGGTAAGGTCGTGCTGGTACCGTGACCATAGAACGAATACGTCGTTTCCGGCCTGCAGTAGCCCAATTTAGGTAGACTAGATTTGACAGAGGGAGGCTTGGGAGGTCGCCAGCGACCTGCTACTCTGATCGCCGCGGCCCAGCTACCAGGCCCCAATATCTTGTTGCGGCATTCATTGGGTGGGCTCTTCATGCGCCTCTACGCGCCACTACGCCCAGACTTACCCCGGCCAAATCAGCGGGCTCGTCCTGGCCGACGCCTTCCCGGTGGAGTTGCCGGCGCAATTCGGACCGCAGTGGCAACGATTGGGCAATTGACTGTCGCCACCCGAG
>Ga0209810_1001163_pt1 | contig 43127 bp, 46 predicted proteins | sample Coa_R1_7_FD_187159 | JGI IMG/M metagenome (GOLD analysis project Ga0209810, IMG submission 187159) | Surface soil microbial communities from Centralia Pennsylvania, which are recovering from an underground coalmine fire - Coalmine... | ecosystem: Environmental > Terrestrial > Soil > Unclassified... | reverse complement strand
GCGGGTGTGCTGTGCTGGTGCACGGCGGCGGTTCCCCTCCTTCCGGGCCCTCAACCCGGTCTTGGTTTCATCCACCAAGAGGGTAACCGACCGCCCTTTCCGTTTCCACACCTATTGACGATACCTCCGTGAATCTGCCGACCTTCCTGGGCGCGCTCGGCGCCGGCGGCGCCTGCCAGTAGAACGCGGCGATGCTTGAGACGCCCGTCTATCCGGAAATCGACCGCGCGTTCGCCTTCTACGGGTTCGAGCTCGACGACCTTGCGATGCTGGTACTCGTCTTCTGGTTCGTCGAGACCGTGATCGGCCAGGCGCACGTGCACCTGGGCCGCGTGGACCTCACGCTGTACCTCACCCTGCTCGCGACCGGTTTCCTGTTCGCGCTGTGGCGCGGCGTGAAGGTGGGCCGCCCCCGCCACCTGCTCGAGGACGCGCTCAACTGGCTGGCCGAGCCCGAGTGCTGGGAGGTCACCCCGGACTTCGGGATCCGGCCGGCCTACGTCATCGAGCACGGCGGCCGATGGGCCGTCGAGCCGCCGCAGACCGCCCCGCTGAACGGTCCGGTGGAGGGGTTGAAGGAGCCATCGCCGTGGCGCTGAGGACCAGGCCCGATCCCGAGACCCGGGGGCTCGAGAGCCGCTCACTCACCGCGGACCTGGCGCCCTGGCAGGTCGAACGCGACGCCCTGCTCCTGGCCGACGGCAGCTACGTATTCGGGTTCCGATGCGAACCGCTGGCCACGGACTGGATGTCGCCCGAGGACCTCGAGACCGTGGCGCGGCGCGCGCAGGCGTTCCTGCACGCCATGCCCGAGGGCGAGGGCTTGCGGATCGTCTACGAGGTCGCCTCCGATCCAGGGGGCGCCATCCGCGACCACGCGGAGCGGACGGAGGGCGTCACGGGGCCGCTGCGGACCTGGCGCGATCTGCGCCTGCGGGCCCGCGTGCGCGAGCAGCGGCTCGGGGAGACGCTCCGGGCGCGCCTGCTGGTCCTGCTGAGCTATCACCCGCCCCGCCTCCGCCCGCCGAACCGGTGGGCCATCTCGACCGTCGTGGCCGGGCTTCTGGGCATCCTCGCGAGCGCGCTCGCCGGGTGGCGGTGGGGACTGCCGCTCGCCGCGGCGTTGTGGACGGCGATGTTCCTCCTGATGCCGCGCCGACCCGGGACGTTCGCCCCGCGCCTCCGGCGCGACGATGACCCGCTGGGCGTACCGGGCCACCTCGGCGCGTGCGTGACGACGATCACGGTCCGCCCCTGCCGGTGGAACTCCTGAAACAGCGCCATGATCTCCGCGCTGCTCTTGGTGTCCAGGTTTCCGGTGGGCTCGTCCGCCAGAAGGACGGCGGGATTATTGATGAGCGCCCGGGCAATGGCCACCCGCTGCTGCTCACCGCCGGACATCTGCGACGGCCGGTGGCGAATCCGGTCTCCCAGACCGACCAAGCGTAACAGCTGGGTGGCTCGAGTTCCGTCCCCGCCGTCGTCGGTGTAGATGAGCGGTAGCGCGACGTTCTCAATGGCGTTGGCGCGCGGCAGCAGATTGAAGCTCTGAAACACGAAGCCGATCTTGCGGTTGCGGAGTTCGGAGAGCGCGTCATCGTCGAGCCCGGCGACCTCCTGTCCCTCAAGGGTGTAGGAGCCCCCGTCCGGGGCGTCCAGCAGCCCCGTGATGTGCATCAAGGTCGACTTGCCACAGCCCGAGGGCCCCATGATCGCGACGAACTCGCCGGTGTCAACGCGCAGGGAAATGTCTCGCAGGGCAGCTACCTCCGCGTCTCCCACCCGATATGTCTTTCGAATGCCCTCCATGGCGATCACACGCTTCACCTCCGGATGGCGACAGGTTGCACCAGTCGGTTAGGGCGCTCCCGCACCGGGCGCGCCGGATGGCTCGCCCATCAAGACCCGCTCACCCTCCTGCAGCCCACTTAGGATCTCGGTATACCTCGTGTCCCGCCAGCCGGTCGTGACCACTCGCGGCACGAACCTCTCGCCCTGCTGGACGTAGACGGTGCGCTGGCCGTTGACCCGGCGCACCGCCTGATTGGGCACGGTCAGGACCTGCTTCCGTTCCGCCACGACGATGGTGACGGCCGCGGTCATATCCGGCCGCAACACGTCTCCGGGATGGTCTATGCGCGGCCGTGGTGGTGGACGAGGACGGCGCCATGGAGGTCGTCGACCACGACGATGGCACGAGCGCTCCTCGAGGCGGCGGTGATCCACCCGGGCCCGCTTCCCCGGCCGGGATCGACACGGAGACGGGGGAAGTCGTCGACATCAGCGACGCGGAGCCCACCACCGCGGCCGGCCACAGCCCGGAGGCCATGATCGACCAGACACCCCCTCGGCGCGACCCCGGCGGCGCGCCGGCCACGCCGGCGGAGGCCGCGGAGGCGCCGGTCCAGCTCACGCCCGAGGAGCGGCACGCGCTCCAGCTCCTCGTCGCGCAGGCGGCCCGCGCCGAGGGGCTCGCAGGGCGGACGCCCGGCCAGGACTGGCTGGCACGCCACTACGGGGCCAGGACGCTCGACCATCTCGTCGACAACCTCGACGACGTCCGCGAGCGCGCCATGGCCGTGCTCGCGGCCCGCGAGAAGCGCGATGGGCGCGCCTCGTCGGCCTCCGCGCCCGAGCCGGATCCACTGTCCGGCGACACGACAGCGGCCGCGCCAACCGCCGAGCGCCGGCCAGACGACACGACTCCCGCACCAGCGCCGGCGGGCGGGGTCAACGGCGAGCTCGGGCCGCGCGTCGCGCGGATGCCCGCAAGCGAATTCCGCGCGCTGGTCCACAAGGCCGCGGTCGTGCAGCGCATCAAGAGCCCCACGCCGGGGAAGGCCTGGCTCCGTGAGCGGTACGGCACCGACAACCCGGTCCGGCTCACGGACGCGCAGTACGAGGACGCGGTCCGGCAGGCGCGGGCGATCGTCGACGCCGCGGCGCCCGGAACGCGGCTCGCGTCCGCCGACGCCATCGCCCGGCTCGGGGCCGCGTTCGACCGCCTCCAGTACGACGAGCCGGGACGAGCGGGGCTCATCCGCGCCTGCACGAACGACCGCACCGGGCGCGCGGAGGAGATGACCGAGGCCGAAATCCTGGCGCTCATCGATGAACTCGGCGGGCCGGCCTCCGGTACTCCCGTAGACGCCTCCGCGGCCACGCCGCCGCCCGCGGCATGACGGCCGCGCCCCCGGCGCCGGTTCGGGCCATCCCGCGCCCGCCGGCGCCTTCCGGCCCGCTCGCCCAGCTCCACCGCGACATCCGGCGGTGCACCGCGTGCCCGCTCGCCGCGACCCGCCGGCACGCGTGCCCGGGCGAGGGGCCGGAACGGGCCGCCGTGATGGTCGTCGGAGAGGCGCCCGGGTACGACGAGGACCGGGCCGGGCGCCCGTTCGTCGGGCGGGCCGGCCAGCTCCTCACCGAGCTCATGGAGGGCGCGGGACTCTCCAGGAGCCGCGTGTACATCGCGAACACGGTGCGCTGCCTGCCCCCGAAGACCGGCGGCAGCGCCGAGCCTCCCCAGGAGGCCGTGGAGGCCTGCCGGATGTTCCTCGAGCGCGAGATCGCGCTCGTCCGCCCCGCCGTGCTCGTCGCCCTGGGCCGCGCCGCGCTGCGGGCGCTTGTGTCCCCGAAGCTCGCGATCAGCGACGCGCACGGCCGCGCGTACACCAGGGACGGCCGGTGGGTGTACCCGATGTACCACCCGTCGTACCTGCTGCGGAACGGCAACGATCCGGCGCTGCGGCGCGCGTTCGAGGACGACATGGCGGGGCTCGGACGCCTGCTGCGCGTCCACGCGGCCACCCTCCGGCCGCGCTGGAGCCTCGAGGCGATCGCGTGGCTGTACCGCAGCGCCCCCACACCGCACACGCCGAACGCCCACAGCCGGGCCACGACCTGGCACGTCCTCGAGCGCTTCGCGTTGCCGCAGGTCGATGGAGCGACGATCACCTGGGACATCCGAGGCGTCCACGAGATGTTCCGCACGCCGTCGGCCATCCAGGAGCTCCTGCGCCGCTACGTCGGCCGACCCGTCCGGCTCGACCTGACGAACTCGTCACTGCGACGCGGAGTCCGGGCCACCATCCTCGCCGGCACGACCTGATAGCGCAAGCGGCCGGCTCCCCCGGCCGGAGCGCCACGGCACGGCCGTGCGCACACCCCAAGGGCGTCCGAGCCCGTTGCTCCGTCTGCGCGAGGGCACGCCACCCTCCGGCACGGTGACGCGTGTTGCCGGCTACGGTCCTCGCAAAGACCGCCCAGCAGCCGAGGCCCTACGAACCGATACCAGGTCTCAGCGCGAAGCCCGCCCGGTGACGCCCGGCCCCGTCGTGTTATACTCGAGTATAACCTCACGGGACGGAGGCGAGGCGGTGCATACCACCACATTGCGCAAGGTCGGCGGGTCGGTCATGCTGGCGGTGCCGCCCGCGCTGCTCGACGTCGTGAATCTGCGCCCAGGAGCGAAGGTCGGCATCGCGGTCGACCGCGGGCGGCTGGTCGTGGACCCCACACCGCGCCCCCGCTACACGCTGGAGGAGCTGCTCGCCCACTGTCATCCCAGGGCCCGGCGCACGCGCGAGGAACGCGCATGGCTCAGCGACCGAGCGGTGGGTAACGAACTCATCTGATGCGGCGGGGCGAGATCTGGTTGGTGGCACTCGATCCCACGGCCGGGCACGAGCAACGCGGGCGTCGGCCGGTCCTGATCGTCTCCCCCGACGCGTTCAACCAGGTCACCAGGGTGCCCATCGTCGTCCCGATCACCAGCGGCGGGCGGTTCGCGCGTACCGCAGGCTTCGCCGTTTCGCTCGCGGGCGCCGGGACCAAGACCACCGGGGTGGTGCGATGCGATCAACCGCGCGCGCTGGACCTGAGGGCGCGCAACGGCAGGCGACTTGAACGCGTGCCAGACGTGATCATCGACGACGTGTTGGCTAGGCTCATGCCCCTCTTCGAGTAGCCCCGCAGTCTCGCCAGCCGCCTCGCTGTCGCGACCCCCAGGCGCCCCGACCGGGATCTCCGGCCCGACGCCCGGCTCCTGTACGCCAAGCGTTGGGTGCCGGCCGGCCACTGGACCGACGTGTGTTGCGGCGCGGGATCACCCGCCTCGGACTCCCCGACGCCCACATCTACGATCACCGCCACGTCTACATCACGTACCGGGCGGCGGCCGGCGTAGACCCCCGCGCCCTCGCCGACCAAGTCGGACACAAAGACCCGGGCTACCTGTACCGCAGGTACGCCCACGCGGTGACGGCAGCGCAGGGACACGCCGCGGCCCTGGCCGGCGAAGTCCTCGCCCTGGCTGGCCGATCCGTCGAGAAGTAATGATTTACGAATGGCTTACGATTGTCTTCCGAAACTGCCCGGCCCGAAGCGATGAGCGCCTGTTCAGATATGATGAAGGCGCTTGTCCACTCCGAAGTAGCGTTGACGAATCTGGTCGGGCCGGCCGGATTTGAACCGGCGACCACCTGAACCCCATTCAGGTGCGCTACCAAGCTGCGCTACGGCCCGGCGCCTCCATTATAGCATCTCCCGCACGCTCGCGCCGGATGACTGGCGGCGGGCTACGTGGCACCGCAGCGGCGCCGCAGGGCGACGAGAGCATCCGGCTTCCGGCGCAGCTCGCCCCGGTCGCGAGCCCCGGAGGCGATCGCGAGGAGCACGTCGGCGAGCATCGCGTTCGTGGGGGTCGGGATCCCGAGGCGCGCGCCTTCGCGCGCGACGGCGCCGTTGAGCGCTTCCACCTCGCTGCGGCCCCTGCCCTTCTCGATGTCCTCCCAGAGCGAGGGCATCTTCTGCCCCCGGCCCCGGGCGATGCCCCGGGCGAGCAGGCGGCGCCCGAGCCACGCGGGCGCCGCCATCAGGCGCTCCACGAGCGGCACCGGGTACCCGGGCAACGAGACGGGGCGAGCCCCCAGGCCTCGCATGACCCGGACCGCCTCGTGGAACGCGTCCCGCTCGATGCGGAACAGCCGAGGGTCCCGGACGATCGCTGCGGGCGGCAGGTCCAGGATGGCGCAGGACGCGTTGGCGAGCTGGTTGAGGAGGAGCTTGCTCCACTTCATCGCCCGGTAGTCCCGGTGCACCGCCGTGGGAAACCCCGCCCGCCGGAACACCGCCGCAACCTCGGCGGCGGGGGCGTCGCCGACCGGCGCCAGCGCGATGCCCCCGCCCTCGGTCTGCTGGCGCACGACGCCGGGCCGGAGGACGCTCGCGCTGATGGTGATCGAGCCGGCGACCACGTGATCCGCGCCCGCGACGGCGGCGATCGCTTCCTCGCTCCCCACGCCGTTCTGCAGCGAGACGACCGGGACGCCCCGCCGCAGCAGCTCCCGCAGGTCCGCGAGCGCGCCGGCCGTCTGATAGCTCTTCACGGTGAGGATCACGAGATCGGGTGGGCTCGCGAGGTCGTCCAGCGCGACGATCGAGTCCAGGTCCTTGCACACCAGGCGGCCCCGCGGCGTCTCGAGCACGAGACCCCACGTCCGGATGGCGGCGACGTGGGGCATCCGGGCGAGCACGGTGACGGACGCCGCGCGGCTCTGGGAGAGGCGCCCGCCCACGAGCGAGCCGATGGCGCCCGCGCCGTAGCAGAGAACGTGCATCAGATCCGTGGGGTTCCCCGGTCGGTGATGCGCAGCTCGGTCCCGGTCACCAGGCGCTGGATGTTGCCGCGGTGGCGGTAGATCGCAAAGAGGGCCGCGATGACGCCGAAGGCCACGTACGCGGTCGGCCCGTGCAGCCACCAGAGGGTGAGCGGGACCGACGCCACGCCGAGCAGCGATCCCAGCGACGCGTAGCGCGTGATCGCCACGACCACGATCCACACCGCCGCGGCGACCAGCGCCGCCGGCCACGCGAGGCCCAGCAGCACACCGTACGACGTGGCGATCCCCTTCCCGCCCTGGAAGCCGAGGAACACGGACCAGTTGTGCCCGGCGATCGCGGCGAGGGCGCAGGCGACGACGATCCAGGGCGACGCGGTGAGCCGGGCGGCGAGGAGCACGGGCACGAGCCCCTTGAGGATGTCCACGGCGAGCACCGCCGCGGCGGTCGCGGGCCCGGCGACGCGGAGCACGTTGACCGTGCCGATGTTCCCGCTCCCGTGCCGGCGGATGTCCTCGCCCTTGAGGAGGCGCACGACGACGAGCCCGGTGGGCACCGCGCCGATCAGGTAGCTCAGGACGATGGCCGCTAGCGGCATCTACACACGTCCACCCCGTGCCCCGGTCCGGGGCGCAGATCCGCCTCCCGGCCGCGGGCCGGCGCCCGCGCCACCGCGGGGTGGGCTACCGGCTCGCCGCCCGCCCGGCTTCCCCGACTGTTCGCGCGGAGGAGGGGGCTCTCCTCCCCCGCAGCGTCCACCGCACCGGCGTGCCCACGAGGTCGAACGCGGCGCGGACCCGCCGCTCGAGGTAGCGCTGGTAGTCTGCGGCCATGAGCTTCGGATCGTTCACGAACAGCACGAACGTCGGAGGACGCGTCGCCGGCTGGGTCGCGTAGTAGATGTGCAGGCGCCGCCCGGCCGGGTCGGCGGCCGGCGCGCGGGCGCGCACGGCCTGGTCGATGACGCGGTTGAGCGGTCCGGTGGGAGCCCGCAGGCCCCACGCCTCCCCGGCGCGCAGCACGGCGCGCACGAGCGCGTCGACGCCCTGCCCCCCGACCGCGGAGGTCAGGCAGATGGGGACCGGCCCGAGGAACCGGAGCCGCTCCTGGGCGACCTCCCGCACGCGATCCTCGGTGTAGCCGCCGAGGAGATCCCACTTGTTCACGGCCACCGCGATCGCCCGCCCGCGCTCGTAGATGGTGCGCGCGATGCGCTGGTCCTGGTCCGTGATCCCCTGGGTTGCGTCGACGACGAGCACGGCCGCATCCGCGCGCGCGAGCGCCGCGTACGCCCGCCGCGTGCTGTAGTACTCGACCTTCTCCTCGACGCGGCTGCGGCGGCGGAGGCCCGCGGTGTCGATGAGGACCAGGGCGCGGCCGTCGTACACGAGCGGGGTGTCGATCGCGTCTCGCGTCGTGCCCGGACGCGCGTCCACGATCACGCGCTCCTCTCCGAGGAGCGCGTTGACGAGCGAGGACTTGCCCACGTTCGGCCGGCCGAGGAACGCCACCCGCAGCGGTTCCGCGGCGTCGGCGTCCGCCCCGGGCGGGGCGCCGACGCTGGGCAGGACGGCCACGATCTCGTCGAGGAGCTCGCCGACGCCGAGGCCGTGCGTCGCCGAGACCGCGATCGGGTCGCCGAGGCCGAGCGCGTGGAACTCGTAGGCCTGGGCAGCCTCGGCGGGGGAATCGACCTTGTTCGCCACGAGCAGCACCGGCCGGCGCCGCGCGCGGAGCAGCCCGGCGATCTCCCCGTCCTGCGGGGTGAGCCCCGTGCGCGCGTCGACCACGAACAGCACGACGTCGGCCTCGTCGATCGCCCGCTCCGCCTGCCGGCCGACCAGGCGGGTGAGCGACTCGCCGGCGCCCGGCACCAGCCCGCCGGTGTCGACGAGCGTGAACTCCCGGCCCGCCCACTCGCACGGCGCTTCGAGCCGGTCGCGGGTGACGCCCGGGGTGTCCTCGACGATCGCGGCCCGCCGCGTGATCAGGCGGTTGAGGAGCGCGGACTTGCCGACGTTGGGCCGTCCGACGATCGCGACGACCGGGCGTCTCCCGCGGCGCATCGGCTCACGGCGGCGCTACGGCGGCGGCTGCGCGGTGGCCTCAGCTCGCGCCGAGCTCCTGCAGGCGGTGGAGGATCTCCGTGATGATCCACTCGGGCGTGCTGGCGCCGGAGACGACGCCGAGGGTGCCGACGCCATCGAACCAGGACGGCGAGATCTCGTCGGCCGTCTCGACGTGGTAGGTGGGCAGGTTCCGGGCGCGGCCGATCTCGGCCAGCCGGGTGGTGTTCGAGCTGCCGTGCCCCCCGATCACGAGCAGCGCGTCGATCTCGTTGACGAGAACGTCGGTCTCCTCCTGGCGGACCGTGATCGCCGGGCACAGCGTGTTGAGCACCTTGAGCTCCCGGACGCGGAGGGCGAAGTCCCCGACGATCTGCCGGAAGTTCTCCTGGGACTGGGTCGTCTGCGAGAGCACGCCCAGCCTGCCGCTCACCTTGACCCGGGCGGCCTCCTCGCGCGTATGCACCACGGTCACCCGGTCGCCCAGCATCTCCTTGAGCGTCACCATCTCCGGATGCCCGTGGTCGCCGACGCACACGACCTGGTAGCCCTCGGCGGCCAGCTTCTCCGCGAGCTGGTGGGCGCGCGTCACCACCGGGCAGGTGGCGTCCACGATGCGCATGCCCCGCTCTCGCGCGGCATCGAGGACCGCATGCTCCACGCCGTAGGCGGACACGACGAAGGCCTGGCCCCCCAGCTCCTCCTTGCGCTCGGCGACGCGGACGCCCGCCCCCTCCAGGCGCCGGACGACCTGCGGGTTGTGGATCAGGGGGCCCCATGTGGTCACGGGCCCGCCGGCCGTCTGCGCCGCCCGCTCGGCGATCTCGACGGCGCGGCGCACGCCTCCGCAGAACCCCATGTGCTTGGCTACGACGATCTTCATGGTCGCTCCACCCCTCACCACGGGGCCGGGGCGCACACCACGCGCGCTCACCCCGATCTGCTTCCAATCATAGGCGGAACCGCGGGCGTTGTCGAGATCGCCAGCGCGCTCAGCCCTTGAGCGCTCCGTGCGTCAGGCCGGCGACGAACCGGTCGATGAACAGATTGTACACGATCGCGATCGGGATGCTGGTGATGAGCGCCGCCGCCATCAAGGAGCCCCAGTAGAAGACGTCGCCGCGCACGAGCGCGACCGGGACGCCGAGGCTCAGCGTCATCTTCTGGACCGAGCTGATGAACGTGAGCGCGTAGACGAACTCCTGCATGACGAGCGTGAACGCGAAGATCACCACCGTGAGGAGCCCCGAGACCGCGAGCGGCATCACGACCTTGCGGATCACCGCGAGCCGGCTGTAGCCATCGATCATCGCCTGCTCCTCGAGGTCCCGCGGGATCGACCGGAAGAAGCCCATCAGCAGCCAGGTGCAGAACGGCACCGTGAACGTCGGATAGATGACGACGAGCGACCACAGGCTGTTCTGCAGGTGGAGCACGGAGACGATGCGGGCAAACGGGATGAACAGGAGCGTCGGCGGCACGAGGTAGGTCAAGAAGAGCGCGATCCCGAGCCGCTCCCCCCACCGGCCCACCAGGCGCGCCAGGGCATAGCCGGCCGGGGCGGCAAACACGAGCGTGATCGCGACGACGACGGCGCCGACGAAGACCGTGTTCCGCACCCACACGAGGTACGCCGTCCGCTGGAACAGGAGCTGGACGTGCTCCAGCGTGGGGGGCACGTTGAAGACCCACGGGACGTGGTGCAGGTTCGTCGCGCCGACGTACAGGTCGCGGTTCTGCTTGAGCGCGGTGAGGAACATCCAGTAGAACGGAAACACCGCGAAGAGCGTGATGAGCGCGATCGCCGCGTACTGCGCGGCGCGCACGACCACCCGGCGCGCCCGGCGCATCCTCATGCGCCCACCTCCGTGCGGCGGGCGAGGCGCAGCATCACCGCCGCGACCACGACGAGCACCGGCAGGAGGAAGAGCGCGACCGCGGCGCCCTGTCCCAGATCGCCGCCGAGGATGCCCCGCTGGAAGGCGAGGGTCGCCAGGACATGCGTGCTGTTGTACGGGCCGCCGTTCGTGAGGAGGTAGACGACGCTGAGGTCCGTGGACGTGAAGGTGACCCCGAAGAGAACGGCGACGATCGCCACCGGCAGCAGCAGGGGCAGGTCGACCTGCAGCAGCCGCCGCCAGAACCCGGCGCCGTCCACGACCGCCGCCTCCCGGATATCCTGCGGGATCGCGGACAGCCCCGCGAGCACGATCACGGTGGCGAACGGGAACATGCGCCAGACGTGCACCGTGATGATCGCGGTCATCGCGAGCGCGGGGTCGCCGAACCAGAACAGCCACGTCCGCAGCAGCCCCAGCGCTTTGAGGGTCCAGTTGATCACGCTGAACGTCGAGTCGAAGATCCACACCCAGGCCAGGGATGCGAGCGACACGGGCACGGCCCACGGCAGCAGGAGGAGGAAGCGGATCGCGCGCCTGCCCGGCAGCCCGGCGTCCAGGATCACGGCCGATGTCGTCGCGAGGACCAGCACCGCCGCCTGCGAGACGACCGTCAGCAGCAGGGTGTTCCACAGGGCCCGGTGGAACTGGGGATCGGGCAGGATCGCGAGGAAGTTCCGGAGGCCGACGAGCGAGAAGCTGAGACTGCCGGCCCGGGCGTCGCTGAAGCTCAGCACGATCGCGAGCAGAAACGGGATGCCGGCCAGCGCGATCACGTAGAGCAGGGTCGGCCCGAGCATGAGGCGGCCGAGGAGGTCCTCGCGGTCGGCCAGCGTCCGCCGGCGGAACGCGGCGCCCGGCCGGACCGCGACCGCCGGGGGCGCGCTCCCGGACGCCGGCTGGGTGCCGCTAGGCAGCGCCACCGCCGCGCCTCGCGCCGTTCTGCCGGTCGAAGTAGCGCACCCAGCGCCGTTCCACGCCGAAGTCGTAGACCTGGCCCTCCCCGAGCGGTGTGGTGACGGTCACCGGCAGGTCGGCGATCACCGGCTGATCCGACCGCGCCCGCTCGTCGAGCACCCCGTAGACGAGGCGGTCCGCGCCCAGGTTCTCGACATGCTGCACGCGCAGCCGGAACGGGACGACGTCGGCGGACGGGTCGAACGCCGGCCGCGGCAGGAACCGCTCGGGCCGGAACCCGAGGAGCGTGCGGTCGTCCACCTCGATCAGGTTCATCGGGGGCGCTCCCACGAACGTCGCGACGAACGTATCGGCCGGATGGTCGTAGATCTCCCGCGGCGTCGCGACCTGCAGCACCCGGCCGTGGTTCATGACGGCGATCCGGTCGCCGAGCCCCATCGCCTCCACCTGATCGTGGGTGACGTAGAGTGTCGTCGTGCCGAGCTGCCGCTGGAGCTTCTTGAGCTCGTAGCGGGCCAGCGCGCGGAGCTTGGCGTCCAGGTTGCTCAACGGCTCGTCGAAGAGGAACACCTTGGGGCTGCGCACGACCGCGCGGGCGAGCGCCACCCGCTGGCGCTCGCCGCCGGAGAGCTGCCGCGGGAAGCGCGGCAGCAGCCGGCCGATCCCGAACAGCGCCGCGCCCTCCTGGACGCGCTGCGTCACGGCGGGACGGGCCACGCCCGCCGCCTCGAGCGGAAAGGCGATGTTGCCCGCGGCGGTCTTGTGGGGGTACAGCGCGTAGCTCTGGAACACCATCGCGATGCCGCGAGCGCGGGGCGGGACGTCGGCGTCCATGCGCTCGCCGGCGATGTACACCTCGCCGGACGTCGGCGTCTCCAATCCCGCGATCATCCGCATGAGCGTCGTCTTGCCGCAGCCGCTCGGCCCGAGGAGGACGAGAAACTCTCCCTCCGCCACGGAGAGGTCGACCCCGTCCACGGCGGGGACGTCTCCGAAGACTTTGCGCAGGTCCCGCGTCTCAACGTACCCCATCGGTCATGGCCTTCCCCCACACACGAGGAGGGGGGTGCTCCTCCCTCCGGGAGGACCCACCCCCCATCGGCTGCGGGCCCGCCGAGCCCGCTCGCCTATTGGTCGCGCCCGCCTCCCACCAGCTTGGCCTGGCGCCACTTCGCGAAGATCGCCTTGACCCGCTGGTTCGCCTCGGCGACCGCCTGCTTCGGGGAGAGCTTGCCCGTGGCGGCCTTGGCGAACATATCGGGGATCACGAACGTGTCGAAGATCTCCCCGATCGCCGGGTTCGCCGGGCCCGGGTGGCCGATGTTCGTCGACCACGCCTCCGCCTCCCCCAGGATCGCCAGCTTGTTGGCCGGCTTGGATCCGAACGGGTCCTTGTCCACCGCCGCCCGCAGCCAAGCCTTGCCGGCGGCGGGCTTCTGAGCCACCGGCACCGTCGCGTCGGCGACGCTGCCCATGAACGATGGGAAGTTGTACAGCTTGCTCGCGAGCACCGCCTCCCGGTAGTGCTCGACGAGGTACAGGAGGAACTCCTTGGCCAGGTCCGGGCTCTTCGCAAACTTCCAGATGGCCCACACGCCCATGACGTGCTCGCTCACCCACCGGCCCCCGGGGCCCCGCAGCGCGCCGACGAAGAACGTATCGTCGGCCACCGGCAGGTGGTTGTCCTGGGCCGTGCGGTACGCGGAGATCGAGTTGAGGATGTAGGAGGTCTCGCGGGCGTTGAGCGCCTGGTTGTTCGAGGCGGCGTTCCAGCTCAGGACCGCGGGGTTCATGACCTCACGGAAGAGCCGCGCGCCGTACTCGACGGCCCGGACCGCCTGCTCCGAGTTCAGGGTGACGTTCTCGTGGGCGTCCTGAACCGTGGCGCCGAACGACCAGAGGATCGCCCGCGTGGCCATGTTGGAGTCGATGTCCTGCGAGTAGCCGATGCCGATCGGGATCTGCATGTTGGGGTAGCGCTTCTTGATCTCGAGCCCGCCCTTCAGCAGGTCGTCCCACGTCGCCGGGCCGTTGGGGAACCCGGCCGCGGTCCACTCCGGCTTCAGGTAGTCGCCCGGATCCACGACCCAGTTGTCCGAGAACCCGTACACCTTCCGCGTGTACGGGTTGTACGTGCTCTTCCGGACGAGGGGGACCATCGGGCCCCACCGCCGCTCCGCTTCCCGCGTGATGTCCGCGAGGTCCAGCACGTGCGGCTCGAACGCCGAGGGCGGCGACAGGAAGAAGAACAGATCGTGCCCTTGCTGGGCGGCGACCTCCGCGTTGGCGCGCGGGACGATGTCCGCGAACGAGATGTGATCGACCGTGACCGCCACGCCCTTGCTGTCGCCCCACTTCTTCGCGAACGGATCGAACCAGGTGTCGTACGCCGGCACGAAATGGCTCCAGGTGAGGATGCGGAGCGTCTTGGGCTGGGCCCGAACGATCGCCGGCCCCGAGAACGCACCGACGCCGGCCGCCCCGCCCGCGGCGGCGGCGCCGGCCAGCTTGAGGAACGTCCGCCTGCTGACGCGCCCGCCGTGCCCGACGGGCACACGCCTCCGGTTCGTGGACCTCTGATCCTCCCCCATATGTCCCCCCTTCCAGCGCTTCCGATGGTCGAGGATCCCTCGGGGGCGGTCCCCGCGCGGACGACCACCCCCTCTCGACGTACGTCCGTAGGCGTAGGCGGGTTCGCCGCCGGGCGGCCGCTCTCCTCGTCGGGACGGCGCCGAGCGCGACGGGGCCGGGCGGCGCAGGCCGCTACGCGAGCAGGCGGGCGATCTCGGCCATGTACCGGCGGCCGAGGGAGGCGACCTCCTCCCGCCGCGCGCGGCCCCCGCGGTCCCCGTCGGGCGCGGAGGCGCGGACTTGGATCGGCGGGCCGATCCTGGTCCGGATCCGGGCGCGCCGCAGGCGGCGCGCGCCGCGCGGCAGGACCTCGTCGGTCCCGAGCACGGCCACCGGCAGGATCGTGGCGCCGGTGCGCAGCGCCAGCATCGCCGCGCCGGGCTCAGGAGGGCGCAGCGTCCGGTCCCGGCCGCGCGTCCCCTCCGGGAACATAACGAGCGCGCCCCCCTTCGAGAGGATCGCCAGCGACCTCCGCAGGGCCTGGCGGTCCGGCTCGCCCCGCCGGACCGGAAACGCGCCGCACGCGGTGATCCACCAGCGCAGGAGCGGGATCCGGAACAGCTCGTCCTTCGCCATGAAGGCGACGCGGCGGCGCAGGGAAGCGCCCACGACGAGCGGGTCGAGATCGCTCAGGTGGTTGCTGACGATGACCAGAGGCCCCGAGGGGGGCTCGTGGGAGGCGCCCTCCACCTGGAACCCGTACAGGAGCCGGAGGAGCGCCCGGACGATGATCCGGGACAGGCTATAGACCACGGGCGCGGCGCACGAGCGCGAGGATCCGCTCCACGACCTCGCCGACCGGGGCGTGCGTGCTGTCGATCACGACCGCGCCGGGCGCGACCCGCAGCGGCGCCGCCTCGCGCGTCAGGGCGGCCCGGTCGTCCTCCGCCTCGATGCGGCGGACGTCCTCGAGGGAGACGACCTGACCGGCCGCGGCGAGCTCGGCCTGCCGCCGCCGGGCCCGCGCCTCCGGGGAGGCCGTCAGGTACACCTTGACCTCCGCATCCGGCAGGATGACCGAGCCGATGTCGCGCCCCTCCATCACCACGCCGCCCGGCGCGCCGAGCGCGCGCTGGATCGCGCCGAGCGCTGCGCGGACAGCCGGGAGGCGCGCGACCCTGGAGACGACCCGGTTGACCTCGACGCTGCGCAGCTCGCCGCTGAGGTCCTCGCCGTCGACGAGCACGCGCGAGGTCCCTTCCTCGCCGGAGGCCGGGGCGACCTGCACCCGGCGCGCGAGGGCGGCGAGCGCCTCGGCGTCGTCGAGGGAGAGGCCGCGCCGGAGCGCGGCGGCGGCGACCGCCCGGTACATCGCCCCGGTGTCGACGTAGCGGAAGTTGAGCCGGCGCGCCACTTCGCGCGCCACCGTGCTCTTTCCCGATCCCATCGGACCGTCGATTGCGATCGCGACCGCGTCGCGCCGCTGCGCCACGGCATCTCGAATTCGGGGCAGGCCCAGGGCGCTCCTACAGGGCCTTCGTTGACTGTGCGGGATCCGGCCGGGTACCATGGTCGGGACATGCCGCGCGTTCCCCGACCCGTGCTCGTGGGGCTCACCGTCCTCACGGCCCTCCGCCTGGTGATCGCGGCGTGGATCCCCCTCGGCGACGACGAGACGTTCTACTGGGATTGGTCCCGCCATCTCGCGGCGGGCTACGTGGACCACCCGCCGGCGATCGCGTTCCTCGTCTGGGCCGCCACACACGCGCTCGGCAACACGCCCTTCGCCGTGCGCAGCATCGCGGTGCTGTTGTCGTGGGCGACCTCCCTCGGGGTGTGGGTGCTGGCGCACGAGGTCCTGGGGTCCAAGGCCGGCGCCGCCTGGTCCGTCGTCCTGTTCAACGTCATCCCGGTCTTCTCCGCGGGCGCGCTGTTCGTGGCGCCGGATGCGCCGCTCGGTCTGTGCTGGGTCCTCGTGCTGCTGTGGGCCTGGCGCGCCGGACGGGCGGGACCGGGGGACGGCCCGGGATCGCCGGCCGGGGGCGCTTGGCTGCGTGCCGGCGTGTGGCTGGGGCTGGGCATGGACAGCAAGTACACCGCCGCCGTGCTGCCGCCGTCGCTGGCGCTCTGGCTGCTCCTCTCGCCGCGCCAGCGGCCGTGGCTGCGGCGTCCCGAGCCGTACCTCGCCCTGCTGCTGGCCGGCGCGCTGTTCGCCCCCGTCGTCTGGTGGAACGCGACCCACGCGTGGACGTCGTTCTCGTTTACGATCCTGGGCCGGCCGACGTGGTCGCGGCGCGGCAACGCGCCAGAATTCGTCCTGCTGGAGTTCGCCTACCTGGCGCCGCTGATGTTCCCCGTGCTCCTCTGGGCGGCCGGCGCCGCATCCCGCCTCGGCCTCGCCCCGCTGCTCAACGGGCATCCCCCGCTGCCGGAAGCCGCGGCGCCGGCCGCCGATCCGCCGCAGGAGGAGCGGCTGTGCGCGGACGCCGACCGGTGGGCGTTCCTCGCCGCGACATCCGTTCCCCTGATCGCCGGGATGTTCGCCGCGAGCCTCCTGGGGCACGTCAAGGGACACTGGCCGGCGCCCGGGTACATCACCGCGACGATCGCGCTCGCCGGCCTCGCCACCGCGCGGCCGTGGGCGGCGCGGCCGCTTTGGTGGCGCGGCGCGGCGGCGGCGGTGCTCGGGACGAGCGCGCTCACGACCGCGCTGATCCACGCGTTGCCCGTGCTCGCTCCCCTCGTCCTGCCGCCGCGCCTCGACCCGACGATCGACTACTACGGCTGGCCGCAGGCGGCGCAGCAGATCGTCGCGGTCGCCCGCCGGCACGCGCGCGGCCCTTTCTTCGTCGCGACCGACCGGTATCAGGTGACGGCCCAGTTCGACTTCGCGACGGGTGGCCGCTACACGTCCACCACGATCACCGGCGAGGACCAGTACGCGCTGTGGACGCGCTGGGACCGGCTGCGCGGCCGGGATGCGCTGTTCATCCAGGACGGGCGGTACCCCCCGGAAGTCGACCTGAGCGCGGGATGCCGGTCCGTGGACGCGGAGCCGCCGGTGACCGTGGTGCGCCGGGGCGTCATCGTGCGCAGGCTGGGCCTCCTGTGGTGCCGCCGCTTCTCGGGGCATCCGATCGCCCCGCGGACGCGGCCGGAGTACGGGCCGGGCGGCCCGGGGTGGCGACTTACCCGTGCCGTCCGGGGGGGCGCAGCAGCAGGAGCACGAGGCCGCCCAGGATGAGGATGAGCGGGAACACCTGGTCCTGGACGACCGGCAGGAACAGCCGCAGGTTGCGCAGCAGCAGGTACACGCCGCCGGCCACGAGCAGCCATCCCAGCATCCGCAGGCGGCGCGTCTCGTCCGGCGCCTCCTGCGGCGGCGGCGCCGGCGCGGCGGCCGGCGCCGGCAGCGGCTCCTCGGGCACGATCAGGACGGCGATGAGGTACAGGACCACCCCGAGGCCGTTCCACGCGGCCAGCAGCACGAACGCAAGGCGGATGGGGTTGCTGTCGACCTCGAAGTACCTGCCGAGCCCGCCGCAGACGCCCGCGATCCAGTAGTCGGTGCGCGAGCGGTACAGCCGCCGCTGCATCAGCTCCCGCCCCGCGCCCCCTGCGCGCGGCGCGCGAGCGCGAGCGTCCGCTGCGCGCGGAGGAACACCGGCCGGTCCACCATCGCGCCGTCCAGCACCGCGATGCCGGAGCCGCCGGCGCACGCCTCCTCGAACGCCGCCACCACCCGGCGCGCGCGCTCGACCTCCTCAGCGCTCGGGGCCAGCGCCGCGTGGACCGGCGCGATCTGCGCGGGGTGGATCACCATCTTGCCGGTGTAGCCGAGCCGACGCGCCTCCGCCGCGTCCGCCCGCAGGCCGGCCTCGTCGTGGAAGTCCGCGAACACCCCGTCGACCGCCGGGACGCCGGCCGCGTGCGCGGCGAGGCTCACCGCGGTCCTCGCCCAGGCCAGCTCCCCGCCTTCGCGTGTGCGCGGGATGCCCGCGTCCGCCGTGAAGTCCTCCGCGCCGAACCCCACACCGCAGACCCGCGGCGAGGCGCGGGCGATCGCGGGGGCCTGCAGCACACCCCGCGCGCTCTCGATCATCGGGAGCACCCGCACCCGCCCGCGCGGCAGCGCCCAGCGATCCTCCAAGATGCGCAGGCGGGCATCGAGCGCCTGGACCGCCGCCGGCGCCTCGCACTTGGGCAGGCAGATCCCGTCCACGCGGGGGCGGAACGCGCCGGACAGGTCCAGGTCGAGGAGGCCGCTGTGGAGGCCGTTTGGACGCAGCAGGACGACCAGCGCGTCGGGGAACCCCTCGTCCAGCGCGTCCGCGACCGCGCGCCGGGCGCGTTCCTTATCGCCGGGCGCGACACCGTCTTCGAGGTCGAGGATGACCGCATCAGCGCCGAGCGCGCGCGCCTTCGCGATCATCGCCGGCTGGCTCCCGGGCACGAAGAGCAAGCTCCGAAGCCACCACGCCGCGTCACCCATGGCGCCTGGTCCACCGTGCCCGGCCCGGCAAATCGCCGAGCTGGTGCGATTTGCCGGGGACCCCGGCACGAATTCGCCGAGGGGACGCGAATGCACCCACGGGTATCGACACGAGGCCACGCGGCCTTGGAACTCTGGCGCGCGGCCCCGGCCCGATGGGGGCGCGGGCCCGCTCACAAGGCGCCCGGGGCATGGGACTACAGCACCAGAGCGCCGGAGGCGCGCGTGATCATCCGCCCCACCCACTCCAGCACGCGCGCGAGCCCGCTCGGCGCGCTGACTGCCCGGGCGGCGACGATCGGCGCGGATCCCACGAGGCGGCCCGATGCGTAGAACGCGACCTCGCCGATCGGCTCGCCCCGGCGCACGGGCAGCTCCAGGTCCGGCCGCAAGCGGACGCGCCGCTCGGCGGTTTCCCCCGGCGCCAGCGCGCCGTAGACGTCCTCCGGGACCACTCCCAGCACGATCCCGTCCGCGCCCGGGAGCGCCACCGCGGCCAGTTCCTCGCCCGTCCGCGCGAGTTCCACCGGGCGGTAACGCGCGAACCCGTAGGTGAGGAGGCGGGACGCGTCGCCCCAGAGATCCCGGCTGCGGAGCAGCACCGCGATCAGCCGCCACCCGTCTCGCGTGGCGGACGCGACGAGGGTCTGGCCGGACTGGTGCACGTACCCGGTCTTGACCCCGTCCGCCCCGGGGTACCAGGCCAGCAGACGGTTGTGGTTCCACAGGACCCGCGACGGGCCGCCGGGCGTCGCAAACACCCACCGGCGCGTCCGGACGATCTCACGGAAGGTCGGATTGCGCATCGCGGCGCGCGCGATGAGCGCCAGGTCGTACGCGGTGGTGTAGTGGTCCGCGTCGTAGAGCCCGTGCGGCGAGGTGAAGTGGGTGTGCGTGGCGCCCAGGCGGCGCGCCTCCGCGTTCATCCTGGCGACGAACGCCGGCACCGTGCCGGAGACCCCTTCCGCGATCGCGAGCGCGGCATCGTTGCCCGACTGCAGCATGAGCCCGTACAGCAGGTCGTGGAGCGGGATCCGCGCCCCCTCCGGCAGCCCGACGACCGATCCGTCCCGGAACCGCGCGACGTCGGCGCTGATCCTGATCGGCATCTCAAGCGGCGCGGCCTCCAACGCGACGAGCGCGGTCAGGATCTTCGTGGTGCTGGCCGGTGGCCAGACGAGGTGAGGGTTGCGGCTGTAGAGGACCTGGCCGGAGCGGGCGTCCATCAGCACCGCGGCGGTCGCCGTGACCCGTACGGGCGCGCGCCGGGCGGAGGCGTCGGTCGCCTCCCCGGCCGACGCCGGCGCGCCCCCGCCGCGGCGCAGGACCATCGAACCGCGGCCCGGCAGCGGCGACGCGGGGCGCCGGGACGACACGGACGCCCCCCGCGCCGGCGCGATCCCCCGCGCGCCGGACGCGCCGGCCGGCGCGCAGGCGAGCAGCAGGATCACCGACGCCCACGCCAGGCGGCCGAGGGCGGCGCGGCGCGCCCCCGCCGATCGGCGCCCGTGATCCGAACGCAGGCGCGGGCGACGCGACGAGGCGCCACGGCTGCCGGACGCGGGCGTGCGGCCCCGGCGCGCTGCGCTGCGATCCGCGCGCGGCCCCGCTGGTCCCTCCGGAGCCAGGGGCTCTCCCCCGGGGCGCTGCGGGGACATGCTCCTAGCGTGCGGGGACTGGAAGCATCGTCGGTCGATCATGCTCTCCCAACGGCGGCAGCGCGCCGAGATCCTTGAGCCCAAAGTACCGCAGGAAGCCCTCGGTGGTCCCGTACAGGATCGGGCGTCCGGGTCCGGGGCGCCTCCCGACCTCCCGGATCAGCCGCCGGTCCTGCAGCTTCGCGAGGTGGTGCGCCGACTGCACGCCGCGCACCGCGTCGATCTCGGCGCGCGTGATCGGCTGCCGGTACGCGACGATCGCCAGGACCTCCAGGGTCGCCCGCGAGAGCGGGTCCGCCTCGCTGAGCCGGAGGAGGCGCTGCACGTACCGACCGTACTCGGGCCGCGTACAGAGTTGGTATCCCCCGGCCACCTCCCGGATCTGCAGGCCCCGGCCGGCGTACTCCACCTGGAGCGCCGCGAGGGTCGCGCGGATCTCGTCCTCGCCGACCTCGAGCACCTTCCGCAGCTCCGCCGGCCGCACCGGGCCGCCGCGGGCGAGCAGCAGGCACTCGACCGCGTTGCGGATCTCCGGGCTCGCCCCCGTCTCGACCGCGGCAGGGGCGGGCAGGTCCGCCCGGGCGGCGGCCACCGTTGCGGCGGCCAGGTCCGACCGGTGCCCGTTTGCCCCGGGCGCGGGCATCCCGGGCGCGCCGCTCATGGCGCGTCCACCGCGCGCAGCTCGATCTCGCCGAACGCCTCGGCCTGCCGCGCGCGGATGCGCCGCTGCTTGATCAGCTCCAGGATCGCGAGGAACGTGACGATGATCTCCAGACGGCTCGCGCCGTCGCGGAACAGCCTGCCGAACGCGAGGGCGCCGCCGGCGCGCAGCGCGCCGAGGACCGCGTCCATCTTCTCGCCGACCGTAAACTGCTCGCCGGCGATCTCCCGCGGCGCCTCCCGGGCCCGCTCCAGCACCCTGCTGAACGCCGTGAACAGGTCCTCGAGCGTGACGCCGTCGAGCAGCACCTCGTCGCCGACCTCGACCGCGTCGGGCGGCCTGGCGAAGATGCGGCTCTGCGCCTCCTCGAGCGCGCGCAACGCCTGGGCCGCCTCCCGGAACTGGAGGTACTCGGCCATCTGAGCCCCCAGGCGATCGCGCAGGTCCGTGGCCGCCTCCTCGGCCGGCGGCGGCGTCTCGGCCGGCGGCGCCTTCGGCACGAGCGTCCGGGCCTTCAGGTCGCTGAGGACCGCGAGCTGGACGAGGACCTCGGTCGCCTCCTCGAGGTCCAGCGCCGCGCGGGCCCGCTCGAGGTAGTCCTCGGCAAAACGGCGGAGCGGCAGGCTCTGCAGGTCGATCTGGCCGCGATACGCGAGGCTGATGAGCAGATCCAGAGGACCCTCAAATGCCTCGCACTGGACGTGGTAGGCCACTGGTCGTCCCCCGTTCGCTGCGTCGACTGGGTGTCCGAATGCTAGTGCGTCTGCGGCCTTGTCCCAGGATACGGCGCCCTATTCTCCACCGCGCGCCGCGTTCCTGCTCGAATCCCGTGCGCGCTCGTCCGGATGAGACGGCCAGCGGGGTTACGGCATCCCGCCGGTGCTCAGCAGGTAGAGCCAGCGGGCGGCCGGCAGCATCACGCGCCCGACCGTGCCGGTGTAGAGCAGGACGAGCAGCAGGACGGTCCCGTACGGCTGGAGGCGCGAGAAGGCGAACGCGTGCGCGCGGGGCAGCAGGCTCTCGACGATGCGGGAGCCATCGAGAGGCGGAATCGGGATCAGGTTGAAGACGGCCAGAATCACGTTGATCCAGATCACGAGCGAGACCAGCTCCCCCAGGGGGGACGGGGGGCGGCCCTCGGCCTTCATCAGCAGGCCGAGCAGGAACGCCACCGTCACGTTGGCCAGCGGCCCCGCGAGCGCGACCTGCAGCATCCCCTGCCGCGGCTCCGGAAAGTTCTGCGGGTTGATCGGAACCGGCCGCGCCCAGCCGAACCCGAAGAGCACGAAGAACAGCGTGCCCCATAGATCCAGGTGGACCACGGGGTTGAGGCTCAGCCGGCCGAGGGCGCGGGGGGTCGGATCCCCGAGGCGGTCGGCGACGAACGCGTGGGCGAACTCGTGGCACGTCGTCGCGACCAGCACGGCCGCGAGCGTGAGCGCGATCGATAGCGGGGTGAGGGACAGCATCGCAGGTCGCGGCCGCCGGCCGGCCCCGCGCGATCAGGCCGGAGGGATATCCCGGGCGAGGAGGTCGTCGATCGTCTCGCGGGCCACGACGACGCGCGCGCGCCCGTCCCTCACGAAGACGATCGGCGGCCGCGGGTACCGGTTGTAGTTGCTGGCCATCGAATACGTGTAAGCGCCGGTGCTGAACACCGCGAGCAGGTCGCCCGGCCGGGGCTCCGGCACCCGCGCGTCCCAGACGAGGACGTCCCCGGACTCGCAGCACCGCCCGGCGATCGTGACGGTCGCGGTCGCGGGCTCGAGGAGACGCTCGGCCAGGACCGCCTGGTACCGCGCGTTGTACAGCGCCGGCCGCGGGTTCTCGTACATCCCGCCGTCCACCGAGGCGTAGGCCCGGATCCCGGGGATGGCCTTCACCGCGCCCACGGTGTACAGCGTGACCCCGGCGTCGCCGACGATCGACCGGCCGGGCTCGACCATCACCGTGGGCAGCGGCAGCCCGTGCTCGCCGGCGCGCGTGCGCACGACGCGGGCCAGCGCGCTCACGTACGCTTCCACCGAGGGAGGCTCGTCCGCGGGGAGGTATCGGATCCCGAGCCCGCCGCCGAGGTCCAGCTCCTCCACCGTCACGCGCTGCGCGCGCGCCATCCACGCGGCGAACTCCATCATCGCCTCGGCCGCCAGCACGAACGGCTCGAGGTCCATGACCTGCGAGCCGATGTGGCAGTGAATCCCCCGCAGACGCAGCCGCGGGACGTCGAGGGTCCGGGCCACGGCCTCCCGGGCGGCCCCATCGACCATCCCGAAGCCGAACTTGCTGTCGACGCCGCCGGTGCGGATCGCGCGGTGTGTGTGGGGCTCGATGCCGGGTGTCAGCCGCAGCAGGACGTCGGCCACCGCCCCCGTGCGTGCGGTGAGGGCCTCCAGCAGCTCGAGATCGTAGAAGTTGTCCACGACGATCCGGCCGACGCCGCTCCGGAGCGCCAGCTCGAGCTCATCGGGCGTCTTGTTGCTCCCGTGCAGGAGGAGCCGGTCAGCCGGGACGCCGGCCCGCAGCGCCGTGTGGATCTCGCCCGCCGACACCACGTCGATCAGGAGCCCCTCCTCGTGCGCGAGCCGGCACGTCGCCAGGCAACACAGCGCCTTGCTCGCGAAGACCGCCTGCGCCCGGGGGAACGCCGCGCGCAGCGCCGCGGTGTAGGCGCGGCAGTTGTCCCGGATCCGCCGCTCGTCCATCACGTACAGCGGGGTGCCGAACTGCCGCGCGAGGTCGGCGGCGGGAACGCCCCCGATCACGAGCCGCCCGCCCTGGACCTCGCCCAGGAGGACCCGCTGCCGCTCCTCGATGACCGGCTCGCCGTCCACTCCCCGCCTCCCGCGCCGCGGCGCCGCCGCCGCGCCGTAACAACGCGACCGGCCCGGACGCGTCCAGGCCGGTGCCGCCCCCCACGATAACACGGGCCCCCCACCCTGTCAAATTCGTGGTAAGGTACGAGTAGAGCGGCCACGCTCGAGCCACGGGTGGGAGGCGATCACCGATGCGCGAGGTCCTCATCGTCGGCGCCGCGCGGACCCCCATCGGGAAGTTCCAGGGCGGTCTGTCGACGGTCCCCGCGCCCCGCCTGGGGGCCGCCGCGATCGCGGACGCGCTGCGGCGCGGTCGGGTCGCGCCCGAGCAGGTCGACGAGGTCTACATGGGGATCATCCTGACCGCGGGGGTGGGCCAGGCGCCGGCCCGCCAGGCGGCCCTCGCTGCCGGGCTCCCGCACACGGCGCCCGCGACGACGATCAACAAGATGTGCGGAAGCGGGCTCAAGGCGGCGATGCTCGGGGCCCAAGCGATCCAGGCCGGGGACGCCGAGATCGTCGTCGCGGGCGGCATGGAGAACATGAGCGCCTCCCCGTACCTCCTCGAGCGCGCCCGCATCGGGTATCGCCTCGGGCACGGGACGCTCGTGGACTCGATGATCAAGGACGGCCTGTGGGATGTCTACAACGACATCCACATGGGCTCGTGCGCCGAGCTGCTGGCCCGGGAGTACCGGATCAGCCGCGAGGACCAGGACGAGTTCGCCCGCCGCTCCTACACCCGGGCGCTCGCGGCGATGGACTCGGGTCACTTCGCGCTCGAGATCACGCCGGTCGAGGTGCCGGACGGCCAGGCGCCGCCCCGCCGGGTCGCCGAGGACGAGGAGCCCCGGCGCTTCGTGCCGGGCAAGCTCGCGTCGTTGCCGCCGGTGTTCGAGCGGGGCGGCACGGTGACGGTCGCAAACGCGTCCTCGATCAGCGACGGGGCAGCGGCCGTCGTGCTGGCCTCCGCGGAGGCGGCGGCGCGGCTCGAGGCGCCGCCGCTGGCGCGGGTCGTGGGCCAGGCTGTCTCGGCGACCGCCCCCGAGTGGTTCACGATCGCCCCGGCGGCCGCGATCGAGAAACTCCTCCGAAAGGTGGGCTGGTCCAGGGACAGCGTCGATCTCTACGAGATCAACGAGGCGTACGCGTCCGTCGTGCTCGCGGTCACGCGAAAGCTGGGGCTCGACCTCGAGCGGGTGAACGTGCACGGCGGCGCGGTGGCGCTCGGCCACCCGATCGGCGCGAGCGGCGCGCGGATCCTCGTGACGCTGCTGTATGCGATGCAGGAGCGCGGGGCGCGCCGGGGGATCGCGGCGGTGTGCCTCGGTGGCGGGGAAGCCGTGAGCCTCGCGGTCGAGCGCGCGTAACCGGTACCGTGACCGGGGCAAGCGGCGGCGGCGAAGCGCGCTGCCCCGGCCGATGGGGGCCCGGGCCCCTGACACGGGTCGCGACGGCGACGCACGGTCTTGGAGCTGAACCTTCGACGCTGCGAGCGCGGGGGCCGGTCCGTCCGTCTCTATCTCTATCTAGGCCGTGGGGGCATCCGGGTCGCCCTCGGTCTCCGCGGCGTCCTCGGCGGCCGGGGCGGGCAGCTCAACCGCCTGCGGCTGCACGCGCCGGGCGCTTACGAGGAAGCCGGTGTGGGCGACCATCCGGTGCGCCGGGCGCACGCTGCGGCCCTCGACGTTCCAGGGGCGCATCAGGACCTCGGTCGTCTCGATGAGCGCAAACGCCCCCGAGGTCCGCAGCGTCTCCACCGTCTGGACCGCCTGCGGCACCGTCGGGAGGTACGCGAGGACGATCCCTCCCGGGGGTAGCGCGGCCGCGGCGTGCGGCACGACGCGCCACGGCTCCGGGACGTCCAGGAGCACCCGGTCGAGCGGGACGTCCTCCGGGCGCACGCCATCGTAGATATCGTGGCGGCGGAGCACGAGCGCATCGGTGTCGCCGAGGAACCGGCGGATGTTCCGCTCCGCGATCCGGGCGAACTCCTCCCGCACCTCGTAGCTCACGACGCGACCGGACGGTCCCACCGCCCGGAGGACGGCCATCGTCAGCGCTCCCGATCCGGTGCCGGCCTCCAGCACCCGCGCCCCGGGGAAGATGTCCGCGGCGATCAGGATCGCCCCCAGGTCCTTGGGGTAGATCACCTGGGCCCCGCGCGGCATCTCGAGCACGAACTCCGCCAGCGTCGGCCGCACGACGAGCAGCCGCTCTCCGCGGCTCGACCGCACGACCCTCCCCTCTTCCTGGCCGAGGAGGTCGTCGTGGAGGACCTTGCCGCCGCGGAGGTCGCTCGCCCCTCCGGGGCGCAGCACGATCAGGTAGCGCCGCCGGCGACGGTCGAGGAGGAGGACGGGCTCGCCCTCGCGCAGGGCCCCGGACCGTGCGGGCACCGCGTCCTCAGCGGTCAGGAGGCGCCGCGCCCGCGGCGGCCGGGACGCCCGGGGCGGGTTCGGGCGAGACCGGCGGGGAGGCGGGCGTGCGCATCCGCCGCACGCGCATCCGCTCCGCGGCGCGCTCCGTCATCCTGCAGAACGCGCAGACCTCGCCGGTCGTCGGCTGGCCGCAGTGCACGCAGTCGCGCAGCGTGGCGCCGTCCTGGGCGCGCACCAGCGGCCGGCCGCGCTCCAGGAACCCCCAGTACAGGCTCTGCTTCGTCCCGGGAGCCGCCTGCTCGAGCAGGTTCAGGGCTTCCTTGTAGAGGAGGCTGCGCGCGCCCACGCTGTTGGGGCACTCGTCCACGATGTAGTCGATGCCGCGGACGATCGCGTAGGCGGCGGTCTCCCGCTCCGCGATCCGGTAGAACGGCTTGACCTTCGTGACCTGGTGGGGGTGCGCGCTGCGCAGCACCGGCGCCTGCCGGGCCAGGTACTCCGTCTGCCAGTGCAGCAGGTTCCCGAGGAGCACCGCCGCCTCGTCGTCGAGGTTGTGGCCCGTGGCGACCACGCCGAACCCATGCTCGAGGGCCACGCGGTTGAAGAGGTAGCGCTTGCTCAGGCCGCACGCCGAGCAGCTCACCCGCCCCGTCGCGCGGGCGAACTCCTCCACGCTCATCCCGTACTGCCCCGGGATGTCGACGATCAGCAGCTCGGCCCCGTGCGCCTCCGCGTACGCCACCGTCTTGCGCTGGGACTCCCGCGAGTACTCGCCGATCCCCAGGTTGATGTACATGCCGGTCGCGTCGTACCCCAGCCGCCGGAGGACATCCCACAGCGCCAGGCTGTCCTTGCCGCCGGAGACGGCGACGAGGACGCGGTCCCGATGGGTGAGCATTCGCTCCTCCTCGATCGCCCGCGCGACTTGGCGCTCGAAGAACTCGAGGAAGTGCTCGCTGCAGAACGCCGTGTGGTGTCGGCGGATCTCGACCGTGGCGGTGCCGTGGCACTTCCGGCAGCGCATCAGGCGTGCCCCCCGGAGACCACCGGCCGGAGCTCGATCGTCTCGTCGTCGCCGACCTGCGCGTCGTGCGTCAGGAGCTGGGACCCGCGGATGACGAGCACCGACTCGGGGTTGATCCCGAGCTCCTGCAGCACCTCGCGCACGCGCCGGCGGCCGGCCACCTCGACCTCTCGCCTCTGGTGGCGGATCAGGACCCTCATGCGGCGACCCCGCGCGGCTTGACGTTGTCCCGGACCCACGTCACGATCTGCTGGAGCGACGCGCCCGGTGTGAAGACGGCCGCGATCCCCGCGGCCTTGAGCCCCGCGATGTCCTCGTCCGGGATGATCCCGCCGCAGAACACCTTGACATCGCCCGCGCCCTGCGCTCGGAGCAGCTCGATCACGCGCGGCAGAAGCGCGTTGTGCGCCCCCGAGAGGATGCTCAGGCCGATCGCATCCACGTCTTCCTGGATCGCCGCGGCGACGATCATCTCCGGCGTCTGGTGGAGCCCCGTGTAGATCACCTCGAACCCCGCGTCGCGCAGCGCGCGCGCGACGATCTTCGCCCCGCGATCGTGGCCGTCGAGGCCCGGCTTGGCGATGAGGATCCGCAGCGTGGGCTCGCTCACAGCAGGTATTATCCCACGCAGCCTGTGGCGGGACAAGACGCCGGCGCCGCGCCCGGCGCATGCTATACTCGGAGCGGCGAGACGCGCCATTGCCCTCGGCCGAGCGAGGTGACGCGATGATCGACGCCCACGCCCACCAGGTGCCGCCCGACCTCCCCGCCCGGATCGCCGCGGACGGCGCCCGGCTCGGCGTCCGGCTGCGGGAGGACGGCCGCGTGGAGTTCGCGCCGGGCCACGTGAGCCGGCCGCTGGCCCCGGCGCTGTACGCGCCCGACCCTCCTCCTGGGTGCGACGTGCAGATCGTCTCGCCGTGGGTGGACCTGCTCGGGTACGACCTGGATCCGGTGCGCGGGGCGGGGTGGGCGCGGCTGCTCAACGCCGGGATGCCCCCCCGCCGGGCGCTTGCGACCGTGCCGCTGCAGGACGGCCGGGCCGCCGCCGCGGAGCTGGAGTGGGCGCTCGGCCACGGGTTCCTCGGCGTCGAGATCGGGACGAACGTCCAGGGCCGCGACCTGTCGGATCCGCGGCTGGAGCCGTTCTGGGTCGCCGCGCAGGCGGCGCGCGCGCCGGTGTTCCTCCACCCCGCCTCCACGATTCCCTCGCCCCGGTTCGGACGGTACTACCTCCACAACCTCGTGGCCAACCCGCTGGATACGACGCTCGCCGCGGCCTCCCTCGTCTTCGGGGGCGTGCTCGACCGCCATCCCGATCTCGTGCTGATCCTCGCGCACGGCGGGGGCTACTGGCCCTACCAGTTCGGCCGGCTCGACCGGGGCCACGCGGTGCGGGCGGAGTGCCGGGGCCCGCGACGCCCGCCGCGCACGTACCTGCGGGCGTTCCACTACGACACCGTGGTCCACTCCGCGGAGGCGCTGCGGTACCTCGTCGGCCTCGTGGGCGCGGACCGCGTGCTGCTCGGGACGGACGCGCCGTTCGACATGGGAGACCCCGACCCGAGCGCCACGCTGGAGCGCGCGGGCGTCTCCGCGGAGGACCGGCGACAGATCGCGCACGACACCGCGGCGCGCGTCTTCCGGATCGGCGCGGCGTGAGGAGGCGGCGGCCGCCGGGGTCCCTACAGGCCGTCGGGCTGGACCGGGGCTGGCCTTCGCTGCGCCGCCACGTACCACACCGTTGTCGACGCGGCGAGCACGAGGAGCGGCAGCACCGCGTAGTTGACGGCCTGCCACCCGAAGCGAGCGAAGACGCCTCCCGAGGACAGCGAAGCCAGCGCGACCAGGCCGAAGGTCACGAACTCGTTCGTGGCCTGGACCTTCGCGCGCTCCTCCGGCCGGTAGACCGCCGTCAGCAACGTGGTACCCCCGACGTACATGAAGTTCCAGCCAGCGCCGAGCAGGGGCAGCGCCAGCCAGAAATGGACGAGCGTCGCTCCCGCGATCGAGACGACGGCGGCGAGGAGGGACATCGTCGCCCCGGCAAGCATGACCCACGCCACCCCGTACCGCGCGATCAAGCCGCCGGTGAAGAACGACGGCAGGAACATGCCGATCAGGTGGAGCCGGATGATCCCGATGGCACGATCGCTCGAATGGTGGTGGGCAACCGCCGCAAGCGGCGTCGCGGTCATGATGAAGATCATCGTGGTATAGCCGATCACGCAATTCGCGATCGCCGTCGTGAAGCCGGGCTGCCGCGCGATAGCCGCGAGCGGACGGCCGCCCGCGGGATCGCGCACCGCGCGCGGGGCGGGCACCCGGAGGACCATCAACAGCGGAATCGTCGCCAGCGCCACAGCCGCCATCGCGAGGAACGACCCGGCGAACCGAGCCGGCATGAACAGATCTTTGGTGGCGCTCGCGAGGCTCGGGCCGAGCACGGCGGCGACAACGCCACCGGTGAGGACCCAGGAGACGGCCCGGCTCCTGAACCTCGCGTCGGCCGCGTCGGCGGCGGCGAAGCGGTAGTACTGGGCGGACGCCTGGAAGACGCCCGTGAGGGCGTTGCCCGCACAGAAGGCCGGGAAGTCGCGGGTGAAGATCGCGGCGCACGCGATCGCCGCGCCGGCTGCGCCGAGGAGCGCCCCGAGGGCGAATCCGACGCGCCGGCCCAGACGTCCCATGAGCAAGGACAAGGGGACCGTCGAGCTGGCCGTCGCCACGACGCTCAGGGAATACGGGAGCGTAGACAGCGCCTTGCTCGGCGCCAGCATCGAGCCGACGAGCCCGCTGAGCGCAACGCTGACGGACGCGGACGCGAGATACAGCGCCTGGCAGATCGCAAGGACAAGGACGTTGCGCCTCTCAGCGCTCTCCGCCACCTGGCGCCCCTCGCGAGACCGCGATGGCGGGAGTCCCGGCGTGCGCCACGACTCCCCCGATACGCGCCCCAGCCCCGCGCAGCGCATACCGGACCGGGATTCCCGCTGCGGCACGTGCACTCCTCCCCACGGCGGCGCGCGTGCGGGAAGTCGACCCGGTCCTCGCGGAGGAGCGACGCGAGACGATGCCCGAGCTGTTCTGGGAGGACGACGCGATCGGCCTCCCCGGGAGAGGCTCGACCGTGGAGGGCGACACGCCGCCCCGAACGCCTTGCCGGCGCCGGTCCGCGGAATCCCCGGACCGCGGCCGCGCGACCCTAGAGGATCGCCTGCTCCCGGTACTCGCCGTACACCGCGCGGAACACGTCGCAGATCTCGCCCATGGTCACCCGCGCGCGCACGGCGTCCACGATCGCGTACATCGTGTTCCCGCCCTGCTCGGTCACCCGGCGGAGCGCATCCAGCGCGCGGCGGGCCGCGGCCTGATCGCGCGCCGCCCGCACGCGGCGGAGCCGCTCGACCTGCCGGCGCTCCACATCCGGATCCACGCGCAGCACGGGGATCGGCACCGCCTCCGGCTGCGCGAACTCGTTGACACCGACGACGATCTTCTCCTTGCGCTCGAGCTGCTGCTGGTAGCGGTAGCTGGCCTCGGCGATCTCGCGCATCGGATACCCGCGCTCGATCGCCGCGAGCATCCCGCCCATCTCGTCGATCTTTCGGATATAGGCGGACGCCTCGGCCTCGATCCGGTCGGTGAGGGCCTCGAGGAAGTACGAGCCGCCGAGAGGATCGACCGTGCTGGCGACGCCGGTCTCGTGGGCGATGATCTGCTGCGTCCGCAGCGCGACGGTCACGGCTTCCTCGGTCGGGAGCGCGTAGGTCTCGTCCATCGAGTTGGTGTGGAGCGACTGGACCCCGCCGAGCACGGCCGCCAGCGCCTGGATCGCGGTGCGGGCGATGTTGTTGAGGGGCTGCTGCGCGGTGAGGCTCACGCCCGCGGTCTGCGCGTGCGTGCGCAGCATCCACGACCGCGGGTCCTGCGCGCCGAACCGCTCCCGCATGATCCGCGCCCACATCCGGCGGGCCGCGCGCAGCTTGGCGACCTCCTCGAAGAAGTCGCTGTGGATGTCGAAGAAGAACGAAAGCCGCGGCGCGAACGCGTCCACCTCCAACCCGGCCTCACGCCCCGCCTCGACGTACGCGATGCCGTCCGCGAGCGTGAACGCCAGCTCCTGCGCCGCCGTCGCCCCGGCCTCCCGGATGTGGTAGCCGCTGATGCTGATCGTGTTCCACCGCGGCACCTCGCGGGTGCAGTAGACGAGGATGTCCTGGATGAGCCGGATGCTCGGCCGCGGGGGCACGATCCACTCCTTCTGCGCGATGAACTCCTTGAGCATGTCGTTCTGGATCGTCCCGCCGAGCGCGCGCGGGTCGACGCCCCGCGACTGGGCCACCGCCACGTACATCGCGAGCAGGATGTTCGCGGGCGCGTTGATCGTCATCGAGGTTGTGACCCGGTCGAGCGGGATCCCGCGGAAGAGGATGTCCATGTCCTCGACCGTGTCGATCGCGACCCCTTCCCGGCCGACCTCGCCGAGCGCGCGCGGGTGGTCGGAGTCGTACCCCATGAGGGTCGGCATGTCGAACGCGACGGAGAGCCCGGTCTGCCCCTGCTCCAGCAGGTAGCGGAACCGTGCGTTCGTGTCCTCGGCGGTGCCGAATCCGGCGAACATCCGCATCGTCCACAGCCGGCCCCGGTACATCGTGGCGTGGATGCCCCGCGTGTACGGGTATTCGCCGGGGAAGCCCAGGTCGCGGAGCGGGTCGCGCGACGCGAGGACCTCGGGGCCGTACAGGCGGTCCACCTCCAGGTCCGAGATCGTGCTGAAGCGCGGCGCGCGCTCCGGCTGGCGGGCCAGCGTCTCGCGCAGCGTGGTGGCTTCCCACCGCTCCCGTGCGGCCGCGTATCGATGCTCGTCCGACCGGTCCATCGCGTCCCTCCGCCGGCCGCCGCCCTCGTGGGGCGCCGCCGGGCTACCCCTGCTGCGCGGCCTTGAGCCTGCGCACCTCCTCGGTCAGAAGGGGCAGGATCTGGAACAGGTCGCCCGCGATCCCGTAGGTCGCGACCTGGAAGATCGGGGCCTGGGGATCGCGGTTGATCGCGACGATGCAGCGCGCGCCCGACATCCCCGCCAGGTGCTGCGGCGCGCCCGAGATGCCGCAGGCGATGTAGAGCTGCGGGTTCACCGTCTTGCCGGTCTGCCCGATCTCGTAGTCGTGCGGCACCCAGCCGGAATCCACCGGGGGCCGGCTCGACCCCACGGCCGCCCCCAGCGCGTCCGCGAGCCGGTGCAGCAGCGCGAAGTTCTCCGGCCCGCGCAGCCCCCGGCCGCCGGAGACGATGATGTCCGCCTCGGTCAGGGGCACGCTCTCGCGCGCCACCGGCGTCACGTCGACGACGCGCGCGCGCGCCGCGCCCCGCTCCACCGGGACCGGCACCGGCACCGTTTCGTAGGACCGCGCGCGGTCCTCGGCCGCGGGCGGGAAGATGTGGGGCAGCACGACCGCGATCCGGAGGACATCCGCCTGGAACGCCACGCGCGCGAGCGCCTTGCGGGTCATCACGGGCCGCGTCGCCACCACGTCCTCGCCGTCGAGGTCGACCGCGGCGCAATCGGTCACGATGCCGGCGCCGAGGCGCGCCGCGAGGCGTGGCGCGAGATCGCGGCCGGAGGCGGTGCTCCCGATCAGGAGGAGAAACGGCCGCTCCGCCGCGACCAGCGGCGCGAGCGCCGCGGTGTACGCGTCGGCCGTGTACTGGCCGAGCGCCGGCGCGTCGCCGAGGAGGACGCGATCGGCGCCGTGGGCGCCGAGGTCGGCGGCCAGCGCGCCCACGCCGGACCCGAGGGCGACCGCGGTGACCCGGCTGCCGAGCGCCTCCGCGAGCGCGCGGGCCTTGCCCAGCAGCTCGTACGTGATCTTGCGCGGGCGCCCCCCCGCGTGCTCGGCGAGGATCCAGACCTCCCGGCTCATCGCGGGGCGCTCCCCCCGCCGGCCCGAACCCGCGGGGCCCCGCCGCGCGGCGCTTGCGCGCGGCCAGATCGGCGCGCGGCGCCGCGGGACGGACGCCTCATAGGACCCTCGCCTCCTCGCGCAGCAGCCGGACGAGCTCCCGCACGACCTCCGCGGGCTCGCCCTCGAGCATCCGCCCGGGCGGCCGTGCCGGCGGCGGGGCCAGGCCGAGCAGCCTGACGCGCGCCGCCCCGCTCCCGCCCAGGTCCACCCCGAGATCTGCGATCGTCTTCACCGTGATCGGGGTCCGCTTCGCCCGCATGATGCCCGGCAGCGAGGGATACCTGGGCTCGTTGATGTTCCGCTCGACGGTCACGACCGCGGGGAGGCTGATCTCCAGCACCTCGACCCCGCCCTCCACCTCCCGGTGCGCGGTCGCCGTCCCGTCCCCCAGCTCGAGGCGGGTGACCGCCGTCGCCTGCGGGAGGTCGAGGAACTCCGCCAGCGCCGGTCCGATGACGGCCGCGTTGTCGTCGGTCGCCAGCTTGCCGCAGAGTACCAGGTCGTACGGCACCGAGGCGATCGCGGCGGTCAGCACCCGGGCGAGCGCCAGGTGGTCGAGGCCGTCGAGCGCCGGATCCTGGATGTGGATCGCCTGATCCGCGCCCATGGCGAGCCCGGCGCGCAGGGCCTCGGCGGCGCGGGCCGGCCCGGCTGCGATCAGCGTCACGGTGCCGCCCGCGCGCTCCTTGATCCGGATCGCCTCCTCCACGGCGTGCTCGTCGTAGTAGTTCATGACGAAGGTGAGGCCGCTCTCGTCGACCCCTTGACCGTCCGGCCGGATCCGAATCGGAGCCTCGGTATCCGGCACCTGCTTCACGCACACGACGACGTGCATCGTCGACAGCACCTCACGTATCCGGGACGCAACGCTCGGGCGACTCGCGCGACGGCGCTCCGCTGTGGCAATCCGGTGGCCGGGGGACGGGGGTCAGGATGCTCCCAGCACATGGCGGGCGATCACCATCCGCTGAATCTCGGACGTCCCCTCGTAGATCTCCGTGATCTTGGCATCGCGGAAGTGACGCTCCACCGGGTAGTCCTGGATGTACCCGTAGCCGCCGTAGATCTGCACCGCCTGGGTCGCCGCCCACATCGCGGTCTCCGACGCGAACAGCTTCGCCATCGAGGCCTCCCGCGTGTGGCGGCGTCCTTGATCACGCATCCACGCGGCCCGATAGGTGAGCAGCCGGCCGGCCTGGATCCGGGTTGCCATGTCCGCGATCTTCCACTGGGTGGCCTGGAACTCCGCGATCGGCCGGCCGAACTGCCGCCGCTCCCGGGCGTACCCGATCGCGTCCTCCATCGCGGCGCGCGCGATGCCGAGCGCCTGGGCGGCGATCCCGATCCGTCCCCCGTCGAGGGTCGCCATCGCGATGTGGAAACCCCGGTCGCGCTCGCCGAGCAGCCGGTCCTTGGGCAGCCGGCATTCGTCCAGCACGATCTCGCACGTGCTGCTGGCGTGGATCCCGAGCTTGCGCTCGATCTTGCCGACGGAGAGGCCGGGGTCCCCTTTCTCCGCGATGAACGCGCTGATCCCCCGGCTCCCGGTCTCCCCGGGCTCCGTGCGCGCGTACACGATGAGGATCTCGGCCTCCACGCCGTTCGTCACGAAGATCTTGGTCCCGTCGAGCACCCAGTGATCGCCGTCGTCGCGCGCGGTCGTGCGCAGCGACGCTGCGTCCGAGCCGGACGTCGGCTCGGTGAGGCAGTAGCAGCCGATCTTGCGGCCGCGGGCCAGCTCGGGCAGGTACCTGCGCCTCTGGGCCTCGGTGCCGAATGCGAAGATCGGGTAGCAGTCGAGCGAGTTCTGCACGGAGAGGACGGCGGCCAGCGCCGCTTCCGCGCGCGCGATCTCCTCGATCACGATGCAGTAGGAGATCGTGTCCATCCCGCCGCCGCCGTACGCCTCGGGGATGAACACGCCGGTGAGACGGAGGTCCCCCAGCTCGCGGATGAGCTCGGGCGGGTAGCGCCCGGTGCGGTCCATCTCGGCCGCGATCGGGAGGAGGCGCGAGGTCGCCCACTCCCGAACGGTGGCCTGGACGAGGCGGTGCTCCTCGCCGAGCTCGAACTCCACGATAGGACCACCCTCGGCGGCTATTCGTGCCGGGCGCGAGGCGATCCTGTCACGCGAACGATCCGGCCACGCTGGCAAGGCGCAGCGGTCACGCCGCGACGCGATCGGCGGAGGCCTCAGGGTCGCGGGTACTCGTAGAAGCCCTTGCCGGTCTTCCGCCCGTGGTGGCCGGCGAGGACCATCTTCCGCATGAGCGGCGGCGCCGCGTAGCGGCTGTCCTTGAGCTCCTGAAACATCGCCTCGGCGATGTAGTACGTCGTATCGATCCCGACGAAGTCCAGCAGGGTCAGCGGACCCATCGGGTGGTTGAGGCCGAGCTGCACCGCGGTATCGATGTCCTCCTTGCTGGCCACCCCCATCTCCAGGGCCCGGACCGCATCGAGGAGGTACGGGACGAGCAGCAGGTTGACGATGAACCCGGGGTAGTCCTTGCACGCGACCACCGTCTTGCCGAGTCGCTCGCAGAACGCCCGGCCGCGGGCCAGCGTCTCCTCCGAGGTGCGCAGGCCGCGCACCATCTCGACCGGCTTCATCACCGGCACGGGGTTGAAGAAGTGGAGGCCCAGGAACCGCTCGGGCCGGCGGGTCACGGACGCCATCTCGGTGATGCTGAGCGAGCTCGTGTTGCTCGCGAACACCGTGTCCGGCGGGCAGAGCCGGTCCAGCTCCGCGAACAGCTGCTTCTTCGCGTCCATGTTTTCGACGATCGCCTCGAGGACGAGGTCCGAGGAACGGAGGTCGCTCAGGTCGGTCGTGCCCCGGATGCGGGCGCGGGCGGCATCCCGGTCGTCCGCGCTCAGCTTGCCCCGCTCGACCGCCCGCGCCATCGACCGATCGATCCGCGCCAGCCCCTGCTGGAGGATCTCGCCGGACACCTCACGCACGACCACCGGGAACCCGGCCCGCGCGCAGACCTCCGCGATCCCGGACCCCATGAGGCCGCAGCCCACGACCCCCACCTGTGTGAACGTCATCTCCCGCCTCCTTCCCTGCCAGCGTGTGTGACCCCGCCAGAGTGTGTGCCGAACCGGCGTGCTGGACGACGGGCCCGCCCCGGGACGTCGGCGGGGGCGGCCGTCCGGTCGATCCCTCGACGGAGCGGGCGCGGGCGGCGGCAGAATCGGGCGCGCGCCCCCGCGCCGCGGCGGGAGGGCCCCTACGCGGGCATCTCGCGCGCCCGGTCCGCCGCGACCTCCGTCTCGACCTCCCGGCGCGCGTGCTGCCACCGGACCGCGACCTCACGCGTCAGGCTCTCGTGCACGTAGAGGACGAGCGCGCGGCCGGATTGCCGGGACGCGGCGAGCGCGTCGTCGAGCTCCTGGCGGGTGCGGGCCGCCCGGACACCCCGGTCGATACGCATGATCCACGCCACCTCGGTGTCCGAGCGATAGACGAGGCGCGCGGGGTCCCACGGCTCCCAGTCGGGGATGTCGACTAGGTGGAGACGGCCCGCCCGGAGCATGACCTTGAAGAAGCGCTCGGGCCGATCCTCACTCATCGCGCATGACCGGTCGGCGCGGCCGCGGGGAGGCCGGTGCTGCTCGCTGTGATGCCTCCGACCGGGGGATCGTCCCCGGGGAGCCCGTGCACATCCGTCCGCCTCCGGGATCGCCCGCGAGGGACCCTGACGCCGGCCGCAACGCGCCGAGGCATCGCGGTGCACGGGCCCTAGGCGGCGTCCGCCCGGCGGCCCGGCACGGCCGATCGCGCCCGCCGGACGCTCCTACTACACGTATACACGGAGAGGCGAGTCAAGTGCAATACTTTGACACGACGCCCCACGCGGGGGCGGGTCCCTCCCGCCCTGGGAGAGCGGGTTCCAGCACCAGCGGGGACAGCCGTGCCGCTCCAGGGCGGCGGCGGCAGCGGCGCCTCGAGGCCGTTGGCCCGGCCGTACCGGACGACGCCGCGGAAGGACCGGAGCGCCCGCCCCGCCGCTCCCAGTTGCGGGCGAGCCGGCGAAGCCAGGCCTGGACCCGCGAGGGGGTGCGGTGCGTCCTGAGGATGCGCCACTCCCTCGGCGCAGGGGCGAGCGCGGCGGGGCCCGCGCGGTGCGCGGGCCGTGCGCGGATGCGACCGCCCCCCGGGGGCGAACCGAGCCGGCGCGTCACGGGGCCGGTGGGAGATGCCCGGGCGAGGCGGCCGTGCGCGCCTCACGCCGGCCCGAGCGTGAGCAGCGCCGGATAGCTCGATCCGCTCTCGGGCATGGTCACGATCCGCAGCGCGCGCCTCGTGTGCGGCGGGAGATCCACGGTGGCGAGCACGCGCGGCCGGTTGGGGAGGACCGGCGGGACCTCGACGGGCGCGCCGTCCACGAGGAACGTGCCGCGGACCGGCCCGCCCTCGGCGTGGAGCACGAGCGCCGGTGCGGCGGGGTGGGCGGTTGCGTTCTCCAAGCGCACGTCGAACGTGTAGACCACCCCGTAGTTACCGCGGAGCGGGGTCCCCGACTCGCCCGCCGGCCGCAGCGCGTCGCCCGGGTCCCCGAGCACCATGAACGCGTCCGGGCCGTCGACCGCGTAGGAAAGCGCACGGTAGACCTCCGGGGCCCCGAAGACCCCGCGCTGGTGGACGCGGTCCTCAGGGGCGGACGCGACATCCACCCCGACCGACGCCGGCTCCCCGAACCGCCGCGCCGTGAGCACGAGGTCGAGGTCCGTGCCCTCGACGGGCGTGAGCTGGACCACCCCGCTGGCGATCGCGTGCGGGGGCAGGTCGTAGCTCGCCAGATCCGCGCGGCCGCCGGCCGGGATGTCCAGCCGGAACCGCGCGCGGTGCGCGTACTGCACGAGGAACGCGCGTGCCGCGTCGTGGCCGGCCCCGAGCTCGTCGCCCGACGGTCCCCCGCTGCCGACGGTGGCCCACACCACGGCTGGCGCCGCGGTCGGATTCTCCAGCGTCGCGGCGAGGCGCAGCGGTCGTCGGGGATCCCCGTTCTGGTGGTGGTACACCAGCCGCACGGGGGCGGCGGCGATCGCGACGCGGTACAGCGTGCCGCTCCCCGTGACGGTCTCCGGGTCGTTGCTCACCAGCAGGGCCTGCGCGTCCGTCCACGGCAGCGCGACGTTCGTGATCGTCACGGGCAGGGCGTATCCCAGGGGTGGCGCGTCGTCGGGTCCCCAGAGTTCGAAGGTGGCACCGGCGTCGACGCGGGAGGCGGGCGGGAGGGCGCTCAGCGGAGGCCACACGGCCGCGAGCGCGACCCTGGCCCGTTGCGCGCCGGGCAGCCGCGCACGCGCCGCCGCCACGAGGCCGCCGACGAGCGTCTCGACCGGGGCCGGGCTCCCCGTGACCTCGACGCGCAGCGAGGCGGGGACACCCGGGGGCGGGAGCGCTCCCCCCGCGGCGGCCGGGGTCAGCAGTGCGACCGCCAGCAGCAGCGCCGGCACTCGCCGGCTCATCGCTCAGGCCCCGGAGGGCGTCCTGTCGCCATCTCCTCTCCCCCTTCGAGTCGGGCCCGGGGTCACCCGGACCGCCTCCCGTGCCTCGCCATCCCCTGACGCGCGCAGCCGCGCCGCACACACCCGCGCGCTGCCCCCCCGGCCCTGTTACGGATCCGCCGCCGCGATCGTTCCACGAGCCGCACCCGCGCCGGGCGCCCGGCGCGTGCCCCCGGTGCGGACCCGCCCGGGGACGGGAACCCGCTATGGAATCTCCCGCGGCGGGCCCGGTCGCTCCACTCGACAGGCGCCACGCCCGCGTCGATACGGCGGCGAGACGGCCCATCCGGAACAGCCCGGCACACGGCGACGCCGCGTCCTGCGACGGCACCGTGCCCCATGCGCGGGGGCCGGCCGGGACCTGCGCCACGCCCACGCGCTTGGCCGCCTGTGCGCTCCTCGCGATCCGCTGCTATCATGGAGGGGTGGCCGCGGCGGACGCGCCGTGGCGGGCGGTCCGGCGGAGGTGAGCGATGCGACCTGTCTGCATGCTGGTCCTGTGCGCGGCGTTGATCCCGGCAGCGCACGCGCCGACGTGGGCGCAACCCCTCCCCCAGGTCCGGGTGCCCATTTTGGCCTCGGGGATCACCAGTGTGATCCAGGTGGTCGCCGACGCCCGGCACCTCGATCAGGCACACGGATTCCGTTTCAAGGTCTCCCCACCGTACGAGTCGCTCGACGCCTACTACGCCGATTTCCTCAAGGGCCAGTTCGACGTGGAGGGCGGGATCGTCGAGAGCTACGCGATCCGCTTCCTGCGCGGCGCCCCGATCCAGCTCGTCTCGACGCTCGTGGGCATGGGCGCCTCCGTGCTTGTGCGTGACCCGTCGATCACGACGGTCGGCGCGCTGCGCGGCCGGACGATCGCGGCGCCGATCACCTCCGGGCGGTACGCGTTCCTGCGGGGCCTCCTGCTCAAGTACTACGGGTTCGACATCGAGCGCGAGGCCAAGGTGATCAGCGTCCCCAACCCCGCGGCGAGCGTCACGTTCGTGCTGGCCGGGCGCGCCGACGCCGCCCTCTCGTGGGAGCCCGCGGTGAGCGCCGCCCTCATCAAAGCCCCCTCGCTGCGCGTCCTGCTGGACACGCGCATCGACTACCGCGCCCGCACCGGCCGCGACCTCTACCAGGTCGTGCTGGCCGCGCAGCGCGAGACCGTCCGCCGCGATCCGACGCTCCTCCGCCGGATCGTCGCGGCGTATCGGGATGCGGCGGAGTTCATGGAGTCGGCTCCCGAGGCCGCAGCGGGGATCGTGAGCCAGCGCCTGAACCTGCCGGCGCAAACGTTCCTCGACGGGCTGCGGTCGCGACGCGTCGCGTTCACCGTCCAGCCCGTAACCGATGCGATCGTCCACCGGGCGATCCTCGACGAGCTCCAGATACTCCGCGACCTGAACGTCGTCCCGGCCGCGGTGCCCGATGCGTTCTTCGCCCGCCTCTAACCGCGGCGCGGGCGCGTCCGACGCCGCCGCCTCGGGTCCCGCGCGGGCCCGCGTCGCCTCGGGCGGCGTGCGCCTGCCGGCGGGAAGCGTGCTGGGGACCCTCCGCGGCTGGCGGGAGACCCTCCTCGTGGTCGCGGCCCTCCTCGCGACCCTCCAGCTCGGCAGCCTCGTGGTGCCCAAGTACATCCTTCCCGACGTGCCGGCGATCGCGCAGGCGGCCCGGGAGGTCCTGGTGTCCGACGCCCGCGACATCGCCGCCACGCTCCTGCGCCTGACCGAGGGCGTCGCGGCGGCGTTTGCGCTCGGGTCGCTGCTCGGCGTGGCGATGGGAGCGGTGCCGGCGGTGGCCCGCTACGCCCGTCCGCTGCTCAACATCATGATGGCGGTCCCCGCGCTCAACTGGATCCTGTTCGCGATCCTCTGGTTCGGCTCGGCGGAAGTCCGCGTCTTCTTCGTGGTCGTGGTGATCTCGCTGCCGTTCTACGCGCTCAACGTCTACGAGGGGATCCGCGGGGTCCCCGCGGACCTGGTCGAGGCGGTCGAGGCATTCCGGCCCACCCGCACGCAGGCGATCCGGATCCTGCTGCTGCCGCACACCGTCCCCTACATCATTATGACCACCAGGTCCGTGCTGGGGTATGCCATACGCATCACGATCTTCGCCGAGCTGATCGGGACGGCGATCGGCATCGGGGCGCGGCTCAACGCCGCCCAGTCGCAGTTCCGGATCGACGCGGTGTTCGCGTGGACCGCGGTCCTCGTCGTGATCAACTTCGTCCTGCAGGCCGCGGTCGAGCGCCTCGATCGTCGGCTGCTCCGCTGGCGGCCGGAGCAGGCGCTGCGATGACCCCGGTCGAGCACGCGCCGACGCCCCGGCGGCGACAGGACCGGGAGCCCCGTCCCGAGCCGGATGCCGTCGTGTTGCACGACGTCTGGCGGGCGTGGGGCGGCGCCGTCGCGGTCGCGGGCCTCACGTTCGCGCTCCGGCCGGGCGAGATCGCGGCGTGCGTCGGCGTGACCGGGGCCGGAAAGTCCACGGCGCTGCGGATGGTCATGGGCGCGATCGTCCCCGACCGCGGAGAGATCAGGGTGCTGGGGCACGATCCGGCGAGGGACTTCGGGTTGCTCCGGGGCAAGATCGCCCCTGTCTTCCAGACCGACCGGCTCCTGCCGTGGCGGACGGCCCTCGAAAACGCCGCGTTGGGCCTCGAGATCCTCGGCGTCCCCGCGGAGGAACGGCGTCGACGCGCGCAGGCGTGGCTGGAGCGCCTCGGCCTGACCGCCGCCGCGTCGAAGCTGCCGCACGAGCTGTCCGGTGGGATGCGGCAGCGCGTCAGCCTGGCGCGGGCGTTCGCGCTCGACCCGCAGCTGCTGCTCCTGGACGAGGCGTTCAGCCACCTCGACGAGGTCACCGCGGCGGGCGTGCGCGCGGACTTCCTGTCGCTGGCGCGGCCGCTCGGCACCACCTGCCTGCTCGTGACCCACAGCGTGGCCGAGGCGGTGGAGGTCGCCGACCGCATCCTGGTGTTTGGTCGGCCGGCCCGGGTCGTCGCCGAGGTCCGGGTGGCGGCGCCCGTCCGCGCCGACCCGGTGGCCCAGGACCGCGTCCGGCGGGAAGTGCTCGCGCACCTCCAAGGCGCGATGGCCGGGTAGCGGGAAGGGAGCGAGATCGAGGACCGGCAAGGTGCCCCCGGCCGTCTCCGCGGACGAGCGAGCGCGTGGCCTGCGCGGGCGTGCGCGCACGCCCGCTGCGGGGCGGAGCCCACAGGGGCGGCCGGCACGCCGCGGGCGCCGGCCCACGGCGAGCAGGACCCCGGAGGCCGCGCCGCCGAACACCGAGCATGGCGGAACGCCATTCGCAGATCGGAACACGCCCGGCGGCGCGCCGGTGCGGCTCCCATCCTGCCGTACGAGGAGGCGACCGGTGGACCTGCAGCACATGCGCGTGGAGCGGCCCGAGGACGGCCTCGTCGAGCTGATCATCGACCGTCCGGAGAAGTTGAACACCTTGACGGTGCGCATGCGTCGCCAGGTCGCATCGCTGTTCGCGGCGTGGGCGGAGGATCCGACCGTCCGCGTCGTCGTCGTCCGCGGGGCCGGGGAACGGGCGTTCAGCGCCGGCGGAGACGTGGAGGAGTTCTTGCGGCTGGCCCCCCACGAGCTCGTGGCGTGGGGGGAGAGCCTGGGCGCGCCCGAACGCTTCCCCGGCGCGGTCATCGCGGCGATCGACGGGTACTGCCTCGGCGCGGGGCTCGAGCTGGCGCTGGCGTGCGACTTCCGCGTCGCGACGACGCGGGCCGAGTTCGGCCTCCCCGAGGTCCGCCTGGGGATGATGCCGGGCAGTGGCGGGACGCAGCGTGTCCTGCGCTCGCTCGGGATCAGCCGCACGAAGGCCCTGGTGCTCAGCGGGCGCAGGATCGGCGCGGAGGTCGCGGAGCGGTGGGGGCTCGTCTCGCAGGTGGTCGAGCCGCCGGAGCTGCTGCCGACGGTCTACGGGCTCGCCCGGGAGTTGCGCGGGTTCTCCCCCCTGTCGTTCCGGGTGCTCAAGGAGACGATCAACCGCGGGCTGGATGCGTCCCTGGACGCGTCGATCGATCTCGAACGCCGCGCGTACACGTACCTGTGCGGGACCGAGGACTACCGCGAGGGGGTGCGGGCCTTCCTGGAGAGGCGGGCGCCGCGCTTCACCGGCCGGTGAGGCCGCGGATGACGGAGACCCGCGCGGCGCCCCGCTGGGTGGGCCGGCCCCTCAAGCGGGTCGAAGATCCGAGGCTACTCCGCGGCCGCGGGCAGTTCATCGAGGACCTGGCGCCCCTTCCCCACATCCACCACGCCGCCCTCCTCCGGAGCCCACACGCCCACGCCCGGATCGTGCACCTCGACACCGCGGCGGCGCGGACCGGCCGCGGCGTGGTGGCGGTCCTCACCGGCCGCGATATCGTCGCCTCGCTCTCGCCGTTGCCGGTCGGCGTGCCGAGGGTGTCCCAGGGTTAGTTGAAATTCGAGCAAGCAACACCCGGCGCATCAGTACGCCACCTGTAGTCTGTTCTCCTTCCGAAATCTGGCAACCATGGGTGTCCGCACGGAAATCAGGCCCGCAAA
>Ga0209810_1001162_pt1 | contig 43149 bp, 38 predicted proteins | sample Coa_R1_7_FD_187159 | JGI IMG/M metagenome (GOLD analysis project Ga0209810, IMG submission 187159) | Surface soil microbial communities from Centralia Pennsylvania, which are recovering from an underground coalmine fire - Coalmine... | ecosystem: Environmental > Terrestrial > Soil > Unclassified... | reverse complement strand
AACGTTTAGCAAAAGCGTGCCTCAACAACTTGAACACATTGTTCCTCAGTTCCCATCTCTTCCTATCCAGCCGGTGTTGCATGTGGGATGGAAGAAAGAGGATGTCCTGGACTCTCTCAATCGCTCTCCCTCAATCCTGCAAACGTATCGGTATAGCAGCCCGGAAGAATTGGCGGCTCATATGAAAGAGAGGGTGATTGAGCCTGCCGAGCAAATGATCTGGAAGTGGGAAAGGTGAGGGGAAGGATGGTTATGGAACGAGGACGATTTGATCGAACAGGTCAAGCGAAGAAGAAATTTTCCTGGGTGAGGATATCGAGCTTATTGAGGTAACGGTGAGCGACATGACCCTCGAAACGTGTCAGGATTTCCCTGCTATCCTCTGCCGCGATCTGGCCCTGTGTTCGCAGGGGCAAGTCCAGCTGGTGCTGGCCGGGCGCAGAGATCTCAGGAATGAGCAACTTTCCTTGCGCAAAGAGAGCATCAATATCCCCGTTCAGGGCGGGGGCAATAGCTCTGGCATGCTGATCCTGCTCTCTCCTCCACAGGAGCCTGCCGATCGGCTCATGACTGTTCAGTACATGAAGATGCTCGCCGGGGTGTGTCGTTTTCTGCTGTCGATGTTTGGTTTCACTTCCGCTGTTCTGCTTCCTTTGCATGGGTCCGGTGTGCGCACTGCTCCAGCGTTGACTGAGAGGGAACGAGAGGTTCTGAAACTGCTCTGTCAGGGGTGCAATCTCCGGCAGATAGCGCAGCGGCTCGATATCGAGCCAGAGACCGTCGGGAGGCATAAACGGCGTATCGACGACAAGCTGGAGGTGCCACGCGAACTGGAGATGGCCCACCATCTGGAAGTGACCGTCCTTGCCTACCTCTCAGGGCTTTTCTCACCCCTGACCGATTTGCGAGATGCATAGGAAAGTTGTTGTTGTAGGGGAGCAGAGGGCCGCAGGCCAGCCGCTGCAGGCGAGCCGCAAGGGGCGGCCCTCATAAGCGTTAACTGAAGCCAGTGCGAGCGCGACGCAGGCCACCCGCCAGGGGCTTACACGGGGAGGTTTTTTGGAAAAATTTGTTGTAAAGTCGCTTGAGAGGCCGACGGAAAAGGTGGCATTGGGAACGCTTCTCCATCGGATTCCCAGGCCGATCCGTCCAAAAACCTCCCCGTGTAAGCCCGCAAGGGGTGGCCCTACTATACTACGCGCGCCTGTGGGACTGTTCGGGTAGAGTAGGGCCACTCCCTTGCGGCTCGCCTGCGGTTTAGCTACCCTGGCTAATGGGAATTATCCCGATTATGCCTGTGGCACCAGGATGCCGCGACCGCGTAGTTTGCCGCTGTCGAGGTCGTGGATGGCGTCGAGGGCGGCGTCGAGGGGGTAGATGGCGGTGTGCAGGGTGACCTTGCCCTGGGCGGTAAGCGTCATCAGTTCGGCGAGGTCGTTGTAGGTTCCCACCAGGTTGCCGATGAAGTTGATCTCGGTGGAGATGATATCGATGGTGGGAACGTTGAGCCTGCCGCCGTAGCCGATGACGTAGTAGGAACCGGCGCGGCGCAGCATGCCCACGCCTGCCTCGATGGCCCCGCCTTCGCCCACGAAGTCGATGATCGCCTCGGCCCCCTGGCCGTTGGTGATGTCCAGCACGTTCGGCACCTCTTTGCCGTCGGCCAGGACGGTGTGGTCGGCCCCCCAGTTCTTCGTCAGCGCCAGCGCCTCCGGCGAGCGATCGACCACGATGATCTCGGCGGGGGTGAGCGCCTTGAGGCATTGCACGCCGATATGGCCGAGGCCGCCCGCGCCGATGACAACCGCCTTTGTTCCGGGATAGAGGTGCGCGGCTGCCTTTTTGACGGCGTGATAGGCGGTCAGCCCGGCATCGGCGAGGGCGGCAATATCTTTCGGGGCCAGGCTGGAATCCAGCTTGACGACGGCGCGGGCGTTGGTCTTGAGGAAGTTCGCCATGCCGCCGTCAACCGAAATGCCGGGGAAGGCCGAATTGGAGCAGTGCATGTCGTCGCCCGCGCGACAGGCGCGGCAATAACCGCAGGTCATCAGCGGATGCACGATGACGGTATCACCCGGCGCGACGTTGCTGACCGCCGAACCGACCGCCTCGACCCAGCCTGCGTTCTCGTGGCCGAGCGTGTAGGGCAGCGTCACGCCCGATTTCTCGGCCCACTGTCCTTCAATGATGTGCAGGTCGGTACGGCAGAGGCCCGCGCCGCCGATGCGCACAATCACATCGTTCGGCCCCGTCACCTTCGGCTCATCCACCTCCGTGACCGATGGCATCTGATTGTATTGAGCCAGACGTACAGCTTTCATAACTCTTCTCCTTCGTCTCCTGCTCCCACCGCCTGCTGCTGGCCCGGCCCGTAGCGCGTCTGGAACAGACCCTGGCAGAAGGAGGTGTTGAACAGGATATTCATGCGCACGGAACGGGAGCGGCGCAGGAAATCTTTCAATCCGCCGGGCGCGACGGGCCGCCCTTCGTCATCGATGATGAGCCGGTCATGCTCGCCCTGCGGCAGGCCGAGCAGCCTGGCCTTGCGCAGGTAGAGCGCGGCGCCGCGCCCGGCCTTATCCAGCCGCACCACGCCCGTCGGAATGGTGATAAAGGCGGCGTCGGCCAGTTCGTCGATGACGAGGTCGCCCACGCGCAGGGCGAGAATGGTGTCCTCGTCCAGCCCGGCGCGCAGCATCTTGCGCAGCAGCGTATCCTGGCGCATGAGAAAGCCTTTGCGCAGGAAGGTGCGGCGCAAATCTTCCAGGTTCACATCTTCGCCGCAGCCGTCGTCGGGAAACGCCTCGGCAAACGACAGCCCCCGGTTGATGCCGACGGTAATCTCGTCCTCGGCGAAGTGGTCGAGCAGGACGACGCGCACATTGCGCACCCCCGGCAGGCTCTGCACGCGGGCGCGCAGGTCAGCCGCCATCAGATAGGCGAAATTCGGCGCGCACCAGTACGTGGGCAGCTTGTAGGTGACGGTGACGTCTGCCCCCTCCACGCGCACGCTGTCGATGAAGCCCAGCTTCACCAGCGTCTCGTCCAGCTCCGGGTCGAGTACGTCGGCGATGGCCGCGTAGACCTGCTCTTCCGTGATGGTTGTTCCGGTCTCAGTCTCCATGATGGTTCGCTCATGAAGTGGCATAGAGCTGCTCCGCCTGCTGCGAGAAGGTGTCCGACTTCGTTTTCGCCAGTTGCTCCGCCGGGTCGATATTGTAGAGGCGCGCCGCGTTCAGGCCCAGAATCTTCTTCTTGTCATCCAGCGTCAGGTTAACGCCGAACTCCGATTGCAGGTCTTCCGGCAGTTCGAAGGCCATGAACTTCTCAACCAGCCACTTCGGTTCCCACAGGGCGTAGTCGCTGCCGAAGAGCATTTTGTCTGGCCCGACCCAGAAGAGCAGATTGGCGATGACCTCGGCGAAGTAGCGCGGGCGCGGCTGCATAAACGGCAGCACGACTGCCAGACCGGCATAGACGTTCGACTCCTGGGTGGCGATCCAGCAGAAATCTTCCAGGCGCGGCAGGCCGCAGTGTTCGACGATGAAGGTCAGGTCGGTGAAGACGGAAGCGGCATCATCCACGTCGGCTACGTCGAAGGCGTCGCGGTTAAGCGGGTAGATGGTCGGCCCCTTGTGGACATGGATGTTCTTGATGCCCAGGCGGACGCATTCATCAAGGAAGTGGTAGGTCTCCGGGTCGGAGAGCTTGTAGCCCTTCGAGTTGCCGCGCCATTCTGCCGTGTAGAGCTTGACGCCCTGAATGTTCCATTCGGCCTTCTGACGCCGCAGTTCCTCCATCCCTCTCGGTCCGTCGCGCGGGTCAAACGCGCCGTTGAGGATGAAGCGGTCTGGATAAGCCTTCTTCAGCACGCTGTTCTGCTCAATCGTGTTGAATCCGTTGTAGTAGAAATCGGTCAAATAGGTCGGCTGCAGAATGGCGAGGTCGACATAGCCCTTGACGAACTCGTCGTACACCATGCCCTCCGGCGTGTACTTCTCATACTTTTCCAGGGGCCAGACGTAATCCGGGGGTGAGAGGTTCTTGTGGTAGGCGTAGAAGCAATCAATCCAGCCGCGACCATACTTGTTGCGCTGGTTCGCCGGGCTGGCATCCCAGAGATGGGTATGCGCATCGACGACGAAAATCTCTTCTCCATTGAGCGTGCGATACATAGTCTGCTTTGCCTCCTGCTGTGGTGCTACATCTTTGCCTCGCATTACATCGCGGGCAAACAGGAATCACACTACGGGGACACACTACCGGCACGCGCTACAGAAAGAACGAACGCCTGCCTGTGTGCGGCAGGTCTCAAAGGGAGTTCAGGCGTACTCAACCGCCTGCGTACTAAGGAGACAGACAACAAAACGGTTAGAGATGTCACACAACATATACCATACGCCAGGGGTAATGTATAGTGGGGCTATTTCATGATATGAAACGTTACGGCACGGTCATGTCATGCTGAGCAATAACGCAATATGATGTGTTCGCGTTACTTTTCAATGGCATGATGGCATGGCATTCAATTGACAACCCTTCCCTTCCCCTGATATGCTTGTGTACAGGCATTGTTCATAACCCGTTAATCTCCGATTGGAGTTTTCATGTCATTACCTGCGGGCGCTCGCAGCGAAGGCGAGGCGCCAATACAAACACAAACGCCGCTTTCAACGCCGCGCCGCAACCTTTCGTGGTTCCTGCTCATCCTGGCGAATGTTCTCTGGGCCTGTAGCTATGTGGCCGCGAAGGTGGCCCTGCGCGATGTCTCCGTCAATTTGATGCTGGCGCTGCGCATGGGCATGGCCGCGCTCGTCCTGCTCCCCCTGCTCATCGCCAGGCGCGACGAGTTGAAGCTGACGCGCAAAGACCTGCCGCAGCTTGCACTGCTGGCGCTCGTCGGTTTCGTCATCAATAAGCTGCTGGAATATGGTGGGCTGGCCCTGACCACCGCCTCGGATGTGGCGCTGCTGATTACCAGCGAGTCGATCTATACCGCCGCGCTCTCCTGGTTGCTGCTGCGCGAGCGTTTCAGGCCGCTAACGGGGGCCGCGCTGCTGCTCGGCTTCGCGGGCGTCTACCTGATTATCGAACGCAGCCTGATTCCGAATCTTCCCGTTGGTGGCGGGGCGTGGCGCGTCGTGGGCGACCTGCTGGTGGTGCTGGCGCTCATCTTCGAGGCCCTCTATACCGTGCGCGGCAAGGCGCTGCTGGTCAAACATTCGCCGCTGCTCGTCACCGCCGCCGCCATCGTTGGCAGCATGGTTTTCTGGCTGCCCCTCGGCAGCTGGGAAGTGCTACATTCCGGCTGGCCGACCATCAGCCTGCCTGGCTGGCTTGCTATCGGCTGGATGGCGATTATGTCGACCGCCATCGCCTACCTGCTCTGGTTTCAGGGGCTGGCAAAGGTGGAGGGTTCTGCCGCCGCCTCCGCGCTCTTCATCCAGCCCCTGCTCGGCACCCTGCTGGCTCTCGTCCTGCTCGGCGACCAGCTCACGCCCACCACCATCATCGGCGGCATCCTGATTATCGTCAGCGTATATGCGATTTCACGGCAGGAGATTGTATAAACATTATCTTGAAATTAAGCCCGCCGCAGGCCACCCGCAAGGGGATGGCCCCATAAGCGTTAACTTAAGCCCGTGCGAGCGCGACGCAGGCCAGCCGCCGGGGGTGGCCCTGCTCTACGCGGCGGCTCCACAAGCCCTACGACACGTTCGTATAGAGTAGGGCCATCCCCTTGCGGGTGGCCTGCGGCGGGCGACCCTGAAGATCGCCCCTACGAAAGGTGTGCATATGTCCGACTCGCTCAGTCTCACGAGGGAGCCAGAAAGCGCGTTTGCGCAAATTGATGGGACGCGACTGCATTATCTCGCGTGGAGTCCCGATGTGCAGACTTCGGCTGCGGATGCTATTCCTCTGGTGTTGCTGCACGCGCTGGCCGCGAGCGCCGACACCTGGCGGCTGCTCGCCAATTACCTGGGAGAGCATCCGGTCGTGGCTTTTGATCTGCCGGGACACGGGCAGAATGATCCCCCACCAGGTGGTTATGATTTCGCGATGAAAACGGTGGCCGAAGAGGTGGTGCGCGGCATGGCGGCGCTTGGGCTGGGGCAGGTGGCGCTGGTGGCTCACGGCTGGGGAACGAGAATCGCTCTGGCGCTGGCGGCGCACCATCCCGCCCTTGTCAGCCATCTGGTGCTGGTCGATGGCCTGCATATCGACCCGAAACACTGGCCTGGCATGACGCGCGAACGCTTCATTCGCCAGGCGCTGCCGACGGAGTTCTTTGCCGCGCGCTCCGCCTTTCTCAGCGCCATGCAGCGAGAGATGGTCGATTTCTGGTCACCGGCAGTGGAAGCTATCCTGCTGGCGCACATCCGCGAATTGCCGGATGGCACGGTTGAGGAGAGACTGCGTCCGGCAATTCGCCGCCGCATTCGCGAGGCATTGTGGGAAGACCGCGCCCTGTCGTACTATAGTAAAGTGCGCTGCCCTGTGCTGCTGGTGCAGCCATCGATAGAACCGGCTGCGGACAGTGAGCCGCCGGAGCAGCTGGAGCATGCCGAGGATTTTTCCCTTGCCAAAGCCTACATGGCCCTGCAGGTCGCGCGCGCCATCCGTCGCTGTTCTATCCTCTGGCTGCCGCAGACAGCCCACGATATCCAGCTTCATCGCCCGCAACTGCTGGCCAAAGCGATTATCAATTTTGTGCAGGAGCAAGAAAACGTATGAGTATCCTTCTTTATATGAATGGCAATATTGTGACGATGGATACCGCGCAGCCACGCGCGCAGGCCATGGCGATTGATGAGGCCAGCGGGCGCATCCTGGCCGTCGGCAGCAATGATGAGGTGCGGCGCAGCGGCGGCCTGCACGCCAGCGTCATCGACCTGCGCGGGCGTACCGTGCTGCCCGGCTTCATCGACGCGCATATCCACCTGCTCGGCGCGGCCCACCGCGCCCACTACATTGATGCCGCCGCCTGCCAGAGCGAGGATGAGGTGGCCGCACTGGTGCGCCAGCGTGCGGCGCAGACCCCGCCGGGCAAATGGATTCAGGGCGGGCGCTGGGACAAGAACCAGTGGCCGGGCGGCCACTTCCCTACCCGTGCCTCGCTGGATGCTGCTGCCCCCGAACATCCCGTCGCCCTGTGGAGCAAGGATGGTCACCTGCTCTGGGTCAACTCAGGCGCGCTGGAACGCGCGGGCATCACGCGAGAGACGCCCAACCCGCCCAATGGCGCCATCCTGCGCGATAGCGAGGGCGAGCCAACGGGCGTCTTGCAGGAGGAACAGGCCACCCACCTCGTCTACCGCCTCATCGAGGATGCGGACGAAGACCTGACCCGCGCCCTCGTCGAGCGCACACTGGCGGAGATGCAGAGCTACGGCATCACCTCGGTTCACGAGATCGAGGGCATGGACGCGCTGCGTCTCTTCGAGGGCTTGCGAGCCGCGAACAGGCTGGGCGTGCGGGTGCAGATGATTCTGCCGCGCCAGATGGTGCCGGAACTGCGCGAGAGCGGCGGCAGGCTGCAAGACTTCGAGGGCGATGACCTGCTGCGCGTCGGCGGCATCAAGATATTCGCTGACGGCACGCTCGGCTCGCAGACCGCCGCCATGCTGGAAAGCTTCGAGGGCAGCCCCGGCAACTTCGGCATCCTCACTCTGCCCGAAGAGGAGATGAAGCAGACGGTGAGCGCGGCGGCAGAGATGGGCCTGAGTATCGCCATCCACGCCATCGGCGACCGCGCCGCCCATGTCGCGCTCAATTCCATCGAGTACGCTCAGCGCCACCTTGCCAGCGCGACACCCGGCGCTGGGACGCCCAGGCCACCCGCAAGGGGTGGCCTGGGGAGTGAGTTGCCACAACCTTTGCGCTACCGACTGGAACACGTGCAGCTCATCAGCCCCGAAGATTTGCAGCGCATGCGTCATCTCGGCGTCGTGGCCTCGGTGCAGCCCTTCCACGCCGTCTCTGACCGCGACATAGCCGAACGCTACTGGGGCAAGCGCCACCGTCGTGCCTATGCCTACCGCACCATGTGGCAGATGGGCATTCCCCTCGCGCTCGGCTCCGACGCCCCGGTCGAACTCTTCGAGCCGCTGCAAATTCTCTACGCCGCCACACAGCGCCGCGACCCCAACGGCCCGCCGCGTCCGCCCTGGCTCCCCGATCAGGCCCTGCCCATCGCCGACGCCCTCTATGCCTACACACTGGGGGCGGCCTATGCAGGCGGCGAAGAGCGCGACAAAGGCTCGCTCTCTCCCGGCAAGCTTGGCGACGCCGTCGTTCTGCGTGAAGATATCCTGAGCATGCCACAGGAGTACATGCATCACAATGGTGTCCAGGCCACTATTCTGGGCGGCAAAATCGTGTATGGGGAGTTATAGAATACTCGAACATGGCATACTTCGCTGCCACGAAGCATGCCATGTTCGAAGATGTTTTACAATGCCTGCCAGACCTGCACCGTGTTGTCGGAGGAGCCGGAGGCAATATGGGTGCCATCGGGAGACCAGGCGACGGCGTTGACGGAGGCGTTCTGCGTGAAGTGGCCGGGGTAGAAGTCGGCGTGGCCGCGATAGGTGTAGACGTGATCGCCGGTGAAGGCGTCCCAGACCTCGACGAGGCCATCGCTGCTGCCGGAGGCGATGCGTTTGCCATCGGGAGACCAGGCAATGGCGTAGACATCGGTGGTGGTGTTAGTATAGGTGTAGACGTTCTTGACGGTGGCGACGTTCCAGACCTGCACCGAATCCTGTGAACTGCCGATGGCCAGATATTGCCCGTCCGGCGAGAAGGCCACGTCATGCACGGTGCCGCCGGGGGAGCCGTAGTAGTTCAGCACCTTGCCGGTAGCGGCGTCGAGGAGGGCAACGGGACCATTGCTACCGATGGCAAGCGTTTTACCGTCCGGCGACCAGGCCACGCTGTTCCAGGCCAGCGGCGCGCCTTTCGCGTATTTGACACTATAGTTGACCAGCGTCTTGCCGCTGGCGGCATTCCAGATTTGCACCGTTCCATCGTTGCCGCCGGAGGCGATGCGCGTGCCATCGGGTGACCAGGCCACGGAGAAGACGGCGTCGCTATGTCCCCGATAGGTGAGGATGCGCGCGCCCGTGCTGGCATTCCAGACCTGCACCGTGGTATCGAGACCGCCAGATGCGATCTTCGTGCCATCCGGCGACCACGCCACTGTTGACACATCAGAGCGATGGCCGCGATAGATAAGAACATTGCCGCCATTGCTGGCATTCCAGACCTGCACCGTGCCATCACCGCTGGCCGAAGCAATGCGCCGCCCATCAGGAGACCAGGCCACGGCGCTGACATAGTTCGAGTGGCCGCTATAGGTAAAGTGGGCGGGCGCGCTCACGAAATGCACAACAAAACCAACGTCATTGCCGACGCCGGTGATCGCACAAAAAAGAAGCAGCAGCAAGATGATAGCCGCAATAATAAAGGGACGCCGTGAACGAGGCGGGCGATCCACCAGCGGCTTATCAAGTATCGACATCCTCGCGCCCTTTCCTTTCCTTCGTTCGAGCAGAGCGGTGGCAAACCAGAGCAGCAACAGTATTGTAGGGGTGAGAGACAGGCTTGTCAAGAAATACTACGTTGCCGCGCGGCTGGAAATTCACAGGGCCGCTCTCTTCGCAGGAAGAGGCACGGAGCAAGGGAACTCAAACATGCACAGCAGGCGGCCACAGATACTGGCGAGCATCTGTCTTTGCCCCCATGTACAACGGGCCAGTTCCTGGCACAGGCACTGAGGAAGAAAGTGGTAGTCTGGGTGCTGCCGTTGGCTTGCAAGTCACCGGGCAGATTGATCTCCCGGTCATGCAGAAGGAAGCCGCACACGTGTTTCTTGGCAGGCCGCACGAATCGCTCTCCACCGTTCTGATGAATCCCCGGTTTGAGGGAGAGATTGTGCATCATTTCCAGCGCAGCGACGGGGGCAATGAGCGGGCAATGCAGGTGATAGCGGGAAGTGAGAGGCGTCTTATGCGGCAACAAAAAAGATTGCAGAAAATCCATCGCACCCGGCTTCCAGGAGGCTCTGGCTCGTAAATATATCCACGCATTCAAGCTGCAACGTGTTAAGAATCGGGGAGAGCAACAAACCCTTTGATAAAGAGAATAGCTTTAATTGAGGAGGTAACAAGGGAAATGGCAGATCAACAACTGATCAGTATTCTCAAGCAAGGCACTGAAGCCTGGAATAAGTGGAAGCAGGATCATCCGGGCGCGCCAACGCCGTTTAACGAGGCGGGTCTGCACGGGGTCGACCTGCACGGGGCCAACCTGCTGGAGGCGAACTTCAGCGGCGCGGACCTGAGCAATGCCAACCTGAGCAACGCCAACCTGAGCGGCTCGTCGTTAGTGGGCGCGAACCTGACAGGGGCCAACCTGCAAGGCGCGAACCTGACCGACGCAGACCTGAGCGGGACCAATTTCTCCAACGCCAACCTGCAAGGAGCCACACTCAACGGCGCGCTGCTGCTCGACACCGATCTCAAAGGCGCGCAAGTCTCGAAGTCCCAGATCTCACAGGCGAAGCAGGCGAAAATCAAGGACGACGTCGTGATTAACGATTAATCTGAAAACCCGTAGGGACGCGATCAATCACGCCCCTACGGCTTCCTGCACCGCTCTCTTTCCTCATGCTCGTTTCAGCAGTTCGTCATGGTCGCTGCTGTAGGGGATGACGCGACCTTCGGGCATGAGCAGAAGGGTGTCCGGGCGCAGGTGGCGCACGAACTCGACATCGTGGGTGACGGCGATGATGGTGCCGTTGTAGCTGCCCAGCGCCTCACCGATGATGTTGCGCGAGAGGATATCCAGATGCGTCGTCGGCTCGTCGAGCAGCAGCAGGTTGGGGCCGTCGAGAACCATTTTCGCCAGAGCCAGCCGCGTCTTCTCGCCGCCAGAAAGCGTGCCGACCTGCTGGAAGACGCGCTCGCCCGTAAACAGGAAGCGGCCAAGCACGGCCCGCACCCGTCTGGGATCGTCCGGCAGAATGGCCCCGGCCTCGTTGATGACGACGTTGTCATAGTCCAGCCCCTCGTTCTCCTGCGCGTAGTAGCCGATGCGCACGCGGTCGCCGAGCGTCACCTTGCCTGCAGTGAGGGGAGTCAGGCCGAGCAGGGCGCGCAGCAGCGTCGTCTTGCCCGCGCCGTTCAGCCCGATGACGACCAGCCGCTGACCGCGCTCGATCTGGAAGCTGATGTTGCGGAAAACCTCGTGCGAGCCGTAGCTTTTGGCAAGCCGCTCGGCGTTCAGGACGAGCCGCGAACTGGCATAGCGCACAGGAAAATCGATTTTGATGCGCCGACTGGCCTGTGGCAGCACCGGCTTGCTTTTCTCCAGAGCCGCGATGCGCTTATCGATGGCAATGCGCTGGCTGACGCGGGTCGCGCCGAAGCCGCGCAGCTTCTGAGAAGTCTTGCGCAGACGAGCAATCTCGCGCTCCTGCTGCGCCTTCGTGCGCTCCATCAGCGCCAGCGCGTCCCCGGTGACGGTCAGGTAGTGCGAATAGTTGCCGCGATACTCCTCAAGTTTATGCGTGAACTCGTTGAGGCGCAACACCTTGTTGATGCCGCGATCCAGCAGATCGATATCGTGCGAGATGATAAGCAGCGCGCCCTCGTAGCGTTCCAGGAACTCCATCAGCCAGGCAGTGGCCTCGACATCCAGGAAGTTGGTCGGCTCGTCGAGCAGCAGCAGAGCGGGCGACTGGAAGAGCAGCCGCGCCAGCGCCAGCTTCGTCTTCTGGCCGCCCGAAAGCGTCTGCACCATGCGCTCAAGGGTGACGCCGCCCATGTTGAGTCCGGCGATCAGTTCCTCGGCCCGCGCATCGGCCTCGTAGTAGCCCAGCCGTTCGAGCGCGCTCTGCGTCTGTTCCAATCGCGCCAGCAGGTCAGGCAGTTCTTCCTCGGAGGCGGAAGCCATGCGCTGCGTCACCGCCTCGTAGTCAGCAATGGCGCTGTCCAGGCCCGTGCTATTGAAAATGTAGTCGCGCACGGTGCCGCCGCCGATGACCGGCGTTTCATGGGCGACATCCTGCGAGAGGTAGCCGAAGCTGCGCGGGCGCATGACATCACCCCTGTCCGGCTCCTGCACCCCGGCCACAATTTTGAGCAGCGAGCTTTTGCCCGCGCCGTTGACGCCGATCAACCCGGCCTTCTCGCCGGGCGCGACGGTGAATGAAACATCATCCAGCACAAGGCGCGGGCCATAGGCAAGATGAATATGATTGACCTGCAACATATGCTCTACCCTTTCTTCCACTATGCATGCACCCCGTGCCATATCAGCAGCACAGAGCATAGCCATTCAGACATCCAATCCAGTTCAGTTCATCGATAAGAAAGCAGAAAACCGCCGGGACATACGAAACGGGATACGGCCCGCGCTCGTCTTATCTCGTCTCGTCCTGTCTCATGTCTGGATGGAGGTGTCCGTCTGGAAGAAGGTGCCGCGTCACACCAGCACAGCAGAAGCGGAACGACACAGTAAGGGAGTCGTACCCGTTCCGGTGCGGCGACACACGCCAGCGCCTTGAGGAGAGAGCGAAGGAGGAAGTGGAGAACAAAGATGGAAACTGTAGGGGCGCAATCAATTGCGCCTGAAAGCCCGATGAGAGACAAAGCCCCGACGCTGGCTCAAGTATGCAAGCCAGCGAGGATTCCATCAAAGCGTGCCACGTCCTGCCGCGTAGGCCCGGCGTGATCGCCTACGCGGCAGGAACAAGCGCAGCAATTTTCGCTATTTCGTTGATATTCTGCCTGTCTCTGATATTCATGGGGATAATACTACCACTATGTGCCAGTCGTGTCAAGGTTTTCCAGACGCCTGATCGTCCGCCTGCTTCCAGAATAACTCATCAAATCCCTTGTAAAGCGCATCGAAGGTATGGTATGATTAGGAGCAACCCGCTACATCTGGGGCAAAACGTCGGGGGAGCGTAGGGCATGTCAACCGTTGCTTGCAACCGGAAAGGAGCATAGCATGGCACGAGAGATCAGCAACCAGGTGCAATATTACTACGATTCTCACCCCACTCAGGAGGATTTGATGGGGGAAACGGTCTGGCATTCCCGGCTCATTCACTACCTCTTCGAGGTTCTTAGCTGGCTGTTCCACGACCAGACATGCGCCATTTACGAGAATCTTAACTTCTACCAGACTTTCGAATACGATGAATACCCGTTTGCCCCGGACCTGGCAGTCATCAAAGGAGTACCGTTAGAGTATGTCAGAAGTTGGGCGCCGGGCAGGATTGGTATTCCACCACACGTTATCTTCGAGATTCTTTCAGAGGAGACCTGGAAGAAGGATGTGCGTGAGAAACCCACGAAATATGCCCGTCTGGGCGTGCAAGAATACTTCGCCTATGATCCCGGTGAACCGCCCATCAACCGTGCTACCGCCAGACGCCTCTCTGGCTGGCGACTGGATGCCCGACTGCGGGAGATGATCGAGATACAGCCTGATGCAGAGGGTCGACTCTGGAGCGAACAATTGCAATGCTGGCTTGTACCGGAGGGAATATATCTCCGCCTCTATGATCGCGAACGCCGCCTCTGCCTGACGGAGGCCCAGGCGCAGGCTTTGCGAGCCGCAGAGGAAGCTCGCCAGGCGCAGAGAGCCAGACAGGCGGAGGAAGAGGCGAGGAAGCAGGCAGAGGAGGAAGCTCGTCAGGCGCAAAGAGCCAGACAGGCGGAGGAAGAGGCGAGGAAGCAGGCAGAGGAGGCTCAGAAACAGGCGGAGGAAGAGGCGAGGCGAGCGCAGGCTCTGGCGGAGAAACTGCGCGCGCTGGGCATCAATCCAGATGATGTCGTGTGAAGGCTTTCATCATAGCGGCAAGATGATGGCTGAAAAGCAGGCAGTAGATGATTTCATCTGCTGCCTGCTGATTTTCTCTGCGAACATTATGCTTGCCCTTATTGCGTATATCTTCTGTTCCAGAATATGGGCCTCATAGCGTACTATATGAATGAGAGATACCATTATTTTTTTGTGAAGGGGCAAGAAGATGTCACGCAGCGAGACCAGAACAGAGAGTGAGAAAGAGGCGAGGATTGAGCGGGGGAAGAGCAGGCTGAATCTGGAACGAGGGCAGGTGATTATGCTTGGCGGCGCGATTGTAGCGAGCGTCCTGTCAGGCATTCTTTCGGCGGCGGGGGCGAACGCGGTACTGATTTTTGTGATCGCGGGAGTGGCGCTGGCGCTGCTGGCGGCGCTGGTGGGTGAGGCAACCGAACAGATGGGGGCGCGACTGGGGCCGGGGGCGACGGGCGTGCTGCAATCGGCGCTGGGCAACCTGCCGGAACTATTTGTGGGCATCTTCGCGCTGCGCGCCGGGCTGCTGGAAGTGGTGCAGGCGGCGCTGGTTGGCTCCATCCTGGGCAACAGCCTGTTTGTGCTTGGCCTGGCCTTCCTTGTCGGTGGGCTGCGACATGGCACGCAGCGTTTTAGCTCAGACACGCCACGTATGATCGCCACGCTGACCCTGCTTGCGGTAGCGGCGCTGGTCATTCCCACGCTGACGCTGGGGCTGCACACTCCGGCGGCAGGACACGAAGAGGGGCTGAGCATTGCCTGCGCCATTATCCTGCTGCTCGTCTTCCTCGCCAGCATCCCCGTCTCGCTCAAAGGCGGCCCGACGAGCGTCTCCACCGGCAAGCTTGCCCCCGCCGACATTCGTGATCTCTGGCCCATCTGGCTAGCGATTGTCGTGCTGATCGGCGCGGCTGTTGGCTCCGCCTTCGTCTCCGACTGGTTCGTCTCCGCTCTGACCCCTGCCATTAACGCGCTGCATATCTCGCAGGGCTTCACCGGGCTGGTCATTGTGGCGCTGGCGGGCAACGCGGTCGAAAACGTGGTGGGCATCCAGTTCGCAGCGCGCAACCGGCCCGATTTCGCCATCAGCGTCATCCTCAATAGCTCGTTGCAGGTCGCCCTCGGCCTGATTCCGGTGCTGGTGCTGCTCAGCTTCGTGATCGGCGGCGTCCACCTCACGCTCGTGCTGGCTCCCCTGCTCGTGGCCGCCCTCGCTCTGACCGCCATTCTCAGCACAGTCATCATCTACGATGGCGAATCGAACTGGCTGGAAGGGCTGGCCCTCATCGGCCTCTACGCCATCATCGCCGTCTCCTTCTGGTGGGGATAAGAACATTAGAGCATCTCTGTCTGCTGCTCTTCTCTCATAGCGTCCACCAGTTCTCCGTATTGTTCGCTGTTCTCCTTTGAACGTGCTCCGTAGATGAGGCCGTGACTTTCAGCAAAGCGAATCATGCTGCCGCCGACAAGGATGAAGAGGCCGTAGGCGATGCCCAGCGTGAAGAGGGGCAGGCGGTAGTTGAGGCCGTAGAGCGGGCTGAAGACGTTCGCGCCGACAAACGCGCCGATCAGACCGATAGTTGAGTACATGCCCTGCACGCGGGCGCGCACATCGACATCAGAGGCAGTGGCGACGTGTGAGTCGACGGCGGGCTGCACGAAGGCATAGAAGCAGCTCTGGATGGCGAAGAGCGCGACAATGAGGAAGATGGCGCTGGTCAGGCCATAGACGATGTAGAGTGGCACCTGCGCCAGGCCACCGATGAGAATGAGCCACGAACGTCGCCTGCGATCGGCCACACGCCCACCGAAAGGCGAGAGCAGCATGCTTGGAATGGCCCACATCATGTAGGCGAAGCCGATGACCGCCACGGACGCTCCCAGGTGGTCGTGCATCCAGAGCGGCATGACGGTCTGGTCGAAGCCCAGATAGAGGTAATCGCCGAAGGCCAGCAGGTACGCGCCTACCAGGGGCAGCGTGAAGAGCTGGCGATAGGGGATAGCGGCGCTGCGCTTCGCTGCCGCCGTCGGCAACGGTTGCTTCACCTTGATGAGGGTGAGCGTGATGACAATGGCAAAGAGGCGGAAGACAACAGCCCCGATGAAGGCGCTGGCATAGCCGGTGGTGGCGAGCAGGCCACCGAGGCCCGGCCCCAGCAGGAAACCGGCATTGAAGGCCGCGCCAAAGATGCCGTAGGCCTCGCCTCGCTTTTCCGGCGGCACCTCATCAACGATCAGCGCGCGGGCGGCGGGCAGCACGCCGGCGGCAGCCACGCCTTCGAGCAGGCGCAGGAAGACGAACTGGAGGGGGTCGACGATAAACAGGTAGGCCAGCGCCAGCATGGCCTGCACGAGAAAGCCGACCACCAGCACCTGCTTGCGCCCCCAGCGATCCGCCAGCCAGCCCACCGGGTACTGAAAGAGGAAATTTGAGACCAGGTAGGCCGAAGCCATCGCCCCGATAATCGCCAGCGATGCCCCCTGCGATTGCGCGTACAGAACGCGCACAGGCCCCACCATGCCAATACCTGTATAAGCCACAAAAACGGCCAGCGAAACCGCCAGCAATGTTCGATTGCGCAGCATGCCTTCTCCTCTGGAGTACGAAACAAGGTGTAGAGACATATTATACAACATCGGCGCTTTCATTGCCTGAGTATATGAAACCCAGGGTCCGTCGTTTCAGGCTCAGTAAGATTTGCAAAAATGTGCGAGAATAGAGATAAAATACGACCGGAGGTCACTTATGTCTCAGGAGAAAGATCAGAGCCTGATTTTGATTCCTGGCAGCATACGTAGCGATAAGCGGGATTTGCTCAGCGCAGTGAACTCCTTCTCGTTTCTGCAGGTCAGGGATAAGCAGGGGCGAACGCTGCTCAATATTCCGCTGTGGGTCGTGGCGGTCGCGCTCGCTATCTTCTTCGCGGTGAGAGCGATACGCTCCCGGTGAGAGAGAGGAACTCTGCATGTCGCCGCGCCTCACCGATTGGAGTCTCGCGCTTGCCGCCGCCCTGGCGTGTCTGAGCGGCATTATCGGGCTGGTGAGCGGGCAGCCACAGGAGTGGTTTGTCTTTGCGCTGCACGCGGTGGCGGGCCTCTGGCTGCTCCTGTTGTTGTGGGGCAAGCTGCGGCGCGTCTGGCCCCGGCTCATTCATCGCCGACTCCGTGATCGCCGCACCATCTTTGCCCTGCTGGCCTTGCCGACGGTCGTGCTGGCAATCGGCACGGGTATCTGGTGGGTAGTCGGCGGCGATATCGATGTAGCCGGGTTGAATGCGCTGAACTGGCATATTGGCCTGGGCTTCGCGCTGGCGGCGGCAATTGTCTTGCATATGCTTGTGCGGGCGAAGCGGCTGCGCAAACGAGACATTATGGGAAGGCGAAAGGCAGTGCATTTCGGTGCGCTGCTGCTGGCCAGCGCGGCACTATGGCCCCTGCAACAGGCAGGCGAACACGCGCTGCATCTGCCCGGCGCGCAGGAACGCTTCACCGGCTCGCGTGAGATGGGCAGCTACGCGGGCAATGCCTTTCCCACTTCAAGCTGGGTGGCCGATGCGCCGCGCCCGCTGGACGCGCAGACCTGGCGGCTCTCGCTTGGCGGCGCCGTCAAAACGCCCCGAAGCTTCTCCTACGATGAGCTGGTCACCGCTGGCGATACACTGGAGGCCACTCTGGATTGCACCGGCGGCTTTTACAGCACACAGCACTGGCAGGGCATTCGTATCGGTCGCCTGCTCGATAGCGTCACGCCCCATCCTGAGGCGCGCTACGTGAGCTTCATCTCCGTCACAAGCTATCGCTGGAGCTTGCCGTTGGAAGAGGCCCGCGCCGCGCTGCTGGCAACCCATAGCGGCTCTGAACCCCTCTCGCACGAACATGGCTTTCCCCTGCGCCTCGTCGCCCCCGGCCATCGCGGCTTCCAGTGGGTCAAGTGGATCACCCGCGTGGAGGTGCTGGCAGAACCGGATGCCGGGCAGGTTGTCAGCATCTTCACCAGCAGCTTCACGGATGTCGGGCGCGGGAAGTAAGGCCCGCTTGAACTGCTTCTATCCGTTTTCTCGCCGCCTCGAAATGGGTCTATCTCTATACCAGCATCTCCCCGGTTGCAGGACAACTACTCCTGTTCAGCCATCGTATGCCCATCGGTGCTTCTTTCGTAGCAGAGGATACGTGTTAAGAATAGTTGCTTGCTCGCCAGGGTAGAGCAAGAACTGAAGATGGAGATTTTACAGATTGTTTACACATTTCTGCCCCTTTCTTGAGAAAGGGAAGCTAGCATAAAAAGCAGTGTAAACTTTCGGAGATCACAAATCTCTCTGTGGTGAGTAGTAAGGAGTTATGAAGAATGTCTATACAACCCCGTCAGGGTACTTTCGAACACGTCGTCCCGCTTTACAGGCCGCAGGCGCTCACACCGGCTGCAATCGGGACGCCGCAGCTTGTCTATAACGGTGGCCCCTTGCTGACCAGCGTGCAGGTCTTCACCGTTTTCTGGGGGTCGGCCTGGCAACAATCCCCTCAGAGCGATCTCATCCCGCAGATAAACGCCTTCTTCGATTATATTCTGACCAGCTCTTTGATCGATCAACTGGCCGAATATAGCACGCAGACGCAGACCATCGGACATGGCAGCCGTATCGGTACCACCACCATCACGGCACCGGATGTCGGACAGACGGTAGCCGATTCGGATATCCAGACAATGCTTCAGAATGCCATCGCCAGCAATGTCCTGCCGCAGCCGACAGCGAACACGCTCTACTTCGTCTACTTTCCATCGGGCGTGACGGTCGAGCAGGGCGGCAGCGCCTCGTGCCAGGCGTTCTGCGGCTATCATGACACCATCAACAACGGGCAAATCTTCTACGCCGTCGAGCCATACCCCGACTGCAGCGGCTGCACCGGCAATCTCGCCACCTTCGATGCCCTCACCACCAGCAGTTCGCACGAACTCTGTGAGGCCATTACTGACCCGGTTCCCGGTCAGGGATGGTATGACAACAACAACGGGGAAATTGGCGACATCTGCGCCTGGCAAACGAAGCAGGTTGGCAACTACACCGTCCAGCAGGAATGGTCAAACCGGGCCGGCTCCTGCGTCTGATTACCCGCTACCAGACACCCTCTGATGCCGAGCCTCTCAGCTGGTCGACGACCAACGATCTGGGTGTACAGCCGGATACCAGTTCGGGCGGCCTCTCCGGCGGCCAGTGGCGCTCACTCCGTAACAGTTTCATGGCAGATCGGCGGAGGATGTTTCCCGTGATCGACACCGCCAACGTGTACAGGGCAGGCCGTAACAGTATCGGGAGAAGATGTTCCTGACGCCCGGCGGGAGCGATATGAAACCAGGGCCTGGCTGGCTTGCGCTCTGGTCGGCCCCGGCGACGCAGGCTATTGCCAAAGCCATTCTCATGGCATGGCATGCATGCCATGAAAACTGGCGCAAGAATGATAGTGTCCTGCTGACGGATACTCTTGGTAACACTCTTGCTACCTGTCAATCAGCAGGTTCTCTGACAACCACCTGCAAGGTTCAGGTATCAGCGCAGAAGGGAGTGGTGGTGAGCGCGCAACCCGATCTGGGTGAGGCGTTCCAATCCTACTCCGGCAGTAAGTGCCAGTACGCGCCGGGTCCGGTATGCCATGTGCAGATGGGTACGACGAATAAGTCGGTGACGGTGCAGTTTAGAGCCGCGACAGCAGGCCCGGTCGTCACCACCACGTCTCCGGTAGCGTTGGGGCAATCATCGGCCTGCACCTATGGCAACGGTACGGTTACTGTGAATGGGAGCGGTTTTGCCGCTAACTCTGCGGCCACGCTTTCAGACGATGGAACGCAGGTAGCCAGCGGCAGCACCGATAGCAGCGGTTTCGCGCAGCTGAGCTACAATGCCAGCAGCGAACCAGGCGTCTACCGCCAGCTTAGCGACCTCCTTGAAGACCTCTTCTTCACTCAATAGGATAAAGACAAGTTGCTTATCGGTGATATGTTGGAGCGACTGGTTTGGGCTATTTATGCTGACCTCGTGGTTACAAAGGGTGTGCAGACAGCTGCAGGGATGCGGGGAGGAAATACACTCTCCATTGCTTGTGTTGTTGTGCTATAATGCGACTCATAATGCCTGAAGTGCTGGTAGCAGACATAAATGAGTTTTTTAAGAAAATCGTTGCTCAACGATTTTCTTTGAGAGGGTAGGCTATGGACTCATCTCAAGTGATTTGTCCTCACTGTGGTTCAGATAATACCGCAAGTGGTGAATATTGTGGTAATTGTGGATTACCTCTTCAGGGTCTGCCACTTTCTGATAAAACCATATCCGCTAATGATCAATTATCTCAGCCTTATCTCTCCTCTGGCGCTGTGCTTCAAAATCGATATGCAATTTTAGATGTGATAGGACAAGGAGGCATGGGTATTGTCTACAAAGCAGAGGACCTCCGTTTAGGAAAGCGTATTGTTGCCATAAAGGAAATGAGCTTTCAGGGGATACGTTCAAAAGCGGCTATAGATCAGGCCTCTAAAGCTTTAGAACAAGAGGCGCTGTTGTTGGAAAACCTGAGTCATCCCTCTCTCCCCAGTATCTACGACCACTTTGAGGATAATGGTCACTGGTATCTTGTCATGGAATATATTCAAGGCGAGACGCTTACTAGCCGCATGAAGAATGAGCTGGCAGAGTACTATCGCGTGCAGGTCATTTGTCGCCTCTGGCAGACGCCACGCAGTAGCTACTATTACCAGTCGCAAGCCGATGAGAAATTGGAACTGCATGCGGCGCTGCAACGGCTGGCTGGAGCGTGGCCCAGATAGGGCTCGCGGCGCTTAACGGCCCCATTGCAACGCGAAGGCTTCTCGGTCAACCGCAAGCATGTGCAACGCTTGATGCGCGAACTGGGATTGGGTGGGAAGCCTTCGGCGAAGAAACGGCGCACGACCAACAGCGAGCACTCCTTCCCTCGCTATCCCAACCTCGTCGAGTACCTGGAGATTGTGCGTCCCGAGCAGGTCTGGGTCAGCGATATCACTTACATTCACTTGCGCCAGGACTTTGTGTATCTGGCCGTGCTCATGGATGTTTTCACCCGTGGCATTCGCGGCTGGCATCTGGGTCGGGGCCTCGACTGGAGCAAGCGTTGGCTCGACACACGCCAGAAATTCACCACTGCGATCAGGGCGTGCAGTATGCGGCCCTGGCCTATACAGCCCGTTTGCAACAAGCCGGGGTGCAGATTAGTAGGGCCGAAGTTGGCCAGGCCTGGCAAAACGGCTATGCCGAGCGACTCATGCGTACCATCAAAGAGGAGGAGGTTGACTTAAGCGAGTATGAGGATGACACTGATGCCGTCAGACAATTGGGAAGATTTCTCGACGAGGTTTACATGCACAAGCGCATTCACTCTTCGTTAGGCGATCTGACCCCAGCCGAGTTTGAACAGCAATGGCTCACCCTTCAGCAGACCAGCTCGCAAGCCATTGACTAGTGCAAACCCACCAAAGGTAATAGGAAATGTGGTATACGAGAAGGCATGAAACGACCCATTTTTATCCGACCTTTAAGCGAGGACGAACAGCGCCAGATCCAGGCCGGATTGCGTTCCTCCGATGCCTTTGTGTTACGTCGTTGCCAGATTCTGCTGGCTTCGGCTCGTGGGGAACACGCCCCCAACATCGCTCGCCTGTTGGGCTGCGACGACCAGACGGGACGCAATGTGATCCATGGCTTCAATGCGACAGGACTGAGGGTCTTGCAAGAAGGCTCCTCACGCCCCCATCGCTTACGAACGGCCTTTGGCGAAGAAAAGACCGACCAGCTCAAAGACCTGCTGCATCGCAGTCCGCGCGAGTTCGGCAAAGAGCAGGGAACCTGGACGCTGCAACTCGTGGCCCAAGTCAGCTTCGAGCAGGGGATCATCTGCAAGCCGGTCTCCGATGAGAGTGTGCGCCGGGCCTTCAAACGCCTCAAAATCAACTGGAAGCGGGCCAAACACTGGATTAGCAGCCCGGATCCGCAGTATCTGCTAAAAAAAAGGCCCGTGACCGCTTGATTGCTTGGGCCAGTCAGCAGGCCACCTGGGCCATTGGCTTTCTCGATGAGGGGTGGTGGAGCCGCTTTGCCTTGCCTCGTTTGCCTGCCTGGCAGGACTGCGAGCATCCCGTACGCCTGGTGGAGCAGTCCTGGCAAAAGGACGATCCCGACCCCAAAGCGCTGGCCTGCTACGGGGTCTTGTGGCAAGAGGGAACGCCACAGGAGCCTGTACGAGACCAGATGTGGTTGCGCTTCGTCACCGGACGCCCCGTCAGCGCCATCACCCCCCAGTTTCTGGACTGGCGCTGCCAACGCTTGGCCGAGCAGGGCAAGGGCAATTGGCTCTTGATCTGGGACAATGCCTCCTGGCACAGAAGCCAGGCCGTTCGCTCCTGGATCCGAGAACACAACCAGCAGGTCAAGCAGACGGGCAAAGGAGTTCGCATTCTGCCTTTCCTGTTGCCCACACAAAGTCCCTGGCTCAATCCGATTGAACCCAAATGGGTGCATGGCAAACGCAACGTGGTTGAACAGGATGGATTGCTGACAGCTCAGCAACTGGCTCAACGGGTCTGCGCTTACTTTGGCTGTTCGTATGAATCTCACCTGGTCATTCCCGAAAAGGTCGCGTGACTATGCACTAGAGTAGAACGAATAGCAGCTCCATAATACTAATTTAACGCTACAATCCAGTAAGGTGAGTTCAGGATACTTTGTAGTGCTTAGTACAGATTGTCTACACTCCCATGTTAGAATCCAGTTCTCACTATCACCTGTTCATAACTCTCACTTTGAAAATATACCTGACGTGTCATGCTGCTTTTGATGGTATTATGGTATCACAAACCCCTTTTGAATGCGTAATGCGTAAGGGAACGACAGGTCAACTTTTTTGAAAGGATTGATGATAAACGAGAGAACGACAGAGAGGAGGCTGAGATGTGGAAAAAACTGGCGATGGCCGCGACGGTGGCCGGTGCCGTCTTCGCAGGTGGGAGATGGCTGCGGGCGCGCGAGCAGGAGCGGCGCGTGCAGCATACGAGTGAGAGCGGGCAGGCATATCAGCAGGCGAAAATGCGCATCCTCATCCTGGGAGCCGGCTTCGGTGGGCTGGCGACCGCGCTCAAGCTTGACGAGCAGTTGAAAGACGCCGATGATGTCAGCATACTGGTAGTGGATCGCAACAACGATTTACTGTTCACACCGTTGCTATGGACGGTGGCGAACGGGCGCGCCAACGTGGATGATGTCGTCGTTCCCATTCGCGCGTTCCAGCGAGGAAGACGCTTCCATGTCCTGCACGCGGAAGTCGAGCGCATCGACCTTGAGCGCAGGGAGGTGCAAACCTCGGCTGGCCCGCGCCCGTATGATATTCTCGTGATTGCCCTGGGTAGCCACACGGCGGTGGCGGACCTGCCGGGTCTGCGCGAGCATGCTTTCCCCTTCCATACGCCCGCCGACGCCTTGCAGTTGCGCAACCACCTGATCGACGCCATTGAGAGCGCGCACCAGGCTGAGACGGAGCAGGAGCGGCAGGAGTGGCTGACCTTCGTGGTCGGCGGCGCGGGCGATACCGGTATCGAACTGGCGGCCATCATTAACGATTACATCAGGACGGGGCTGTTTGCCGAATATCCCTGGCTGGCCGATACAAATACCCGCGTTATTATTGTCGGGCGCGGGGAGCGTGTGCTGCCCATGAGCGACCCGCGCACCTCGTCGCTGGTGCGTCGGGCGTTGGAGCGGGAAGGCATCACGGTGCTGACCGGAACGGCCATCAAAGCGGTCACGGCCTCGACGGTGGAAACGACCGATGGCCCTATTGCCGCGCGCACGCTCTTCTGGGCGGCGGGCATCACTGCGCCCGCCGTCGTTGCTCAATTACCTGTTGAGCATGCCAGGAACGGGGCCATTACGGTCGATACCTTCCTGCGTATCCCCGGCTATCCGAATGTCTATGTTATCGGCGATGTGGCCTGGGCCTTCGATGCGGTCACCCATGCCCCTGTTCCCGCTACGGCGCAGGCGGCACGGGATGAGGGCTACTATGTGGGTAGAACTATCGCGGCGCAGTATCTGGGCAGGCCCGTCAAGGCCTATCGTTACCGACCGCTGGGCCATCTGGCGCTGCTCGGTCGCTTCACGGGCGTAGCGGAGATCGGGCCGATGGCTTTCGGCGGCTTTATCGCCTGGCTGCTCTGGCACCTGGCCTACCTGCAGCGCATCCCATCCTGGCCCAAACGGGTAGAACTGGTAACCGGCTGGCTGCTCTCCGCCATCTTCGGCCCCGAAACCGGCCAGTTACGCCTGGGTACCGGCTTGCAGCGCGAACGCGAGCAAATCGAAGTATCCGGAACACGGGGTACAGGATAGAGCGCAGGTGGCCCCCGTAGCAGGCCACCGGCCAGGGGTGGCCCTACTATCCCATCGGGAGCCACCGATACCGCGAATGAGGAAGCCCGTAGCAGGCCACCGGCAAAGAGTGGCCCCCGTAGCAGGCCACCCGCAAGGGGTGGCCCTACTATAGACGATACGTCTCGTGCAGCTTACTGAGCCGCCGTCTATAGTAGGGCCACCCCTTGCGGGTGGCCTGCTCGGTGCTGGTCTCCCTCCCTTGCCCTGCCTGCCTCGCCCTGCCTGCCTCGCCCTGCCTGCCTCGCCCTCACTTACTCACTCGCTCGCCCTTGCTCACCATTATCTGCGTACTGTGCCGGGGATTCAGCAACTTTGCGCAATTTTTTGCCGGGCTTTTGCGCGGGTTGCTGCTTGAGATGTTCAGTGATGTCCACAATAGCGGCGCGTTTACGCGGCTTTTTCTCTTTCGCTTCTGTGGGCTTCGGGGCAGGCGCGGGTTTCTGGCGCGGGCCGTAGAGACGCTCGGCCATGGCTTCGACGGTCTCCATGACTTCTTTGAGGACGGGCTTTTGCTTGAAGAAGATGACTTCGCTGCTCACGCCCTCGAAGGCTTCAGGGGTGATTTTAAGGCCGTCGTAGACGAGCAGGAGCAGGTGGGAACAGTTGGCGGCGCGCACCTTTTCGACTTTGCGACGCAGGTAACCGGGGTGCCAGTAGCCGACGAGTTCGATCAGGATGCGGCGGCTTTCGTCCTGCGTGTCGACGAGCAGGAAATCTGGCACCATGACGGTGTCGCCGAGCAGCAACACGTCGCTTTCCCGCGACATGCGCCAGTGGCCGCGCTTGCCGCCGAATTTCTCCTCGAACTCGGCGGCGAAGTCGGCTTCCAGGCGGCTGTCGAAAAGGCCGGAGTTTTTGAAGTGCGATTGCAGCATGCTGGTGTGGTCGAGGACGTAGAGCTTCTGGCCCTGCCCCTGCGGCGGGAAGACCTCGGCCTGCATCTGCCAGCGTTCGCACAGCAGTAGCGCGGGCAGGAAGGCGGCGAGTTGCCGACCGTAGCGCAGCGTGGCGGTGACGAATGGCGAGATTGGCCCATCGAGATCGATGCGATAGCCGCCCTCCGGCATTGGCTCGGCCCAGAACATCAATTTGAAGAGTTTGATGTATTTCCACAGGTCTTTGTAGTTGCTGGCAACCTCGATGGTGATGTGAGAGGCCCAGTAGAGCGCGCCGCGCGCCAGTTCCAGATTATAGCGGGCGAGCAGGTCGCCTGGCGTCCACTCCGGCCCGGCATCGGTGAGCCGGTAGGTGGCGTGGCGGTCGGCGAAAAGCATCTCCTCCAGTTCGGCAGGGGAGAGGCCGTGTTCGTCGGCGATCTGCTGTAAAACTTCGGAGCGGGTTTTCGGATGAAAGATATCTGAATTGTCAAAGACGGGACCGTGCGCGAAGACGCGCTCGCGCAGGATGGCCGGGGGCAGCGGCGTCGCGATAGGGGTGAAGGTAGCCGCATCGGCCAGCACTTTTGCCAGCCCACGTATCAACGTGTAGTCCAGGCTGGCTCCTTCATAGGCGTGCAGCGCCTCTTCCCAGGCAGCCTGTGTCTGCCCTTTATGCTGACGGAAGAGGGCGATAAGGTCGCGCGCGATCTGTTGCAGAGCCGGATTCTGCTCGTTGACCATTTCGACCAGCAGGTTGGCGCCCTGGATGCGCAGGCGGGGTTTGATCAAATCGCCGGTCAGCATCAGCTCTGCTCCCTGGGAACGTGACGGCGGCGCGCCTTGCCCTCTTCTACCGTGTTGCGCGCGATGACCTCGACCAGCAGGGCCTGCAGCGGCTCTTTTTTGCGCAGGATACGGCCCAGTCGCTGCAGATATTCGCGTTTGCTGGCTCCTCCGCCCAGCACGATGGCTACTTTGGCCTCCGGCACGTCAACGCCCTCGTTCAGCACTTTCGAGGTGACAATCACGCTGTAGCTGCCTGCCTGGAAGCCGTCCAGGATGTGTTTGCGCTCGGCCACGCCTGTCTCGTGCGAGATGACGGGAACGAGGTGCTGCCGCGCAATATGGTAGGCGACGGCGTTGGACTCGGTGAAAATCAGGATGCGCTCGCCGCTGTGTTCGCGCAGCAGGGCTTCCAGCGCGGTGAACTTGCCCTGGCAGCTTTCCAGCAGGTTGAGCAACTGCCGACGTGCCAGCCATGCGCGGCGAGCCTGAATGTCCTTCGATGAGAGGCGCATCAATTCGCGCAGCCAGCCGGGGCCGTGCGATTTGCGCAGACCGCGCTCGCGCACAAAACCGGTGTAGATAGCGTAGGCCGCGTCATAGGCGGCGCGCTCCCCGGCGGTCAGGTCGATGCGCAGGCGCTGTGTGCGATACTCGGCCAGCTGCTTGCCTACCAGCGTTTCGAGCCGTTGTTTGTAGACGATTGGCCCGATCAATTCGTCGAGTCGCCAGCGATTGCCTGTCTGCTCGTACTCTTCCGGGTAGGTGGCCGTCAGGCCCAGCCGACAGGGGGCAGGCGACATCAGCGCGGCTTCGCCCCACGTCTTCGCGGGCAGGTGATGCACTTCATCGCAGATGAAGAGTTTGAAGGTATTGCCATATTCGGCGATCAGGTCACCCGCCGAGTGGTAGGTGGTGACGGTCAGGGGCTGCACCCGTTTCTCGCCGCTATAATAGACGCCGATTTCAGTTTGAAAGGCGTTAGTCAAAACGACATACCATTGATAGAGCAGGCTCATCGTCGGCACGAGGACGACGGTTGAGGCGTTGACGTGCTGGATGGCGTGCGTCGCCACCAGCGTCTTGCCTGCGCCCGTCGGCAGGACGATGCTGCCGCGTCCCTGCGCCTCTTTCCAGGCTGCCAGCGCCTGCACCTGGTAATCGTGCAGTTCTCGACTATCGTGCAATTTCAGTTTGAGCGGTCGCCAGCGCGCAATATCGTTGCGAATCCCCTGCTGCCGCATCCAGTCGAGCAGCGCGGCGTAGTGGTACGCTTCGCAGCGCCAGCGACTCCTGACAAACTGGAACGGGGCCGGAACTTCCTCGATCTCATCAGCATGCTGGAGGACGAGCGTTCCCCCTTGAAAGAACATGGAAGCATTCATCCTGACGAGGCTTCACTTCTAGTCTCAGGCTCTATCTGCTATGAGGGCTTTCTCTTCGAGCGCAATGGGTTGTTACCTTACAAACGTTTGATAGGGAGAGGGGAAGCAGTATTTCATTCAACCGGTCGGCTGAATGAAATGACTCCTTGAAGCCGTTAATCAGCGACTTCAGAATATTCTTGCACCGGTTCTGATTCTACCGTGAAATCGGTTTCGGGTTCCGGCACGGGCAGCATCTCGATCAACGGCACGCGCTTCAACTCGGTTAGCCGGTTCTGCTCATCGACGAAAACGACCTTTGGCACCAGCGAGCGAATCTCCTGCTCGTCAAACTGGCCGTAGCTGATGATAATGACGATATCACCTTCGGCAGTCAGGCGGGCGGCTGCCCCGTTGAGGCAGATGACGCCGGAACCGCGAGCGCCCGCGATGGCGTAGGTTTCCAGGCGGGAACCGTTGGTCACGTTGACCACCTGAACCTTCTCATACGGGTAAATATCGGCGGCTTCCAGCAGATCCTGATCGATGGTGATGCTGCCGATGTAGTTCAGGTTGGCCTGCGTGACGGTTGCACGATGAATCTTCCCCTTGCACATAGTGCGCTGCATAGTGGCAATTCCTTCCCATTCCTATCAATTCACTTGTCCGTTTGTAAAGGTGCGTTGTTTGCGGTTGGCGGAGCGCGTTGCCCCGCTCAACCCCTGTAGCGACGAGAGGAACTCTCTACTTTATCCTTTCGTCCACTTCCAGGTTCTATCATAGTAAACGATGGAGAGGCTCGGATGGGAACAGGCAATGACGAAAGCCAACCCTGTCGTGTCATGCAGCGAAGCATCTGAGGCAGGTACGCGATCATCATGGCCCGGCAGAGATGCTTCACTGCATGACACGACAGGATCAGTGTTCACAACAGGTTACAATCCTACTTGCCCACAGCTTTCTGGTAGCGGCGGTTGATCTCATCCCAGTTGACCACGTTCCACCAGGCGTTGAGGTAGTCGCCGCGCATATTCTTATACTTGAGGTAGTAGGCATGCTCCCAGACATCGTTGCCCATGATGGGATAGAGGCCATCCATCAACGGGCTGTCCTGGTTGGCGGTCGAGATGACGGAGAGTTTGCCGTTCTGATCGGCCACGAGCCACGTCCAGCCGGAGCCGAAGCGTTTGAGGCCGGCATCGTTGAAGGCGGCCTTGAAGGCGTCGAAGGAGCCGAAAGCCTGGTTGATGGCCTCGGCAATGGGGCCGGTCGGGTTGCCGCCGCCGTTGGGCGTCATGATCTTCCAGAACATCGAGTGGTTGGCATGGCCGCCACCGTTGTTGCGCACGGCGATGCGAATGTTCTCCGGCACATCGTTGATGCGGCGCATCAGGTCCTCGATATCGATGCTGCCAAATTCGGGCGCGTTCTGGATGGCCGCGTTCAGGTTGTTGACGTATGCCTGCGCGTGCTTGTCATGGTGCAGGTGCATCGTCTCTTCGTCGATGTAGGGTTCCAGCGCGTTGTAAGCGTAAGGTAGAGGTTCGAGTTCAAATGCCATACGTTTTCTCCTTTGAAAATAGTCTGTTTGTGTTGTGAGTGTTCACACAGTATCGCTCAGTGCCTGGCTCTGCCAGGATAGCCATGTCAATGACAGCTTCTCTAATGGCAATGGGTAGAGCGCGGACACCTCCTGATTGGTATGCGAGAAAGCAGATAGAGGTGAGCCTCACGTATTCCCACATTAGTTGTAATACCTGTATGCCAGAATGTCAAGCAGCAGCATATTAGAATTGCCAGACACGCACAGTGCTGTCGCTGGCAGAGGCAAGCGATGCTCCATCCGGCGACCACGCCAGCGTCCGCACCCAGGCTGTGTGGTCGCGGTACGTGCAGCAGCATTGGCCCGTCGCAGCCTGCCGAACCTGAATGTCTGTATCATCGCCGCCAGAAGCGATATACTGCCCATCCGGCGACCATGCCAGTGTTTTGACTGCCTGTCTGTGTTCTCCGTAGATATGGATAGTTTCCAGGGTCGTCGTGTCCCAGAGCAGGACGCGGCCATCCTGACCGCCGGAAGCGAGCCAGCGACCATCCGGCGACCAGTCGAGGGCATAGACGGGCGCGTTGTGGCCGGAATAGACGCCGATAGTTGTACCCGCTGTCTCTGCCCGTGCCTGCCGCAGCATGACCGTGCCATCGAAGCTGGCAGAGGCGATGCGCTGCCCATCCGGTGACCAGCCAACGGCGAAGATGCGGTACTGATCAGCATGGCTGGCGAGACAGGTACCACTGAGCGCCTCCCACACCTGCACCGTGCTATCGCCGTAGTCGCCGCCGGAAGCGAGCAAACGGCCATCGGGCGACCAGGCGAGACTGCGCGCAAAACGCCGGTGGCCGGAATAGACGGTCAGCGTCTGCCCGGTTCGCGCCTCCCAGACGTGAATGGCTCCGCTCGTATCGCCAGAAGCCAGCAGCAGCCCGGCGGGCGACCACGCTGCGCAGAGGACGCAATGCGTATGCGCGCGATAGACCAGAGCTGATTGCCCGCTATCGGCCTCCCAGACATGGACACTGGCATCACGCCCGGCAGAGGCAAGATAGCGACCATCAGGCGACCAGCGGACGGAGAAGACCTTATCGCTATGCCCGTGATAGACGAGCAAGGTCTTGCCTGAAGTAGCCGGAGAGGGCGAGGACATAACTCAGTGTTCCTTTGGCCCTTCGGTGAGGAGATTGATGGCATGCGGCAGCACGGGCAGGATGACCTCCATACATTCTTTAACGGCTTGCGGGCTGCCCGGCAGGTTGATGATGAGCGTGCGTCCGCGCGTGCCTGCCACCCCGCGCGAGAGCATGCCAAAGGGGGTATGTTGCAGGCTGGCGGCGCGCATGGCCTCGGCAATGCCTGGCGCTTCACGCTCAAGTACCGCTTTCGTCGCTTCTGGCGTCACATCGCGAGGGGCCATACCCGTCCCGCCGGTGGTGAGGATGAGGCCCAGACCCTTCTCATCGCTCCACTCACGCAGCGTCGCCTCGATCTGCTCGCGCTCATCGGGGATAATCGCCCCCGCGCTGATAACGGCCCCCGGCAAATGCTGCTCCACCAGCGTGCGGATGTTTTCCCCGCTCGTATCCACCCGCGCGCCGACCGCTCCACTATCGCTGATCGTGAGTACGCCAACAGTAATCATATGCCGTCCCTTCTGCTCTTCGCAACGAACTGGATATGTCATGCTTCATAATTAGCGGTGTGCCAGTTCGCGCATGAGCGCGCCGATCTGGCGGCGCGAGCCATAGAGCCAGACGGTATATTCGTCCGGCAGTTCTTCCACCTCGACCTGGCACTGCATCTCTGAGGCCAGCTTGCGCGCGATGGTCAGCAACTGGCTGCGTTCGGCCTCGTCGTGGCTCTGCGTGTTCAGCGCCAGCCGTCCCAGCCGCTCCTCCTGGCTCAACACGCCGCTAATCAGCTCGCTGAGCTGGTCAAGCCCGAAGATGACCTGCAGCGGCGGCAAATCGCCTCCGCGCGAGCCGCGCCCGGCCAGATCATCGGGTGCGATCAGCGGGGTCTGCTCATTGCCATCCGAGCCGCTGATAATATGGTCGTAGGTCGATTGCAATTTTTCCAGAATGAGCAGCCGCGCCTCCTCCGGCACGTCATTCCTCGGATGCACATAGGCCAGTAGCTTATGTATCGGGTCAGAATAGATAAACGGGCGCGAGACGGCAACGCGCCGCCCGCACTTTGGACACGTTGCCACATTCAGCAGCCCCGCCAGCACCGTATACTGCAACTGCGGGTCCTGCGCCACGTTGACATACTCGTAAATCTGACTGCTAAACACCTCTCCACATGGGCAGGTGAACGTTGTATTCGTTGAACGAGACATATCCTTTTTTCCAGGTAAAAACAAAAGTGTGACTATCTCTACTCTCTAGCGATAGAGAGCAGAAGCTTCTGTACTTCGTCGGGCGTTTGCAATTATCCTGACTAGCAGGCATATACAGGGACGCCCTCCATAAACATCTTCTGTATGGAGTGTAACATACCGGAAACGCGCCTGTCGAGTGTTCTACAGGCGGATTTCTGACGGGCTGATTACCTTCTCCTGCTCTTGCTTAATGCTTTGGTAGAGAAGGTAAATTTCATGCCCTGGCGTTCGACGAACTCCTGGAAGCGGGCGTAGAACTCGGCGCGGTCCTGCAAGGTGATGACGGCGACGGCGTCGGCAGTTTCGATGGCGTAGGGGTAGCCCTGCGCGCCGGCGATGACTTCGGCGCGCACCACGTCCACCACCGGTTCGAGCAGGCCATCATCGATCATCCAGCGCGGGAACTCCAGGCGGGCCGGGGGGTGGGACGCGGTGGTTTGCAGGTAGCAGAAGGCGACGCTTTCGCGGTAGGAGCCGTAGCCGGCCAGCACGTCGCCGCGCGCGCAGATCATGGCGGGCGTGCGGTCTCCCCAGCGCAGGCGGCCCTGCCAGAGCAGGGCGTCGTGGATGCGTTTGGTGTCGCGCAGGACGGGCCGCTCCCGCTGGTCGTCGAGGCGGCGCAACATGGTGATGATGTCACGCGCGTAGCTGGTGGCGATATAGCCGATGAGGGGGACGCGCAGTTCCTCCGATGCTTGCAGCAGCGAGACGGCGGACGAGATATAGCGTTCGCGGTACGGGCTGGGCATGGTAAGAGCGAAGGAGACGACGAGCGAGCCGTCGAAGAAGACGACGGGGCTGTGCGCAGGGTCGCCAGAGCGGCGCGCGCGCGCAAGTTGCTCCATCTGGCTGCGAATCGTCTCCACTTCCAGACAGTAGCGGCGCAGCGTCACCTGCATCTCGGAATAGGGGTAGCTGTCAGGGTCGGACCGCTCGATGCGAGACTCTTCCATGATTTCGTCGGGCGAGAGAACTTCGATACGCACATCCTTTGTGTAGGGATGGCTGCGGCTGTGCGGGTTGGCGAAGAGGCCGACCTGGATGAGCGCGACGGGGATAGAGGCGTCGCGCCAGGGTTGGAGCTGGCTGCCATCCACCGCCAGCGTGGTGATGCCCTCGATGCATTCGGCCCAGCGCCGCGCCTGCTCGTGGTTGGCAAACTCGCGCCCGAAGGGGACGATAGGGCCGGAATAGCCATATTGCCCGGCCTGTACCAGCCAGCGATCAAACTCAATGCTCGGTCGCGCCCCCGCCGGGACGGACTGCTCCGGCGGCGGCAAATCGTTTTCCAGTTGCCTGCTTGAGACATAGTGGCGGTGCAACGTCTCCAGCGCGTGGCGATATACCTGCAACTGGTCGCTGTACGAGCCGTCGTAGAGCGCGAACTGCCCGCGTTTCTGATGCAGGGCCGCCAGCAATTTTTCTTTATGAAGCATGCACGCGCTCCCTTTCCCCGGCCATCTCCTCTTCAGATACCAGCCGCGTCTCCCCGCTCACCTTGTGCAGGCGAATCAGGCTATCCAGCCCCTGCTCAAAGGTATCGTCGTGGCTGATGACGATCAGTTGGTCGAAGCCGCGCACGCGGCGGATCTGTTCGGCGAGGTTCATGCGGCGCAGTTCGTCCATGTTCTGCGTTGGCTCGTCAAAGAAGGCGAGGTTGAGCGTGGAGAGCTTTTTGAGCAGGGCCAGGCGCACGGCCAGCGCCGCGCTCATCTGCTCGCCCCCGCTCAACTGCGCGAAGGTGCGGTTCACCCCCTGGCGGCGCAGGATGATCTCGTAATCGTTCTGCCACGAAAGCTGCGCGCTGCGGTCGCCCATGATCTCGCCAAAGATGCGGTTGGCCTCGGCTGAGATATCGGCCAGCATGGCCTTCAGCACGTGCGGCGCGGCCTCTTTGATCAGCCTGCGGAACTGCTCCATCATCACCTGCAATTCTTCCAGCGTCTGTTTCTCTTTGCGCGCCGCCTCCAGTTCCAGTAGCAACGCCTCGGCGCGGGTAATTTGCTGCTCTAGCCCGTTCATGTCGTCCTGCAGGCGGCTGATCTCCCCTGCCAGTGCTGAGAGACGGCTTTGCAGGGCATCGATGTGCGCTTCGACCTCATCAAGCTCCTGCTGATTGAAAACGGCCTTCGCCTCTTCCCATGCCTGCTGCGCTGCCAGCAGGGTTTGCTCTGACGCCCTGGCCTTCTGCAAAGCGGCGGCATACACCTCCTCGCGTTCGGACAAAAGGGCGGCAAGCTGCTCATTTTGCAGGTAAATTCTGTGGCCTTCCTGGCTCTGCTGGCGGATGATCTCCTGCTCCGCAATCTGCTCGTCGAGGCGTGCGTAGCTCTCCAGTTGTCGCTCGATGGCCGCCAGTTGTCGCTCGACTTCCTGCTGTCGCTCTTGCTCCATCGCCAGTTGCTTCTGGAAATTGCCCTCCTGCTTGATGATTTCCTGCTGCGCCTTCAACTGAGAGCGCGGGTCATTGAGGGCCAGCAGGACCTGTTCGACCTGTGTCTTCTCCTCGCGACTGCCCTTCAGTTGCTCTCCCTCCTGACGGCGCTCGGCCATATCAGCGAGACATTGCTGCATCTGTTCCGCCAGTTGTTGCACCTGTTTGCGCAGCCCCAGCAGTTCGCGCACCTGTTCATCGGCTTTCCTGCTCTCGTGATACTCTGCCTCTGCCTGCGCCATCTGCTGATCGAGTTGTTTCAATACCTCCATCTGCCGCGTCAGATCCTCAACCTCGCGTTCCAGCCGCGCAATCTCAATGGCCACGCGCTGCAAATGCTCGGCATAGTTGTCGCGCCTCTCAATGTATTGCCCCAGCTTATTCAACGCCTCGGCATACTTCTTCATCTGCCTCATACGCTCGCTGATCGCCTCACGCTGCTCGCGCACGGTGGCCAGCTGCGTGTGTTCGTCGGAAAGCAGGCTATCGAAGTAGGATTCCAGGCTGGCGATGCCATGCCGCCGGATATTCAAACAGGTTTCCTGCAAAAGCGGACACTGGCCACCCGCCGACTGCGCCCGCGATTTGATATAGCCGCTGATGTTGCCTTCCAGCCGGTGCTGCTGCATGGAAAGCTGCTCATATTGCGCTTGCAGTTCCGGCATCTCCTCGGCCTCCGCGCGATGCTCCTCGATGACGGCGACAGTGTTCTCCGCCTTGCGCAGGTTGGCCGCGACCTGCTCCCGCTCGGCCAGCAGCACGCGCAGCCGCTCGCGTTTCTCATTGAGCTGGCGAAACGTGCTGCTGCGCTCGCTCTGCTGCACGCGCAATTGCGTCAGCCGCTCGTTGCGTTCGGCCAGCAGCGCCGCCAGCGGGGCCAGCGGCTCGATCTCGCGAATGCGCTGCTCAAGCGTCTCCTGCTGTTGCTGGTAGCGTGTGTGCTGCTGCTTGAGCCGTTTGTATTCGACCTGCAACGTTTCATAGCGCGTCACTCTGCCGCCCAGCTCGTCGCGCTGCTTCTCAAGCTCCGTCTGCTCTTCGTAGAGGGGCAACAGTTCCACCACACGCTGCCGGGCGGCGGCGACCTCACCTAAACGCCCCAGCAGATTCTTGCTATTCGCGCCGATGGCCGCCAGTTGCCCCCTCAAATCACCCTGTCGCTGGCGTAGCGCATTGCGTTTTCGCTCCTCCCGGCGCAGCCCCTCAAGCGCCTCCTCGGCCTGCAAATAGCGGGAGTGTGCCTCTCCATGAGTTGTCACGGCCTGTTGCGCCTCGCGAGCCATCCGCACACCTTGCTCCTCCGCCTGTAAGAGTTGTTGATCTCTGTCTGCGATCGTCTTGCTTCGCTCATAGCGTTGCTCGGCCAATCGGCATTCCTCCTGAAGCCGTTGCAACACCGCGAAGCGCGCGCGGTACGCATCCAGGTCCCGCGTGCATTGCTCATTCTCTTCTTTCTTGCGCCGGTCACGCTCGCGCGCCTCCCGCAATGCCTGCCGCCACGTCTCCAGGTCGCGCGTCTCGTATTCAAGACGCTGGATCTCGTTCTGCTGTGCAGTCGCCTGCTCTTTATATTCTTTCTGCGCCTCCAGCAGATAATCGGCAGCCGTCTTATAGTCTTCGATTTGCAGCAGGGTGTCAAAGGTCTGTTTGCGCTTGCTGGCCGTTTCCAGGAAGATAGCAGTGAAAGAACCCTGCGGCACGCCCAGCGCGTCGCGAAAGAGCGCGCTCAGCGAGCGTTCGCGCTCAATGCCAAACAGATCATGCAGCTTATCCAGGACATCCGTACTCTGCTCAACCTTGTAATCGGCCTCACAATCGTAGATAAACCAGCGCGAACCAGCCCCGCAGCGCCGCTCAACCTCGTACCTGCGATCATCACCGCCGATCAGGTGGACGACGACGCGCCCGTACTTCTCCCCCTCACGCACAAACTGGCCCTGGTTATAGGGCAAATAATCGAAGAGGGCAAAGCCAATCGCTTCCAGAATGGTCGTTTTGCCCGCCCCATTCGGGCCGCTAATGGCCGTCGCCCCGCGCCGGAAATCAATTTCAAGTCGGCGATAGCTCTTGATATTCTCCAACTCAACCCGTGTAATGAGCATAGTTGTATAGCCTTCCCAACAAACACAGACAGAACATCCACGAAATAGGTGACTCCCGCTTCCCTCTCTATTCTCCTTCTCCCATGCAAAAGCGGAAACGGGCAGCGATCAGGATACAATCCAGGGGCATTATAACACGGATTTCGCCTTGTTGAGCAAAAGCTTTTGATGCTTCTTTCCTATTCCATTGTTTATCTTCGGAATTTAGCTGATAATAAGCACAACCATCTACAGGGGAATAATCATCGAAGGAGGGGGGGTTGGATACCACGCGCACAATGTTGCTTCAGTCTCTGGCCAATACAATCTCTGATTACCGTAAAGGAGAGATCGCGCCAATTACGCCTGCTCATGTGGAAAGATGGCTCAACCAGTTTGACTTCAATGATCAGCATGTTATTCTCGCCGAGATGGATGCAATCATGAAGCGGCTTTACTTTTCCAGATCACGTGTGAAGGAATGCATACGGGCTTTTCTCAAAGAGAAAATTGTACGAAATAATGACCCAAAGCAGCTGTTACCTTACATCTCCTTCCTCAATATCCAGAAACGTGGAAGTAGTCAGAGTATAATGGTAGATCTGGCCGATGAGATTCTGCGTGAAGATTATGGCTACCCTCTTTCTGCTATCGGCACTCACGAAGTAAAAATCTATATTTACCTGGATGATAGTATTTACACAGGCAGCAAAATTCGTTATGACCTCACCGACGGCATAGATACTACTGGCTGGCTATCTACCTGCCCGTATCCAGGCTGCACCCTCTGGGTCTATACTATAGCAAGGCATATAGAGGGAATAGAATATGCAAGAAAGTACATACTTAACGCGGCTCAGACCAAAGGAATAAAAGTCTACAGAGAAACCACTTTGATGCTAGATAACACTCGTCGTCCAGGTAGCAGCATCGAAATGCTCTGGCCCGAGAATTTACATGATCCCTACGTTGACTCTTATGTCTCAGAATTAGAGGCGGCTCTGACTCAACGAGGGTGGTTTGCTGATATCTTTCGCAGTATAGCTCCTGTTCAGGAAAGGCTTTTCTCTTCTTCTGAAGCTAGGAGAGTAGTTGAACAGGCATTTCTGAAGAAAGGTATCCAGCTGGTAAAAGCAAGCAGAAATCCGGCTCCGTCAATACGTCCACTCGGCTTTATGAAGTTGATCTCTTTAGGTTTTGGTACACTCTTTGTGACATACCAGAATATCGCTAATAATTGCCCTTTAGTGTTGTGGTGGGGAGATCCAAATTTGCCACCTACACATCCTATAGGACAATGGTACCCTCTATTTCCTCGTCGTACCAATGAGCAACGTGATATAATAGGATATGAACAAATATTCAACGAGCCTTTCTGAGAGGTGAATGATGGAACTACAAAAGAACACAATCTACCGAAGACAGGACTGTGCTATTTTCCTGAAAACGAATGAGGGCTTCGGTGGCCTGTCAAACATGGCAGCTAGCTATCCCCTCTCTGTTAATGGCATTCGTATTCTCACCTCAGAGGCTCTCTATCAGGCGTGTCGCTTCCCTCATAAGCCTGATATCCAGAAAATAATTATCGGGCAGAAAAGCCCCATGACAGCAAAAATGAAAAGCAAGCCGTATAGAAAAGATTCGCGGCCAGATTGGGATGATGTTCGGGTCGTTATCATGCGCTGGTGTTTGCGCGTAAAATTAGCTCAGAATTGGGAGAAGTTCGGTGAACTGCTTCTATCCACCGGAAACCAGCCAATTGTTGAGGAGTCTTACCGTGATCCATTCTGGGGAGCGAAACCCATAGACGCTGAAACGCTTGCAGGTATGAATGTTCTTGGGCAACTGCTTACGGAACTACGAGAACAACTGAAAGGACCGGAGGCTGATGGCTTACGAGTAGTAGAGCCACCTGATCTCCCACAATTCCTTCTCGTTGGTAAGCCCATAGGTATAATCAGGTGTCTGGCCCCCAGGAAAAGTTCTGCGCTCGTGCCTGTGTTGTCAGAACAGCCTCTTTATGAGCAACTTGCCCTTGATAATCAGATATCTAGCATTGCTAGATATGAAGATGGGAAAGCAACCATGCAAGAATCAGCGGAGCCAGCAGCTTTGTTGCCCCAGGCTCAGCCGCCAGCAGAGGACATCCCGCATCAGCTATCATTCGAAGGCTTTGAGCCAGCCCTTCCCACACAAAAGATACACCTCAAAACTCACCACAAAAAAGCCTCTTGAGCAGCACTCACAATTTAACCTGCTTCATCGTTTGCGCGCCAGTCGCCCTCTATCGGCATTAGCGGGAAGTACGACTACCTGGGTACATTCACCACCTACTCCCCGTCCTGCTAACAGGTCATTGAAAATTAGCCCGAACATGTCATGCTGAGCGGCAGCGACGCATCCGCGCGACTGGCCAGTCAGTCTGGCCTACGCAGATGCTTCGCTGCCGCTCAGCATGACACGGCCGTTTTTACGGCATACCATATCACCAGCGCAGCCGCTCTTTCAGGCTGACGAAGCGTTGCTGGCCGATGATGAGATGGTCGACCAGTTCGATATCGAGGACGCGCCCGGCGGCGACCAGTTGCTCCGTGACGGCGAGGTCTTCCGGCGAGGGCGTGGGATCGCCGCTGGGATGGTTGTGGCAGACAATGACCCCCGGACAGTTGCGAATGACGGCTGAGCGAAACACTTCCGCCGCCCGCAGCACGGAGCTATTGACCGTTCCCCGGTAGCGATTGATGTTCTCCACCACCTGATTTTTGCTGTCGAGAACCAGAATACGCATCTGCTCGTGATCGAGGTGAGCCATGTCCATCATTACCAGATTGGCCGCGTCGGCGGGCGATTTGATCTGGTACTTATCGTCCGGTTGCAGCATACCCAGCCGCCGCCCGATCTCCAGTGCTGCCTTAAGCTGGGCCGTTTTCGCCTCTCCCAGGCCGTGTTCCAGGCATAACTCGCCAAATTCGGCGCGGAGCAGGCCGGTCAGACCGCCATATTTTGCCAGCAGCTTGCCCGCCAGTTCCAGCACGTTATCCTGCGTCGTCCCCGTGCGCAGGATGATGGCAAGCAGTTCCGCGTTCGCCAGCGCCTGCGGCCCATAATCACGCAGACGTTCGCGCGGTCGCTGGTCCGTCGGCATGTCACGCACTGTCGTATGATATTCCAGTCTCCCCCCTGCGGGCCGCGTACTGATAACGTTGTCGCTTTCAATGGGAAGCGTTGCCACCACTACCTCTTTCGCCTTCTTTCCAATGACAGACATATAATACCTGTTCTCCTTCAAATAAGGTTGTTTCTGGAAATACTTGCAATGATGAATTACACGCAGGCATTGTCATGCCTGTGCAGCGAGCGTTGATTTCGCTCGATTACCCCTACTATTCATAACGAACGATAGACAGAATTGGAAATGCACTGTCTATTTTCGACACGCTTTCCGGTGGTTGCTCGTGAAAAACATAGTGCTTTACTGTATGGGCGAACTGGAAAATATTCTGGAAAAGAGCTATGTTGACAGGAATACATCAAACAGGAACATGGATCAGGAAACAGTTAGGGGAGAAAGACAGGCAGCAGAAAAACAATATCGCGGTGCTGGACGGTGTGCGCGCTATCGCCGCGCTGACCGTGCTGGATTTCCACGTTAATCTGATGACGCGTGACACGCACATCTGGAATCCGACTAATTTCTCGCATACGCTCATTAGCGCCATCGCGCTGGCGGGAGCATCGGGCGTGACGCTTTTCTTCGTGCTTTCGGGCTTTCTGCTCTTCATGCCCTATGCGAAAGCCCTGCTGTTCGAGAGCGGCTGGCCTTCAGCGCGCGAGTTCTACCTGCGCCGCGTGCTGCGCATCATGCCCGGCTACTATTTCGCCCTCTTCGCCATGATTTTTATCATCCACCCCGAATACCTGAACCCGGATCACTGGCGGCAGCTAGGACTCTTTCTCACCTTCTTCATGGATTCGACGCCGCAGACCTTCCAGAAGCTCAATGGCCCCTTCTGGACGCTGGCTATCGAGTGGCAATTCTATATGCTGCTGCCGCTACTGGCGCTCCTCTTCGGCTTCATCGTGCAGCGTGTTCACCGAAGCGGTGGCTCTCCCTGGAAGCGTTCGCGGACGGTGGCGCTGTGCCTGCTCGGCGTCATTGGCTGGGGTCTGTTCAGTCGCTACTGGGGCGTCTACTTCACCAGCCACCAGACGGCGACCTTTCTGGTGCCGCGTCCCGTGCTGAATGTGGTCATCTTCTTCCTGTACGGGGCGAGCGGGAAATATCTGGAAGATTTCGCCATCGGTATGCTGGTCAGCCTCTGCTATGTCTATGCACAACACCGGCTCTATGGCGTGCGTCTCAATCAATTCCTGCGGCGGCTCAGCCCCTGGTTCTGGGGCGCTGGCATCCTGATTCTGCTCTTTACCGCCATCTGGCACTTAGACCTGTGGTACGCGCACAGCATCCCCTGGCTGGATGGCCTCACCCCCTCTTTCGGCTGGCTCAGCGAGGGTTGTATCGCTGCTGGCTTCGGTCTCTGCGTCTCGGCTATCCTGTTCGACAACGCAGGCCTGCGCTGGTTCTTTGGCCTCGCTCCCCTGCGCTGGCTTGGTCTGATCTCCTACAGCCTCTACATGTGGCACCTGCCCATCCTCAGGTTCTTCATGACCAATGTTGGCTACCACATCGAAGGCTGGGGCCTGCCCGCCTACGGCCTCTATCTGCTGTGGGCGCTGCTCATCGTCGTGCCTTTCTCCTTCCTGCTCTACATCTGTATCGAAAAGCCCTTCATGAAGCTCAGCGACCGCCTGCGCAAGAAAAAGATGCCCCCGCCACAGGGCAGGGACCAGCAGTCAATACCTGCTGCACAAACGAGCGAGATGGCGGAACGCGCAAGCGTCCATGCGGTGCCGTAGCCAGGAAATGGCGTTTTGCGCGTGGCCTGTCGACTGGATATTTGCTCTTATGCTGCTCTCTTCTCCGCCGGTTTGCGCCATAGCCAGCCGAAGCCTGTGACGGCCAGGCAGAGCAGGGCGCCGGTGAGCAGGGCGGGTGAAGGCCCGTAGAGGCTTGATAGCCAGCCCATCAGCACATAGCCGAGTGGGAGGCTGCCATCGAAGAACAGCACCTGCACGCTCATGACGCGGCCTCGCAGGTGATCCGGGACGTCTGATTGCAGCATCGTCAAAGCCTGGGTGGCAAAGGTGGTCTCCATAAAGCCAACGCCCGCAATGAGAACGATTGAGAGGAAATAGAGGTGTGAGAGCGCGAAAGCTGCTTCCAATACTCCATAGACCAGTATGCCGATCAGCACATGAGGAAGCGTGGACTGTCGGTTGCTCCAGGCCAGCCACAGCCCCGCAAGCAATGCGCCCACGTCGGTCGCGGCGGAGAGAAAGCCAAAGCCGGTTGCCCCGACGTGCAAGACCTCTGTGGCGAAAAGGGGCAGGATGACATTGAAGTTCGAGCCAAAGAGCAGCACCAGACCAACCACCAGCATCACCAGCAACACGGCGCGCGTGTGCCAGACATAGCTCAGACCCTCGCGCAGGCTCTGCCGGATGTTCGGCTGCTCGCCTTCACCTGCCGGTCGAAGAACCTGAGCGTGCAATTCGTGGCTTCTGATCAGCGCCAGAGATACAATCACCGGCAAAAAGCTGAGCGCGTTGAGCAAAAAGAGGACGGTCACCCCACTGGCGGCAATGATGATGCCTGCGAGGCCGGGACCCACAATACTTGCCAGAGTGGAGAGAGAGGAATTCAGAGCAACAGCATTGGGCAGATCATCGCGTCCAACCATCTCGATGAGGAATGCCCGGCTCGTCGGCCTTCCCAGACTGTTCGTGATGCCCAGCAGCAGCGCGAGGATATACAGGTGCCAGAGTTGGAGCAGGCCGGCAATAAGCAACACCCAGATCACAAAAGCCTGAAGCATGGATGCTGTCTGGGTGGCAAGCAAGACACGCCGTCTGGGCCAGCGGTCGGCAAAGACGCCGCCAAAGAGAGAGAAGAGCAATACCGGCAAAGCTTGCAGCGCGCCCACCAGGCCAAGCTGCCACGCGCTGTGGGTCAGTTCCAGCACCAGCCACGCCTGCCCGATGGTTTGCATCCACGTTCCCATCACCGAGATCACCTGACCTGACCAGTAGAGACGAAAATTGCGCTGCCGTAATGAGGTAAATGCCCGCAACAAGCCTTTTCTCCTTTCTCATCTATCTACAGTGAGAAAGCAAGTATACAGAAGGCGCGGCCAGAAAACACCGTCCGAAAGAACGTTGTCGAACTCTTGACAGAAATGCTATAATTAAATTGAGAAAAAACACTGCTGAAAAAGGTCACTGCTATTAATTTTTCACTATTTATAAAATTGCAAACGGAGAGCAAGAAAAAGCCCTGCACACCGGTGTGCAGGGCTTTTTCTTGCTCTCCGTTTGCAATTACCTTACGTCAGGCTGGCCGTGCCTGTCAGCAAGAGGCTGTCGCTGGCGACGCAGGGAATCTGGCCGGTGGGGCCGATGTCGGCGGCTGTAACGCTGAACTTGCCAGCCAGCGCGCCGTTCAGCTTTGAGTTGATGGTCTGCTCAATCTGCTGATTGTAACTGTTCTCGTTGATGCTGAAGATGCCGAAGAGGTTGAAGGTGGTACTCAGCACGTGGACGGCCAGGTTGCCGCCGGAGGCGGTGGGAGTCATCGTCGTGACGGCAGTGCCGATCTGAAACGAGGAGTTGTTCAGATAGACGTCGGAGGTGATGACGAGGTTCTGGCCCTGCACGGAGATCTGGATGTTCTGCGCCGTCATGTTGCCGAAGGGCATGGGGCCAATGCTGTTACCCATCTGCGCCAGCGAGGAGGCGGGAATCTCCACGTAAGCGTTGGCGCTGGCCGAGGCATCCTTTGTTGTCTGCTCGCGCTGTCCCATACTACTCTGCTGCACGGGGTCATCCAGCGTAGACACCCTTTTCTGCTCCTGCCCCTGCATCGCTGTAGAGCCGGTCGAGCCGAGGGAGACGGGGAAGAGCAGGTGCAGGGCCAGCGTGGAGGCGCCGCAGGTGGGCGTGGTGGCAATCGAGTTCAACTGGCCAATGGGAACCTGGAAGCTCGCCACAGGGCCGCTCACCAGCGCAGGGCTGCCGTTGACGGGCGTGGCCGTTACCTGCACGGTGGACGAGTTCAGGACGCTGAAGGAGATCAGCATGCTGGCCATCGTCGGCTGCGGGTCGCCGTTGTACAGGCTTAACTGAATGGTGGCGAGCAGCCCTTTCGGCTGCGCCGAGAGGCTGACCAGCGAGACCGAGGGCTGGAGCAGCGTATTCGCCATCAGCAGCGCCCAGCTCTGATCCTGCGGCGGCAGCTTGCTCACCATGTTGTTGATGGCGC
>Ga0209810_1001160_pt1 | contig 43175 bp, 51 predicted proteins | sample Coa_R1_7_FD_187159 | JGI IMG/M metagenome (GOLD analysis project Ga0209810, IMG submission 187159) | Surface soil microbial communities from Centralia Pennsylvania, which are recovering from an underground coalmine fire - Coalmine... | ecosystem: Environmental > Terrestrial > Soil > Unclassified... | reverse complement strand
ACGCCCGGCCTGCTGCTGGCGATCCTCACCCAGGCGAAGCGTCGCCGCAACTGGCGCTACCTCTTCCTCACTTTCTGGCTTCCTGCGACCGTCTGGGTCCTGATGGATTTTGCCCGGACCTACCGGTCAGGTTCTTTGAGCTTTAGCTTTATGCTGCTCTGGCTCTTCGTCCTGCCCTGCCTGATCGTTCTGCTGGGCGCCTTCATGGACGCGAGCACGCTGTTAGCCCGCATCATTCAGAACACCGTGCGGGCGTTGATCCGCCTGCAGGACCGACAGGCGATCGGGCCTCTCGTGGAGGCAATGGACATCGAGGACGGTCCCCTGCGCCGTCTCGTCGCGGAAGCGCTCACCGGCCTGCTGCCCCATCTCCATGCCAGCGACGCCGGCTTGCTCACCCATTCCCAGCGCAGCCGGCTGTACCGGGTGCTGCAGAAATGCAGTGAGCCGTCTCGTTTTATTCCGCGCTGGCTGCGGGCACAGCAGTCCACCACGCGGGCCGAGCTAGCGAACGCGATCCTTAAGGCGATGGAGCAGGTGGGCGATGAAAAGGCGCTGCCGTATGTCGAGCGGCTGGCGGCTTGCCCGGCCTACTCCCCCGCGATGGAGCGCGTCCGCAACGCCGCGCGGGACTGCCTGCCCTTCCTGCAGACGCGCATCGCCCAGGTGGATGCCAGCCAGACCCTCCTGCGCCCGTCGGCAGTCGAGGAGACGCCCAACCATCTCTTATATCCGGTCCTCCAGAGCGATCCCCTTCCAGATCTTCTGGTCAGACCGGTCCAAGAACTGCCTGCGTCAGGCTAGCGCCTCCTTACGGTCCTCTCCTCCACCGCTATAACGGCTCTTACGGGCCGCCACGTCCTCGGCGCCGACCGCCTCCGCCGCCCAGTTGGGAGACATCGACGATCTCGATAGGACCAAACTGCTTCAGCCCCGCCTCGATCTGGCTGCGCTCGCCCACGGCAATGACCTGCAGATGGTTCTTGCCCAGGTACTTGCGCGCGACCCGCTGCACATCCGCTGCCGTAACGGCCTGAATGCGCTGCGGATAGGTGTCCCAGTAGTCCAGCGGCAGCCCATTCTGAACGAGATCGAGGGTCCGGCTCAGGATCTGGTCCGGGCTTTCCAGCGTGAGCGCGAATCCGCCGATGATAGAGCGCTTAGCCCGCTCCAGCTCCGCTTCGGAGACAGTCTCGTCCTGCAGACGATCGAACTCGCGGAAGAACTCGATGGCCGCCGGCTCGGTAACGGGCGTGCGGACGCTGGCGCTGGCGCTCCAGAGGGCCGGCCACGGGCTGGCGCCGATGTTGGAGTAAGCGCCGTAGGTGTAGCCTTTCTGCTCCCGGATGTTCTGGAACAGCCGCCCGGACGATCCGCCGCCCAGGATGCGGTTGGCGACTACGAGTGGAATGTAGTCCGGATCGCTCTGGCGAACGGCCAGGTTGCCGAAGGCCAGCACCGTCTGCGCCGATCCGGGCCGGTCGACCAGGTAGACCCTGGTAGTCTCCTTGGGCTGCAGGTCGGCTTTAGGCAGCTCCGCCGTTTGTGGAGCGGGCTTCCAGTCCGCCAGCGCGGTCTCCAGCTTGCTTTTGAGGTCCCTGGCATTGACATCCCCGGTGACTCCCAGCAGCGCGCTGTTGGGCCGGTAGTAGGTGTTATAGAAGCTCACCAGGTCGTCTCGTGTGACCGCCTGGATCTCCTCCCGCTTTGGGGATTCGTGGCCGTAGGCCGTTCCGCCGTAGAAGATGCGCGTAGAAAGGTCCGCCGTCACCATGACGGGGTTGGTGCGGCGCTGGGCGATCTGAGCGGTCTGCTGGAACTTGGCGTGGTCCAGCCGATCGGCGGGGAAGGAAGGATGCAGGAGCACGTCGGCCATCAGGGCGATCAGCCGGTCCGTCGATTCGGACAAGCCGGACGCGGTCAGGGTCGTGTTCTCCGTGTCCGCTGCGGCATTGAGCGTTGCGCCCATATCCTCGGCCTCCTGGGCGATCTGCCGGTAGTCATGCGACTGCGTGCCTTCGGTGAGCATATCGGCGGTCATGTTCGCAACCGCTGCTTTCGGCTCGAAGACGGTGCCCGCGCGCATGAGCAGCCGGAAGCGCACGGTCGGCAGGCGATGGTCCTCCAGCACGTAGACCGTCAGGCCGTTCTTGAGCGTGAACGATTTTGGTTTGGGGAAGCGCACTTTGAGCAGGTTGGGGTTGACGGGCGCCTTGCCTTTGACGACCGTGCCCTTCTCCACCGTCTGGCTGACGCCGCCGGTCTCCTGCGCGCCCGCGCCGACAGCCAGCAGGGCGGTGAGCAGGACAGCGCACACTATCTGCCAACCTCGCCGGGCCATTTTAGCCGGGCCATGAATGACCCGTCTGGGGGTCCTTCGGACAACCGCCCTGACGGGCGGACCATTTTGGATGATTGAGTTTCCATTCACAGCCATCTCACTTTCCTCCCTTCTGGTCGCTGGTGGTAGAGGCGCCGGAGTCGGCAGAATTGTCTTCGGGCGCGGGCTCGTCGATTACCACGACGCGGTTGTCCCTGGTCAGATACTTGTTCGCGACGCGCTTTACGTCGTCGGCGGTCACGGCGTCGAGGCGAGGGAGCAGCGTGTTGATGCGGCCGGGATCGTTGAAGTAGATGGCGTTCTGAGTGAGCGCGTTCGCCCGGCCCAGCGCCGTCTGCAGGCCGCCGCCGAAGCGTCCGAAGCCGATGAGCATGCGGGCACGCTCCTGCGTGCGGGCTTTCTGCATCTCTTCTTGAGTGACGCCTTCGGTCTGAATGCGGGCGACTTCGGCATCCCAGGCTTTCTCTACGTCGTCCACGCTGCCGTTCGGCGGCAAAGTGGCCGAAAAGGTAAACAGACTCGGCCCGCGCCCGAAGAAGCCATTGGCGGTGGCGTTGAGCGCGATGCGCTTATCCACGATGGCGCTGTAGAGCCGGCTCGTGCGGCCGGCGCTCAGAATGTCGCCCAGGATTTGAAGGGCGTAAGAGTCCGGATCGTTTCCGGAGACCGTCTTGTAAGCGGCTTCGTAGCGGGTCAGCCGCGCGAGGGGATCGGAGAGCGTCTTGCGCTTTTCGCCGCCAATGGGCTGCTCGTCGATCACCACGGGCGGCGGATCGGGCTGGCGCGGAATGCTTCCGAAGTACTGCTCGACCTTGCGCTTCGCCGTCGCCTCGTCGAAATCGCCGACCACGGCCAGGCAGGCGTTATTGGGCGCATAATACGTCTTGAAGAAAGAACGGACATCTTCCAGGGACGCCGCGTCGAGGTCCTGGTTCGAGCCGATGGTATCGTGCTTGTAGGGGAAGCCGGAGTAGGCCAGGTCCAGCACCCTCTCGGTCACGTGGCCGTAGGGCTGGTTGTCGTAGCTCTGACGCTTCTCCTCTTCGACGACCGCTCGCTGGTTTTCCAGGTTGGCCGGGCTGATGTCGAGCGAGCGCATCCGGTCGGATTCTAAGAAGAGCGCCAGGTCCAACTGGTTGGAGGGCATCGCCTCGAAGTAGTTGGTGCGGTCCTGGTTGGTGGTGCCGTTCATCGTGCCGCCGTTCTCCTGGATGAGCATCATGTGCTCGCCCTTGCCGACGTTCTGGGAGCCCTGGAACATCATGTGCTCGAAGAGATGGGCGAATCCGGCATGGCCCGGCTGCTCGTTGCGCGAGCCGACGTTATACGTCACGCTCACCGCAATGACAGGCGCGGAGTGATCGACCGACAGGAGCACGCGCAGGCCGTTGTCCAGCCGGTAGTCGGTGAATTTGATCTGGGGGATGCGGGCGGTTTCAGGCGCGGGCGGGTCGGCCCAGCACGCCCGTCCGCCGCCTATGGCGACCGCCAGCAGGCAGGCCGCCGCGAAGCGGGACATGGTTCTGTTCATGCTTCCTCCATGAAAATTGCGTAAATCGTTGGTAGCGTTTTCAACGGTTCTTTTCATCATACCACGAGCGATCTCCTGTCAGCATCGCCTCGATTTCAGAAGACGGAAGGCAGCCGCTGTCACATTGTCATAGTGATTGAATCAAGAAGGCTCCGACCATTGGGAAGGAGCCTTCTTAATAAAACATGCAGGACACGCGCTGCTCTCACTTTGTGAAAAGCAAGATAATCCCAATGACCGCCAGAATCGGCCCCCAATAAAGCACGGGAACGAAAAAGACGGAGTGGCGGCGATGAAGCCTGACTTCCCGACCGGTCGCTTTATCGACGACGACTCGGCCAGGCTGGCGCCGTATTTTGTAGCCCACCACGGACACGATGCCTGCGGCGACGAGCAGGGCAATGGTTTTAGGCCAGCCCTGGCTATCGAAGGCGGCGCTGCCGACGATGGCGTTCATCACGAAGAGGCATATTGCTGCGATCACGGGCACTAGAATACCCAGCCCGCTCCAGATAATCATGAATCGGTTTCCTTTCAAGTTGCGCCCTGGGGGAAAGGCAAGTACGCATAAAATACCTCAGTATCCGCTTTTTGTCAAATCAAAAAGAAATAAAACGTCAGTCTTCAGAGAGAATATAGAGACAAGAAAGAGTATTCTTAAAGGATGGGAAGCAGGCAATGTTCGTCCTTCCAAATAAGAGAGGAGAGATCGTAGATGGGGCCTGAGATTTTGAGCGGCTTGCCGTATCAGAGCGGGGTGACGACCCGGCAGATCTCCGCCGAGAACCCGACGGGTGAAAAGAGCGGTGGGTGCCGGTGGGATCCCGATCCCACGAACCCCACCTTACGCCATAGCGCCGCCGCGCTCGAATTGGGACGCGGCTGGAAGGTCCGGCCGTTCATCTCGGTGGCAGCGAGGGAGACCGTGACGCTGGCCGATATCGAGGGGCCGGGCTGCATCAACGAAATCTTCCTGACCAGCAACGTCCCGGAATATCGGGCGCTCGTGCTCCGCTTCTACTGGGACGAGGAGGAGACGCCCTCGGTCGAGACCCCGCTCGGCGATTTCTTCGCGATGGGCCATGACACGGCCCCGCATCCGGTCAGCTCCCTTCCGGTCGTGGTCGCGCCGCACCGTGGCTGCAACGGCTACTGGCAGATGCCGTTCCGCAAGCACGCCCGCATCACGCTGGAAAACGAAGCGGAGGAAGAAGCCCGGATCGTGGCCTACCGCATTCTCTATAAGCTCCTTCCCATCCCCGACGAGGCCGCCTATTTCCATGCCCAGTGGCGGCGCAGCACGACACGCCGCGAATATCCGGAGCACGTGATCGTCGACGGCGTCCGGGGAAGCGGGGTCTACGTGGGGACCTATCTGGCCTGGACGGCGCTGTCGCGCGGGTGGTGGGGCGAGGGAGAGGTCAAGTTCTATCTCGACGGCGACGCCGAGTTTCCGACAATGGCCGATAACGGGACCGAAGACTACTTCGGAGGCGCCTGGGGATTCGATGCCGGAGGACGGGAGCAGGAATTCAGCACGCCCTTTTTGGGCCTCCCGCTGGCGAGCGTGAGCGACCACGCGGGGCCGCGCCGGTACAGCCTTTACCGCTGGCACCTGCTCGATGGCATCGGGTTTGCGCAGGACCTGCGGGCGACCGTGCAGGCGCTCGGCTGGCGACCCGATCGCCGCTACGAGCCGCTCACCGACGATATCGCCTCCGTCGCCTACTGGTATCAGCGGGAGCCGCACGCGCCCTTTCCGCGCTTCCCCGCATTGCCGGCGCGCCGGAGCCATCCGGAAGGCGACTCCGAGCGTGCCGATCTCGTATAAACCTATCGTGGTATACTTCAGTTGACTTTAATCGACCCCCACCTACCGAGCCAGCCGCCCGGCGCACGCCAGAGAGTTTCTGGCGTCGCCATGCCGCAGGCGGCGGAGCGAACGAGAGGATTATGAGCCAGACAGACGAGGCACGAGCCAGCACAATACACCCTGAGCCGGCGACAGAGCGGTCGGAGACGCCAACAGATTTTATACGAGAAGCGATCAAAGAGGACCTTCGCAACGGACGGTTCGATCGCGTCCACACGCGCTTTCCCCCGGAGCCGAACGCGTACCTGCATATCGGGCACGCGAAGGCGGTCTGGATCGACTACGGCATCGCGCTCGATTTCGGCGGCCTGTTCAACCTGCGCTTCGACGACACGAACCCCCTGAAGGAAGAACAGGAGTTCGTGGACGCCATCATCGAGGACGTGCGCTGGCTCGGCGCGGACTGGGGCGACCGGCTCTGCTTCGCCTCGGATTACTTCGAGCAGATGTACGACTGGGCGGTCGATCTGATCCGCAAGGGCAAGGCCTACGTGGACGACCTGTCGGCAGAGGAGGTCAGCGCCCTGCGCGGCACGCTCACCACGCCCGGCACGGAAAGCCCGTACCGGAATCGAAGCGTGGAGGAGAACCTGGACCTTTTCGCCCGCATGCGGGCCGGCGAGTTTCCCGACGGCGCCAAGACGCTGCGCGCCAAGATCGACATAGCCTCGCCGAATATGCTCCTGCGCGATCCGGTCATGTACCGCATCCTCCACGCCGAGCATCACCGCCAGGGCGACAAGTGGTGCATCTACCCGATGTATGACTGGGCGCACGGCCTGGAGGATTCGATCGAGGGCGTCACGCACTCGCTCTGCTCGCTCGAATACGAGATCCATCGCCCGCTCTACGACTGGTTCCTGGACCAGCTCGGCATTTACCACCCGCGCCAGATCGAGTTCGCCCGGCTCGGCCTCACCTATACGGTGATGAGCAAGCGCCGCTTCATCGAGCTGGTGAACGGCGGCTACGTCTCCGGCTACGACGATCCGCGCATGCCGACTCTGGCCGGAATGCGCCGTCGCGGCTACACGCCGGAGGCGATCCGCGAGTTCATCCGCCGCGTCGGCGTCGGCGGAAAGGCGGACTATGTGGTCGATGCCCACCAGTTGGAAGACGCCGTGCGGGAGGATCTGAACAAGCGGGCGCCGCGCGCCATGGCGGTGATCGACCCGATCAAGGTGGTCCTGACCAACTATCCGGAAGGCCAGACGGAGGAGATGGAGCTTATCAACAACCCGGAGGACCCGGATGCCGGGACCCGCAAGGTCGCCTTCGCCCGCGAGCTCTACATCGAGCGCGACGACTTCCGCGAGGACCCACCGCCGAAGTTTTTCCGGCTGGCTCCCGGCCGCGAGGTGCGGCTGCGCAGCGCCTACTTCATTAAGTGCGAGGAAGTGATCAAGGACGCGAAGGGAGACGTGATCGAGCTGCGCTGCACCTACGACCCGGAGACGCGGGGCGGCAACGCGCCGGACGGTCGAAAAGTCAAGGCGACCCTACACTGGGTCGCCGTGCCGACGGCGGTTCCGGCCGAAATCCGGCTCTACGACCATCTGTTCCTGAAGCCCGATCCGGACGACGTGGAACCCGGCCAGACCTATCTCGACAACCTGAACCCCAACGCCCTGCAAGTAAAGCAAGGCTTTGTCGAGCCAAGCATCGCGAACGCTGCGCCCGGCACGCGCTACCAGTTCGAGCGGCTGGGCTACTTCTGCGTGGACCCGGATACCACGCCCGGCAAGCCGGTCTTCAATCGGACCGTCACCCTGCGCGACACCTGGGCCAGGATCGAGAAGGCGTCCCATCCGGGCAGCTAGAGGATGCCTGGCCGCCTGAACCCACAGATTACGGTATATTATCCCCGGAGGTGCGAGCGATGAAAGACGAACAGTTTGTAGTGGTCACGGAGACGCGAGTGCGGTTTGCACGTGCATAGTTTTTGCAGGCAGCCTAACAGGCTTAGATGAAATGGTGACGCGGACTCTAGCGCTGCCCACCTTCCCACCAGAGCTTGACTTTTTCCCCGCGACACGGTACCATAACGGTGCATTGCCGGATAGCTCAACTGGCAGAGCGGCTGACTCTGGATCAGCAGGTTTAAGGTTCAAGTCCTTATCCGGCAGCCATTTCCCCTTAATCCCCTGTTTGTTCCTTCAAGTCAGTAGGGTGGCTTGGCCGGCCCATCATAGCTGCACAAACTCCGAGTTGTAGGAAGCCTGCACCCACAGATGATACAGCGTCTCCGTCTGGCCTTTCCCTTGCTCGGCGGTGGTGATCGCCTGCTTCCGCTCCGGGCAGACCGCCAGGTGCCGGGTCATTCCGCCTTTGCTTGTTTCATGCCCACAGTAGGCACATTTACCCCTTGTCTTTCTTCCATCCGGCATAACCGCCTCCTCTAGCCTGCGACCAAAAGTCCAGCCGCGCGAAAAGGACAGGACTTGCGTTTTTTAGTTTCAATCCGCGCGTCCGAAGTCCGGGATGGGCAGCACTTCCCCCTCGTTGAGAGCGGATCGATGCGCTACGATGCCGGGCGCGGTGTAGGCGAGGGCTTCGTAGATGTCCACGGTCGGACGGCGTTCTTCCTGAAGGGCGCTCACGAACTCGTGCGTTAGATGCATCGGCGCGCCGCTGTGGCCGGTATCGCGGCGCAGGGCTTCGGGCAGGCGCTCGTGGAAGTTGGGAACCTCTACGGTTTCCTTTTGCAGGCTGACGCTGCATGCGCTCGGCTGCCCCATCGGCGAGCGCATGATGAAGGACATGGCGCTGCCGTACCAGGTGGCTCGCTCCACTTCGGGATGCCCCACATGCCAGCCGACCAGCATGCGCGAGCAGTGCCCCCGGTCGGTCTGGAAAAAGCCGATCTCATTCCAGAAGGGATTCCCGTAGACATTGTTTTTCAGGATTTCGCTTTCATCGCTCCAGCCGACACATTGCACCCTTGTTAGCCGCTCGCCCGTGATGCCGGTGAGGAAGGCGACACAGTGGGTAGGGTAGTGCATCGGGGGCAGGCCGTAGCGCCAGGTCGGCGTGCCGTCTGCATGGAACATCAGCCGATCCAGATGCTCGTGCCAGTATTCGCATTCGGTGTAAAAGACCTCTCCGAACCGCCCCTCCCGATACCATTCCCGTACGAGCATCGGTTCCTGACGATAGTAGTTGGTTTCCGCCATCATATAGATCTGCCCGGTAGCCCGGACCGTATCCAGCAACTGCTGGCACTCTTCCAGGGTGAACGCGGCGGGAACCGCGCACAGCACATGTTTGCCGGCTTTGAGGGCCGCGATACTATGGCGTGCATGTTCGGGAGCAGGCGTGAACAGACAGACCGCGTGCATGTTCCTATCTTGCAGTAGCTCCTCCAGAGTCTCGTAGGTGACGTCGCAGCGATAACGGTCGCGCATCTGCTGGCGGCGCTGGGAGTCCCATTCCGCGACGGCGACGACCTCGCAGCCGGGATGCACGTCAAAGGCAAACTCGCGCGAGAACCCGCCGCCCACAATTCCGATCTTTATTCTGTCTTGCATCGACCCTCTTCCATCCTCCCGCTGCTGCCCGCTTAGCGAACGAACCGTTCACGCAGAACAGCGTCTTCCCTCGCTTCCAGGCTGGTTATGATTGGTAGTGTAGCACAGAGGGGCGATCCTATCGAATCGGCGGCACAGCCCGCTGCCTATCCGGCCTTGCGGATACCTTCCTTCTCTTCACCACGCAGCAAGATACCGAGAACGATCTGCTTTTAGACCGTGCCGCGTCACGTGTTCTGCTTTTTGTCGGCGTGCTTGTTCTTCTCTTTGCCTGTCGAGATAGCCGGGAAGAAGCAAGAAACGGAAAGAAGCGCGTTAGAAAAGGCACGTAGGAGGGTTACGGGGTATTGAGTGCAGCCTGGCACTCGCGCATTTTGGTAATCTGCCCGATGTGATAGGCATTGTGGATGAGGCGGCACAACAGGTCGGCGAGTTGGCTGTAGCCCACCGTCCCCTGGTCGAGCAAGGCAACGGGCGGGGTGGTCTCGATATGGACACGCAGGGCTGCCAGGGATGTCCACAGTCGCTGTTTCGATGCTTCCCAGGCGACTTCATCCAGAGTGAGGGGTAGAGGCGGCCAGGCGCCTTCCTGCGGTCCACCCATTAGTTCCTTCCGCATCCGCTGCTCCATGCGCTCCACGATGTTCTCGGTCCAGACCGTCATGTGCAAAACGATCTGCCAGATACAGCGCTGCTTCGCATCGTCAGGATCCGGCTTCCAGAGGGCTTCTTGCGCCGTGACGCCTGCCAGGACATCGGCCAGAGGAAACACCCAGTCGTCCTCGTTGTGCGCGTACTCGAAGGCGATAAGCACATCCCGTCGTACCGCTTGCCCGTCCACCAACGCATCCACCTGCTCGTCCACAATCCTCCTCTTTCCGCGCGTCATCGGGGACCCGCGTCCCTCTCATCCGTTCAACGGCAGGACGGTCTAACCCTGCGATCCAGCGTCCGACGGTCGCAGCAGGTCCTCCGCTCCCGCATCCGTTTCGGAGCTGGCAATCCGCAGGAGCGTCTTCTCGTGGTCTGGCGTATCTGAGGCGCGGCCCAGCGTTCGGGCGTCCCACTCCTCCTGCCAGAACTGTTCCCAGGGGCAAGGCAGCCAGGTGTTGGGTGGCCGGTCCCGCAGGGCCAGCCATTCGGCATCGGTAGGATAGAGTCGACGCCAGGCCATCGAGATAAGCGCGCGACGCTGCTCTGGCGTCAACTCCTGGCCGTCGCCGTCCATGCCGCTTCTCTATTGCCCGATCTGCTCGATGAGCGCATTGAGCCTATTGCCTTCGTCCATCTCTTCCGGCGTCAGAACGCGCCAGCGCTTATCGCCCATGTAGTAGAGGATCGTGCCGCAGCCGGTGCATTTGACGCGGGAGGCAAAGCCGGCATCGGCAGGGGGCGCCTGGAAGCGTCCGGTCGCCTCATCATGGGGAAAGAGTTTTTTGCCACAGACCGGGCAGCGCCCGAAGTCTGGGGGCGCATCCGTTGGCGTCAGGGTCGGCTCGGTTTCGGTCGTTTCAATGATCTCGATGCTCATAATGTCTCCTTCACGGTCTTCCCGGTTGAGAGGCAGCCGGACAGGTTGATGCCGGCCTGCTCGAAGAGCACGGCTTAGCGTTTCACCGCGCTTTTCTTTCATCCTGGGTTCAATGAGCGCCAGCCCATTCTCCAGCTCGTGTTTTCTCGATCATTTTAAGGTCCTCATTTGGGATTTCCTTGAGAGGTTGGGGACTTGTTCTTGACATGAGATGGAAAGAGCTGCCCTTGCATCTCAGGCGGCGACTTCCAACATAGCCGCCTGTGTGGTCGGCTCCGGGATCGGCTCTCCGTCCTCCCGCATCGCCTCCAGGTGTATTTCGATGGCCTCTTTCATAAGCTGCTCGGTTTCCTCCCTGGTATCCCCAGCAGCGACACAGCCGGGAAGATCGGGAACGTAGGCTGACCAATTCGTCGGACCCTGCTTATAGATCACGGCATACTGCTTCATCTCAGTAATCCCTTTCCCATCCAGCCTGCCGGTAGATACTGGCAAGAACATCTTTGTCTAAATCCTGATTCGGATGTCCTGCCACCGTTACCGATCCCGGCTTCGTGAAAGGCTTGAATTGACGATGGGAGCCACGTTGCCGGGCTAAGTACCCGTTATCTTCATTGAGCTTCTTGAGTACTTCGCATACCTTCATGCAGCGCCTTTCTAGCGCGCGTAGCGATCCGCAAAAACCTATAGTCTGCGAGTAGTCTGCGAGCAAAAAGCCCAGCGGCTTTCCAGGGCTGGACTCGGATTTATTTTGGATAAAGCCGACGGTCAGATTCGAGCTGACGACCTGCTCTTCACGCCCAATAAGCAGAATGGCCCGTCTCGCAGAAGGTGCATTCCGCGTAACGAGCCATTCGCGCTAGCAGGGAGCGATCTTCCTGCATCCGGTTATGAACAGGCGGGCGCGTTGCACCCCGCGCCCGCCCTCTAATATCTTAACTCCATTATACGCCGTCGGAGCGGAAAATTCCTTCCGGTCAGCCTACAGTTTCAGCAGCCCCGGCACGCTCCAGGTTCAGCTGGAGCAGCCGTTCCAGGACCTGCTCATCGGTCAAATCGGGCGGGCGGCAAGCTTAAATACACGGTCATGTACGGCAAGCGGCTATTCAAGGAGACAGTTCTTAGTCTGCTTTTCTTGCCAGGCGCTCACCGAGCACATGACTCAGCCGCCCAATAGCCTCTTTCCGAGAGCTATGGACGCCGTGGTCTTCTCCAGGCATCGCCAGGTGGACATAGGCGGGTGCGCTGGCCCGCCAGGTCCGACGCGTGTCGTCGAACCAGGAAGTGATGACGACCATGCGGCCTTGAATCGTCTGCTGACTGCGCTCGAATTGGGACATAAAGAACGCTCTCTTTCCCTCCGGAAAGCCGAGAGGATAAACCGCCCAGGTTAGGAAAGATTTCCGGGCCTGGGCGAGTCTAGCACGTTTTAGAGGTGTGCTTACCAGCGATTGAGGCTGCCGCCTCCGCCACTGCGATTGCCGCCGTAGCCACCACCATTGCGCGGACGCTCCTCACGGGGCTTGGCCTCGTTGACGATCAGCGTCCGGCCGCCCATCTGGGTGCCGTTGAGAGCGTTGATGGCGGCCGCCGCCTGCTCATCGGTCTCCATCTCCACAAAGCCGAAGCCTTTGGCCTGGCCGGTGTAACGATCGGTAATGACATTCGCGGAAGTGACCGTGCCGGAGGGAGCAAACAGGTTCTCCAGCTCTTGCTCGGTGGCGGAGTAGGGCAGCCCGCCCACATAGATACGTCTTGCCATTTCTTAAATGGCTCCTTTCTTTCTTCTCCATACAGAAAAGATTGAGTGGTCGCGTTCCGGATATCCGGCGCGACCGGGTAATGGGGTGAAGCCTGGGATTATCTTCACCATCTGAAACGAACGGCAGGAGAGAAAGAAGGAGCCAGAGAGTGAAGGAACAGCGAAAGGGCAAAAAACACCGGTCAGCAGTTTCCTCATGCGAGCTTCGGTCTAAACCTTCGTGTCGTCGGGTCAGTTACCTTATAGTACCATACTTTTTGCCATCCTGCTGACCGGCGGCCGGTCGCAGACAGGATATAATTGCATCGAAATCAAAAAATGCAGTATACTGGCGAGGGGATAGGTGAGAGGCGATGTGGGACACATTCAATCTTCCAATATCTCTTCAGGAGGGATCAGGGACATACCGGTAATATGTTCCTGGCCTCTTTTGGCTGCTTGACATCTTTCCTAATGTGTGATACCCTGGCATTGGAGCGCTTTGCACCCGGTATTTTCCCGTGATACCCCGTACACGACGCTTGTTTGCTCATCCAGCATCGAAGCGCGAAGCGGGCAGAACGGAGATACCGAACGGTGGTCGAACACCGATGCCCCTATTTTTCCCTGTCGGCAGGAACTCTTCCTGTCCCCGGCCATGCGGTCGTGCTTCGTGTCCCCATTTGTCGTTGTGCCCTTACCGAAGTTTTGGTCGCTCGTATGAATGAGCACCCGGCAGGCGAGTTACTGGCTTCCTACCTGCAAGGGCCTCCGCTGGAGGACCAACCGCGCCCCATCATCGGTTCTGATCTGGAGCTGATCTCTCCCCTGGCCTGTACCGCTGAGCGCTGTACGGAGCGTTGTATACCTGGCTTCGAAAGGTTGTCGGCGGACCTTGAGCTGGATGACACTGTGCCGCCAGCCGGGTAATCGGCACGGCACCTGTGTCTTGCCTGTTCGTCTGCTCTGTCGGCGCTGATCTCCCTCGCCAGGAGCGCACGATAGAAGGCTTGCGCATGAGGACTGGTTTTCAATAGATCCGAGGTTTGTTCGCCTCTATCCAGGGGGAAGGAAGATGGTTTTACCGTGGCTGAAACGGCTTGTCCGTATTTTAATGAGTCCTCTGTCGAGCTGGCATGGGTGGCGTGGACAGGGACCCCGCAAACGCTGAGGCTTCCCGCCCCCCACTGCCATTTAGCGGAGGTCATGCTCGCGCGCCTGGAGTCTACACCAGAAGGACAACAAATAGCGAAGGCGCTGATAGTCGCTCCCAAAAATGCTCCCCCGCGTTCTATCTATGGACCCGATATGGAGATGCCTACTCCCTCCACCTGTACCATAGAGCGGCTGGAGAAAGGATGCAAACCGGGTTTTGCGAATCTGCTGACGGATCTGGGACTAGATACGACACTGCCGGAGGTGAAATAGGGCTGATCATGGCATGGCTGCTTACAGGCGCAAGACCTTTGAAACGGGAATCCGGCCGGTCACATCATACCAGGCGTAGTCGCTCGCGGAGACCTTCTTCGCGTCGACGCTTACCAGGATTTCTGATTCTAGATTACACGCCATAAATAGGACTCCTTTGCTTGCTCTTGTCAATAGAAGCATACATATTTATCAAAATGAGCGTTTGCGTTTGCTAAAAAGCTCAAATGGTGTTATAATAAAGAGCAAGGGGAAGGGAGAGAATGATACAATCTCATTTTGAGGACTTACGCCGTCGCAAGGAGTTTCACGAACACCGCGATCTGTCGATACGGGTCATTGCGGAGGAGACCGGCCTGTCGCAGGGGGCTATTCTGCGGGTCAAGAACCTCACTATGGAGCGTATCTCCCTCTCTACCCTCGAAAGATTATGCCGCTACTTCAATGTGCATAGCCTCAGTGAGCTGATCGAGTACGTACCCGATGATCGACTGGAGGAGAAGCAGCCGGCAGCAAGGCTAATCTGATTTTCAGGAGTGTTTCAAGAGTGACAACGTTCGATCGTTCTAATTCCGCCAAGACGCAAGTGGTTCATTCAGACTGGTATCGGGAGCTTTCCCGGTATGAGAGACCGCATCTAGGCAAAGCCCTCTTCCAGCTTTTCAACACCCTCCTTCCCTACTTCGGCCTCTGGGCCTTGATGGTCTGGATGCTTAAACATGGGTTCAGCTACTGGCTGACCGTCCCCTTGATGGTGGTGGCGGCAGGGCTGTTGGTGCGCATCTTCATCTTCTTCCACGATTGCTCGCACGGCTCGTTCTTCGTCTCGCGCCGGGCCAATCGGATCGTGGGGTATCTGTGCGGGGTCCTCACCTTCACTCCCTACGATAACTGGCGGCATCCCCATATCGTTCATCACGCCACCGGCGGCGACCTGGACCGCCGGGGAGATGGAGATGTCTGGACGCTGACAGTGGAGGAGTTCCTGGCGGCGCCCTTGTGGAAGCGGGGGCTTTACCGGCTCTTCCGCAATCCCGTCTTTTTGTTCGTACTCAGCCCTCTGGTCAAGTTCGCCTTCGTGCATCGTTTCCCTCACGTGGGAGCCGGCAAGCCGGAGCGATGGAGCGTGCATCTGACCAATCTGGCGATTCTGGGTATTCTGATAGCGGCCTATTTTACCATTGGGCTGAAGACCTACCTGCTGATCCAGGTACCGATCATCACCATCGCCGGGGCTATCGGAATCTGGCTGTTCTACGTGCAGCACCAGTATGAGGGGGTCTATTGGGACCGGCATGAAGGCTGGGACCCGGTGAAGGCGGCCCTGGCGGGCAGCTCCTATTACAAGCTGCCCAAAGTGCTGCAATGGTTCAGCGGCAACATCGGCCTGCACCACATCCACCACCTGCGTCCGCGCATTCCCAACTACAACCTGCAGCGCTGTCTGGACGAAGTGCCGGCCTTGCGGGATGTCGAGCCGCTGACTTTGCGCTGCAGTCTCAAGTCGATGTTTCTCCACCTCTGGGACGAGCAGCAGCAGAAGCTCATCAGCTTCCGGGCGCTCAATCGGGCACTCACGATGCGTACGAACTAATGCGAGTGCACGAATAGAGGATGAAAACGGCCACAGGCATAAGAGGGTTCCCTTCGTACAGGCGTATACAGGAGAGGTCCGGTCATGTCCACAGATAACTACAACTCAGACAATCATCTGGCTTTCTCGTCGCGATGCTTACCAGGCTCCGAGGCAGAAAGAAAAGAGCGAGAACGGCTGAAAGCCTTCCAGCACCAGAAGGCGGAACAAGAGCGTATCCAACGCGTCTCGGCAGAGCAGCGTCATCAAGCTTTCGAGGAATATTACGAAGCCAACCGAGAGCGCATTCAGGCAGAAGAAGCCGTTAAGCTCGCCCGCGCGATGAAAAAAGTAAAATGAATCCGTAAGGAAACAAATCTATGAACGAGCCTTCTGAGCAGGCAGCAGACAGAGACCCGCTCCTCGACCAGGCTTATCAGACCCTGCAACGGGCGCAAAATGCTACCGAGGATGCTAACTGTCAGACTTTAAGCCTGCTGGCGATGGCGCAGGCCATGATCTGCATCGCCACCGAATTGGAGACGGTTTCCAGGAAGCTGGAAGACATGAGCGCCTCGGCAGCCGTCCTCGTACAACAAACACACGAAAGAGAACAGAAGGACGGGAGCGCGGAATGGCGGTTTCATCTACGCCGTCATCAAAACGAGTACGACGAGAACTGCAGCTACTGCCGCGAGATCAAAGCAGAGACATAGAAGACGAGCCACCGATGAACAAGACAACCGCCAGGGAGGAACAACCTGGACAGTTTGCAGAGACTTTGCAGACCCAGCCATCGACGCAGGATGCCCACCAGTCCAGCAAGATGGGAGCCTCCTGGGCCGAAGGCGCTACAGAGCCCGGCATGACCAAGCCGTCTATGTACTCCCCTACTCCCAGTCATCATTTACAGGCCCAGGCCCTCCTGCCTGGCGCCAGACGCATCGCCGTGGGACTGGGCCATCAAGAACAGAAGCTTCGCGCCGAAATGACCCCTACGCTCAAGAAGCTGCGCAGACTTGCCGAAGGCATGCCCTCCGGCACGGTAGCCCATCAGCAGACGGAATTTATCATCGCGACGATCCAACACATGCTCGAAGATGCAAAGGAGGCCCAACAGCGGGCCGGGCAAGTCGTTTCGGATCTGGAAAACGAGATCGCCAAGGGTTCCGATCCGCCTGATTGACCCGGTATCTGAGAAAGAACGAGCAGGCGATGAAGTCCTCCAACGCGAGAAACTTTCAACAAAGCCAGTATTCGCTTCCCGAAAGAGAAACCGAGAAAGGCAAGCTGGGATGAAGGCTAGAGAGAGTGGGTTTGATCGTCACTTCCGAGAACATCTGAGCCTGTACCGGTGGGTATGCGCAGCCGTCCTCACAGCCGGTCTCCTCGGCCTGGGTGTCGGCTTACACCTGCTAAGCTCTACTCTGGGTTTTACCCTCTTTGCTCTTGTGGCTGGGGTCGGCTTCGTCTATTTTCTTCAGGGATCAAGCCGCCATCCGCACTAGATAGGCAAACGACGAGTCCATCGGGGCGACAAGGAGATACCAACCATGCATCCGTTCATCAGCAATGTGTCCAATGTTCTCATGAAACATGGATTTACGGCCTCGCAGCCCCTTCCCAACCAGGCCGCCGGCTTTCAGGTCTACAATGACATGAATGGGGATATCCTGGTAGCCCACACCAACAGCAAAGCCGATCCGGAGATGACTTTGCAACAACTGGAAGCCTACCGCAGCGCTCTCGAAGAGCACTGGAGCGTGCTTCTGGACGAGAACGATCAGGTCCTGCTGGTGACAGCACAGCCTCCGATCTGATCAATTCTGCAGGGGTTCTTGAGTCTTTTCCATAGTACCTGGCTGGCGCCTGACAGACAGACAACGAGAACCCGGTGCCGAAGGGGGCAGGCTCCTATTGCTCGCCGAGATTGACCTGGCCGATCTTCGCCCAGAAGATCGACTCACGATACCGCCGTAAGTCCCGCAGCGCCCGCGTGGTACGGCAGACCTACGGCCACCTTTGGAAACCTTCGGGGAAGCCGATGCAGAATTGATCGTCTGGGCAGCACGATGTCTTCAGGCTGAGTTGGGTGCCAGACCCAGGGCATAAAAAGCAGGAGTCTCCAGACACCTCTATGGAGCCTCTTATCAAGCCTGCTTGATAAGAGGCAGCGGAAAACTCACCTGAACACACGCCCCTCCGCCCGGACGGTTCTCATAGGTCGTCCGGCCGCCTAAATCGAGCCGGCCTACACTCTCCACCATCTCCAGTCCAAAACTGGCTGCTTTCTTAGGATCGAACGGCTGCAAAAACCCTGGCCCGTTGTCACAGACTTCCAGCAGCACATGCTCTTCCACGACCGCCAGCCGCACCTCTACTTGCTGACCGCCATGCTTGACCGCATTACATACCAACTCATTGACCAGAACTGCCAGCGATATCCCTTGCTTGACGGACAGGCGCACCTCCTCTACGCTCCACTCGATCTTCTTCTTCCCGACGGCCTTTTGCAGCAGCGGCAGCAGTTTTTCCAGCGTCTCCCTGACCGCCATAATGCCTGCCCTTGAATGGTCGGTCACATCCTGGACCAGTATCTCATGGATCGAGGCCAGCGTTCGGATGTGCATGCGGACCTGGGTCAGATCCTGAACCGGGATGGATTCTTCATTAGCTAGCACCTGAAGGTCCAGCAGGGCGGCGATCGACTGAAAGTTGTTCTTCACCCGGTGATCGGTCTCATTGACCGCTTGCTCTAAGCGCCGATTGCGCGCTTGTATCTCAAAGTCCTGGTGTTTGCGCTCGGTAATATCCTGCCCGATGCCGATGTGGCTGCCATCCGACAAGCGCACACTCGCCCAGCTTATATGCAGAAGCCGCCCGGCTTGCCCCAGGATATGCACCTCATGCCAGCCCGGTCGTATCCAGAGCGCAAGCTCCCCCTCCTGCGTGTGCTGGCGCATCTGTGGCGCCGAATGGCCCATCACCCGGCTCCACTCGCGATTGACCCACCGGAACCGCCCTTCCGCATCCAGAAAGGCGACCAGGAGAGGAATATGGTCGAAGAGGGTCTGCAGGATCTCTTGCTGCTCGCTTAACATCTTTTCGGCACGCCGGCGCTCGGTGACATCGCGAAAGATCAAGACAATGCCCACCATCTTCCCGGCGGCATTGCGAATGGGCGAGCCGCTGTCGTCGATGCTGTGCTCGACGCCGTCTCGGGAGATCAAGATCGTGTGATTGGCTAACCCGGACACCACGCCGCTGCGCATGACTTTGTTGACGGGGCTTTCCACTTCCAGGCGGGTCGTCTGGCTGATGATGCGAAAGACCTCCTGGCAATCTCTGCCCTGGGCCTCGGCTTCGCTCCAGCCCGTCAATTGCACGGCAATGGGGTTCATGAAGACGATAAACCCGTTGACATCGGTAGCGATCACGGCGTCGCCGATGCTCTGCAGAGTGGTAAAGAGCCACTCCTCGCTTTCGCGGATAGCCTGGACGGTGCGTCGGCGTCTGCGCTTATCCTGCATGGTCTGGGGCGGCGGTTGTTTCTCTTCCATGACTCACCTTCTGCTTTCTGCTCAGCTACTCGGCTAAGCCCTTCATTCCATCGTTTGGCGAAGCAGCAGCACATGCATCATCAGCGTGCCGCCTAGCACCGTTAGAGCCATCAGAAATAGAAGCAGGTAGAAGTTGGCAGGACGGTAATTTTGCTCCCGTATCTGGTTTTGCACCCTTAAATAGCGGTAAGCGGACATCAATATTGTCAAAAGACCCAATACCAGAAACGACATTCCCATGATAATGGGGCTGATCTGGTTGCCGATGGATTGGAAAGGCGATCCTGTTGCCTGGGAGAAAGAAGATACGGCGATGCGCATTTTCGCGATGGCGACGCCAAAGCCCATGAGAATCAAGCCGGTCCAGACCCAGGCTAGAAACGTACGCTCATTGGAAAGATGGGCGCATATCTGCCCAAAATCGAGGGAGGATTTGATTCGCGATAGATGCGCCGGGGATTCCTCGAATGAGCCCATCTCCTCGGATGGTTGTGTTTGTTCCACTACTTTCAGCATGGTTTTAGCTCTCTTGCTGGCGGATACGGGACGATTCGGAAAGGGTCTCTCGTCGGTAAAGGCGTTAAAATGGGGGCGGACAGTAGCCGGAGAGTGGTCGCCTGGGAATCGGAGATCGGCTATTCATCACCTATCATTCCTCGGCAGAAACTCGGCTATCGGGTGAAACTCCGCCATATGTTTCCGTATCCACTCGGTATGCTGGGGCTGAGAGTCATAATCATAGTTGTGCAGGTTGGCTGCTGGAATGGAGGCCTGGCGCATTGGCCCACAAACGCCCGTGATGCGGTTGTCCTCGTCCAGTCGTATCAAGAAGTGTTGGCCACCGCTGTGCGCCCAATATTCATACCGTGCCATCTTTAGATCTCCGGCAGCGTTGTATACGTCGGAGGAGCCGCCCCGTCGTATACATCGCTTCGCTGCTGTGGAAACGTAGCTCGTGTGGAAGGCAGTCGCCGATGCGGCTGTCAATCAGTAGACCTTGCCTGGCTCCATGTAAGCGATCAGGCTGAAGTTGAGTGAGATGACAGCGGTATGCTCCCCCTCCTGGCTGGTGTACTCGCCACCGCCAATAGGACCGTTGCCTCCCAGGTAAGCCTTCCAATCCGAATGTAACCTTGCGCTTTCGGCAAGGGTCATGTGAAAGGTCTGTGCCTCCTCACTGCCCGCGAATCGGATCCGGATTGCCACGCTCGAAGCCGGCTGCGTAATCATCTGTGTTGCTCCTCTTGCTCTGATGTAGAGCCTGCCGTCCGATCACTTAAGGCTTTGCTCGGACGGAAGAGACGATCCTATACGGCCGCTCGCTTGCCCATGAAAGCGCGCATGAGGAGCAGGAGGACGATAGCCCCTACGAAAGCCACCAGGGTACTGCCGATCCATCCACTGTAGCTATGGCCGAGGAAGGTGGTGAAGAGCCAGCCGCCCAGGAAAGCGCCAAGTACGCCAATGATGAGGTCGCCGAGGATACCTCCTGGTCCCTCGCCCGGCACGACCCGTGTAGCCAGGGCGCCGGCAACGATCCCCACGATGATCCAAAACAAAATGTGTTCCATCTGTTTGTCTCCTCTAGTGAGAGCATTTGCTCTTACTAATAGAATCATTGTACTCCCTTTTTCTGCGTTTGTCAACGGAAGCAGGCATGTTCCTCAAAAGAAACTTTTGTATTGCATAACAGGTGCAAATAGTATCATAATAAGGAGCGAGCGTAGAGGGTCTGACGATACGAGCTACGAACCGGAACAATATCGCTACCGCGAACGTCCTATCGTGAAGTGCAGGCTTCGGAGAGCCAACCGCAAAATCCAGGCAGAGCCCATGCGATCAGATATTGCACTGTCCTTGAGGTGAAGACCATGAAAACGATCCTCCTCCTTCTGATATCGTTCCTCGGCCTCATGCAGATGACGATTCCGGCCAACGCGCAGGTCCACAAACATCACAAGCCTAAGAACACTATCAGTCAGATACGCCACGCTCGGCGCACTAACCATACTGTCCGCCAGATCACTCCGGACCCGAAGAAAAGTCCCGGCAAACATGCCGATAACCTCTCGAAGAACGTCAACCACGAGATCAACCGCGAATCCAAGGATGTCAATCACTTCTTCCAGGGTAAGAAGAAGAAGAAGCATTAGGATCAAGAATAACCGCCCCGCTTTGTCAGGGCGGCTTCCTGTCCTCATTTGCAAAAACCCCCTATCCCGTCTCTGGGATAGGGGGTTTTGCTGTGAAGTATGGCCGCAAAACAAAAGCGAGGGAGTCGTCTGCGATAGCCTGGATGGCTCCCCCGTCTACATCCTGATGCGTTACGGCTGGCTGAGGACCTCCCGGCGTTCATGCTCCAAAGCCGTCGGGGGGATAGGCAGAACCGTCGTCGGCTCGGATACGATGGTCTCCTTGACCAGTTGCTGCTCCAGAGCGATCTTGCGGTTCATCAGTACATCGGTGTTCAGCCAGGCGATGAAGGCGGCCAGCAAGCAGACACCGGCCACAAACAGCCACAGGCTCTCATTGAACACCACTTGAAATATCTGTCGGTCGGAGACTTCCTCGGGTGGGGAAAGCCACAGGTTGCCGTTGGTAAAGTAGAGGTGCGCAAACTTTAGCGTGGCCCCTACGGCAATCAAGAAGAAGACCCAGTGGGTGATGCGAGAGACGATCAGCAGCCAGTTCGTGGAGCGCAGGTCGTCGGCAATGCCCAGAACAAAAGCCTCGACCATGCCTCTTCTGGGTCGGATTTCCGTATTCATGGTAAACCTCTTCTCTCCTGGTAGGTCGGATAAGTCCGCCTACATAGCAACTGGGGTGAGTGCATTGTCTGCCTAACAACGGTCTGCCAGGTCCGGCAATGGGGCAGCCTCTCGGCCTTCAAGAAGCAAAGGGGCTGGTATACAAACAGCGGAAACAGCCGAGCCGTTTTGGCCGGTACTGTAGTCGCTTAGGTCCCAGGTTAGACGCAAGCGGCGGCTAATTGTTCCATAAAGCGAGATTTGTAAGTCTGGCGTTCCTTGCCCGTTCGGTAAGGGTGGGCGATTCTGGCTGCTTGACTCCTTGCGAGAAACGATGTACAATAGTACGAAAGCTCAACAATAAACCGCCTGCCAGAACAAAAGCCTCGGGCTGCTGCTCTTCCATCCGGTAAAGGAGGAAGGCTATGGAAGCTCCGCTGTGCGAGGTGATCGGCTGCGGCAAACACGCCGTCTGGCAGCTCATTGCTGAGGGACAACCGGGCCGAGAAGAGTATCTTTGCCAGACGCACTGGAACTATCTGCGCGCCCGTGTTCCCGACTATTCTCCTTGCTATGTTTCCCTGGGACAGGAACCTCCCGAAACCGCAGTCGTGTCTGTTTCCAGCCAAAACCATCTCCACACTTCCGGTTAGCGCCTGCGCAACAAGGCGCTGTCCCTGCCCATCTATGCGCTCAGAAATGCAACGATTTCTTGCGCTCACGCCTATTTTCCTCATACGCTCTTTGCCGCCGGCCGCAGCATGGCTACCGACAATGCATCGGCCCCGGCAGTCTCTCCTGTAAGAGAGAAGGAAGCGGACGGTGATTTATGGAAGATGACATGCTGCCGCCACAGACCAAGCAGCAGGACCGCCAGCAGGTGCGTTCTGCGCACGCGATCGGCGAGAGTGAGGAATGGCTCTTTGCCACGTTAGAGAGCATCGGAGATGCCGTCATCGCTACCGATGCCCTCGGGTTTATCGTCTTCATGAACCGGGTCGCGGTCACGCTCACGGGCTGGAGTGAAGAAGAGGCGCAGGGCAAAAACTGCCGGGAGGTGTTTCGCATCGTCAACGAGAAGACCCGCCAGGAAACGGAAAGCCCGGTGACCAAAGTCCTGCGCGATGGGGTTATCTCCGGGTTAGCCAACCATACGATCTTGATCGCCCGAGATGCCACCGAACACTACATTGACGATAGCGGCTCTCCTATTCGCGACAAAGCTGGCCGCTTGATCGGGGTGGTGCTCATCTTCCGGGACATCACCGAGCGTCGTAAACTGGAGCTGACCCTCCAGGAACAGCAAGAGATCCTCCAGACCCTCTTCGACCATATTCCCGTGATTGTGACCTTTCTGGATGAGAGCGGGCATTTCAAATGGGCGAACCGGGAATGGATGCGGGTTGTAGGCTGGTCGCCGGAGGAGATGCAAGACCCGCAGCGCTTGCGCGCGGTCTCTCCCCCTGCGGTCGAGGATAAGGAAGCGGTAGACCTGGCGCCCGCACCGCCTCTGGGATGGCGCGACTTCCAGCTCACCGTCAAAGACGGTCGGGTCCTGGATATATCCTGGGCCACGGTGCAGCTTTCCGACGGAACCACCATCGGTATCGGTCAGGACATCACCCAGCGCAAGATCAGAGAAGCCGAGAAGGCTCGCCTCCTGGCCCAGATCGAAACCCGGAACCTGCAGCTCCAGCAGGCGATGCACGAAACCGACCACCGCGTCAAAAACAACTTGCAATCCATTGCCAGCTTGCTGGACATCCAGGTGATGACCCATGCGGAGACGGTGCCGGTAACGGAGCTATTGCAGGTGCGAAACCACATCACCACCTTAGCTTCCATTCACGAAATGCTCATCCGAGATGTAAAAGAGGAAGGGATGGCCCGCTCTGTGTCCGCGAAGGCCGAGATTGAGAAGCTGTTGCCGATGTTGCAGCAAGTGGTGGGGAGGCGACGCATCGTGTGGAGTGCGGACGATGTGGCCTTGCCGATCAAACAGGGGATGTCCCTGGCGGTTCTGATCAATGAGCTGGTCAACAATGCCGTCAAGCATGGCGGTCAGCAAGTGGCGTTGCGGCTGGCGGTCCAGGAGAAGAAGGTCACTCTCGAAGTCTGTGATGACGGTCCTGGCTTTACTCAGAAATTCGAGCCTGGGAAAGCGGCCCATTTCGGGCTGGAGTTAGTGGAGAGTGTCAGCCGAATCGATTTAGGCGGACAGACAAGCTATGAGAACCGCCCCGAAGGCGGCGCCTGCGTGCGTGTGAGCTTTCCCCTGCCTGTGTCTATAGGAGCTTGAGAGTTCCATGCTCTAAGCTGCATTGCCTGGACACGAGAAGGATAGGATGCAACCTCTAATGACTCTGATTATCGCAGCCGCCGTCATTGTCTTTCTGGCCCTTGTGACTATAGCAGGGGCCATGCTGCAAAGAGATAAGCCTTCCTTGGAAGATCATCACTGGCGGGAGGATGTCAAGCCGGAGGATGCTCATATAGCCCCTTCGTGGCATAAGGAGACGTAGTAAAGCCGCCCCGCACCTGCCTCAAGGAGATAGATATGTGGGTTTATACGACAACCCCATCAGGCCGAAAGATTCTTGAGTTAGAGCATGGGGTTCGCATCGAACTCAAGACTTCGCAAGAAGGATCTTTCCTAACGGTTTGGTACCAAAACGACAAAGCCCAGGATTTATGCGGTCCCTTTCCTGCGGAACAGGCTAAGAAGCGTCTGGATCTTCTGGCACGCATTATGGGATGTCAGGATATGGCCGATGAAAAACTCACCAGGCTCAGTGAGGCGGGAAGCACTCTCAACCTGGTTGATAAGGGAACCATCGAGTCAGCCTGATGAAGCTGAAGCAAACGATCAGGGCGCAGCACATTCCGTTGAGCGCCGAAGACATTTTTGGCATCCGTATGGTTTGAATAGACTTCTGACCGCAGCGCGGTCATACATGGTGAATGTCATGGCGTCCTCTCAGGCTTAATTTTGGCACTGATAAACTTGAGTACGTAGGGGTTGAGCTATCTCCAGTCGGAAGGTGACGAAGAAGAACGGCGTAGGCTTTTCGATTTTTCTCGGATGCAGGCGGAATGCTCTTTGATTTCTGAGGCTATTTTACACAGGTGGCGGGAATCTTCACGCAGTTTTTGAGCCTGTTGGTGCAGGATGGTTCCATCCAGCTTCGCGGGGTTTTCATCGCTAGACGTGGCAGCAGGTCTGTGTCTGGCTTGACAGGCTTTCGCCCTGAGCCTCCCTGAGCGGAGACGCTCATGCTCAGACAGCAGGCAAAGCATAGCTAAATCGGAGGCCAATTCTTCATGCGGCACGGCATAGGGCATTTTGCCCTCCTTCTGCTTGACAGGCAGCTCTTATAGCTCGGTCATCGTCCTTGTCCTTTCGACGGCTTCTCCTATTATACACCTCGCCAAGTTAAAAGAAAGATTCCAGAAAAACGTGAAGGCGTGGCAATTGCCGGGTTCAGAGAAGATGTAAGTTTCACCAACAAATTACGATCATTTTTTCAGAAGAATGAGCTCCTTATCAGAGAAGAGGGGCTATTTTTTAGGTAATACTACCCTTCATTTTATTTTCAAACTTACAATTTCACCGACCACTTGACCTGGTTTGATCTGGAGGCATCCCTGCCAGCTCATCCATTTACCGAGCATCGCAGACGCCAAGAGCCGACTGATTCTGATTAGCCACGATTGATGCTAATCCTTGCCCTACGGCAAGTCCCTGACACAAACAGGCCGCTCGTTATCGGTTACGAGCGGCCTGTCGTGCTCTCGATGCGCCTACCTGTCTAGGAGACAGGCTTGCCGGTCTTGTCGTCTATCCGATCGCCGGTAACAGCGTCGGCAGTCTTTTCCATGATCCCCCGCGTGTCGGGTGTGCCATCAATGTCCTGACCACCCGTCTGAATGCCGCCCTTCTGCGCGCCTGTCGCCTTGTCCCAGGAATAGCGGATAGCATTCTTGAACTTGTCCCAGGTGCCTGGCTGGCGGGCTTCCCAGTTCTGGCGGATGTCGGGCTCCATGGCCGCCCAATCCTGACCGCTATACTGCTGATTGTTGGCCAGATCATAGCCATATTGGTAAGCCGGCGTAAATTGCTCGTAGGTCATTCCCTGATTGGCGTAATTGGCCTGGAAGTTGTTCTTGAAATCCGGCTCAAAGGTATCGAAGCTGCGCGTCCGGGAGGTGTGCTCGGTTCCTAACGGCTGCACATCCACATCCGTGCGCCGCACCGTATCACGGACGGTCTCGGTGCGCTCGCTCGCCTCCTTATTGACTACTACCTCTTCTACCACGCGGGCCTGTTTTGCCACCACCGGCTCTTCGGCGGTCTCCTTGACCTCGATGGTGCCTTCTTTGAAGGCGGCCATGTCGGCCGGATTGACCGGACGATCCACGGGACGGCGCTCGACGTTGACATGCTCCTCACGCAGTTGCACATTCTCTTCGACCGGCTGTTGGGTCACATGGGTATAAACCCGAACGCCACCCCGTTGCACCGGGCGCTTGCCGACCTGGAGTTGCTCTTCCACCACAGGCAGAGCAGCTTCCCCTTGATTGGCAAGATTGCGCTCGACGGAAGCCGCTGGAGGCGTTTGTGCCTGTACATTCTGTTCGGTCGTCGGGATACGCTGATCAGGCATAGTGTTAACGGCAGGCTGAGGCGTCTTGGAGGTAGGCAGGAGGTCCGCCTGCTGGCTGGATACGGGTTGAAATCCCTCTTGCTTCCACTGGGCGGCCCGCTCGTCGATGTTGACGGCGCCATCCTCTTCCAATATCTGGGCTACACGCTCGGCCATAGTATCCTCGGATTTGACCGCCAGGAGGGTGCCTCCCCGTTTGACCCCTTCGTTATAGTAAGTCGCCTCTTCATGCGGAACGCCGATGTGCGTGAGCGCACCTACCAGCCCGACCGCAGCGCCGATGCCGGCTCCGGCCAGGGTCATGGTCAGCCAGCCTACGGCGGCAATGGTTCCCAGGCCGGGGATCAGGAACGGGGCCAACCCTATGAGCAGGCCCGCGACACCGCCTGCCATCGCTCCCTTGGCCGTCTCCGAGCCCGCAGAGTAGGTGGTATCCTCTGCAGCCGTATCGGTTTCCCCCGTTTCGGTGCGGGTGAGGTGCTGATCGCTCTGGTTATTGGCGACCAGGCTAATGGCGTCATGCGGGATGCCTGCCTTCTCCAAATCCAGGGCCGCCTGTTTTGCCTGGGAGAACTCATCAAACAAGCCGATAACTGTCTTCATTTCCCTCTCCTTCTTGGGTAGATTGTTGGGCCGTTGGTACAGACCCAACAGCATCACGTCCAGAGGACGTGTTCGAGATCAGGCTGTCCTCCCGCTCGTCTGGCGGGTTCACCCGCTCTACATGGACCTCTTCACTGCGCAGGGTCACCTGCTGTGGCTCGCGGACGGTAGTTTGTTGGCGGCGAACATGCACTTCTTCTTTAAGCATCAGGCGCTTTTCCACTACGAAGACCTCTTCCAGCAGGGGAATAACGAGGGTGTCCCCCTCGTAGCGAACGCTGGGGGGTGGCCCGCTCCATACCTGATGCACGGGCACATGCTCCACCACGACTTCTTCTCGCATGAGCGGCTCATCAATGGTTTCTTGACGCTCGGCAATGGTTTTAAAGATGCGCGTGCGTCCGGTCTCCACAGGACGCTTCTGCACGCTCAACTCTTCCCGGAGGACTGGCACCGTTAGTACGGTATCGGGTGCTGCCGTACTCTGGTCAGAGACAGGTTCCAATTCGTTTAAAGCGAAGGGCAGATAATAGTTACCATCCGGCTGTAAAGTCAGCAATTGCTTGGGCACGGTCACCTGCTGACCATTCTCCAGCTGAACCAGAACCCTATCGGTGTCGGTACGGGAAAGCGAGGAGGGATCTTGCATACGGCCCCGCAGTCCATCTTTGCTAATCACACGCCCTATCTGAGTGTCAGCCATGCCAACCTCCTCCTGTCTTAATGGCGCAGTATCTTATAGGCTAGCCAGGCAAGGAGAAGCAGAACGATTAAAAGGATCAGCAGAAGTGGAGGAATCGCTTTGCGTTCCGGATGGTCGTAGATTTTGACCTTCCCTGATCTACTCATAAGATAAGTCGCTTCCTTCCATGTCGTTGTGCTTCCAGCATCCCGGATGGACAGTCCGAAGCGGACTACCATTGCCGCTGGCAGGCCCTCTATCCGGCAATGCCAGATTGCTTTGTAGAGCAAACAGACAAAGAGGCTACCGAAACAAACATTCGCTCCCGTAGCCTCTGGCATAGACGCTCTGTCCCGAATTGTTTGACCCAGTCAGGACGGGACCCAGCAGGAAAGAGTTCCGTCCATTTCCACGCCAAAAATTCGTCCTATAAATAGGAGGGGCCGTCTCAATGGCCAGCCCCCTCTTTTTTCCTCTTATCCTGGAAGACAATTTCGACCGAGGAAAAACGAAAAGAATAAGCCCGCCTCTTTCGGAAAAGAGCGGGCTGAAATAATGGAAACAAGGTGGTCCTGTATCAGTGATGGGTGCTCACCTGGCCGTTCTCCACGACGATAGCACCGGCGTACAGCCACTGGCTGGTGTTTTGGCCGTGGAAATTGTATTCGCCCTTCCAGGTACGTGAGCGATCGGCTACGAAGAACTCAGCGATCCACTGCGATCCTGCTTGCCGCCAGGAATACATGACGATCTCGGGATCTTGGCACTGCGGCGAAAGGGCATAGGCCAGCAGCAGACTGACTTCTTGCTGGTAGACATCTTTCAGCCTAGTGTAGACCTCTTGAGTTTGCTGCTCGTTGGGTAATCCCTCAAAGAGCGGCTGCAAGAGCGGCAGGGTGACGGTGATAGCGCGACTGATTCGCTTGGGAGCGCCTCGTTGTTCAGGCGGCATGGGTGACCTCCTCAGCTTCGCCGGGGGCTTGAGTCTGACTGCCTGCTAGTTTCTCAGCTTCATCCAGCACTCGCGCCACCGCCTGGCAGGTGCGCTCGATCACTAACATGCAGGCACTGATCGGCTCGATACCGGCTTTTGTGGCATAGGTGGTAACGTACTCCCAGCAGCCGCCCCGATCGCTCTCTACGGTAAGCCCCAAGCATTCCAGCAGGATAGCACCGCCGAGTTCTGCTACGACTTCCGAGCACCACTGCTGGCCTTTCTCGACTAAGTTGCCATTCTTGTCATCGGCGGCGTGGATCAACTCATGGGCCCAGGTAGAGAGGTTCTTGACGCCCACGTAGATACCCTTGCCTAAACTGTAGCCGCCCAGGACCTTACCGGCTTTGCCACTGTAGGCTTGAATGGATAGTCCCCAACTCCTAGCGACTTCCAGAAGCGGCAAGGAAGCAATCCAGCGCTCTATCTCAGGATCGCCTTGCGGCAGCGGCTCTCCTTCGGTCTGCTCAAAGCCAAAGACCGGCAGGGACTTAAAGCCGAAGATCACTGGCCGCTTAACCTCATTGCCGGTGGCCTTGTCTGTCTCTGTCTTCAGGGCGGTAAGGGGCGCCAGGATAAACAGGGCTTTCTCACCGGCCTTGACGCTGCGCCCGACTTCTTGCCACTGCCTGAATCCTCTGGCCTCGGTGTAGCCATGCAAGGCAACCAGGAGCTGGTTATTGCAGCTCCAAGCCCTACAAGGAACACTGTCGCGCCGGTGAATGAATACTTGCGCCAGCGCCTTGGGCATGCTACCACTCTGGAAGGCAGCCAGGATCTCACTGGCTGACTGCTCGGCTTTGCCGTAATACTTCATCGGTTCTCCTCCATATTTGTGGGAATAAGCGCAGAAGGATGGGTGGAAAGTCCTCTGCTTAGGGCAAGCATAGGAGGAAGTAGGAGGCGCGACCACGAGGGTTGCTTGCAGGCAATCAAGCTATCAATTCCAAAAAAAGCCTGCTTCCTTCAAGCTGAGGAAACAGGCAGAGATGGGCAAGTTCGGTGTCTGAAGGGTTATTCTAGCTCGTCCTCGCCTGGCAGTTGATGTTCTACGTCCTCTTCGCTGTCTTGATCGTGATCTTGGCCGTCTTCTGCAGGCCTAGCAGCAGCCAGAAACTGCGGCTCCTGCCAGCACTGAGCTTGTCGGTTGCAAATGCCCACCACCAGAGCTTGACCGTCGCTGAGCCGGTAGCTCTTAAACTTCCCGGAAGCTATCTCGGCAGCGGCTTGTTCGGCTGTGTCCCAGGTGCGGCCTATGCGGATGAGCACGCCACTTTTATTTCTCATACAAGGGGCATACTTGCCCGCCATCTGCTCGGCGTTTTTGGTACTCATAGCGGGGCCGTTGTCTGTGCGTTTGGCAGAGGTTGCTTTGGAGAGCGACTTCTGGCGCATCTGTTTGCGCTCTGCTTCTTGAGCTTTGCGGTAGGCCGTCGCCAGAAGTTCCTGCGCCTTAGCTTCAATAGCGGCGAGGCTTCCTCCGAGGAGTGATCCCAAGTAGACGGTCTGGCAGAGGGGTTCCCGGTAGGAAAACTCATGGGAGTGGGCACAGTAGCGCCGGTAGTTGACCTGACAATGCCGGCCATCTGGCAGCGTAACGGTGCAGCTATGCTCATGAGGAGTGGGATCGGCGTTGGAACTGGACGCCCGAGCGCCTGGCGTATAGCCAGCCTGGGCTTTCTCCTCCTCGGTTAAGGTGACGCCTTTTGGAATGCGGGGCATGAAGGATACTTCTCCTTTCCTGATCTGGCCGGTTGGAGCCGGCCCGCGCTCAGTATAGGAAAGGAAAAGCGGGCAGGCTCAGCTAGTTGCGTGGGCGCTGCTGCTAACAAAGGGCGGCTTACTGCTCATCGGATAGGTCGTCCTGGCGCACCAGCCGACCATGCTTCCACTCCCACTCTCCAGCGAAGCCCGCTCCTCCCTCCTCAAAGCGTAGGCAGAAGCTGAGGTCAGGAAAGTCAGGGGCAATTCTGTTGGTAAACGCCGTGGTGGGCGGGCTCTCGGCTGTCTCGAAGGCAATAATAACGCATCGGTCGCTTGGGCGCTCGATGTGAGAAACCTCGATAACATCGCGACGAGTTCCCCAGTTCTCCAGACACCAGTCAGGTGACGGGTGGATATCTCCAAGCCAACTCAGTATCCGCTCACCAGGTGTCTCACTGGGAAAGGGAGCCAGTACATTCAGGCTAAAGGCAACTTCCTTCTCGGCGCTTTCATCTTCGCTCGGCACCCAGCCCCACGCGTTAACTAGGAAGCGGTTTATTTCGCGCTCAGGACCAGTGACTTCGAGTTCGTTGAAACAGCGACAGTGCATTGTTTTGCTTTTTATTGGTAGAACAACGCAGTTAGTAACAAACCTTATAAGCTCGTTATAAACAAAACAGAATGCTTACCCACTTGTCAAGAGAGTTAGCCTACGGCGGGTGGGTAGCTGACAGCAGGAAAAGCTTGCGCTAGTATCAAGCAATGAACAGCAGTGAGCAGCCACGGCGGCGGGGTATTGTTCCCAACAAACGCTTTCGCTGCCACAATGTGATCCTGGAAGAAGACCTAGCCGACTGGGCAAAACAGCAGCCAAGCGGCCTGTCGGCCTGGCTCAGGCGCTTGCTTAAATTGTCCTTTGAGCGCTCCGGGCGCAAGCAGCGGTAACGGAACTGGCACTGGCAATAAGCTTGCTCTATAGGAAAGGGGGCAGGCAGGAGCGAGCAGAGTTGCCTGGGCGCCTATACCGCTAGAGCAGTTGCGGGGCTGTTGACAGAAAGGCGAGCGAGCGTATAGTAAGCGCATATCATTGGTAAAATACGGTTCATGGCAACTGCTGACCAAAAGAAACACCTGGTTGAGATTATCCGGGAAATGATCGAGAACAATGAAGAGGTACTCAATAGCGACATGGCCGAGGAAGCCAGCCGACGACTGGGCAAGCCAGTAACGAAAGAGGAGATTTCGCGGGTTCGCTCAGAGCATGAATTTAGGAACGCACCCTTTAGCCGCCCGCAGAGCAGGAAAACACATGGTGGCTCTGCTGCGCCGGCTGTATGAGAGCGGCTACTCCCTCGAAGAGGTTATTGCGTACCTGGATAAAGAGCAGAGCGACGAGTTGCTTAAAGGGTAGCACCTGGCTGTTACCAATTTCACAGGTAAGCTGTGCAGTAATTCACTTCCCATTCGTGTGCGATTCTGTTAGAATGAGCTACCTTCGGTCAAGCCGGTGACTCTAACCGGCCTTTCGGCCTTTGTGCGCTGGATGATTTGATCCAGCACCTCATTTTTCCTATTCAAGCAAGCGCCACCGTTGTCTATACTGCCCCAAGCGCTGCTGCTACAACCTCCGGGTTGCTTTAAAGCAAAGGAGGAAATTCATGAGAAAGGTTCGTGTGCTACTGGTCGACGATCATGCGCTCGTGCGGGCCGGCTTCGCTTGTCTTCTTAAGGAACTGGAGGGGATAGAGATCGTCGGCCAAGCCAGTAGTGGACAGGAAGCCCTCAAGCTCTTGCTCCAGTACCGGCCTCACCTCATCCTCATGGACCTGTCTATGCCGGGGATGAGTGGATTGGAGGCGACCGAGCGCATCCATCTCACCAATCCCAACGCAAAAGTGCTGATCCTCTCTATGTATGTCAGCCAGGACCTTATCGAGCAGGCGCTCAGAGCCGGGGCAAGTGGGTATCTGGGCAAAGGCATCAACCCACCAGAATTAGAGAGAGCGATCCGAACGGTATTGGCAGGGGGCCAGTATGTTGCAACGCCAGATGCCTGCTCTACCGACCAGGAAGAGACAAGCGTTATCGAGCAAACGGTCCGACAATTAACTCCTCGCCAGCTTCAAGTCCTGCAGCTTATCGCTCAGGGCTACACGAGCCGAGAAATCGCCCAGCAGCTCCACTTAAGTTTTCGCACCGTACAAGCCCATCGGGTACAGTTGATGCGACGGCTCAACATGCATGATGCGGCCTCCCTGACACGCTTGGCCGTTAAGGCGGGTCTCGTTTGAGGAGCGAGGAGCAGCCGGGAACTCTTTTGATCAGGATGCCCAGACGACGTGAACATTTTACGAGGCACTGGATCACAGGAAGAAACAGACATCCTATCTATGCGAGTTTGACATGGAATGTCAATGATTGCTCGACTAGAGCAAAATACCTAGTCCAACCGTGTTTTTTTATAAGCCATAGCGACACTCCTTGACAATCACTTTTCAAGCCTGTATACTCCTATCGTCCTGTCGAGTTACGATAGAATTACCGTAACTAAGTTCTAAATATGGCTCTCCGTATGAACGCGTTCCTCCCACGCGTTGTTGTTCCTCTCGCAGTTGCGGAGCAGCTCAATCGTCTCAACGTTCATAACAAGCAGTGCTGCCGGTTGGCTGCTTCCCAAGCCCGCGTTCCTGTCAGGAATAGTGGTCTATAGAGGGAATCCATGCCTGCTTTCGCGCTGCCTGCCTGGATCCCTCCCTCTGCCAGGCAGCTTCCAAGTTCGTGTCTATCAATGCAAAAACCGCCCAGCACAAAGTCTCTTGGCGGAGCGGGCTGAGCGGCTGTCACGATCCCTGGAAGGATCGGCTTGCTATTAGTATAGCCGATTTCCTTCCTCGGAAGCTACGCTCAAGGAAGGAAACTAAAGCATGTGGGTTTCTGATCCCAACACCAAGTCTCGAAGTAAGCTTCGAGCCGGTCTTTTGTGTGCCTCTTTGTGCCTGGCAGCCCTGGCTTTTGGCCCGGCTTCCAAGGCGCTGCTGCAGCAGGGCGCTAAAGTTCTGCACGGCTTACACCCCTCTTCAATTAAGACGACCTCATCGGCGATAAAGCCTGGGAAGCCTTTTGCTTTCACCGGTACGCTCTTAGACGAAGTCGGGCATCTGGCGGAGCCTGTTTCCGCCGATACCGTGGCTGCCTGGAAGAGCGAATTAAAGACCACGCATCCAGCTCCGGCTCGGGCAGCGGCGCTGCATATCTGGCTAGGAGAATGGGAGCTAACGGGCAACGAAGCCCCAGATCAAGCCAACTGGCACTTCCGGCAGGCCCAGCATCTGTCTCCTCGCACGACTCGCCTGTACGGTCTGGCTGCTTACGATCGCGCCATCTGCCTCTATGATCAGGGCGCTTATTGGGATGCTATCGATGCTTTCCACCGCCTGCTCGATGCCAGGACGGCTTTGTCGGGTTATAGTCGTCGCGACTGTGCTCTCTTTTACAAGCATGCCTCTGCCTGTGCCGGCTACCACCTAGATCGCGCCAGAGCGGGCATCCCGGAGCCGCCGCGCCTTGATCCTCTGTGCGCCGCCGCCGGCATGGCGAACAGCCTGAAAACTTTGGGCTTGCCCTATTCTAAAGCCCTGGTGCTCTCTCGCCTGCATGTCACCGGCATCGGCAGCAACCTCCAGGACATTCTGGCAGCCGCTCCGAAATTGGGCGTGGTGGCGCATGCCGTCACTGCCGATGACAAAGGCTTGCAGGCGCTGCCGCTTCCGGCCATCGCTTTTGTCGAGCACGACCATTTCATTTCGGTTGTCAAGGCGGATAAGCAGGGCGTTTCTTATCTGTGTTCGGACTGCGGTCCCTGGCCGGGAGGACGGGTCAATCTGACCTGGAAGCAGTGGCATCTTTTGAACGCTGAGGGCTATGTCACCCTTTCTAAGCCTGGCAGTGTGGCTGATAAAGCCCTGCAGATGGTGGTAGAGGAGCAGCAAAAGAAGGGGCAAGCAGGCATTAATCTAGCCTTCCAGGGTTCACTATCTCAGTTGAGTCTTTCTACCACCCGTCAGGCGCTTCATCTGTTCTCGCTGTTGAAAGGCCATGTCATGCTGCTGGTAGCCTCCGACTCGGGTTGGAGCTGTTCGGGCAAGTGGGCTGCCCAGCATTGTGCCAGCCAGATCAGTTGTCCGCTCGATAACGGAGGCAGTAATCCCGGAGGACCAAAATGCGGCGATCCGGTCAATCTAGCAACGGCCGAAGAGGAGTACAGCCCGGCAGCCGATCTAACTGTCTACAATCCCACCGGTCCCTCAGTTGTGTTCAGCCGCATTTATAACAGCCTGCGGCCTCCGCACTGGACTGATCCGCCTTCCATGTTGGGCATCGGCTGGTCCCACAACTACAATGTGGCCGTCTTCATGACCAGCACTGGCGGCGGGGCTGGCCCAGGCAATGGCGTCATCGGCGGTAATACCTTCTGGCTGCAAGAGGCCAATGGTGCCCGCATCAGCTTCACAGAGCCTTCTACGCCTTCTTCCACCAATCCTAAGGTTACGTGCTCGGTGGCAGCAGGCATTCCCATCATCATAGAGGCTGATTACGACTCCAGCAACGGCAGTAACTACTTCACCATCACCTTTGCCAACCGGACCCAAATCGTCACCAAGGACGTCTATTCGGTGACTACGTCCTCGACCTTCTCCTACTACCCGATCTATAAGATCGTCGACCGCAACGCAAACTACATCAAGATCAACTACACCACCCCGACCGGTGGCGCTTTTCCCTTGATGACCAATATAACCGATGCGGCCGGTAGTGCGCTGCTGACTTTCAACCGGGACGCCAACAACAATCTCTCCTCGATTTCGGACCGCTACAACCGCAGTATCTATTACCAGGTGGGTAGCTTCCCGGTCACCGGCGATGGCAGCATCACCAGCTTCTACGAACTGACCCAGGTTTCGCAGGTAGTAACCACCGGCACGTCCAATCCGCCCGCACACTGGACCTATGGCTATGTGACCCTAGCCTGCTACGGCGCCAATACCGAGCAGGGGGTCTACCTCAATACGATTACGGTTCCTTCTCCGACTGGAACGGGCAATAGCACGGCGACCATCAACTACGACTCGACGACCAACTATGTCACTTCGGTCGTGGATGCCAACGGCAACTCCAGAAACTATACTGTAGTAGACGCCAACCACACGAAGGTAACGATCAAAGACACGCATGGTGCTGTGGTCTATTCCTACACGGTCGGCTTCGACAATAACATGGACATCATCAGCGTCACCGATGGAACCAATTCCACGGTCGTCTGGTCGGCGGTTTACTCGGACCCCAACGATCCCTATCGGCCTTCCTCCATCACCAATGGCAACAACGAGACTTGGTCGTATACTTGGGATCAATATGGCAACAAAAAGACGGTCACTACACCGAGAAACACGACTACGACATGGACGTGGGGTTATACCAACTTCGCTCTAGGCGAGTTGACTAAGGTACAAGCCGGCAGCAACCTGGGTTCCGGGGCTAAGTCGCCGACGACTTATGCCTATTATGAGCCCAGCGGCCTGGTGCAGAGTGTCACCTATCCGTTGCCCGGAACAACAGGCAGCACCTCGACGGTATCTGCCTCCTTCACGTATGACAGCCTGGGAAATGTTACTCAGATCACTGCCCCCGGCAACAACGCTTCCACCAACTTCATCACCAACCTCAACTATACGACCGATGGAACGTATTCTCAAAACGATGCCATCGGTCAGCCCTTGACAGTGACTGATAACCTGGGCAAGATCAACCATTTCCGCTATGATGCCAGGGGTAACTGCACATCGGCCTGGGATGCGCTGGGCAACGAGACTGACGCCACATACAATCTGGATAACCAGCCGCTGCAAATTACCTACCCGGCTACCGGGCAGACAGGAACAGGAAGAGCCTATACGCTCAACAGCTACCAATATCCCGGCGGTCTGCTAGCCTCGGTCAGTCAATACGATGAGAGCGGGGTGCTTTCTCGGCAGGTATCCAACTCCTACGGTGCCGAAGGCGAGCCGCTATCTATCTCTGGGGATGCAGAACCGGTCATCTACGCTTACGATGCCGCTTACCGCTTGGTCAATCTGGAAGATGGCAACTACCACACGACCGTCTACCAGTACAACACGGCAGGCTATCTCTCCGAGATCGTCTATCCCGGCTTCCACAACACCAGCGCCGATACGATTCAGTTCCCTTCCTATGACAATGCCGGCAACCCCTTAAAGCGCATAGACGGCAACAACGTAGAGACCGATTACGTCTACAACGATCCGGAAAGCCGGCCGACCAATATCAACTATCCAGCTAGCACTTCCCTCAATATCACGCTCGGTTACGATGCCTACGGGCGACCGACCACTATGAGCGACGGCACGGGCAGCACGGTCTGGAACTTTGACGACGACAACGACCTGACCAGCAAGCAGATCACTTATACCGGTCTGGCGGCCAAGACCCTTTCCTATACCTTCTATCCGAATGGCAGCCGAGAGACCATGAGCACGCCGGCCGGCTCCTTCACGTACAACTATGATGGGGATGGACGACTCACTCAGTTGACCAATCCCTACAGCCAGAACTTCCTCTGGACCTACCTGGACAACGGCTGGCTGTGGAAGCAGCAATCCAAGAACGCCTCCAATGGCATTGTCGCCACTGGTATATCTACTAGAAATGCCTGGGGCTTACTTACCGAATGGACGAACCAGAACAGTGCTGGCGCTACGCTCTCCGACTTCGGGGGCACGGGCAGCAACATCCTGGGCTATGATGCCGTCGCCAATCTCAAGTCCATGCAGGTCAATATTCCTGCGCAGACAAGTTATGGCGGGCTGACCAGCTATACCTACAACAGTCAGGATGAGTTGACCCAGGAGCAGTCGGCCAGAGCAGGCGGCTACACCAACACCTTCGGCTACGATGGGGCATTCAATCCTTCCACGTTCCGGGGAGCCACCAACACCTTCAACTCCGATAACCAGAACACGGCCAATGGCTATGATGGCAACGGCAATCCGACCACCTACAAGGGAGTAAGCCTCAGTTTCGATCCCGAAAATCGGCTTACCGCCTATGGCAGCTTGATGACTGCCGGCTACACCGGAACCGGGTTGAGAGCCTGGAAGCAGACCAGCGCCGGCACGACTTACTTCCTCTACGATGGCATAACCCCCGTCTGTGAGCTCAACAGCAGCGGCACGGTCACGGCGTGCAACACCTTCGGGGCGGTAGGCTTGCTGGCCCGCCATACCAGCACGAATGTCTTCTACACCTTCGATCCGGTGGGCAATGTCTGCCAGCGGGTCAACGGCAGCGGCACGGTGCTTGGGAGCTATGTCTTCGATTCTTTCGGCAATCGAACGAGCACGGACAACAGTACTGATCCCTACAGTGGTTATGGCAGTCAGGCCGGCTACTACACCGACTGGGAAACTGGACTGTGTCTTCTGGGGCATCGGTACTACGATCCCGCCACCGGTCGCTTCCTTACCCGAGATCCGGCTAGCTATGGAGGGGGCATTAATCTCTATGGTTATGTCGGCAATGGTCCTCTGTCAGGCATGGACCCCTTGGGTCTATGGTCATCGGGCAGCTACTGGGGAGATGTCGGAGGTGTCTTCAAGGGCTATGGCAATCTCATCGCCTCGCTAGTCAACCCAATAAGCTTGTATCATGGCATGGCTGGCCTATATAATACCTGGAGAGATTGTGGGGCCGGTGCAGCGCTAAGCGCATTCGGCAACGGCGTAATCCATAATACCACTGACTGGATGTTTACCGATGACCCCGAACGGTTCGGAGAGTCATTTGGTAGTACTCTGCTAGTGGAAGCAGGTGGTGCGGCTCCCCTTGCAGAAGGTGGAACGGCGATAGCTGGGGCTAATGCTGGTGATATGGCAGCTAATTCGGAGGCTGCAGGGGGTTCGGTCACTTACTACCATTACACAACGTCTCCTGCTGAATCTTTCCAAGGTGGGTTATGGACTGGTAGTTCAGCAACACCATTACCTGACCTCGGTATGTACGAAGCCTCTGACGGATTAGGGATTCCGCCTCCAACCCTGGTTTATCCAGTCACAGTCGACCCAGCCATAACGCCAGTAGAGGATGGAGGATTAGTACAACCAAGTGCTCGTTACTCAGGCGGGTTGCCTCAGGTGTACTTCCCTGAAGGAACACCACCTGGGTCAGTAGGCGAACCATCGCCAGTTCATGTGCCATAATTGAATCGTTCCTGATAGTCGGCCAATATAGCATATTTGCTAATGGCAGGGTGCATACTTTCAGTATACCCATGCAGTTAACTGGCCGACTATCAATTTTTCTTCAGGAGTAACATCATGACACGTCCAGATCAAGCAAAGTTTGACCAGTTTGCTCGCCAATTTGAAGTTATAGACTCTGAACTTCAGAATTTTGGCGATGCATACGGTTACGAGCTTGTTCGCAATCAAAATCGCCAGCCATGCCGGATATTACGCAAATCGGATACCATGTTACAGATCATCGAGATCAGCTTGGATGGAGATTGGTTACGAATGGAATTTCAAGAGGACTTACCATGCAATGTAACCATAGCAGCTTACTATCAACCTCTACGAGGTAGGCGGCTGTTTAAAAGATCCAATATCGTAAAACATCAAAGCTTCTCAGTAATCAAAGCGACCTTACAAGAGACTTTGCATCAAAGTATGGAGCAACTTAACTCGTGGTCCATTCCAGCCATAGATGAGGAAGATCATAATTCGATAGGTGATGGCTGGCAAAGAACACGATTTTGAGCATCTTAATAGCATAATTTCTCCTCAGAGAGTCTGGATCGCCTCAACGCGTTCAGGCTCTCCTTTTACATAGATAAAGGGTTAAAGATGGCATTCAATAAATTATCACCGAAAGATCAAGCAATTATTTTGTCTTGCTTAACGTTCATTTTAAACAGCTCGTTTATTGACGATGCTGAGTTTCACTCACGCTTAGGAATTGATCGAAGGAAACTGAATGATATTATTGCAGCTTTTCCTACAATTAATACTGAGGTCGATCCTCTAATTGATATAACCGTTAACAATTGCTTGAACGAAATTGTTAACGGTTTGGATGTACCTCAAGATGACTGGGTAAAATGGTTCAAAATATCGAAAGAAGAGGTGAAACAGGTGTATCAAAGATGGCTGCAGGTAGCCTCTTCGTAAGGACTTCAACGTCAATCAGGCAAGCGTCAAAAAACCTATTGACAAGCAACCTGATAAGTGTATCTTGAGCACATGTCTTTACCAATATTTGTCCTGTGATAACTGCCACAGAAAAAGAACAACTTGCTGAGGTCATTCGGGAAATGATCGATACGCATGAGGTTGTGATCGATAGTGTGATCGCTGATGAAGCTAGTAGACGGCTGGGCAAAAGCTACAGCAAAGAGCAGATCGGTCGGGTCCGCCGCAGTATTGGCTTGAGCCTGCGTCAGATCGTCGCCCGCGACACGGCCCGACGGATCGCTTCGCTGCTGGATGAGACGTTTCCCGGCCAGTTTGCCTTTACGGAGTTGGATGGTCGAGGGGCTGGTCAGCGCCAATAGCCTTCTTTCGGTTCTTGGTAGCTAGCTGCTCCTGTACCTTCTCAAAGGTCTCCTTATCAACTATGGACTGCCGGAAAGTCGTCTTGTAAGGAAGCCGGGTTCCCGATCAGGAGATAGTGCAGGTCCCAGCTGCCATCCGTTCCTTGGTGGAGGCCGGCCAAGATTAGCGCGTCGAGCCATAATGAGTTCTCGACCCGGCGCTCAAGCGTAGCAATAGTACCGGCATCGTCTGCAATGTTATCGAGCGAGTCGACGAAGAGGCATAGCCAGCAGTTACCGATCTTGTCCAGGCGGTTGGCCTTCTTCTTTTCGTCGATCTTCGTGTTGACGGTCTTCATCGCTACCTTCGTTGCAAGCGTATATGCAAGTTCGCCGCCCATGAGCCTGGTTGATTTCAGATACTCCGTGTCAGCAATCTCATCGCTGATGATCTGGTGACGTCCATCCCGGCTGGCGAGTAGGTCTACCATGATACGCGCGCTTCCGCAGGAAAGCTTACTTGGGAAACGCCCGGCCTTAGCAGCCCCCACGACCGCCCGGACTATAGCGTCTGCGTCGTAGGTCCTCGGGTTGTCCTCGAAAATGATCTCGAAGTATAGCGGCTCCGGCCATGCCTTTTTAATCTTCCCGGTGGCAATATGGCCGTTGAATGCCTGTAGGTCGTCGATAGGTTTGCCGATTGATATGGCACTGACCTCAATGTAGAACTCGCCCCCTGACTCCGTGCGGATTGTCCAGTCAGGGTTCTTGTCACCGAGTACCTTGTGCTCAGGGAGTGCCATGGTGATCCCAGGCGCCTCCCGCCCCACGATAGCGAGGGCCATATAGCGCTGCAGCATCTCATCATATGAACTACCCCCAGGGATAGATGCCATATCCCTAAGCTGGCCGATGAAGGCGTCCCCAACGTCGTAACGGAGTGCGGTCCGGTAGGCAAAGGCCAGTGAGGCAAGGAGTATACGAGGTCCCGCCATTCCTAGATCGAAGACCATAACCGTGAACTTCGCCGCTGTGCCTCCCTCTCCCAAGGCGCTATCGAGCAGTTCCAGGTCCTCCTTGGCGCTCTCTTCCGTAACCGTCATAGCGATATGTCGTACTTCCATGCGGATAGCATACCACCGATAACTTAAAAAATCCTGATTTGATAGTTACCAAGATATAGGCTATATTCTGCCTATCTAGGTCAACTCGAATGTTAGTTAATCGGCATTTGAGGCTGTGCAGAGAAAGCAAGCGTTCATGTCCACTCCTCCCTATTGGAGTGAGCAAACAGATCGGGGAAATCGAGATCTCGCAAGGCCGCAAGCAGGCTTTCGGGTGGTTCGATTGCTGTCTCAGGAGCCCGACCACCGAAGACAAGGAGCTGAAAAGAAGCGTTTTGTTGGCTCTGAGAGCTTTTATGTATGAGTTCGAAAGAGCCTGCAATGGGGCGAGCGTCCGGAAGGGCAAGCTGCTCACCAATACTTTTGGCAAAGCTGACCATCCCTATAAGCAAGGGATGCACCTGGATGACCAGCTTCTTTTCGATGCCGTAAAGCCGGTGCTCGGTCGCTAAGGCAGAGACGATCTCGCGCTTCCTGGCCTTATCCGCCAGCTCGAACTCGTGAGGGGCCAGTTTCAGGAAGTTACAGCAGTTTCGAGCGTTGCTTTTCATCTTCTGGACCTCTCCCTCGCTTTTAGCGGTTTCCTCTAAGAGTTTTTCTCGCTCGTCCTCCAGCTCCTTTTCCACCATGCGGTAGCGCTTCTCGTCAGTCATAATCTCCTTCATCCACATTTTTGCCAGGTTCGTGAGCTCGCGGTCGATCTCGTGCAGAGTTTTCTGTTGTTGGCTGCTTACGGTGTCATGATCGCCGGCTTTGTGCTCGATGGAGCGCAGCACTTCGCTGTAGGCAAGATCACACAGTTCAGGATAAATCCAGACATCTTTAAGCTGGTTTAGATACTGCGCCTCAACCGCCTGTTCGGACAATCCCTTCTTGGTACAGTTCCCTCGCCCATTATTACAGTGGTAGGAGATATAGGTCTGGCCTTTTTTGCTGTGTTGCTCGGCGGTTGCCTGCAGACGGCAATAGCCGCAGAGCATCACACCGCTGTAGCTAAAGTAGAGGTGATGAGCGCACTGCTTGGTATTTCGCTGCAAGTATTCCTGCACCTGAGCGAACTCAGCCTCGGTGACCATCGGCTGATGGGTTCCCCGGTAGAGCTTGCCTTTATAGCGCACAAAGCCTGCATAGAAGGGGTTAGAAAAAATGCGGTAGACACAGTCACGGCTGATCGGGCCTCCCCCACTTTTTTCGGTCTTTCTGGTACGGTAGCCCCACTCCTTATTGAGGACCCGAAAGACCTGGGCAGGCGTATAGGCGCCGGTTAGCATCAGGTCCCAGGCTTTGCGGATTAAAGGGAAACGCTCTTCGTCAGGAACGACCACCCCGACTTTCGGAAAGTCCTTGTGGCGAGTATTGCGGTAGCCCTGGTAGGCTTTCGAGTTCCAGCCGCCCATACTTGCCACATGGCTGTTCATACCACGCGTGACGCTATCTCTGAGATCTAGGCTAAACTGGGTAGAGCTGGCCGCTTCCATAACCAGGGGCAGAATGTTGTCGCCCGATCGGTAGATGGCCGAGTGGGTGCGGATCTCTTTAATCACCCCATCAACCAGCATCTGCGCCAGCAGTCCCCCTTCTTCCATGTTGCGCACCAGGCGGTTGATATGCCAGCAGAGAATACCATCGATCTCTTTATCACGGATGAGCTGCAGCATTTCAGTAAAGTAGGGACGCTGGTGTGGCTTCATGGCTGACTTGCTCTCCTCGATGGTACGCGCAATGAAGAGGCCGTCCTGCTGGGCACGGTCTTTCCATTCGTTCACCTGGTCCCGGATGGATTTTTCAGTGTGTTTCTTATCTTCATGCGATTTGCGCGCATAGATGAGTTTGATATACTGAATTGGCCCCTTTCGATATTCAGAATTGGCCCCACCTGTCTCGCACAAATCGGCTACCCTGTGACTGGAAGTATCCAGCACAGGAGGCCCCATGGACAGGAGTGCCA